>OGYB01001104.1_pt1 | contig 13343 bp, 9 predicted proteins | sample 1576421 | NCBI WGS metagenome assembly OGYB01 (sample SAMEA3541577, study PRJEB24748) | human gut metagenome | biome: human gut; feature: human-associated habitat; material: faeces | place: China | collected 2012
GGGCGGCACGTGCGGCGGCTGCTGAGAAGGCGGGCAGCCCGCCGCTCCCGCCAGCTCGAACGGCATGGGGTCGTCCTGGCCGCGCCAAGCCGGCACGTCGAACTGACGCGTCCAGTACCCCAGCGCACGCACGATCATCATCTCAACGAACACGTACATGCCCGCGCTCAGAACACCGCACAGGACTGCGAGCACGAGAACGATGCCGCCCGTGGCGAACACGATGGCCCAGACGGCGGCACCGGGATGCGCCGATTGGATGTTCAGGTTGCCGCCAGTCATCGCGAAGCCGACGAACAGTCCGATAAACACGAGAACGAATATGAGGACGGATGCGACGATGCCGATGGCGATGGCCAGCAGGAGAGCCATGCCGAGAATGCGCAGCAAGCCGCCGAAATCGTGACGGATCATGGCCCAGATCTTACCGAACTGGAACCCCGCGGCCAGGCGGCCGTATATGCTCATGCGCATGGAACCCACCCATGAGAACAGCGTCGCGAAAAACGCCGCCGCAATGATGAGCAGCGAGAATACCATCGTCGACAGCCCGACGAACAGAAACACGCCGCCGTGCCTGCCGCCCGACCATGCGGTACCCAGGCCCATGACGCCGCCCCATACCGCTTCCAGCACCCACGGAGCCAGCATGAACACGAAGCCGATGACCATCGCGAAGAAGCCGCGGCTGTACAGCTTGCCGTCCTCGTTGCCGAAGATGTGCTTCGGCATGGGACCGTGCACGTCCCATGCGATGTCGCGCGCCCATCCGTACAGGTAGCCCAGCACGACCAGCCAGCCGAAGATGGGCACGAAGCTGAGCAACGACAGCAGAATGAGCTTGCCGAACCACCCCGGCGTGTTCTTGATATCCTGCCAAGCAGCGTTGAAGTAACCGGTTTGCATTAGCGACCTTCTTTTCCGTTTGCGTTTGCCACCACTATAAGCGCGCGTATTCCCCAGAATCCGTTTCGTTGCCATTCCGTCAGTAAGACGAAACCCGCTCTCGAATGCCGTCAGACGTTAAGAGACCCCCAGGATCTGGGGGTCTCTTCTACAAGCATGTTCGACGGTCGTAAGACCAACGAAACGGAAGTTACTTGAGGGTGACGGCCGCGCCGGCTTCCTCGAGCTTGGCCTTGATCTCCTCGGCCTTCTCCTTGTTCACGCCCTCCTGGATGGCCTTCGGAGCGCCCTCGACGGCCTCCTTGGCTTCCTTCAGGCCCAGGCCCGTGATCTCACGGACGACCTTGATGACGGCGATCTTGTTGTCGCCGAAGCCCTCGAGCACGACGTCGAAGTCGGTCTTCTCCTCGGCGGCAGCGCCACCCTCGGCCGGAGCGGCAGCGGCCACGGCCACGGGAGCGGCGGCGGAAACGCCAAACGTCTCCTCGATGTCCTTCACCAGTTCGGACGCCTCGAGCAGGGACATCTCCTTGAGGGCCTCGATGATCTCTTCGCGAGTAACAGCCATGTTAGTTTCCTTTCAAAGTGGCCGGGTCTCCCCGACCGGTATGTGTAACGTTCGGTTTAGGCAGCGTTCATCACGCTGCCAGCACTGCGTTTAAGCAGCTTCCTTCTGGTCGGCCACGGCCTTCGTGACCTGAGCGAGACCGCTGGGAACGCCGTTGAGGGCAACAGCGAGGCCGCGGGCGACACCGGAAATGGCGCCGGCGATCTGGGCCAGCAGCTCTTCGCGGGACGGCAGCGACGCGATGGCCTCCACCTGAGCGGCGGACACCTGCTCGCCTTCCATCAGGCCACCCTTGATCTCAAGGTTCTTGTTGGCCTTGGCGAACGTCTTCACGGCCTTGGCGGCCGCGGCGACGTCGTTGCCGGCGAACACGAACGCGCTCGGGCCGGCAAGCATGTCGTCGAGCGTGGGCAGGTTCGACTCCTCCAGAGCGATGTGCATGAGCGTGTTCTTGTACACCTTCAGGCTCGCACCGGATTCGCGAATAGCCGTGCGCAGGGCCTGGATGTCCTTCACGGTAAGACCGCAGTAGTCCACGACCCACATGGCGGAAACGCCATCTAGATCTTCCTTGATCTTGACCAGCGTCTCTTGATTCTTCACGTTGGGCATGTAGTACACCTCCTTCTTTTCAAACTCGGGTTCCGCCCCTCGCGGGTGGGAATCGTCGCTTGAAAACAAGAAACGACCCCCGCCGTCTCGTGACAGCAGGGGTCGTCAAAGCGCGAAACTTATCAGAACCACCTCGGCGGGCCGCATCTCTGCGATTAAACCTTGCGGTGCCAGCTGTCTTGGGCAGCGGAACGAACTAAACAACTTGTCTATTGTACCCCGCCCAAAACGAATGTCAAGCGTTTTCCTTACGCCGCGTCGCCCTTGGCGTCGGCCGTATCCTCGGCCTGCTTCGCGGTTTCCTCGGCCGCCTTCTCGCCGATGTTCGTCTTCGTGTTGCCGATGATCTCCTCGACGGGACTCGTCGGCTCGGCTTCCACGTACTTGAACGCGATGGCGTCGCCTTCCTTGTACCCGACGATCTCGATGAGACCGGGCAACGCGAAGTCGTAGATGCCCTTGTCGCCCTCGAGCGTCACATAGAAGTGCGAGTTGCCTTCCACCACCGCCTGCGCGATGTGGCTAATCGTGCCCTGCGCCTCAAGCGAGCCAGTGTCCACGTTCGAATCGGCCAGCACGCCGTTCGTGGCCAGCAGCGCCTGGTAGGCCTTCTGGCACTCGGCCACCGTGTTGCCCACGGCCACGTTCTGGTAGCGTTGGATGTCCAGCATGGCGAACTGCTTCACCAGTCCCGCGTCGTCCTTGAGCGCCATGAAGTACGTCGGCTGTCCGGACACGTTGATCAACAGCGGGAACGTGGCGCGGTAGCGCAGGTTCTGCACCTGGCCCTCGGCCGACTGCATCGCCGAGTCCTCGGTCGCGCCCGACACCGAGTAGAAGTGCGACTCGGCCGTGCGCTGGTTGATCAGCACGAAGCCCACGATGGAGTTGTCCGCCGTGGCCGAGGTGACGCCCGTGTACACCCACACGTCGTCGTCCTTGGCGATGTAGTTGTACCCCAGGTTGCCGTCGGTGCCCGGCGTGGTCTGCACGACGTTGCGCTGGCCCAGCACGGAGTTCAGCCAGCCGTCCTTGTACTTGCCCGACCAGTTGTACTGCTCAAGCAGCAGGTCGGTGGGATAGGCGTGGTCGACCCATTGCGGCACGTCCTCGATGGCCAGGTCCTGCGTCTCGCCCGTGGTGGCGTCCACCATGACCACGCGCTTGATGGTGGTGCCGCCGAACAGGCCGATGGTGCGCGTCTGCACCGGGCATATCCACCACGGATGGCCGTCGTCGTCGATCTCGAACGACTTCTGGTCGAACATGTAGAACGGATAGCTCAGCTGCACGTGACGGTCGATGTTGCGCACGAGCGGCTCGGACTCCGAGTAGTAGATGGGACTGTCGCCCAGCTTGACGATCTCGGCGTCCTGCGTGGTCATGTTCACCAGGGCGTACGCCGGGATGCCGCCCTCGCGGTTTGTGAACCACTTGAACAGGTCGGCGTAGCCCAGCGGGCTCACGCGCACCGGCGCGCTCTGATAGTTGATCTGGCTGTACAAAGGCGAGATCTCGAACTGGCTGACGTACTCGGGGATGGAGCCCATCTCGCGGTTGCCCAGCAAAATGGCCGAGCTGCGGTCGATGACGGGGATCTCCGAGTAGTTCACCTCTTTGATGTCGTCGGCGAACGTCTCCTCCACCGTCTGCAGCACGTTGGCGTACTTCGCCGCGTTGCCCGGGAAGATCGACAGCGACGCCACGGCGCCCAGCACGCCGACGACGGCCACCAGCACCGGCAGGTACGACGCCCACTTGAAGGCCTTCGCCTTGCCCTCGTTCGGCTCGACCTTGCCCGTGCCGTTCTTGTAGCTGTGCGACTTGCTCCAGAACAGCAGGAACAACGGCAGCAGGATGAACACGGCCACGAACATCCACGTGTCGGTCGAGTGGATGTTGATGGGCGGATGGAACCACCAGTAGGCCGCGAGACCCACGAGGATGATGACGATGGCGGCCACGATGAGCGCGCGCTTGCCCCACGAGGCCATGCGGTCGGCGAACGGGATCTCCACGTTCACGTGCGGCGGCTGAGCGCCGCCTCCCCCGCCTCCGGCGCGTCCTGCCCCGCCCGACGGCGCTTCATGGTCGGCATCGAACCGACCGTCCACGTTTACCCCTGATTGTTTGAGCGCTTCGATCAGCGCATCGAATCCGGATGTCTGTTTCACGGCATCCCTTCCCAAGCGTACCGATAGTTAAAGTATCCAGTATACGACAAAGCGCCCGACCGCTCTTCGCAATCGGGCGCCGACGTTACCTCTTCTTTACAAAAGGCTGCGCAGCACGAACGGCAGGATGCCGCCGTGCTGGTAGTAGCGGCCCTCGGTGGGCGTGTCCACGCGGACGGTCGCCCGGAACGTCGTCGTCTGGCCGTCCGCGCGCTCGGCGGTCACGTCCACCACGCGCGGCTCGGGCAGCCCCTGCGAGAAGTCGATGGGCGCCACCGTGTACAGCTCCGAACCGTCCAGTCCCAGGCTCTCGGCGCTCTCGCCCTCTTGGAACTGCAGCGGCAGGATGCCCATGCCGATGAGGTTCGACCGATGGATACGCTCGAAGCTCTCGGCGAACGCGGCGCGGATGCCCAGAAGCGCCGGGCCCTTCGCCGCCCAGTCGCGCGACGAGCCGCTGCCGTACATCTTGCCGGCCACCACCACGAGCGGCGTTTCCGCAGCCTCGTAGTCCATGGCCGCGTCGAACAGCGGGCGCACCTCGCCGGTGGCGAAGTCGCGCGTCCAGCCGCCCTTCTTCCCCTCGGCCAGCTTGTTCTGCAGCTTCACGTTGGCGAAGGTGCCGCGCATCATCACCTCGTGGTTGCCGCGGCGCGCGCCGTAGGTGTTGAAGTCGGCCGGAGCCACGCCGCGCTCCTCCAGGTAGCGGGCCGCGGGCGAGTCGGCGGCGATGGAGCCCGCCGGCGAGATGTGGTCGGTGGTGATGAAGTCGCCCAGCAGCGCCAGCGCGCGAGCGGCCTCAACGGGCTTCGGCGCGGAGGGCTCGCGCTCCATGCCGTCGAAGTACGGGGCGCGGCGCACGTAGGTGGACGCGTCGTCCCAGCTGAACGTGTCGCTGGGTTCGCTGCCCAGCGCGGCCCAGGCCGCATCGCCGTCGTACAGGCCGCGCGTGCCCTCCTCGTACAGAGAGCGATCCACATGCTGGGCCACCAGCGCGGCGATCTCCTCGTCGCTGGGCCAGATGTCGGCCAAGAGCACCGGGGTGCCGTCGGGGCGCGTTCCCAGCGCGTCGTGCTCGAGGTCCGCGTCCATGGTGCCCGCCAGCGCGTAGGCGATGACCGCGGCGGGAGCCGCCAGGTAGTTCTGCGACACATCGGGCGAGATGCGACCCTCGAAGTTGCGGTTGCCCGACAGCACGCTGGCCAGCTCGATGTCCTCGGCCACCTCGTGCAGCTCGTCCAGGATGGGACCCGAGTTGCCGATGCAGCTCATGCAGCCGAAGCCGCACGTGTAGAAGCCCAGCGCCCGCAGCCCGTCCAGCAGCCCGGCGCGCTCCAGCAGAAGCTCGGTGGCCTTGCTGCCCGGAGCCAGCACGCACTTCACCCAAGGCTGGGGCTTGAGGCCGGCGTCGGCAGCCTTCTTCGCAACGAGGCCCGCGGCCAGCATCATCGAGGGGTCGGTAGCCGTCGTGCAGCTGGTCACCGCCGCGATGGCCAGCGCGCCGTGGGTCAGCTCGTACGCTTCGCCGTCGAGATCGACCGCCACGCGCTTGGACAGGTCGAGGCCGCGCTCGTCGCACACGGAACGGAATCCCTCCTGCACCGCCGACAACGGGATGCGGTCGTGCGGGCGCGACGGGCCGGCCAGCGAGCGCTCCACGGCGCCCAGGTCGAACTCGATCACCTCGGCGTAGGTGCGGGCGGGCGCGTCCGCGTCGTTCCAGAAGCCCTGCGCCTTGGCGTAAGCTTCCACGAGCGCCACCTGCTGCTCGCTGCGGCCGGTCAGACGCAGATACGTCAGCGTCTGCTCGTCCACCGGGAACAGCGTGCAGGTGCTGCCGTACTCGGGCGTCATGTTGGAGATGCACGTGCGCTGCGTGGCGCTGAGCGCGTCGAGGCCCGGGCCGAAGCACTCCACGAAGCAGCCCACCACGCCCTTCGCGCGCAGCATCTGCGCGAACGACAGCGCCACGTCCATGGCTGCCACGCCCTCGCCCAGCTCGCCCGTCAGGCGCACGCCCACCACCTTCGGCACGAGCGTGGTGATGGGCTGGCCGAGCGCAGCCGCTTCGGCCTCGATGCCGCCCACGCCCCAGCCCAGCACGCCGATGCCGTTGGCCGTGGGCGTGTGGCTGTCGGTGCCCACGAGCGTGTCGAAGTACGCCGTGGGAGGCTCGCCGGGCGCGCCGTCGGCCGTCATGGTCACGTGGGCGAACTGCTCGATGTTCAGCTGGTGGCAGATGCCCGCTCCGGGCGGCACGATGCGCACGTTCTCGAATGATTCCTGCGACCACTTCAAGAAGTCGTAGCGTTCCTTGTTGCGCGAGAACTCCAGCTCCATGTTCTGCGCGAGCGCGCCCGCGCAGCCGGCGACGTCGGCGATGACCGAGTGGTCGATCACGAGGTCGCAGGGAATCTGCGGGTTGATCTTCGTCGGATCGCCGCCCAGCTGAGCGCAGGCCTCGCGCATCACGGCGAAGTCCACGAACACGGGCACGCCCGTGAAATCCTGGAACAGCACGCGCGCCGGCGAGAACTCGATCTCGCTGCCCACGACGCCCGCGCGCCCCGCTTCCACGATGCGCGCGGCCAGCTCCTCGGCCGCCTCCGGCGTTTCGGCGTTGCGCAGCACGTTCTCCAGCAGCACCGTCAGCGAGTACGGCAGCTGCTCCGAGCCGGCGACGGCCGAGACCGGATAGTAGGCGTACGTCGTGCCGTTCACGTTCAGCGTCGAAGCGAATCGGCTGTTCTCTTGGCTCATAGGTTCTCCTTACTCCAACGTTTTAGAATGCCGCGATCAGGGCATCGGTGAATTCCGTGCAGCTTGCCGCCGGCTTGGACGAGCCGGTGGCCTTGCGAATGTCGGCGGTCAGGTGCGCGCCCTCCGCGTACACGGCGCGCACCGCGCGGCGGATGCGCTCGGCCGCCTCCGCTTCGCCCAGATGGTCGAGCATCATGGCCGCCGACAGTATCTGGGCGGTGGGGTTGGCCTTGTCTTGCCCCGCGATGTCGGGCGCCGAGCCGTGCACCGCTTCGAACACAGCGTACTCGTCGCCGATGTTCGCGCCCGGCGCGATGCCGAGGCCTCCCACGAGACCTGCGGCCAGGTCGCTGGCGATATCTCCGTAGAGGTTCGGGAACACGACCACGTCGAACTGCGCAGGATCCATAACCATGTTCATGCAGAACGCGTCGACGATGCGCTCTTCGAACGCCGCATCTTCGGCGCGCTCTGCGGCAACCTCGCGCGCCGCGCGCAAAAACAAGCCGTCGGTATGCTTCATGATGTTCGCCTTGTGCACGGCGGTCACCTTGCGGCGTCCGTGCCTGCGCGCGTAGTCGAACGCGAAACGCACGATCCGTTCGGACGCCGCCTTCGAGATCGGCTTGACGGAGATGCCGGAATCGGGACGGATAGCGCCCGCGCCCTCTTCCTCGCACAGCGCGATCAGCTTTCGGGCGCCCTCGGAGCCCTCTTCGAACTCGATGCCCGCGTACAGGTCTTCGGAGTTCTCGCGCACGATGACGATATCCACGCCGTCGTAGCGGCCGCCCGCCCCCGGAATGGACAGGACGGGGCGCAGGCACGCGTACAGGCCGAGTTCCCGGCGCAACGCCACGTTCACGCTGCGGAATCCCGTGCCCACCGGCGTGGCGACGGGTCCCTTGATGGCAACCTTGTTCCGCTTGACCGCCTCGATGGTAGAAGCAGGCAGCGGCGTGCCGTGCTCCTCCACGAGATGCGCCCCCGCCTCGGCCACATCCCAAACGATATCGGCGCCGCTGGCCTCCACCACCCGTTGCATGGCGGCCGACGTCTCCGGGCCGATGCCGTCACCGGGTACGAGGGCCACGGTATGCGATGCCATGTTCTCTCCTTCTGCAATTGTTCGAACGATGCCCCTTTGCGCCGCCTTCTAGGTCGACGCGACGAAACGAGCCCGGAAGGCTCGTCGGAATGCCGTGCGCTAGTCCTGCACGTTGTCGATGATTTGCTGCGCACGGCGCTTGAGCGGCCCTTTGCCGTTGGAGGCGTCGAAGGCCATGCGCGCGCCCAGCTCTTTCTTCACGGAAGGTGCCAGCTTGCCCGCCGAAAAGTCGATAACCGACACCAGCATATCCTGGAACTCCAGGTCGCCATGGTAGCACTGGATAGCCTCGTCGATGAGAGGCCACACACGCTCAGAACGGTTCTCCGTCGTAGCGCCCAGCTTGCAGAGGAACCGCATGGCCGCCAAACGCACCGGCCCGCTCTCCTCGTCGAACAACGCGGTTTCGGCTCCGGGAACCGCTTTGTCGCACGTGCGGGAATCGTGGTCGACCATCGTGGTGAGGATATCGAGGCACTCCCAGCGCGTCTGGGCTTCGGGGCGATTCAGCGCGTCGATGACGGCAGCGCCGAACGGGATCATCAAATCGGGATGATCCTTGGCAAAGAAGGAGAGCGCCGCTGCTGCGTTCTGGCGCTCGCGCCTCGACGGACCCGACAGCGCACCCACCAGCTGCTTGAACTTGCGTTCGTTTCCGAATGCCTCTTCGGCGATGTTCCTGGCTCCCTGTGTCTTTTCGCTCACCGCTCGCTCCTCGTCCTCATGTGGGAAAATGTATAGTATTCTCCCTTTCCATTATACCCTCGGCCGCCAAGCGCCCCCGCAGCAAGCGCAGAATTAACATGAGCGAAACCGATAGGCGGCAGCCGAAAACCCAGCAATACGACTGAGCGGACGCAAGCGTGGTCGAATGCGAAAGCGGCAGCCCGAAAGGGCCGCCGCTCAAGGCAGTGTGCGTGTCAGTCGAGGTTATTCCGGCAGTTCGCTGGCCTTGTTGTCGCCCGACTGGAGCTTGCCGATGCCCTCGTCGTACTTCGACTTGATATCCTGGATGCGCTGATCGTACGTGGAGTAGTCGAAGGGCTGTTCCTCGGTGGCGCTGTCGATTTCCGTATACAGGTCGATATAGGAGTTCAGCGCGTCCTTGAGATCGGCCGTGCCGTCGACGTACTCCTTCTGGATATCCTTGAGGGCGTCGGGGACGTTGAGGTTGTTCAGGTCGTCGATAGCCTTGAACGCGTTGTCGGCCTGCGTGCGCATGCCCACCACGTCGCCGCGCGATACCGCATCGGTAAAGCTCTCCAGACGGCTCTTCAGGTCGTCCATAGTTTGGTTGACCTGGGTCATGTACTGACGGTTCTCGGATTGCTGTTGCGCGGTCGCCGTATCCTGCTGCGCACATCCGCCCAGAGCCGCCACCATCAAGACGCCTGCGAGCATGGCGACCAGCACCTTGGCGAATCTCGTATGTTTCATGTCTTACCTGCTCTCTTGCATCGAATCATCGTTGAACTATCGTAGCGGTTCGCCCGCCGTCGCGCCGGGGATGCGACGCGTTCGTATCGGAACGGTTTCCGGGTCCGCAACCTAGCTTGCCGGCTTGTCCGTCGTGCCTCCGGGGTCGGGCGTCGGCGTGGGAGTGGGCGTCGGATCGGGATCCGGCTTCGGCGTCGGATCGGGGGTTGGAGTAGGAGTCGGATCGGGCGTGGGCGTGGGCGTCGGCGTGGGAGTAGGCGTCGGCGTCGGCGTCGGCGCAGGATCGTCCTTGCCCTTGTCGGCGTCCTTGTCCTCGGCGTCCTTCTTCTTCTCGTCATCCTTCTCGTCGTCGGTGTTCGACGAGCTAGCGGACCCTCCCACATGGTAGGTCGGATCGGAGAAGTTCTTGTACGTGGGATCGGCCGCCTGCGGGAACTGCTCGGTCGGCTGGCCGTCGAGCACCGCGCTCATGAAGGTGCGGAACACGTCGCCGGCACCCACACGGGCCGGCAGCGTTTTGACATTCGCGGGATCGCCCAACCAGACGGCCACCGCCATCTGCGGCGTGATGCCACAGAACGTGATGTCCTTGTACTCGGTGGACGTGCCCGTCTTCGCAGCGACCACCTGCCCATTCGGCAGCGCCGCTTCCGTACCCGTACCGTCCGAGCTGTTCACGACGGTCTTCATGACCTCGACAGCCGCATGGGCGACCTCGGGCGAGATGACCTGCTCGCTATGCGTTTTGGAAAGCGAGGCGTCGGGCGTGGTGTTGTCGACGATCACCTCGCCCTTCGAGTTCGTGATGGTGAGGACGGGCGTGGGATCGACGCGCACGCCGCCGTTGGCGATGATGGCGTAGGCGCTGGCCATGTCGAGCATCGTCACGTTCGACTGGCCCAGCGTGAGCGACGGATTAGCCTCGAGCGTCGAGCCGATTCCCATCTTCTTGGCCGTCGCAATCACCTTGTCGATGCCGAGCGCCATCTCAAGGCGCACGAAACCCGTGTTCGACGACTTCGCGAAAGCCCGCTGGATGCTTATGGTACCGTAATTGTTGTTGTCGATGTTCTGCAGGGCGTTGGCTCCCGTGTATCCCGTATTGGGAATAGTGGCCGGCGACGAGCAGTCCACCATCGTCTGCGGGCTGATGCCCGCTTCGAGCGCTGCGATGAGCGTGAACACCTTGAACGAGGAGCCGGACGGACGGCCCGGATTGGGAACGCCGCGCTCGCCCGTGGCCAGGTTCAGCTTGTTGTTCTCCCAGTCGTCGCCGCCCACCATCGCCTTAATAAAGCCGGTTTCGGGCTCGATGGCCACGAGCGCGCCGTTGATGGCCGGATCGAGGCTCTCCCGCTTCTCCTTGATGGCGGCCTCGGCGGCCTCCTGAGAGTCGACGTCCAGCGTCGTCTGGATGGTCAGGCCGCCCTTGAAGATCTCGTCCTCGGAGTAGCGGTAGTCGCCGTCGGGATCCATGAGCAGGTCGCGCACGTAGCTGCTGAAATAAGGATACTTCTCCAGGCCATCCACCGTGGTCTCGGTCGGGTTGAGCACGATGCCCTCCGCTTGGGCGGCATCGTGCTCTTCCTGGGTGATGTAGCCGTTCGTCAGCATGCGATCCAGCACGAGGTTGCGACGCGCGAGGCAGTTGTCCTCATGGTCGATGGGATTGTTGTACGTCGGCGACTGCGGAATGCCGATGAGCGCGGCCGCCTCGGCCAGCGTGAGCTCGCTTGCATGCTTCGAGAAGTAGCGCTGCGACGCGGCTTCGATGCCGTAGGCGCCGGAACCGTAGTTGATGGTATTGAGGTACATGAGCAGGATTTCGTCTTTGGAGTACTGTTCCTCCAACTTGACGGAGAGATACATCTCGCGCACCTTGCGCTTGAACGAGATATCGTTCATCTCGTCGGCCAGGATAGTGTTGCGCACGAGCTGCTGCGTGATGGTGGACGCGCCCTCCTTGCCGGAACCGGTGAGGTTCACGTACACCGCGCGCGCGATGCCCGCGAGGTCGAAACCGCCGTGTTCGTAGAAGCGCTCGTCCTCGGTAGCCACGGTGCCCTCGCGCACGTACTCGCTGATCTGGTCGAGCTCGACGGGGTCGCGGTACTCGACCTGGAAGCGGGCGAGCTCCGTACCGTCCGACGCCAGCATGATCGACGGCAGCGACGAGTTGAGCTGGCCGGCATCGGACACGTCGTAGTCCTCAAGGTCGCCGATCCACGACGAACCGAGGGCGTAGACGCCTGAGAAGCCGGCGACGATCACGGCCAAAAAGACCGTGAACACCGCAAGGAAGCCGATGGAAGGATGCTTTTTCTTGATCCCCGGCCTATTCTTTATAGAACGTGAAGCCACGTGTCACCTCCAAAAAACTCCGCCCATTGTAACATCGGGGCACAGGCCCCCATGAATCAACACAAGTTCGTTGGAAAAAGGTCACACGGGAAAACGCCCGGTCGGGAGCTCAAAACGTGGTTGATGCAAGCAGGGTGCAGCGCTTTTTTCTCGGGCGCGGGAGCCCGCTTGCGGTCCGTTGCGCGCGTGCCGCGCCGATTCGAGACGCTCGCAGCGTGCGATCGGCGCGGCGAAGGACGCTCGGGCCTCAGGCGGTGCCCCCGCGCCAAAAGGCGCTGCGCTTATCCCGCAAGCACCGCCTCGTCGGCCGCGAGGGCGTCTTTCGCAAGCGCCAGCTGCGCGCGCACGGCCGCGTGCCCGGTGCCGCCCTCGGTGGTGCGGGCCGCCACGATGCTCTCCAGATCGAGCGAGGCCGTGATGTCCTCCTCGAACAGGTCGCTTTCGGCTTTGAAGTCGGCCAGCGTCAAGTCGTCCAAGTCGCAGCCGCGCTGCTCGCATACCAGCACGAGGTGCCCCACCACCTCGTGGGCGCGCCTGAACGGCATCCCCTTCTTAGCCAGGTAGTCGGCCACGTCGGTGGCCGCCAGGTAGCCCTTCTTCGCCTGCGCCGTCATGGCCTCGGGCACCACGCGCATCGTCTCGATCATGCCGGCCGCGCACACGAGGCAATCCTCCAGCGTCTTGGCCGCGTCGATGGCGCCTTCCTTGTCCTCTTGCAAGTCCTTGTTGTAAGCCAGCGGCAGCGCTTTCATGGTGACCAGCAGCGCCACGAGGTCGCCTACCACGCGGCCCGTCTTGCCGCGGATAAGTTCGGCGAAATCGGGGTTCTTCTTCTGCGGCATGATGGACGATCCCGTGGAGAACGCGTCGGACAGCTCGATGAACCCGAACTCCGAGCTGGACCACAGCACGATCTCCTCGCACAGCCGCGACAGGTGCATGCACGACACGCTGCACGCGTACGACAGGTCCAGCAGGAAGTCGCGGTCGGACACGGCGTCCATGCTGTTGCGGAAGGTGCCGTACATGTCCAGCTGCTCGGCCACGTACGCGGGGTCCAGCGGGTAGGTGGTGCCCGCCAGCGCCGCCGCGCCCAGCGGATACGACATGTTAAAAATCGCCACCTGCGGCAGCGCGCGTCTGCTGGGCCGAACAGACATCGGTTCTTTGGAGATCGGCAAGTGCGCAGACTTCTTCTTGGTGGATTCCCGACGGCTGGAGTTGGTCGGCGGTGAATACGATCCCGCCTCCGTTCTGGCCACGGTGGGCCTCCGCGGGCCAGTGGACACGACGGTGATCAACGGCAAAATCGTTGTTCAGGACGGGCGGCTGGTCACCGTGGACGAGGACGCCGTCGCCGCCGAGGCACGGCAGGTCTGCCGGAATTACCTCGCCAAAGCATAATGACAAGCGCACC
>OGYB01001109.1_pt1 | contig 13303 bp, 8 predicted proteins | sample 1576421 | NCBI WGS metagenome assembly OGYB01 (sample SAMEA3541577, study PRJEB24748) | human gut metagenome | biome: human gut; feature: human-associated habitat; material: faeces | place: China | collected 2012
ATATAAATATAGAAACAATAAGATTATACAATGGGTTTTCCTATTAGCGGTAGTCTTATTGCTGTTAGTAATAATGATATCTTATTTGACAAAAGAGTTTATGAATAGTCTTTCTATAGATATAATTTGGGATATATTATTTGTAGTATTATTTATATATATAGCCATACTTTGTATGAAAAATATCAGAAAATTGAGAAATATTAAAATTGATTCGCTTAGTGTACGAAGAGCTGTAATTACAGAAAAACAGTCTGTGAAAAGTAAGGATTTAATTAATAGGTCAAGAAATAGATTTGTGGCTGTAAAAATTGATGATAATGTTACCTTATATGCTATGTGTTCTCAAAAAGAGTATGAAAGAACGATAGTTAACAAGTCTATTGGATTATTTTTTACTCTTGGAGATGATACTATAAGGGTTATTGTTCTGTAATGTGATTAATCTTAACTTTGAACTATAACTAAGAAAAGCAAGCAATATTCATGCACGGTGAAAGAGCTCGGTTGAAGTGAATTTTTATGCAATTTTACCACTTTACTGTACTAAAATTTAATATTTTTTTTACAAAATATGCAAAATATGACAAAAAGTACTGGACAAAATGTCCTATATAAGGTAAAATGCATATATGCAATCGAATAGCACATTTGAAGGTTGTGCAGATAGTATTGGGTATATTTTACGAATTGGGGGGATTTTTCATGAGAATATATCATGCTAAGGATTATGCAGATATGAGCAGAAAGGCTGCAAATATTGTATCCGCACAGGTGATTATGAAGCCTAATTGTGTATTGGGGCTGGCTACAGGCTCTACACCTATTGGCTTGTATAAGCAGCTCGTTGAGTGGTTCAAGAAGGGGGATTTGGACTTCTCAGAGGTTATGACGGTGAACCTTGATGAGTACAAGGGACTAAGCCGTGAGAATGACCAGAGCTACTATTATTTTATGCATCAGAATTTGTTTGATCATGTGAATATTCCGGTTGAGAATACTCACCTGCCAAACGGCATGGAGCCGGATTCACAGAAGGAGTGCAAGCGCTATACAGAGCTGATTCAGTCTCTTGGCGGTGTTGATTTACAGCTTCTTGGTATCGGGCACAATGGTCATATCGGCTTTAATGAGCCGGGCGAGTCTTTTGACAAGCAGGTACACTGTGTGAATCTGACAGAGTCTACTATTGAGGCCAATAAGCGCTTCTTTGCATCGGCTGATGATGTTCCGAAGCAGGCTTATACAATGGGCATCAAGACCATCATGCAGGCTAAGAAGATTCTTATTGTTGCAAGTGGTGAGGATAAGGCAGAGATTGTGCACAAGGCTTTCTTTGGACCGATTACACCACAGGTGCCGGCTTCTGTATTGCAGCTGCACAATGATGTTACGCTTGTAGCGGATGAGGCTGCACTGAGCAGCCTGTAAATGTTTTTTAGTTTAGAAGGTGCATGTATATGATAATAAAAAATGCAAGGGTATTTACAGAGGATGGCAGCTTTATGCAAGGCGATGTTGTCGTTAAGGATGGCCGTTTTGACAGTGTTTTGGAGAAAACAGCTGACACGGACGCGGCTAATGACAGCGCATCGCAGGAGATTATAGATGCATCAGGTCTTATCATGATACCGGGTCTTGTGGATATTCATTTTCATGGATGCAAGGGAGCTGACATGTGTGACGGCACTAAAGAAGCACTTGATGTGATTACAGCATACGAGGCTTCTGTAGGAGTGACGAGCGTGTGTCCGGCTACTATGACTATTCCAAGGGATGAGCTTTTGAGTGTCATGAAGAATGCCGGTGATTATAATTATCATGGTGGTGCACATCTTGTAGGTATCAATATGGAGGGGCCTTTTATCAGTCCTTCTAAAAAGGGCGCACAGGCGGCAGAGAATATCATGCGATGTGATTATGATTATTTCTGCGAGCTTCAGGATGCGGCCCATGGCTTGATAAAGCTTGTAGATATCGCTCCGGAGGAGCCGGGTGCGATTGAGTTTATAGACAAGGTAAGAGGGAGTGTTGTGGTTTCAATAGCACATACGGCAGCTGATTATGACACTGCGGTAGAGGCTATTGAGCATGGTGCAAGCCATGCCACACATTTGTATAATGCGATGCCACCGCTGCATCACAGGAATCCCGGAGTTATCGGGGCTGTGAGAGATTCAGAAAAGTGTCATGCAGAGCTCATTTGTGACGGTGTGCATATTCACCCGTCGGTTATCAGGGCAACATTTGCCATGTTTGGGGCTGAACGCATGATTTTAATAAGTGACAGCATGAGAGCCACAGGGCTTGAGGATGGCGAGTATACACTCGGTGGACAGGCAGTGTCGGTCAGAGGTCCGCTTGCCACACTCCATGATGGGACAATTGCCGGCTCGGCAACCAATCTGATGGATTGTATGCGTTTCACAGTAAGGCAGGCAGGTATTCCGCTTGAGGAGGCAATTATGTGTGCTACAGTCAATCCGGCTAAGGAGATTGGCATCTATGATGAAGCAGGCAGCATTTCTGCAGGAAAGAGAGCAGATTTTGTGCTTCTCAATGAAGATTTGGATATTGTGAGTGTGTATATCGACGGAAAGGAGATATCATGTTAGGTTTTTTTAAGAATAAGTCAAAGGAAAAGGTGATCTGTTCTCCGTGCAATGGCAGAGTGGTTCCTATTACAGAGGTTCCGGATCCTACTTTTTCTGAGAAGATATTGGGAGACGGCGTGGCCGTGATTCCTTCTGAGGGCAGGTTTTACGCTCCGGCGGATGGTGAGGTGACAGCTGTATTTGATACGCTTCATGCTTTTACCATGACGACCACTCAGGGAGTCGAGTTGCTTTTGCACATTGGTCTGGATACAGTGATCCTAAAGGGGGCTCCTTTTACATCACATATTTCTGTTGGTGATCAGGTGAAGAAGGGTGACCTTTTGATGGAGGCTGACCTGGAGCAGATTAAGGCAGCAGATCTTAATATCATCACTCCGGTTTTAATTGGCAACACTGCTGATTATAGTGAGATAAAGATGCTCAAAGAGGGGGATGTATCCGCCGGTGATGAGATTTTAAGTCTCGCGTAGATTTGTATAATAATAACGAACTATATTGGAGTATCTCCAGTTTAGTATATATAATGTAAAGGAGGGGAAATTTATGAAATTTCTTCAAAAACTGGGTAAAGCTTTAATGCTTCCCGTAGCAGTACTTCCTATATGTGGTATCCTCATGGGTATTGGATATTTTTTATGTCCTGCAACCATGCAGGGTGGTGACATCGAGGGTGTGCGAAATTTAATAGGCCTGTTTTTAGTTAAAGCAGGGGGCGCCTTGATCGATAACATGGCCATCCTTTTTGTAATCGGCGTTGGTGTCGGTATGTCAGAAAAGAACGACGGTACCGGTGGTATTGCAGCTTTAGCTTCATGGCTGATGATGACAACACTCCTGTCTACAGGCTTTGTTACCACAATCATGCCATCTATCGCTGACAGCGCTACAAAGACACTTGCATTCGACAAGATTGCAAACCCATTTATCGGTATCTTAGCCGGTATCATCGGTTCTTTGTGTTACAACAGATTTAAGGATACAAAGCTTCCTGACTGGCTGTCATTCTTTAGTGGCAAGCGTTGCGTAGCAATTATTGCAGGTGTTGTTTCAATCCTTGTATCTGTAGTATTACTGTTTGTATGGCCATTACTTTTCGGTGCTCTTGTAGCTATCGGTAAAGCAATCGTTGGTCTTGACGTAGTCGGCGCAGGTATCTATGCATTCCTGAACCGTCTGTTAATCCCTACAGGATTACACCACGCATTAAACAACGTATTCTGGTTCGATACTATCGGACTTGGAGATCTCTCTCATTTCTGGGCAGGCGAGACATCAAAGGATGTTTCATGGAGCCTCGGAATGTACATGTCAGGTTTCTTCCCATGTATGATGTTTGGTATTCCTGGTGCTGCACTTGCCATGGTTAAGTGTGCAAAGACTGCTAAGAAAAAGGCTGCCATCGGTATCCTTGCTTCTGCAGCTATCTGTGCATTCATCTGTGGTGTTACAGAGCCTTTCGAGTTTGCATTTATGTTCCTTGCTCCTGTTCTCTATGTGATTTATGCTTTACTTTATGGTATTTTCACAATGATTACAGTAGCTCTTGGATTTAGAGCAGGCTTCTCATTCTCAGCCGGTGCGATGGATTTATTATTCTCATCTTCACTTCCGGCTGCAGCAAAGACATGGCTCATCATTCCTCTTGGAATCGCAGCTTTTATCGTATTCTACATTGTATTCTATTTCGCTATCAAGAAATGGGATCTTAAGACCCCTGGTAGAGAGGACGATGATGTTGAAGAAGAGAAGAAGGCAGTGCTTTCTAACAATGACTACACAGCAGTAGCCAAGACTATTCTTGAGGGCTGCGGTGGCAAAGATAATATTGCAAGCATTGACAACTGCATCACAAGACTCAGACTTGAGGTTAAGGATATCACTCAGGTTGATGACAAGAAGATTAAATCTGCAGGTGTTGCAGGAGTTATGAAGCCTGGCAAGAATTCTGTTCAGGTTATTATCGCTCTTCCGATCTTATTATCGGAACCAAGGTTCAGTTTGTTGCGGATGAGTTTTCTAAGCTTTGCGAATAGATTTGTTCAGCAATATAGCAGTGCTGATTCACATTAGGTGATTCATATAATTTCATAATACATGATTAAAAGCCACACCGGGTGTTATGCCTGGGGTGGCTTTTTTAGTTGGTTCGAGCCGTAAGCTCCGCCCGGTTGTGGTGCACACGGACTCTCGTTTTCGCTACGCTGCGCTGTTAAGATACTGTACGGATTATGCTTTTGGGTTTTTATAGGCTTGACGAAAACGTCGAAACGCGCCTTCCATGGCGCGGTTCTCCTTGACTTGCCTTCCTTGGCAAGTCATTTCTGCTCTTCATGGGCATAATCCTACAGTATCTAACCAGCTTCGCTATGCGCTCTCACGAGAGTCCGTGTTCACGCCGCCGGGTGGGGCTTACGGTCCTTACGCTGTGGTGGAATTCGCTTAGGAGAGAGTTGCGAGTTGCACATTGTTGCAACCGGCAACGGTTTTATCTACGCCTTGCTTCTACGAGGCTGCGATGGGATAAAATAAGAAAGGATTGAAAAACAAACAAATGTTTGCTATAATAAATGAAGCGAGGAAATAAAAGTATATTAGGTTTAGTAATTTAAGTATTCATTTAATTTATTGTAATTAGGGAAAATCCAATATAAATCGATTGATAGAAAGAGTGATTTTATATGAACATATGGCTAAAGTTAAGGAAAACAGCAGCAATTACACTATGTGAGTTACTTGCAATTGCTACAATTTTTACAGGCTGTGCCTCCACTGATTTATCCGGCACTGAAGGTGCCGAGCATGCCGCAGGAGCTGTAGTGGCAGGTGAGGATTCTTCCGGTGCTTTAGGCAGCAAGGATAATGCGGATGATATACAGGGCGGAAGTGACCCGGCGGAAGCTGATTCAAGTGCTAACGGTACAGGACAGGCGGATGCAGGGAAGCCACAGGAGGATCTGGTAAACAACAATTCCTATGTTTCCCTTGATGCGATTCCTGCATATGATGGCAAGGCATACGTGGCCGTCAACAATAATGAGCCTTTTTTTACGGACAGCGATATGACTACCACTGCTTTTGAAAATTACAGTGACTTGGATTCACTTGGCAGATGTGGTGTGGCTTATGCCAATATCTGCAAGGAGATCATGCCGACTGAGGAGCGTGGCAAGATAGGCATGATAAAGCCATCAGGCTGGCATACGGTGAAGTATGATGTGATAAAGGACAGGTATTTATATAATCGCTGTCATCTTATTGGCTATCAGCTTGCCGGCGAGAATGCCAATCCAAAGAACCTTATTACCGGCACGAGATACCTGAATGTGGAGGGCATGCTGCCGTTTGAGAATCTGGTAGCGGATTATGTAAACAATACAGGAAATCATGTACTCTACAGAGTGACTCCGATGTTTTCGGGTAGCAATCTTGTTGCAAATGGTGTTCTCATAGAGGCAAAGTCGGTTGAGGATAACGGTGGCGGCATACTTTTTAATGTCTATTGCTATAATGTGCAGCCCGGAGTCGGAATAAACTATGAGAATGGTGACAGCTGGCTGGATGGCACCACTCCGCAGCAGAGCGCTCAGACGGGTACACCGCAGAATGAAGGCTCACAGAGCAGCGCTGGAAGCGGGGCAGGAGAATCCGGCTCTTCAGGCAGTACAACAGGAAGTGCATCATCAGGCTCAGATAGCTCAGCAGCAGAAAATAGCGCTGCAGATTCCTCAAACAGCGAGACGATGGTCCATATCACAGCAACCGGCAAGAAATATCACCGGGCGGGCTGTCGAACCTTGAAAAAGAGTGACACAGAGGTAACGCTTGATGAAGCAAAATCCATGGGCTTGTCTCCGTGCGGAATTTGCAATCCGCCACAGTAGATGTGCATTAGCATTTGTAATTCACCGCAGTAGATGTGCATTAGCATCTGCAATTCAACGCAGTAGATGTGCATTAGCATCTGAAATCCACCACAGTAGATGAACATTTGCATTTGTAACCTTTCACCACAGATGCTCGTTATCTTTGCAGTACAACCAAGTTTATTGAAGAAACTAGGAAGAAACCGTGCAAATGAAAATACTGTCACAGAGTAAGGGCTGCAAGCCATGGCACCGCCAGGGCGCACGCATATGCATTTGATTGAGCGAATAGCGAAGCCGCTTAGATACTGTAGGATTATGCATATGAAGCACAGAAATGACTTGCCATGGAGGGCAAGTCAAGGAGAACCGCGCCACGGAAGGCGCGTTTCGACGGTTTCGTCAAGCATAGAAGCGCAAAAAGCATAATCCGTACAGTATCTTAGCGGCAAAGCGTAGCGAAAGCAAAGCATATGCGTGTGCCCTAACGGTGCCGTGGCTTGCAGCCCGTATAATTGCCATAAACCCTTGACGATTGCAAAACCGAAAAGTATAATAGAATAGCTAATGAATTCAATATTTTAATATAGATGGAGGAAACCAAATGGCACTGAGCAAAAAGCCGGTCAACGGCATGAAGGATATACTACCTGCAGAAATGGAAATCCGAGATTATGTGACAAGCGTGATCAAGGATACATACAGAAGCTTCGGATTTACACCGATAGAGACACCATGCATGGAGAATATAGCAAATCTCACAAGCAAGCAGGGCGGAGAAAATGAGAAGCTGATCTTCAAGGTAATGAAGAGAGGCGAGAAGCTGAATCTGGAGACAGCAAAGGAAGAGTCGGATGTAGTAGACTTTGGAATGCGCTATGACCTTACAGTGCCACTTTCAAGATATTATTCAAACAATGCCAACAACCTGCCATCGCCATTCAAGGCACTCCAGATGGGCAGTGTGTGGAGAGCAGACAGACCTCAGAGAGGCCGCTACAGACAGTTTACACAGTGTGATATAGATATACTCGGAGAGCCAAGCAATCTGGCAGAGATAGAGCTGATTACAGCAACCACTACCACAATCGGCAGACTCGGCTTCGAGAACTTTGAGATAAGAATCAACGAGAGAAGAATCCTAAAGGCAATGGCTGCTTACAGTGGTTTCGCTGAGGAGGACTACGACAGCGTATTTATCACTCTCGATAAGATGGACAAGATAGGAGTGGACGGCGTTGCAAGTGAGCTTGCACAGGACGGATACCCACAGGAAAATATTGACAAATATCTTGATTTGTTCAAGCTTTTGGAGCAGACAAGGGATGTCACTGAGGGTGTAAATTTACTTTCAGAAAAGCTGGGAGAATATTTAGACGAAGAAGTGGTTACAAATATGACAGAGATAGCTACTGCTGTTAATGCCACAAAGGGAGCAAAGTTTGAGCTTGTATTTGACCCTACACTTGTTCGTGGAATGAGCTACTACACAGGAACTATTTTTGAGATATCAATGCCTGAGCTTGGCGCAGCCTGTGGCGGTGGCGGACGATATGACAAGATGATTGGAAAGTTTACCGGAAATGATGTACCGGCATGTGGTTTTTCAATCGGTTTTGAGAGAATTATCCTGCTTCTCATGGAGAGTGGATTTAAGATTCCTAAGAGCCCAAAGAAGGTAGCTTATCTGGTTGAGAAGAAATATCCGGCAGACAAGCTTGTTGATGTCATGAACCAGGCAAAAGACGCAAGAGCAAACGGACAGCAGGTGCTTGTTGTGCGCATGAACAAGAACAAGAAATTCCAGAAGGAGCAGCTTATGAAAGAGGGCTACGAGGAGTTTGTTGAGTTCTTTAACAGATAGGAATCTGATAAGCAGCAGATTAGCTGTGTAGCAGCGGTACCAAACAGTTATTAGAATAAATATATAGTAGAAATATAAGGAGTATAAAATGGCAGAATCAATGCAGGGCTTACATAGAAGCCATAGATGTACAGAGGTATCAAATGCCAATATCGGTGAGAAGGTCACCGTGATGGGCTGGGTACAGAAGAGAAGAAATTTAGGAAGTCTCATTTTCGTAGATTTAAGAGACAGAAGCGGAATACTTCAGATAGTATTCGGTGAGGAAAATGTAGGTGCAGAGGGCTTTGAAAAGGCAGGCACCTTAAGAAGTGAGTTCGTCATCGCAGTTGAGGGAACTGTTCAGAAGAGAACAGCCGCTGTCAATGAGAACTTAAAGACAGGTGATATCGAGGTTATCGCTACATCAATCAGAGTGCTTTCAGAGGCACAGACACCTCCATTCCAGATTGAGGAGAATTCAAAGACCAGCGAGGACATCAGACTTAAATACCGTTATCTGGATCTTCGCCGTCCTGATATCCAGAGAAATCTCATGCTCAGAAGCAATGTGCTTCGCGTGATGCGTGACTTTATGGCAAACGAGGGATTTTTGGAGATAGAGACACCAATCCTTTGCAAGTCTACACCGGAGGGTGCCAGAGATTATCTCGTGCCAAGCCGTATACACCACGGACATTTTTATGCGCTTCCTCAGTCACCACAGCTCTTTAAGCAGCTTCTGATGGCTTCAGGCTATGACAGATATTTCCAGATTGCACGATGCTTCCGTGACGAGGATCTGCGAGCAGACAGACAGCCGGAGTTTACACAGGCCGATATGGAGCTTTCATTCGTAGATATTGATGATGTAATCGAGGTAAATGAGAGACTCTTAAAGCACCTTTTCAAAGAGGTTATCAATGTGGATGTTGAGATTCCGTTTAAGCGTATGCCTTGGCAGGAGGCTATGGACAGATTTGGCTCTGACAAGCCTGATACACGTTTTGGTATGGAGCTTTGCGATGTTTCGGATGTGGTAAAGGGCTGTGGCTTTGGAGTATTCACCGGAGCTCTTGAAAACGGTGGCTCTGTCCGCGGTATCAATGTAGAGGGACAGGCAAAGATGCCTCGTAAGAAGATTGACAAGCTTGTAGAGCATGCAAAGGGCTGTGGAGCAAAGGGACTTGCTTATCTGTGCATCAATGAGGATGGCACATACAAGTCATCATTTGCCAAGTTTATGACAGAAGCTGAGCTTGATGCACTTGTTGCAAAGATGAACGGAAAGCCGGGAGATTTACTCCTTTTCGCAGCTGACAAGAATAAAATCGTATGGAATGTACTTGGAGCGCTTCGTCTCATGCTCGGAGCTGAGCTTGGCCTGATTGATGAGAACAAGTACAATTTCCTCTGGGTAACAGAGTTCCCACTCCTTGAGTGGTCTGATGAGGAAAACAGATTTATGGCAATGCATCATCCTTTCACCATGCCTATGGAGGAGGACTGGGACAAGATAGACTCAGATCCGGGCGCAGTTCGTGCAAAGGCATATGATATAGTACTCAATGGTACAGAGCTCGGTGGAGGCTCAGTGCGTATCCATCAGGATGACATCCAGGAGAAGATGTTTGAGGTGCTTGGCTTCACAAAGGAGCGTGCGCATGAGCAGTTTGGATTCCTGCTTGATGCATTCTCATATGGTGTACCGCCACACGCAGGACTTGCCTTTGGTGTTGACCGTATCTGCATGCATATGCTACATACAGACAATATCAAGGAGGTTATTGCATTCCCTAAGGTAAAGGACGCTTCGGACCTCATGTCAGAGGCACCCGGAACTGTAGATCCAAAGCAGCTTGAGGAGCTTGGAATAGCTATAGCTGCAGAGGAAGATGAGGAATAACACTATAATATGAATTTGAAAAAAAATATTTTCAATGCGATTACCATAATACTGCTCGCCGCACTTATTGCGGGGGCAGTATTGCTTAATAACAGAATAAAAAAGCTTGAGACACAGATGTCATACACATCAGACAACACATCAGTGATACTTTCAGATGTGCAGACCATGCAGGATGATATCAAGTCAACTCTTGAGGAGGAGGCCAGCCTCATAACAGACTGGGATATTTCCTTAAAAAGTGCAGACTTTACCGATAAGACATACACAGTCTCTGTCTCGGTGGTGCCAAAGGAGTACACAGAGGATACAAAAACCAGTGTATTTTTCGGTACAAACGAGATACCGCTCGAACTAAACGGCATAAAGTATACGGGCGAGGCCACGCTTCCACTGTCTGAGGACTATGCAGGCAATGTGACATTTCTGTTTGTTGATGGAAATAAGAGAAGCACAGAGGTACTCGATGAGTTTGAAGGTGTGACATCAGTGTTCAAAAATGTAGCATCAGGCATACTTGCCGATAAACCAACCTTTGACAATGGCAGCATAAAGCTTGGCACAGATGTAGATGTAGCGGTCATGGGAAATGATTACTTTGACTTTAACAGTGTGCAGCTCGTAGTTGCAAGCTCAGATACAGAGCTAAAGACCTACGACATCCGACAGCTGTTGGCAGAAAACGGCACAGACAGTGCAGACTCTGCAGACACAGACTCCATCACATCCGCCTTAAGCCGGAAGGATGATGCCAAAAAAGATGGCTCAAAGAATGACACGGAAAATGATACCTCTGATGCCTCAAAAGAGGACGACGGTAAGCTCCATAGCCTCGAAGGCACAGTCAAAATCGAAGACTTAATCCCTGTCACAGCTGCAAGCAATATCAAAATATATGTCAAAGCAGTATCGGCACAGGGCTACACCTTCACATATGACCTGTTCGAGGGTACCGTAAATCAGGACATCACAGACTTTGAAACCACAGCCGACATATCCGGCGGAGACTACACAGTAACCGACCCGGCCGGCAGCAAATACGAGCCATAGAAATGTGATATAAGTGTAATTATTTAAAATCAGTTTTTCTTGTGTTTTCAAGGCGGCTCAGAATATTTATAAACAATATATAACTATTAAATAAGCTCATTTCGCATAAGTGAAATGAGCTTTAAATTTAAAAAGTAAAAAGTGCCGGACAAAATTTCACGCCAGTGAAATAAGTCCGGCACTGCCAGAATGCAAGGTAGCAAAGCGCCTCGCTCGTAAACCTGAATTAGCCGGAGAGTACACGGTGTGTTCCGAAGAAAAATGTGAACTGCCGCGGAGTTCCATAAAGTAAAAAAGAAAGAAAATGTAAATAAAACCATAACCTGACCGGACAAACAACCGCGGCTGACTTCACATTTTTTTGAGGAATATACTGTGTGCTATGCCGGCAGCTTCACAACCTAAAAAGCGAGGCGCCCACCACCACCAATCATTTGATGAGCTGCGCCTCACCCTTCTTTTTTGCTGAGTGGCAGCGTAAATATAAACTCAGTTCCCACACCCTCAGTACTTATCACATTTATATTCTCACCATGCGCCTGCACGATTTCTTTGACTATAGACAGGCCAAGTCCCGTACCGCGCTTATCCTTTCCGCGGGACAAATCACTCTTGTAGAAGCGCTCCCAGATTTTTGAAAGGCTGTCCTTCGGTATACCGATACCGTGGTCCTTTACAGATATAAACACCTTTTCATTTCTGATACTCGTCTCGATCTTGATACTCGAATCATTATTTGAAAACTTCACGGCGTTGTCAATCAGGTTGTAAAGAACCTGCTGGATTTTGACCATATCACCGCGCACGAAAAGTTCTTTTCCGGTGAGCACCAGGTCAAAGCTTAAGCCCTTTTCACTGCATTTACCCTCGAATGTGAGGATTGTCGTGCGGATCATTGTATTGATGTCAAAATCAGCAATATCCAGGTGTATGCCGTGATGACCGAACTGGTTCAGATCGATAAGACTCTTGGTGAGCTTATTAAGCCTCTCCGTCTCAAAAAGTATGATATTTAAATATTTATCCTGCATCTCAACAGGGATGGTTCCGTCCAGCATGGCCTCCACGTAGCCCTTTATCGAGGTAAGAGGGGAGCGGAAGTCGTGTGACACGTTGGAAACAAACTTGCGCTGATCATCCTCAAGCGTATCTAGCTCAGTTGCCATGTAGTTGAGTGTGTTTGCCAGATAGCCGATTTCGTCATTGGAATGTACATCAATCTGGGCAGTGAAATCACCCTTTGCATACTTCTTTGCGGTCTTTGTGATTTTGGAGATAGGACGGTAAATAGAGCGGCTCATCATGACAAGCATAATAAATGCCACTGCAAAAATGAGCGCTACAGTGTAAAAGGAGATATTCATAAAACCGTTTACACCTGCCGTGATATGGCTCATTGTCTTGTGAATGACTATGTAGCCGATATTCTGGTACGAGACATTTACCGGGGAAAATACGGACAGCATCTTATGCTTGAAGGAGCCGTAAAAATCTCCAATCATATAGTTGTTGCTGCCAAAATCGGTGACATCAAAGCCATTTATCACTATAGGCTTAGAACTGTCATTTTGGGTATCAATGCCTATTGTCGGATCATCTGAGTCCATGAGCAGCTCACCGTCAGGGCTAACCACCCATACCTCGGCATCCATATAGTCGGCTACGATTTTCATGTGATTCTGGAAATCGCTAAGCGACATGGATGAGTCAAAGTATTCGGCGGCGTAATCACCTGCAATGATGGATGCTTCCCTGTAGAGATTGGAAGCCTCCTGCTTTTCGATATAGTCTGTGGTGAGATGCTGTGTAAAGGTGCATATAATGAAAAAAGCGATGACACCGTAAATCAGATAGCTGATTAACAGCTTAGTGTAGATGTTATGCTTCATTATTTATTTTACCTCAAACTTGTATCCGATGCCCCAGACAGTTGCGATGCGCCAGGTTGGCTTGTCCTTGATTTTCTCGCGGAGACGCTTTACATGCACATCGACAGTGCGGGTGTCGCCGACATATTCATAGC
>OGYB01001113.1_pt1 | contig 13276 bp, 13 predicted proteins | sample 1576421 | NCBI WGS metagenome assembly OGYB01 (sample SAMEA3541577, study PRJEB24748) | human gut metagenome | biome: human gut; feature: human-associated habitat; material: faeces | place: China | collected 2012
GCTTATGACGCATACGGTGCTTATTCGCGCCGATTTTTATAAACGCCGATTTACCTGTACCAGGGAAACTTCTCGGCCATCCCCGGCCTTCGGGGCATTCCTTTGGGGAGCGGGCCGACCTTATCCCACACCGCGAAGCAGTGGTTCATATCGCCCAGCTCATATGGCACGAGGCGCGGCTGCGAAAGTCCGAGGTTCTTCCATTTATTGCCCACGGCCGCCAGCTCTTCGCGCGCCTTCGGCCCTTTGAAGGCGATGAGCCGTCCCTTTGCCTTTACAAAGGGGGCCAGGTATTCCGCCAGGATGCCGGCGGCGCAGACGGCGCGCGCCGCCGCCGCGTCGAACTTTTCCAAATTCTTTTTCGCGTAGTCCTCCGAGCGCGAACAGACGACGGTTACGTTTGAGAGCCCCATCAGCTCCGCGATCCGCTCCACCTGGACGCATTTGCGCGTGATGCTGTCGAGCAAAGTCACATGCAGTCCGGGGCGGCATATCGCCCAGACGAGGCCGGGAAGGCCGCCTCCCGTGCCGACGTCGATCACGCTGCCGCCCGCGGGCAGCAGCGGCAGCGCGAAGGCGCAGTCGATGATGTGCCCGTTCCAGAGCGTCCCTTCGTCGGAGGGCCCCGTGAGCCGCGCCAGTTCGTTGGCCTTTATCAGCAGCGATACATACTGCCGCAGCCTGGCCTCGTTTTCGTCGATATATTTTTTTATTTCCTCGGGCGCAAGGCTTTCGATCATCAAAAAACACCTCGTTGATGTGATAATTAATAGATATGGACACCACTGAGGAGACGCATATCCGTGCCGCGCGCGGCAGGCAAAGAAAAAATCTGCCTTTTCCGCAGCAAATATTTTAGCGCGCGCCGGACGCCCACTGAATCAGCGGTTCCCTTAGAACTCTACCAGTGTATAATATAGCATGAGAGGCAACGATGGGAGGCTGACTTATGGAAACTTTTGAAAAAGGTTCGAAGATAAAGAACGGCAAGCTTAGCATTATCGATCTGCGCGGCACATGGCGCGAGATGGGACGCCAATACGGCGCGCTGATGTCGGCGGAGCTCCGCGACATATACGAAAGGGCCATATGCGGCCGCATCCTGGCCCAGGCGGATGAGCCGCAGGGCATCAAGCTTCAGGCGGAAAAGTTCTTCACGAACTATCCCTATAAGTTCAAAGAGATCCTGCGGGGCATGAGCGAGAGCTCCGGCCTTTCGCTTGAAGAGCTGAAGCTCGTCAACGCCTTTGAAGTAATCGCCGCGATGGCTCTCATGCCGCAGCAGTGTTCCGGCATCGCCGTGTGGGGCGACTACGCGGAAGGGCCTCTCGTCTACGGAAGAAATTACGATTACCTCCCCTGGTTCAAAGATTTTGACGACGACATCGTCCTCGCCTGTTTCCACCCCGGCGACGGTTCGCTGGCGGTGGCCACGCTCGGCTACGCGGGCGAGATATATGTCGTCAACGGGATGAATGAGAAAGGGATATTCCTCGAACTCAACAACGGGATGCCCTCTGGCGGCGCGCTCTGGTATGACAGCCGCGTCCCGGCGGTCACCGAGCTGTTCGGCTTCCTTCTGGACTGTTCGACGCTCGACGAGATCGAGAGCCATTTCCAGACGACGAAGGCCAATTTCGCCTATATCGTCGGCGTGGCCGACGGACAGACGGCCCGCTGTTTTGAATGGCCCGTTTTCGAGGTGAAACGCCGCGAATCGCATTCGCGCCCGGGGCTCACCGTATTGACGAATCATTTCACGGAATTTTCCTGGGGGCTCCCCCGCCCCGATGACAAGACCTACTGGATGACGCGCACGCGCCGCCAGAACCTCCTCACCCTCGCCAAGCATTTCAAGGGCACGATCAACGATAAGGTAATGATGGACATCATGGACTCCAAGATAGAGGAGCTGGGAGCGACGACCGATCTCACGCTATACCAGATGGTCGTGGTACCCGAGAGGTATGAGCTGTGGTTCAAGATACCCGATAAGCAGGAATGGACGCAGATCGACATGAAAGAAATTCTCCAGCCGCGCGAGGATTAGCCCGATGGGAAAATATTACATCGCGTTCGACTGCGGCACAATGGGGACCAAGACGGCGCTTTACAGCATAGATTCCACGCGCGTCGCCGAGGCTTACCGGGAGAATAAGATCTCTTACCCGCGTCCGGGATGGGCGGAGATGGACGCCAACTGTTTCGTCAGCAATGTCCGCGAGGGAGTGCGCGAGTGCCTCGCCAAATCAGGCGTCAATCCCGCCGAGGTCCGCGCGATCTCGGCGAGCGGCATCATCTGCGGCATCGTCGGCATCGACGAGAACTGGCAGCCGGTGACGCCCTTCGTCCCATACCTCGACAACCGCGCGAGCGGCGAAGCGAAATGGGTGCGCGAGAACGTCAAGCCGGTATGGGTCGAGGAGAGCGGCAACGCCATCGTCGACGAGTTCATGCCGCCGATGATCCTGCGCTGGTTCCTCAACAAATATACGGGCTTCCGCGACAACGCCGTGAAGGTCGTGAACAACGGCCCCTTCGTCTTAGGCACGCTCGCCGGGCTGACGGCGCGGGAGGCGTTCCTGGATTGGGCGACGATGTCCGGTTGGCTGATCGGCTACGACGCCAGAGAGCGCAATTGGTCCAAACGGCAGATGAAGGCGCTCGGCATTCCGATGGAGATATTGCCGCGAATCGTTAAGCCGTGGGATATCGTCGGCTTCCTCTGCCCAGAGGAAGCTGAGAAGATGGGGCTGCCATCCGGCATCCCCATCGCCGCCGGCGCAGGCGACACGATGCAGTCGGCGCTCGCCTCGGGACTGCTGGAACCGGGGCTCGCCACCGACGTGGCGGGGACGGCCTCGATCTTCGCCGTCGCCGTCTCGGAGGCGGACAGCCGCATCACGGCGGCGCCCGGCATGATGTTCGCCGCCGGCACGCTGGAGGACTCCTATTTCTACTGGAGCATGATCCGCGCCGGGGGCCTTTCGCTGCGCTGGTTCCGTGACAGCGTCGCCAACCGCGCGGGAGACCAGATGTTCTACGCGGAGATGGACACCCTCGCCGCCGAGATACCAGCCGGTTCGCGCGGCCTTCTCTTCTACCCCTACCTGCAGGGGGCCGGCCCTGACATGCCCGGAGCCTGCGGGGCCTTTCTGGGGCTCTTCGGCGCAAGCGACCGCGCCGCGATGTGGCGCTCGATCCTGGAAGCGATCGCCTTTGAATATGCCCAGATGATAAAGATCTACCGTGAGTGCGGCATCCCCCTGAACGAGATCATCGGCACCGAGGGCGGCAGCAAGAGCCCGTTGTGGACGCAGATAAAGGCCGACATCCTCGGCGGCGCCTACAACATCCCCACAAGAAGCGAGGGCGGCCTGATGGCCGACGTCGCGGTGGCGGCCTACGCCGTCGGCGACATCGAGAATATCAAGGAGACGATGCGCGAATGGATCACCTTCCGCGGCCGCTTCGAGCCCGACGCGCGAAACGCCGCCGTCTACGAAAAGGTCTTCGCGGAGCGCCAGCGGCTGCTGGCGGGACCGATGAAGGAACTGTTCGAGGGGCTGCGAAGTATAAGGAACATCTAAATAGCGGGCCGCCTCGCGGAGGGGCGGCTTTTTATATGCCGCATTTGCGTCTACGGAGCCTTTGATGATAGACTTTAGCGGAGATTTATACGGCAAGGGAGCAGCAATGCAGAGATTATCAGGGAAAAAATTCGCGATACACATACAGGGCTGCCGCACCAATCAATATGAGGGCGAGGCGATCGCCGCGGCGCTCGAGGCCGAAGGGGCGGTTCGCGGCGAAGGATCGCCGGATATCGTCGTCATCGTCACCTGTACGATAACGGCCGTCGCCGACCGCAAATGCCGCAAGCTGATCCGACGCGCGCGCCGGGAAAACCCGCGCGCCGTCATCGCCGCCTGCGGCTGCTACGCGCAGAGGGTGAGCGAGGCGGAAAGGGAACTGCTCGATATAGACATCGTGCTCGGGAACCGTCTCAAACACCGGCTGCCTCAGCTCATCGAAGAGCGGCTCAACGGCTCCGCGCCGCTCATAGAGGTGGACCAGAGCATCGAAAGGGAAAACATCTGGGACGCGCTGACGCTTGACCGGCCGCGTCTCCATACGCGCGCCTTCCTCAAAGTCCAGGACGGTTGCAATCACTACTGCTCGTACTGCATCGTACCATCAGTGCGCGGCAGGCCGGTCTCGCGCCCTTTGGCGGAGGCGGTGGACGAGGCGCGCCGGATAACGGACGCCGGTTGTCCGGAGATCGTCCTTACAGGCGTACACCTGGGGCTTTATGAGGAGCTTCCGCGGCTCGTGCGCCTTATCGGCGCGCTGCCGAAGATAAGGCGGCTCCGTTTCGGCTCCATCGAGCCCTTCGCGGTGAACGGCGAGCTGCTCGCGGCGCTCGCCGACTGTCCCGCCTTCTGCGAGCACCTGCACATGCCGCTGCAGTCTGGCGACGACGGCGTGCTCGCGGCAATGCGGCGCGGCTACGGCGCGGCGGATTTCGCAAAGACGGCGCAGCGCGCGCGCGACGTCCTCGGCGACGGCCTGCATATCAGCACGGATCTGATGGTGGGCTTCCCCTCCGAAGACGGGGAGGCTTTCCGGCACAGCCTTGATTTTGTCAGAGAGCAGGGATTCGGCAAGGTCCACGTGTTCCCCTATTCGCCGCGCGAGGGCACTCCGGCCGCCGCGATGAAACGGGTCGGGGAGGCGGAGATGCGTCCGCGCGTCAACGAGGCGCTCTCTCTCGCCGCGGAGCTGCACCAAAAATTTTGCTCGAACTGGATCGGCAGGGAGTGCGGGGTCTTGACCGAGGAGAGCGACGGCACGGCGGTCAAAGGGCTCACTCGCAACTATATAAGGATCACAGCCGCCTCCGCCGCGGGAATAAACGAAGAAATCACGGCAATTCCTGCTAAGTACGCGGAGGAGGGACTCATAACCGAAGGGATTTTCCAAAATATACAATTCAGTTCTGATGTTTCAGTAATTTAGGTGAATTGTGCTATTCCCCGTCATTGACAAAATGTTGCCATATCCCCCATAATACATAGATGTAATAAATCTGAGAATGACATCAAGCGGATTTTATCTACGTAAATGGTGTTTTCGCTTAGGTGTTGATCCCCGACTGAGAAAGGGGGGAATGTTGATGACCACCGTAACTAGACGCGACAATGAGTCGATCGAAGATGCCCTCAAGCGTTTTAAAAGAGAGCTTCGGAAGGTGGGCGTGCTTCGTGAAGCTAAGAAGCATGAACATTACGAAAAACCCAGCGAAATCAAGAAGCGTAAGAAGGCTGAGATGGCACGAAACAAAGGCAGGAGGGCGGATTATTAATAATGTCTGACCTTGCAGGCAAAATCCAGAGCGATCTGGTTGCAGCTATGAAAAATAAAGATGAGCTGAAGCTTTCGGTGCTGCGCATGCTCAAATCCGCTATGCAGCTCGCACAGGTGGAAAAGGGCAAAGAAAACGCGCTCACTGACGACGACGTGCTCGTACTCGTCCGCAGGCTTATCAAGCAGCGTGTCGAGGCCGCTGAGATGTATAAGAGCGGCGGCGCGGCAGACCGTGCCGAACGGGAACTCGCCGAGGCCCAGGTGCTTGAGATCTATCAGCCCGCTCAGCTTTCGGATGAGGACATCCTCAAGATCGTGGCGAAGGTGGCGGAAGAGACCGGCGCCGCGGGACCGAAAGACATGGGTAAGATGATGGGCAAGACCATGGCCGCAGTAAAGGGGCAGGCGGACGGCAACAGAGTCAAGAGCGCCGTTCAGCACTACCTGAACCAGCTCGTCCAGTAGTTCATAAGCAAACAATTTAAAAGTGCCGGAGCAGTTTTCCGGCGCTTTTTTCGTAGGCAAAGGAGACTTGAAGAATGCAGACCTATAAAATCCCGCTGGTGCCGGGGCCGTCCTCGGTCCCTCTCAAATACCGCGAAGCATATCTCACGGACTACGGCAGTACGGACCTGGAAGACGACTTCTTCGCGCTACTCGCGGAGAACGTCTCGCTGCTGCGGCAGGTGCTGAAAACTGAAAACAGCGTCGTCGTCGGCTCGGGCGAGGCGATGATGATACTTTGGGGCGCCCTTAAGAGCGTAGTGAAGCCCGGCGATCGGGTGCTCGCGGTCTCAAACGGCCTCTTCGGCCACGGCTTCGGCGAGATGGCCGAGGCGATCGGCGCGCGTGCGGAATACATGGAGGCCCCCGACGGCAAGTTCGTCGACAAAGAGGCGCTGCGCAAGAAGATAGCGGCGTTCCGTCCCGACGTCGTGACCGCCGTGCACTGCGAGACCCCCAGCGGCCTTCTGAACCCGATCGCCGAGATCGCCCCCGTCGTCGCCGAAAGCGGCGCCCTCTTCATCGTGGACTTCGTCGCGAGCGCCGTCGGGGCCGACGTCCGCGTCGACGAATGGGGCATAGACCTCGGACTGCTCGGAAGCCAGAAGTGCCTGTCGCTGCTGCCCGACATATCGATGCTCACGATAAGCGGCAGAGCCTGGAAACGGGCGGAAGAGGTAAACTACGCGGGGTACGACGCGATACTCCCCTGGAAAGATGCCTTAAACGTAAAGGCGATGCCCTACACCCACAACTGGCAGGCGAATGCCGCGCTGAACCTCGCGCTCAAGAGCGTGCTCGAAGAGGGGCTGGAAAATTCCTTTAAACGCCACGCGGAGGCCGCGGCGTACTGCCGCGCGCGCTCTCGGCAGATGGGACTCAAGCTCTACGCGGCGGAAGAATCGCTCGCCTCGCCGACGGTCACCGCTATCATGATCCCGGACGGCTGGACGTGGCCGGAGCTTGACGCCGCCTTCCGTAAGGAGGGGCTTGGCGTGGGCGGCAGCTACGGCGCGCTCGCGGGAAAGGTATTCCGTATCGGGCACATGGGCAGCCAGGCCGATATGGAGCTCGTAAAGCGCGGTATGGACGTGATCGAAAGGGTGCTCAAAGGGAGATAGCGCAAGCGTCAGGCGCGGAAAAATTCCCCGATCTTTTCCGCGATCTTCGCCGATGCGCCTCGCCGCAGGTTCAGCTTCGCGTACTCTTCGGCGATCCCGCGCCGCCTTTCCGGGGATTCGATAAGCTCGGAGATGTAGTAACAGGCGCTCTCCGGCGTCATTATCTCGCGCCGCTCCGGCAGCACCGGACGTCCAGCCAGCCGGTTGGGCAGGGAGACGTAACTTTCTTTCGAGTTGTACCAGAAGACAAGCCGCTTCTTCAGGAGGCGCAGGCCAGGCGCGCTCGGGGAAATCGCCCCGGCGAGCCCGTCAAGCGGGATGTTCTCGGCCTGATTGAGCGGCGCGATCATCAGCAGCGGCACGCCCAGCGAAGCGATCTGCAGATTGTTGGTGCCGGGGAAAGCCACGGCGAGGGAGGCGGCGGCGATCGCCTCATACTGACAGGAACGCACCAGCGGCACGCGGCAGCCGTCGTCGGGAAGTATCTCCTCCACGTGCTCCCCGCCGCGCCATTTTAGCCCCGCCTTTTCAAGCCCCGAACGAAGACACGCCTCGTCGACCGTCGGCGCCACGGGAAAGACCGCCTGCCAGCCGGGATACTTCTTATGAAGGATGCGCGCGCACTCGCTGTAAAAGGCAAAGCCAAGCTCATACTCAAACGGTCGGCTGCCGGGCATAAAGCAGATGATATGCTCCGCGGCAATGCCGTACCGGCGGCGGAACTCTTCCGCGCGGCAGCTGCCGCGTTCCGGCACGCTGTCCAGTATCAGGTTGCCGACAAGGCTGCGCCGGTCCGCCGCCACCCCGGCTTTCTCAAAACGCCGCTGCGCGAACTCGTCAGGAATGAAATAGTGGCGCACACGCCCGCGCCAACGCGGACGCGCGGTATATATCATCCACGGGGCGCGTAGCTTCATCGACAGCGCCCAGCCATACATCGGGTCCCCACCAAGCTGCAGGATGAGCCGCCTGCCCTCTGAAGGCGCTGCGCGCATCGCTTCGCGCAGCCGCACGACATCGGCTACCCCGGGCATCAGGCGGGCGCTCCCCGCCTCCATGCCGCTCGCGTACGGGCAGGGCAGCGTCACCCCCGTAATGCTCAGCTCAAGCCTGCTCTCGGCCAGGGCCTTTGTGACGGGCCCCATCCAACCGGAGACCTCCCCCGGAGAGTTGGAAAGTATAAATAAAGTGTTCATAAATTCACTCCGTTTCAGGTGGATGACATGGTATAATTATAGACTGATTGGGGGATTCTACAAATGTTTATTCCTCTGGAGGGCGAAAACATCGTCTGCCTCGCCAACGTGGTAGCGATCTACCGAAGCGGAATCCAAACGGTGATCCTCAAAAGAGACGGCTCGACGGAGACGACGTCGTTTACCCCGCCGACCCTGGCAAAGAGGCAGAAAGCCCTGAGGGCCGATATTGACGCGCATTTGGCCCCGACACATACGACCCGGAAGCGCGCCGCGCGAAACACAGGCGAATAGGCGGCGGACGGTTTTGCAAATTCATGATTCTTGAGAGTAAAGGAGTTATATATATGTCAGATATGGACATCCCAGCAAACGCGCAGCAGAACGGAGCCAACGCCTCGGACTATACGGCAAAGGACATCCACGTTCTTGAGGGGCTCGAGGCGGTACGCAAACGCCCCGGCATGTACATCGGCGACCAGAGCCAGCGCGGACTTCACCACCTCGTCTACGAAGTGGTAGACAACTCGATAGACGAATCGCTCGCGGGCTTCTGTGACACGATCGACGTGACGATAAATATCGACGGCAGCGTCACCGTCGTCGACAACGGACGCGGCATCCCCACCGAGATGCACGAGTCGGGCAAGTCTGCGGCCGAAGTCGTCCTCACGGTGCTCCACGCGGGCGGAAAGTTCGACAAGAGCGCCTACCAGGTCTCCGGCGGACTCCACGGCGTCGGCGTCTCCGTCGTCAACGCCCTCTCCGTCTGGCTCGAACTGACGATCTGGCGCAACGGCAAAGAATACCACCAGCGTTATGAGCGCGGCATCCCCATGACGGGGCTGGAGGCCGTCGGCGATACGGAACTGCGCGGCACGCGCGTGCAGTTCATGCCGGACGAAGAGATATTCTCCACGACGGAATTCCAGGCCGACATCCTCAAACAGCGCCTGCGCGAACTCGCCTTCCTCAACTCGCACATCACCATCAACTTTGAGGACCTGCGCCCCGAGAAGCCCGAGAAAAAGAGCTACAACTACCCCGGCGGCATCTCCTCCTTCGTCGAATACCTCAACAAAGGCAAAGAGGTGCTCTTCAAGGGCCCCATGATCATCAGCGGCGAAAAGGACCAGACGCAGGTGGACGTCGCCATCCAGTACAACGACACCTATCTGGAAAGGCTCTACGGATTCGTCAACCTCATCAACACCATCGAGGGAGGCACCCACGTCGCCGGCTTCCGTTCCGCGATGACGCGCGCGATAAACGACGAGGCGCGCAAGCTCAAAATACTGAAAGAGAAGGACAACAACCTCTCCGGCGACGACCTCAAAGAGGGACTCACCGCCGTCATCTCCGTCAAAGTGATGGAGCCGCAGTTCGAGGGACAGACCAAGACCAAGCTCGGCAACAACGACGTCAAGGGCATCGTCGACTCCATCGTCTACGAGGGGCTCAAAAACGCCCTCGACGAACGCCCCGAGATCCTGAAGCCGATCGTCGAGAGCGCCCTCCGCGCGCGCCAGGCCCGCGAGGCGGCGAAAAAAGCCAAGGAGCTCGTGCGCCGCAAGTCGATAATGAGCGGCCTCACCCTTCCCGGGAAGCTGTCGGACTGCTCGAACCGCAACCCCGCCGACTGTGAAATATACATCGTCGAGGGAGATTCCGCGGGGGGCAGCGCCAAACAGGGGCGCAACCGCGAATTCCAGGCGATCCTGCCGCTGCGCGGCAAGATACTCAACGTCGAAAAGGCCCGCCTCGAAAAGATACTCAGCAGCGAGACGATCCGCAACATCATCCTCGCCCTCGGCTGCGGCGTCGGCGACGACTTCAACGACGAAAAGCTGCGCTACCATAAAATCTTCATCATGGCCGATGCCGACGTCGACGGAGCCCACATCAGGACGCTGCTGCTGACATTGTTCTTCCGTTACATGCCGCAGATCATCGAGAAAGGCTACCTCTACGTCGCGCAGCCGCCGCTCTTCCGCGTGCAGTGCGGCAAAGATGTCACCTACTGCTTCTCCGAAAAGGAGATGAAAGAGGCGCAGAACAAGGCCAACGGTAAAAAAGTCGACGTCCAGCGCTACAAGGGACTCGGCGAAATGAACGCCGAACAGCTATGGGAGACGACGATGAACCCGGAAAACCGTATCGTCAACCGCGTCGAGGTGCAGGACGCTGTCGAAGCCGACGAACTCTTCGGCATCCTCATGGGCGACGTCGTCGAACCGCGGAGAAAATTCATCGAACAATTCGGCAAAGAGGTCAAGAACCTCGATATATAGCCCTCCAGCGCCGTCCTCCGGAGAAACTATCTCTGACGGCCGGCGCTCATTTTTTAATAGCACGGCGACGTAACTGACATGCCCATACTCAAAATTACGTTGCGGAGGTTACCACAATGACGGATAAAATAGCTCTATTTGAAAACAAAAAGATCCGTTCCGTATGGGTGGAGACGGAGGAAAAATGGTACTTCTCCATAGTGGACGTAATCGGCGCATTGACCGGAAGCGCTAATCCACGTAAGTATTGGAGCGTCTTAAAGACCAGGCTCAAGGCAGAGGGAAGTGAGTTGACTACAAAATGTAGTCAACTGAAAATGCGTGCGGCAGACGGGAAATTTTATAAAACAGACGCCGCCGCGACAGAACAGCTTCTCCGCATCATACAGTCGGTTCCCTCACCCAAAGCTGAACCATTCAAGCTTTGGCTCGCACACGTCGGCACTGAGCGCATCGAAGAGACGACAGACCCAGAACTGGCCATTGACCGCGCCTTTGAGACATATCTGAAAAAGGGCTACACAAAAGAGTGGATACACCAGCGGCTGCTGTCAATACGAATCCGCAACGACCTCACTGCGGAATGGGAGGGACGCGGCGTGAAAAAAGGCGTCGAATACGCCATCCTTACCGATGAAATAACCAAGGCGTGGACAGGAATGACTACGCGCCAATATAAAAACTTTAAAGGGCTGAAAAAAGAAAACCTCCGCGATAACATGAGCGACCTCGAGCTGGTGCTGAACATGCTCGCGGAAGCAACTACGACAGAGGTATCAAAAAGCATAACCCCAGAAACCTTCGAGGAAAACCGCAAGGTCGCAATGACCGGCGGCGAGGCGGCCGGAGAAGCGAGAAGGGCCGTGGAATCGCGTACCGGTAAATCAGTCATAACCAAACAAACGGCGCTGGACTTCACGCATATCATAGAGTCGGTCGGCGAGGTCGAAAACAATGATTCATAACAGACCGCTGCCGATGGAAGAATAAGATGTTCCTACTCTACAAATTGGCAGGCTCCATGATCGTCCCACCGGGGCTTTTTATCATCATCCTTCTGCTCCTGGCAGCCGTCGCGTGGAGAAAACCGCGCAGAAAAGGGCTGGCCTTCTCGCTGTGTCTCTTCGCCTTCATACTCTGCGTCATGAGCACCTCCGCCGGCGCGCTGCTGATTACCGGCCCGCTTGAGACATTATACAAAGCTAAACTTCCGCCGCAAAACGCCGACGCCGCGATCCTGGTCCTCGCGGGAGGCTCCTCCTATGACGACAAAGGCTCGTCGGTCCAGCCCGGGGTCTACGCGATGGAGCGCGTCTACGCCGCCGTCCAACTGGCAAAAGAACGCCCCGGCCACTCCACGCTGATACTCTCCGGCGGCAACGTCTTCGGCGCCAACGACCGCTCCGAAGCGGCGGCGCTGCGGGACGCCGCCCGCGCGATGGGCTGGGAGGGCAAAACGATCCTCGAAGAAAAATCCCGCACCACCTCCGAAAACATGAGCCTCAGCGCGAAAATCATCCGGCAGCAGGGCCTCAATCACGTAATAATCGTCACAAACGCCTTCCACATCCCGCGCGCCATGCGCCTGGCTGAAAAACAGATGCCATACATACAGAGATACCCCTGCCCCAGCGGACGCCTGACAGACCCCGTGATAAGGGGCCTGTCGTCGTTCCTGCCCAACAGCGGTGATTTAAACGCCTCCTGCCTCGGCATAAGGGAATGGATCGGCATCGCGGCGTACAAGATAATTGGACTCGTAAAAAGATAAAAATTTAAAATATGCTAAGGAGCTCATTTCAAATGGCAACACGGACGATTTACCAGTTTTACGCGGAACTTTGCGAATACACCCCCAAAATCTGGAGGCGCTTTCAAACGGCGGACAGCATCTCTATGGCAAGGCTGGGCTACATCATTATGACCATGTTCGAGATGCAGGCCAGCCATCTCTTTCGCTTTGACGTTCCCTTTATGGACAACCTTATCAAGGCGGTACGAAAAGATAAATCAATTAAAGATCTCCCTGGAGACTTTGATATCAAAAGCTTATTTAGTCCAGAAGATAAAAACTGGCGCGTAGAAATAATCGACGAAAACTCCTTTGACTATTACGAACCACAAGAGGAAAAGTTCGTTGACGCCATCCAAACGACGGTCAGCAGAGTCATCACCAACCCAGGCGACGTTATGACCTTCAGCTACGACTACGGCGACGGCTGGACGATATCGATCGTACTGGAAGAGATCACCCGCAAAAGCGAACTCCCCGCCAAAGAGCTGCCGAGAGTACTGGAGGGCGAGGGGTACGGCATCATTGAAGACTGCGGCGGTCCATACGAGCTGGAAGAACTGGCCGCGGAATTCAAGAAGAAAAAGGGACCAAGATACCGAGAACTCCGCGAATGGATGGGCATCGATAGCCTAAACCTCTCCGCATTCGATATCGACGATATGAACTTCCGCCTCAAAAAAGTGCCGCGCATCTACGCCGACATCTATGAGTACGACCTTGAACCGACTAAACGCTCGTGGGATATACTTACGCGAAAATATCTACAATAGGCCTTTAGCGGTACGGCAATGGAATATATTGTGACGAATTTTCATTGCAAAACATTATAGTGGTAAAATAGTAATATGACCAATTCAAGAAAAATCTGTCGCTTGCGGATTTTTCTTGAATTAAATATTATACCGTAAGCGTCAAATGTCCAGTACCTATACCGCCCCCACCCAGAGCATTAAACTCTTCCCTGTAACCCATTAACCAGGGAGGAGTTTTGTTATGTTGGAG
>OGYB01001114.1_pt1 | contig 13274 bp, 5 predicted proteins | sample 1576421 | NCBI WGS metagenome assembly OGYB01 (sample SAMEA3541577, study PRJEB24748) | human gut metagenome | biome: human gut; feature: human-associated habitat; material: faeces | place: China | collected 2012
ATCGTACCGATGTTGAGATGCGGTTTGTTGCGTACGAATTTCTCTTTTGCCATACCAGTCTAACCTCCTTGAGGTAATTCCTTGATTAATTCTTGAGCAGTTCTTCGGCCACATTGCGAGGAACTTCCTCGTAGTGGTCAAAGCTCATTGTATATGAGGCGCGGCCAGATGTCTTGCTTCTGAGATCTGTCGCGTATCCAAACATTTCCGCGAGCGGCACGAATGCCTTGACGATACGCGCGTTCGCGCGCACGCCCATTTCAGCCACACGTCCGCGGCGCGACGAAAGGTCGCCGATGACGTCTCCCATATACTCTTCCGGGACGACGACTTCAACGTTCATTACAGGCTCCATAAGGACGGGATCGGCCTTTTTAAGGGCCTCTTTGATAGCCATGGAACCCGCGATGCGGAAAGCCATTTCCGAGCTGTCGACTTCATGGTAACTGCCGTCGACGATCGCGACCTTGATGCCGATAACGGGATAACCGCCGAGAACTCCGTTATTGAGCGCCTCTTCAACGCCCTTCTGGGCAGCGGGGACATATTCCTTCGGCACGACTCCGCCGACGATCTTGTCGACCCATTCAAAGCCCTTGCCCTCTTCGAGCGGCTCGACTTCAAGGACGACGTCGCCGTACTGACCTTTACCGCCGGACTGCCTGACGAACTTGCCCTGAGCCCTAGCGGGCTTGCGGATCGCTTCACGGTAGGCGACCTGCGGACGCCCGACCTTGACCTCGACATTGAACTCCCTGCGCAGACGGTCGACGATGATTTCCAGATGGAGTTCGCCCATACCGCTGATCAGCGTCTGCCCCGTGTCTTCGTTTACGGAGACGCGGAATGTCGGGTCTTCCTCGGAAAGCGCCTCAAGTCCCTTCGCAAGCTTGATCTGGTCCGCCTTGCTCATCGGTTCGACAGAAAGCGAGATGACCGGCTCGGGGAATATGAGGTTCTCAAGGAGCACCGGATGTTTTTCATCGCAGAGCGTGTCGCCGGTACGTACCTGCTTGAGGCCGGGGATCGCGACGATGAGTCCGGCCTGGGCGCCGTCCATCTCCTCACGCTTGTTCGCGTGCATGCGAAGGATGCGTCCCACGCGCTCGCGGCGGCGGGTATTTGTATTGTATATCGACGTTCCGCTCTCGATCGAACCGGAATAGACGCGGCAGAAGGCGAGCCTTCCGACAAACGGGTCGACCATGATCTTGAAGGCGAGCGCCGCAAAGGGCGCATCCGCCGATGCCTTTACTTCGATCTCTTTGGCGGTATCGTCCGGGTCCACGCCAACGAGGTGCGGCATGTCGAGCGGGCTGGGCAGGTATGCCACGACCGCGTCGAGCAGGGGCTGTACGCCCTTGTTCTTGAAGGCCGAACCGCACATCACGGGGACGATGTCCAGGCTGATGGTAGCCTTTCTGATGACCCGCTTCACCATATCGAGAGGGATATCGGTCCCCTCAAGGTAAAGCTCCATCATTTCGTCGTCATAGTCGGCGAGCATCTCAAGCATTTCCATTCTCGCGAGGGCGGCCTCTTCCTCCAGCTGGGGAGGAATGTCGGCGCTGTGAAATTCCGTACCGAGGGTATCATCATAGATGACAGCCTTCTCGTGAACGAGGTCCACCATGCCGGTAAAGCCGTCTTCAACGCCGATAGGGATCTGGATGGGGATCGCCTTTGCCCCCAGACGCTTGCGCATCTGGTCGACTACCGCAAAGAAATCAGCGCCTACTCTGTCCATCTTGTTGACGAATGCTATCCTTGGCACACCATATTTGTCGGCCTGACGCCAGACTGTCTCTGACTGCGGCTCAACGCCGCCGACAGCACAGAACACGGAGACAGCGCCGTCAAGGACACGCATGGAACGCTCTACCTCGACGGTAAAGTCCACGTGTCCGGGTGTATCAATTATATTGATAAGGCAATCGCCCCAGAAACAGGTAGTAGCCGCCGATGTGATCGTAATACCACGCTCGCGCTCCTGCTCCATCCAGTCCATTGTGGCGGCACCCTCGTGGGTCTCCCCCAGCTTGTGCTTACGGCCTGTATAGAAGAGGATACGTTCCGTCGTCGTCGTCTTACCTGCATCTATATGCGCAGCTATTCCTATATTGCGCACTGTACTTAAGTCGATGCCCTGCATCGTCAACACCACCAAACTAAATCAAGATTTGTAATATTTTCCACTACCAACGGTAATGGGCGAATGCACGGTTGGCTTCCGCCATACGGTGCGTATCCTCACGCTTTTTAACCGAACCGCCCTCGCCCTTGCATGCGTCGCCGAGTTCGCGCGCAAGGCGCTCTACCATCGGGATACCTTTGCGTGAGCGTGAGAAGTTGATTATCCAGCGGATCGCCAGCGCCTGCGCCCTGTCGGGCTTCACTTCGACGGGGACCTGGTAGGTCGCACCGCCTACGCGGCGAGGACGAACTTCGACCAGAGGACGAACGTTTGTCATTGCCTTCTCAAATACTTCGGCAGGCTCAAGGTTGAGTCTGCTTCCGGCCAGATCCAGTGCTCCGTACAAAATCCTCTCCGCCGTGCTCTTCTTGCCGTCGAGCATCAGACAGTTGATGAACTTTGTGATCGCGGGGTTCGCGTAGACTGAATCGGGCGGTGTAATACGTTTTTTTACATGACCTTTACGCGGCATAAAAACTACCTCCCATTAAAGTTATTTCGGTCTGCGCGCACCGTAGAGCGAACGGCTCTGGCGACGGTTTTCAACTCCGCCGCAGTCAAGCGTACCTCTGACTATGTGATAGCGTACGCCAGGCAGGTCCTTCACACGGCCTCCGCGAACTAGCACTACTGAGTGTTCCTGAAGGTTGTGACCGACTCCCGGTATATAAGCTGTAACTTCGATTCCGTTGGTAAGGCGCACACGAGCGACCTTACGAAGAGCAGAGTTCGGCTTCTTAGGAGTCACCGTGTAAACGCGGGTGCAGACACCGCGGCGCTGGGGATTCTCCTGAAGAGCAGGCGCGCTTGAGCGACGTCTCTTTTCCTCTCTGCCGTTACGAATAAGCTGGCTGATTGTTGGCAAATAGCTCCCTCCTTCCTTTAGTGATGGTCATTTCTACTATTTAAGAATCGCCGCGACCGCCGTTTTTCTCGTCAGGGCGCAGGCTCTTCCCAGTTGTTGTGAATCCGCCGCCGTCTCGACGGGGATATTCCGCTCATTCGAGGCGGCCCTTATTCTTAACGCCAGCTTCTCATCGGCGTCGGCCGCGAGAAAAACCTTGAGCGCCTCTCCCCTGGCGATATTGCGCAGAACGCTGTTCTGTCCCGCACATCTCGGCGAGGAGGCTAATTCATTTAAGGGCACACGAACACCTCCTGTGCGCAGTCGCACCGATATATAATAACAGCGTAGGGCGCACGTGTCAATAAACACTGCGCCCTGCCGCCGTTAATTTACTTAAAATATTTTTTCCGAGGAGACTGTCGGCCTATTCTTTGAATGACGCCTCCATAAGTTCAAGCTCGGAAGGGGCTTCCTGTTCCTCTTTTATCTCCACCTTGCGGTGCCGTTCGATGCCCGTCCCCGCGGGAATGAGAAGCCCGATTATTACGTTCTCCTTGAGTCCGACGAGGCTGTCCACGTCGCCCCTGACCGCGGCGGCGGCAAGCACCTGCGCCGTCTGCTGGAAGGAGGCGGCGGAGAGGAAGCTGTCCGTCGCAAGCGCCGCCTTGGTGACGCCGTGAACGACGGGACGCCACTGGGGCTCTTCGCGGAGCCGGCGGACGAACGACACCCTCTGAAGGAGCTTCTTGTACTCGGAGGCGGCGGCCTTCGAACGCAGCGTTATGCTGCCGGCCGCCGACGACGCGATCTTCTCAAGCACGGAGCTTGTAATCTCCTGCGCCGCCTCTGCCACGATCTCGCCGCTGTCGTCGGTGACGGGCTCAAGCAGTATCTTGCCGAGAGCTCTCTCCGTAAGCAGCAGCTTGACGATGCGCTCCTTGGTGAGGATCATGTCGTCGCATTCCACGCCGGAGATGGCGCCCTCGACGAGCCCGCGGACGACCGAACCGTCGATGACGTGCGGGATGTCCTCGATAACTTCGCCGTCGGCGTTGAGCGCCTGCGTGATCGCTTTGCCGAAGAAGTGCTCGATGAGTACGTGGTGCATCGCGTCGGTCAGATTGATCACTTCGGGAGCCTTCCAGAGCTTTATCTGGCGGGTGTTGTGGCTCTTGAGCAGGGCGATGGCCTCATCGTCAAGCAGCGAATCCATCTTGATGATGACGCTTCCGTCATCCTCGACGTCGGCCGCAAACCACGACTTCTCTTTATTTCCCTCAAGAAGGTTCATGTCACGGATGAAGAGCGGCTTCGGCGGGCAGCCGACGATCGCCGCGAGATCGGCCGAGGCCAGCCTCGTGCCTGCCGCGACGAGCGTCTCGCCGCTCTCCGGCGAAACGAAATCCTCTATGATCTCAAGGCCCTCCATCGAACGCCTGAAGTTCGCGTCTCCGATGGTGACGCGCACCGGCCCCTCTTCGTCCTCGATGATGATCTCCGTCGCGGGGCTGCCGGGCTGCAGCAGCTCGCCAAGGCCCTCTCTCGTAAAGACGGCCTCTTTGAGGTCGCCCTCGGGCATGGCCTCTCCCGGGATATCGACGAATTTATAGTCCTTCAGGAAGGAGTAGGATTCATTCAGCGAATTATCGTTTTCCTCCCTGATCTCGGTTATCGCGTTTTCAAGGTCCTCTTTCCAAACAAGTTCGCCTGAGACGAAGGCGCTGTCGCCCTCCTTCACCACGCGCACGCGGTTGACCGGCGCGACCTTGCGGAGGATCGTTTCGATATGCTTGTCGTTGATCGAAACGCCCTGTGAGCGGTAGACCTCCTGGATGCCGTCAAGCAGGTAATGCTGTACGGCCTCAAGCCCTTCGACCTCGAGCAGCTGCTGCGGGTCGATGTATCCCTCGGTCAGCAGCATGCCCTTTGTGATCTGGCATCCCTCCTCAACTCCCGAAAGGAGGTTCTGGGACGCGGGGATGTTATAGGAGATACGCTCTTCCGTGCCGTCTTCGCCCTGCTTGGCGATGATCAGTTTGCGTTTGCCGTCCATCTCGCGGATCTCGACCAGCGTGCCGGTGTCTTCTGCGAGTATCGCCACTTTTTTCGGGCGGCGGACTTCAAAGAGCTGCTCGATCCTCGGCAGGCCCTGCGTGATGTCCTCTCCAGTGAACTGGCGGACGCCTCCCGTATGGAAGGTACGCATCGTAAGCTGCGTGCCGGGTTCTCCGATCGACTGGGCGGCGACGACGCCGACGGATTCGCCGATGGCGACCCGCTTGCGCGTCGCGAGGTCGCGGCCGTAGCAGGCGCGGCAGATGCCGTGGCGGAGGCCGCAGGTGAGCGGGCTGCGCACCCAGACCGAGGTGATGCCGAGCGATTCTATATATTTAGCCTTTTCGACGCTTATCTCTTCGTTTCTTTCAAGCAGCGGTTCGCCGGTCTTCGGGTTTTTAACGTCGGCTACGCTGATGCGCCCCGCGAGGCGTTCGGACATCGGGATGGTCGCCTTGCCGTCCTGCTGGAGCAGCGGACGGATCTCGACTCCGCTGTACGTGCCGCAGTCCTCATCCATCACGATGAGATCCTGCGCGACGTCGACGAGGCGGCGCGTCAGATAACCGGACTTGGCGGTACGGAGGGCCGTGTCGGCGAGTCCCTTTCGCGCTCCGTGCGTTGAGATGAAGTATTCCAGCGTGTTCAGGCCCTCTTTAAAGTTCGCGACGATCGGATAGCGGATGATGCGTCCCGATGGGTCGGCCATCAGTCCGCGGATACCCGCCATCTGGGCGACCTGTCCGCGCGAGCCTCGGGCTCCCGAGTCGACCATGATGCGCAGCGGGTTCGTCACCTGCATGCTGTCCATGATCTTGTCGGCGATGCGGCGTCCGGCGTCAGACCAGAGGATATCCTTCTGGCGCATGTACTCGTCCTCCGTGAGGATGCCCATTTCATACTGGCTGGTGAGATCCTCTTCCTGCACGAGCGTTACGTCAAGTATCTCCTTCTTCTCCTTCGGCACGATGACGTCGCCGACACCGAGGCTGATGCCGCTGACCGTAGACCAGCGGTAGCCGAGCGTCTTGATCGCGTCGAGCATCTCGACCATGCCGGTCTGCCCGACCTTGTCGTAGGCTTCGTCGAGGAGCTTGCCCATTTCTTTCTTATTTATAGTCTCATTTTTATAACGGAAGCCGGGATGCAGCGCACAGTTGAAGAGCACGCGTCCTGGCGAGGTCTCTATCCACTTCCCGTCCATCGTCTCGCATTCCCACGCGGGGTTCTTCATGAGCCGTATCCTGGAATTGACATGGACGATCCCATGATCGAGCGCCGAAAGGACGTCTTCCGTGTCGCGGAAGTACATGTCCTCGCCCTTGAGTCCCTCTCTGAGCGTAGTCAGATAGTAGACTCCGAGGATGATGTCCTGTGTCGGCGTGACGACCGGCTTTCCGCTCGCGGGCGAGAGCAGGTTGTTCGACGAGAGCATAAGCACCCTCGCCTCCGTCTGGGCCTCCAGCGAAAGCGGTACGTGGACGGCCATCTGGTCTCCGTCGAAGTCGGCGTTGAAGGCCGTGCAGACGAGCGGGTGGAGGCGGATCGCCTTACCTTCGATAAGCACGGGCTCAAAAGCCTGGATACCGAGACGGTGCAGCGTCGGGGCGCGGTTCAGCATGACGGGATGATCTTTGATGATCCCCTCGAGGATTCCCCATACCTCGTCGCGGCCGCGCTCGATGAAACGGCGCGCGCTCTTGACGTTCGGCGCGAGCCCGCTTTCGACGAGCTTGTGCATGACGAACGGCTTGAAGAGCTCCAGCGCCATCTGCTTCGGAAGCCCGCACTGGTAGATCTTGAGGTGCGGCCCGATCACGATGACGGAACGGCCCGAATAGTCGACGCGCTTTCCGAGAAGGTTCTGGCGGAAACGCCCCTTCTTGCCGCGCAGAAGGTCCGTCAGGCTCTTGAGCGGGCGGTTGCCTGCGCCGAGCACGGCCTTTCCGCGGCGGCCGTTGTCAATGAGAGCGTCCACAGATTCCTGCAGCATCCTCTTTTCATTGCGCACGATGATCTCAGGCGCTTTGAGCTCCTGGAGCTTGCGCAGGCGGTTGTTGCGGTTTATGACCCTGCGGTAGAGGTCGTTGAGGTCGGAGGTCGCGAAACGTCCGCCGTCAAGCTGCACCATCGGACGAAGGTCCGGCGGGATGACGGGCAGCACGGAAAGGACCATCCATTCGGGACGCGAATCGCTCTTACGGAAATCCTCCGCCACCTGAAGCCGCTTGATGAGCTTCCGCTTTTTCTGGCCCGAACACTCGGCTATCTCCTCGCGGAGCTGGTCGACGAGCGTGTCGATGTTTATCTGGCAAAGCAGCGTATAGACGCCCTCAGCGCCGATCCCTGCCTGGAATCCCTTGTCATAGGCGGCGCAGATGATCTCTTCGCGCTCAAGAACGATATCCCCGCGCACGAAGGGCGAGTCGCCGCCCTCGATCACGATGTAGCACGGATCTTCGATCGTCTCAGTCTCTTCGGCCGTCTGGAAGCGCTTCGGATATTTCTGCGCGTAAAGGCGGAATTCGCTCTCCGAGATGACGTCGTTCTTCGCGAAGGGCAGTCGCACGACGGCGGTGACGATATAGGCCTCCTGATTGTTGAGCACGGCGCGTTCGGCTTTCAGCTCGGGATCGCGCGCCAGCATCACCTTTTTCTTCGTATCCGAGACCATCTCGACGCTGTTTTCGGCGTCGCTCTCCTTATATACACGGAAGGCCGGCTCGACCTTGAACAGATCGTCTCCGTAATCGCTGCGGAGGCGGCTGACCTGGGCCGCCGTGACGATGTCGCCGTCGTCCACGGGCACCTCTTCGACCTTTGTGATGCGGTAAGCCTCTTCGGCCTTGAATTTCGGGTCATAGAAACGGTGGATGCGCTCCTCCGAGGCCGACATCAGCGAACCGCGGCGCGCGAGGTCTATCCGGCGTCCTTCGTTGACCACCTTATAGACCTTCTCGCGGCGGCGCGTCGGGGCGAAGTAGACTACCTTTTCGAGCTCCTTTGTCGAGGCTCCCAGCAGAAGGCTGAGACGGCTCGGGATGCCGCGCAGATACCAGATATGCACGACCGGCGCCGCCAGCTCTATATGCCCCATCTTCTCACGGCGTACGCGGTTGTCGGTCACTTCGACGCCGCAGCGCTCGCAGACGACGCCGCGGAACTTCGGCCCGCTGCGCTTATATTTGCCGCAGGCGCACTCATAGCTCCTGATGGGGCCAAAGATACGCTCGCAGAAAAGGCCGTCCTTCTCCGGGCGGAGCGACCTGTAGTTTATGGTCTCCGGCTTCTTGACCTCCCCGCTGGAGAGTTCCCTGACTCTCTCGGGAGAGGAAAGCTTCATTCTTACTCCGGCGATTTCATGACTCACATTTGCCATTAATCTTCATCCCCCTGCTCACCGGTCTGTGGCTCACTTTCAAATAGATCGTCGCTCAGTATGGCGGCGTCCCGTTCCTCGTCGGTCTCGTGCAGCTCAAGTCCGCTGTACTCCACCGAGCCCTCATGGAAGAGGTCGCTGGCGCCCGAGGCCTTCGCCGGGACTGTCATATCCTGGTTGAAGACCGCGTCGAGGTCGTCTACCGTCGCGTCGGGCTTGAACGATACGTGGCGCGGGCTTCTCTCGTCCTCGTCGTCATTCAGGACGAGCTCGCCGAAGCTGCCGTCGGCGTACATGATCTCGACGTCCAGCGCCAGTCCCTGCAGCTCCTTGATAAGGACGCGGAAGGATTCGGGAACGCCCGGCTTCGCGAGATTCTCGCCCTTCACGATGCGTTCGTAAGTCTTGAGGCGGCCGCGGATATCGTCCGACTTCACAGTCAGCATCTCCTGTAGCATGTGGGCCGCGCCGTAACCCTCAAGGGCCCAGACTTCCATCTCTCCGAAACGCTGCCCTCCGAACTGCGTCTTACCGCCGAGCGGCTGCTGCGTGATAAGGCTGTACGGCCCGATCGAACGCGCGTGGATCTTGTCGTCGACAAGATGTATCAGCTTAAGCATATACATGACTCCGACCATTACCTGGTTCGCCATCGGCTCGCCGGTACGGCCGTCGTATATCGTTATCTTGCAGTCGTCGCGCATCTCGGGATACCTGTTTTCCTGTACCCACTTGACGTCGTCCGCTATATCTTCGGCCGTCGCCGATTCGAAGACTGGCGTTACCACCTTATAGCCCCGCTGCATCGCGACGAAGCCGAGCATCGTTTCAAGGACCTGTCCGAGGTTCATTCGGCTAGGAACGCCCAGCGGGTTCAGCACCACGTCTACCGGCGTGCCGTCCGAGAGGTAGGGCATGTCCTCTTCCGCCATGATGCGGGAGACGACGCCCTTGTTTCCGTGGCGTCCCGCCATCTTGTCGCCCTCGGTTATCTTGCGGAACTGCGCGACATAGACCTTTACGACCTCGTTGACTCCGGGGCTCAGGTCCTCGCTGTTCTTTTCACGGCTGAGGCGCTTGATCTCGACGACCTTGCCGCCTTCGCCGTGCGGCACGCGCAGGGAGGTGTCGCGCACCTCGCGCGCCTTCTCTCCGAATATCGCGCGGAGCAGCTTCTCTTCCGGAGACTGGTCGGATTCGCCCTTCGGCGTCACCTTGCCGACGAGGATGTCGCCGGCCTTGACCTCCGCGCCGACGCGGACGATGCCGTCCTCGTCGAGATTCTTCAGGGCGTCTTCGCCCACGTTCGGGATATCGCGCGATATCTCTTCCGGGCCGAGCTTGGTGTCGCGTGACTCGACCTCGTATTCCTCTATATGTATCGAGGTATAGAAATCCTCTTTTACCAGCTTTTGAGAGAGCAGGATCGCATCTTCAAAGTTGTAGCCCTCCCACGAGACGAAGGCGACGACGACGTTGCGGCCGAGCGCGAGCTCTCCCTGGTCGCAGGCCTGCCCGTCCCCGATTATCTCGTTGGCGTCGACATGCTGCCCCGTATATACAAGCGGACGCTGGTGGATGACCGTCCCCTGGTTCGAACGGCGGAACTTCGGCATATGATATTCGTCCTGCCCTCCGTCGTCCGTCCTGATGACTATCAGGTCGGCGTCGACATAGGTGACGGTGCCGGCTCTGCGCGATACGACGCAGGAGCCGGAGTCCTTGGCGATACGGTGTTCAATGCCCGTTCCCACGATCGGAGAATCCGGGAAGACGAGGGGGACCGCCTGGCGCTGCATGTTGGAACCCATCAGCGCGCGGTTCGCGTCGTCGTGCTCGAGGAAGGGAATGAGCGCCGTCGAAATGGAGACGATCTGCTTCGGCGATATGTCGAGGTAGTCGAGCTCCTTCGGGTCTATCTCTATAGTGTTGTCATGGTGACGGACATAGATGCCGCCTGTCGAGGACGGGAGGACGTTGCCCTCGTCATCCATAGGCAGGTCGGCGCGCCCGACATAGTATTCGTCCTCGTCGTCCGCCGAGAGATAGACGATCTCCTCCGTGACCTTGCCGTCCACCACCTTGCGGCGCGGGCAGACAAGGAAGCCGTAGTCGTTGATACGGGCGAAGGTGGCGAGAGAGGTGACGAGCCCGATGTTCGGGCCTTCAGGCGTTTCGATCGGGCAGACGCGTCCGTAATGCGTATGGTGGACGTCGCGCGCCTCAAATCCCGCGCGCTCGCGCGAGAGGCCGCCGGGGCCGAGGGCGGAAAGACGGCGTCTGTGCGTCAGCTCCGCAAGCGGGTTTGTCTGGTCCATAAACTGCGAAAGCTGTCCCGAACCGAAAAACTCACGCAGCGCCGCCGATATCGGACGGACGTTGATGAGATCCTTCGCCATCGCCGTGGCAAGATCCGGCGTCGTCGTCATACGCTCGCGCGCGATGCGCTCCATACGCAGAAGCCCGATGCGGACCTGGTTCTGAAGCAGCTCGCCGACTGCGCGCACGCGGCGGTTGCCGAGATGGTCGATGTCGTCCATGTGCTCGCTGCCGTCGCGAAGGCGGATCAGCCCCTTGATTATCGCCACGATATCGGTTACCGTAAGCAGCCTTTCCGAATTGGAAAGTTCGAGCTGCAGGCGGCGATTTATTTTGTAGCGTCCGACACGGCCGAGATTATATCTTCTGGAATCGAAGAATATGCTGGTGATATATTCACGGGCGTTCTCCATACGCGCCGGTTCGTTGGGGCGCAGCTTGCGGAAAAGCTCAAGCATCGCCGCGTCCGGCGTGTCGGTGTTGTCGCGCTCTATCGTCACGGCGAGGGCGGGGTCGATATCCCATACCCATACCTTCGTGCGCCCGTGGTTCCAGAGGACCTCCATGTGCTCCTTTGTCAGGCGCGTGTTCTTGCGGATCTCCACGGCGCCGGAGCCGTCGTTCGCAACGATATCCTCCGCGAGAAGCATTCCGCGGACATCGTCGTCAACGAGATCCTTCTCGACCTCTTTGCCGTCAAAGAGAGAGATTATCTCGTCCGTACTCTGGATGCCGAAAGCTCTCAGCATCATCGTGACGGGAATCTTCTTGCGGTTGTCTATCTTTACGGAGAGAACGTCCCCCGGGGCGAGGTCAAACTCGATCCACGCTCCGCGGTCCGGGATCAGCTTCGCCACAAAGGTCTCCTGTCCCGGAATGCCGAGGTCCGCGCTGTAATAGACGCCAGCCGAGCGGGCCAGCTGGTTTACAACGACACGTTCCGTGCCGTTGATGATAAAGGTTCCCCTCTCCGTCATCGCGGGGAAGTCACCAAGATAAATTTCTTCTTCCTTGATCTCGCCGGTCTTCTTGTTTATCAGGCGGATCGTCGCACGCAGCGGTCTCGACCACGTAAGGTCCCGGCTGCGAGCCTCATCCAGACTGATAGGAACAGGATCGACATAATATCTTACAAATTCCAGAGCGAAGGAACCGTCGTAGCTCTCGATAGGGAAAATCTCATCGAAAAGCTCCTGCAGCCCCTGTGACGCGCGCATATCAGGCTCCCTGTCGGCCTGAAAAAACCACTGGTATGAGTTGCGCTGTACCTCAACCAGATCCGGAAGTGCTATCAAATTCTTCTCTTTACCAAAAACTACACGCCGCTCAAATGCTTTGCCCGAAGTCTGTTTAACCTGCATGGGAGCATCCTCCCCATTCGAGAATATGATGAGAATGTACAATCGTACAAATGAGGATTATAACAAAAAAGCGACAACTGTCAATAGACAGACGTCGCCTGTTTTTATTTTTTATGAAAATATTCTGCTGAAATCGTCGCCAAGTTTCCCGACAGCCGCTATTATGGACCCTCTCCGAGCCTTTTGTCAAGCGGCGGAACGGCTTTTGGGACCTTTCACATATTTGCGCGCCCGATATTTTCCTCCGCGCGCGCAAAAATGCCGACATAAAAAGCTGATGGGAGAATTTCTCTCTGCTCTTCCGTTTAAAACCTCACGATTGCCCCAGGCGGTGGAGATTGTATTTTACAGTCTACCTATTTTAAAAATATGGTCCTATAGGCTTATATCAAATATTCATTAGATATAAATAGTAAATATTCTAAAGTAAAAAGATACATTTATTATGGCACGCGTCGTTTTGCCCCCTCCTAAAAACATGGTTCATATCCCGATTTATAAATTTATGCCGCACACAAAAACGTTAAATACTTTAGCACCCCTTTGGTATCTATAATATTGATAAAAAGTATTTATATATACTATGAGTCTTCAGACTTATATATATTTCGCGGCGGTAAAAATATAATCTTCACGTAAGAGCAATGCACATTGACAATCCGGACCCCAAACAGCTTGGAATTCTGCGGCGACCCTGGACGGCAAGAAAGAGAGGTGAAAACCAACCCCCAGCCAATAAAGGAGAGCAGATTTTAAGGCGGCGGCAAGGCTGAAAAGGCTGACGACAAACATAGAGCAAGGAAACTTTGGAGACTTGAGTATGGATGCCGGCAACCCCTAAAGCGGAGCTTCCGCGTAATACAAAAAACTAAAAAACAACCAAGGGGGTTGTACAAGTAATGAAAAAGTTTATGGCAGTACTCGCAATGGTTGCCGTAGTAGCGTTCGCCGCTCCGGCACTCGCAGCAACAAACCCGTTCATGGACGTACCCCAGGGCCATTGGGCCTATGACGCGGTAGGTCTTCTCGCTTCCCGCGGAATCGTATCAGGATATCCTGATGGCGCATTCAAGGGTGCACAGCCCGCGACACGTTATGAGATGGCGTCAGTAGTAGCGC
>OGYB01001121.1_pt1 | contig 13212 bp, 7 predicted proteins | sample 1576421 | NCBI WGS metagenome assembly OGYB01 (sample SAMEA3541577, study PRJEB24748) | human gut metagenome | biome: human gut; feature: human-associated habitat; material: faeces | place: China | collected 2012
TCTGCTGCGCTGCGCTGCGCGATGGCCGGCGCCGACGTGGTCGAGTGGCACAACGCCCACAACTATCTGGGTGAGCAGTTTTTCAGCCCCTACTTCAACCGCCGCACGGATGAATACGGCCAGCAGAGTGTGGAAAACTCCATGCGCTTCGCCAGAGAGACACTCGCGCTCACGCGCCGGACGCTCGACGCCGCGGGCTACAGCCACGTGGAGCTGATCGCAAAGCTCAACGGCAGCGAGATCATCAACGACGACATCACGCCCGAGCTGCTCGCGGCCAGCGCCAAAGAGCTGGAGAAGGCCGGCATCGCGCTCATCACCGTCAACGGCGGCGGCGGTCTGACCCGTCTGGAGGGCATGAGCGGCGACGGCCACCGTCCCGAGGGCTGGAAGGTCAAATACGCCGAGATCGTCAAAAACGCGGTGTCCATCCCCGTTGCCGCGAGCGGCAACCTCAAGCACCCGTCCTATGTGGACGCGATCATCCGCGAGGGCAAGTGCGATCTGGTCGCGCTCGGCCGCACCTCGATCTGCGACCCGCACTGGGTCAACAAGTGCAAGGCCGGCCGTGAGGATCTCATCCGCTACTGCCTGTCGTGCATGCACTGCGTGTATGCGCTGCCGGCGGATGTCTGCGGCTGCACGATGAACCCGCGCTGCCGACGCGAGGCGTTCACGCCCCGCGTGGAGGACACCCCGCAGACCGGCGCCGGGCGCAAGGTCGTTGTCGTCGGCGCAGGGCCTGCCGGCTGTCTCGCCGCCATCACGCTGGCGCAGCGCGGCTTCCGCCCGATCCTGTGCGACAAAAACGATTTTCTCGGCGGCATGATGGTTCCGGCCGGTATGCCGATCGGCAAGCAGGAGTTCCAGAACGGCATCAATTACTATGCCAATATGCTGCGCGAGCTGAAGGTGGACGTCCGCCTGAACACGGAGGCCACGCCCGAGCTGCTGCAGGCAGAGGCACCCTACGCCGTGATCGCCGCGGTCGGCTCGTATGAGTTCATCCCGCCCATCCCCGGCGCAGACGGTGAGAACGTGATCGGCGCCCGCCGCTACATCCTCGAGCGGCCGGAGATCCGCGGCAAGAAGGTGGTCGTGCTCGGCTGCGGTCAGACGGGTCTGGAGGCGGCGCATATGCTCGCCGCGCTCGGCAACGACGTCACGGAGATCGAGATGCAGGAGCGCGCGTTCATAACGCTGCTCGAGCATAAGCTCGACCTCGAGTATGCCGAGGCATCCGGCGTCAAGACCGTGTTCGGCCACAAGGTGCTCGAGCTGACGGACAGCGCCGTCGTCGCCCAGTCGGCCGAGACGGGCGAGCAGGTCACGTTCGCGGCCGATGTCATCATCCCCGCGATCGGTGTGCGCTCCAACAGCGCCGAGGTGGAGAAGCTGCGCGCGTGCGGTGTGGAAAAGTTCTTCAACATCGGCGACAGCGCAAAGACCGGTATGATCTATGAAGCGATCTCGGCAGCGTATGACTGCGCGATCGCTCTGGAATAAACGAAAACATCTTATCCGTGAGAGGAAAGGAGCTACACGTAATGAAAAGCTTTGAGACGACGATCAAGCCTCTGCTGAAATACGGCGACGGTGTCGCGAAGGAGACCGGTAAGAAGTTCAAGGAATTCGGCTGCACGAAGGTTCTGGCCGGCTATGATGCAAATCTGCCGGAGAGCGTGGTGTCCACGGTGCTGGATTCGATCACGGCGGAGGGCATCGAGCTCATCCCGTATTCCTGCCCCTATGCCGACGGTCAGGACACCGGCGTGCTCGAGGTGCGCCAGCTTGCCATTGACCATCAGGTGGATGGATTTCTCGCCATGGGCGGCGGCAGCACGATGGACATCGTCAAGGCGGCGACCCTCCTGGTCGACCAGCCGCTGCCGATCGACCAGTACTTTGTCGGCTGGTACAACGGCCCGGATCTGCCGCGCAAGGCGCACCTGATCAGCATCCCCACCACGTCCGGCACGGGCGCGGAGGCAACCCGGTCGTGCATCATCGCGTCTCAGACGCTCGGCGTGAAAGCGACGCTGTCCTCTCAGGCGGCGAAGGCGGACTTTGTCTACCTCGATCCGCAGATCACCAAGAGCCTGCCGCCCTACGTCACCGCGACGACCGGCATGGACGCCATCGCCCACGCCTGTGAGGCGCTGTGCTGCACCAAGAGCAACCTGTTCACGGAGATGATCTGCGGCAAGTCGCTCGAGCTCTCGTGGGCGAACCTGCTCACGGCCTACAAAGAGCCCGATAACCTTGAGGCCCGCGCCAATATGTCCATGGCCGCCTACCTCGGCCTGACCGGCGAGAGCTACGGCAACTGCGGCCACTCCATGGCGCACGCCATCGGCGCCCGCTTCCATGTCCCGCACGGTCACTGCTGCGCGTGGACGGCTCCGGTCGCGCTGTATTTCACCCGCAAGGAGTGCGACCATGAGATCCGCCTCATCGCCCGCTGCTTCGGCATGGACGACCGGTCTGAGACCGTCGCCGCCGACGTGGCCAACGCCATGAAGAAGCTCGTCTGGGAGATGAACATCGCGACCCCGGCAGAGCGCGGCATCTCCCGCGAGGAGTTTGTCAGCGACGCGACCGTGGAGAAGGTCATGCTCGACCCGATCTGGCACTTCTGCCCCACGGAGTTTAATGAAGACACCGCCCGTCAGCTTCTCGGCGAGGTCTACGACCAGAAGCTGTACTGAGGCATTCCTTACCCGCACCGCAGGGCTTTGTCCGGCCGGCGAGGCCCTGCGGGCAAGCAGGACAGGCGCATGTGCCGCTGGCCGTCCGCCTGCCGCCAAAATGAAGCAACGATAAGTTTGGATCTCGTGCGCGCAGGGATTCGGCGATCCGTTTACAAGCAGTAGAAAGAGAGTGAACCTCCGATGAAAACGCTCAAACGCAATCCCTGGTATATCGCGGCCGGCTGTTTCCTGCAGATGTTCCTCGGCATGGGCCTGTGCTCCAGCTTTTCCATGATGCTCCCCGAGATCAGCGCCCACACCGGCATCTCCACCGGCTCCATCTCCGGCAACCTGACGGTTGCATATCTGGCATCCTTTATCGTTTCCATGTTCTTTTTCAAGCCGCTGCTCCGAAAATTCGGCGCCAAAAAGCTTCTGATCTTCGGTGATCTGCTGCTGATGTTCCATTACATTCTGTACTCCTATGCCGAGACGATCTGGTTTCTGCGCATCTGCGGCACGCTGGGCGGCCTTGTGACGCTCTTTGCCTGCGCGACGCCGGTCTCCGTCGTCATCACCAACTGGTTCGTGGACAAGCGCTCGTCCGTGCTGGCCTTCATCATGGGCGGCTACGGCTTCGGCGGCATGATCATCCTGCCGATCGTCGGCCGGCTCATCGCGGCCTACGGCTATCAGGTCGCTTACCGCTGCCATGCGCTCGGCGGCGTGCTGCTGCTGTTGGTCACGATCTTCATGATCGTCGACGACCCCGCCAAGCTCGGCGTAAAGCCCTACGGCTATGAGAAAGCGGCGGAGATCGCCGCGGCCGTCGCGGCAAAGAAGGAAAAAGAGAGCCGTCAGGGCGGACTTGATCTGGCCGCGGCGCGCAGGACGCCCAGCTACTGGCTGCTGTGGATCGGCCTTGCGATCTCCTCGTTCCCCGGCGTGGCGTTCCGGTTTTACAACGGCGCGTTCTTCCGCGGCCCCATCGGCCTGGACACCGTCACGTATTCCAACTGGGCGTCCGTGCTGTCGGTCTGCATCGCGGCCGGCATGATCCTCATGGGCGTCATGGCCGACAAGCTCGGCAGTGTGAAAATGGTCGTGCTGATGCACGTCGTGTCCATCGTCGGCTACGCCTGCGCGATCGTGCTCATGAACAACACCGGCTCGTTTGCGCTGCTGCTCGTCACGGTCATCCTGTGCGGCATGAACGGCCCGCTCGACAACGCGACCGCACCCTACCTGATCCCCGAGGCCTTCGGCCGCAAGTATTATGATGAGATCATCGGCTCGTATGCCGGCGCAATGATGATCGGCAACGTCTGCGTTCCCATGCTGCTCGGCGGCATCATCTCCGACGGGACGGCGGCGTCGTTCGGTCTCGCGTGGAAGATCATCATCGGCTTCGGCGCTGCGGCGATGGTGATCCTGCTCGTCGGCCTGTTCAAAGGGCCGTACCGCAAGCAGTATCTCGCGCTCAGAGCGGCGGAAAAACAGCAAAAAGCACTTGGCACAGCGGAGGAATGAACAATGGCTGATTTTCAGGAAATTCTGTATTCCCGCGCCAGCATCCGCGCCTTCACGGACGCGGAGCTGAGCGACGAGCAGCTCACCGAGCTGGTTCGCGCCGGGCTTGCGGCGCCGTGGGCATTTCACGATCATGCGCGGCATCTGTGCGTGATCGCCGGACACGAGAACGTGCAGAAGCTTGCGCGCGTGTTCGCCGAGGTGCTCGGCCGTCCCGGATATAATATGTATGCGCCGGCGGCTGCGATCCTTGCCTGCGTCGAGCGCGGCAACGACAATCAGAAGCTGGAAGTCGGCTGCATGCTCGAAAACATTTTCCTGCGGGCTACCGACATGGGCATCGGCTCATGCTGGATCAATCAGGCCCGCGACATCTGCGACGACGCGCGCGTGCGCCCCGTCCTGCGTGCATTCGGCGTGCCGGACACGCACGTGTGCTGGGGCATCGCCATCGTCGGCTATGCGGCCGCAGCGCCGCGTGCGCAGGTGCACAAAGAAGGTACGTATAACATCTATCATTGAATCCATTTAGAGAGGAAACAGAAAACCATGACAGAACTTGAACTCAAGAAGTACTCGCGCAATGCGCTGCTCGGGTCCTTCGTTTCCATGCTGACCGCCGGTCTGGCGACCATGATGTACTCTGTCTGCATCTCGACCATTCGAACCGACCTCGCGCTCACGGCAGTGCAGGCGGGCTCGCTCGGTACCTATACCTTCATGGGTCAGATGCTCGGCGGCATGGTGGCCGGCTACCTTGCCGACCGCTTCGGACGCAAAAACATCCTGATCGTCGACGTCATTCTGGCAACGCTGGCCGTGTTTGCGACCTCGCTGCTGCAGTCTTACTCCATCTTCGGCCTGCTGCGCTTTGTCACCGGCGTCGGCCTCGGCGGCTGCTACTACATCGCCTCCATCCTCATCGGCGAATTCGTGCCCACCAATAAGCGCGGCTTCATGAGCGGCGTCGCTACCTCCGTGTGGAACTTCGGCTATGTCGTCTGCTGCGCCATGTCGGCGTTCGCGCTGCCCAGCATCGGCTGGCGCTGGTGCTTCCGCATCTGCGCGCTGCCCATCATCTTCGTCATCTTCATGATCTTCGGCATGAAGGACGCCCCTTCGTTCACCGCCGCCAAGGCCAACCGCGACAAGCGCGATCAGGCTGAGGGCAAAAAGGTCAATGCCTATGCCGAGATCTGGGCACACCCGCGTATGCGCAAGTCCTTCATCATCTGGTCGATCTCCATGATCCTGTACTTCTACGGCTACTACGGCCTCATCACCTGGCTGCCCAACTACGTGCAGGGTCAGGTCGGCATGCAGTCCGGCGGCTGGATCACCGCAGCCGGTTACATCGCCATGATCATCGGCACGGCCGGCGGCGGCAAGATCGCCGACAAGATCGGCCGCAAGAAGCTCTTCCTCATCGGCACCATCGGCACGGCGATCTTCGGCCTGTGCCTGGCCTTCTGGGCCAACAGCAGCAACATCCTCGTGCTCATGCTGCTCTACGGCGTCTGCTACGGCATGCCCACCGGCATCCACGCGACGTTCATCGGCGAGTGCTTCCCGACGCACCTGCGCAGCACCGGCGTCGGCTTCACGTTCAACATCGGCCGTCTGGGCGCGTTCGTCGCCCCCATCCTCATGGGCAAGCTGGTCGATATGAACATGATCTCGGTGGCCATCGCCACGGTCACGATTTCCTACGTGCTCTGCTCGCTGGCAACGCTGCCGATCAAGGAGCGCGAGTACGACGCGTCCAACGTCGCGGCCCAGCTCGAGGGCTGATCCCCCGCAGAATACATCCTTCTCCCTTCTTTCATTTACGCAAAGCAAAGGCGGCGTGCCCATTTTGGGCGCGCCGCTGAGTCTGTTTGCAGCCGGTTTTCCGGCGCTGCATTGTGCGCTGGTTTGCGTGTCAACGCGGGACGGAAAATGACGGAATTTTTCGTGCAAAAAGACGGCGCGCAAAGCCGCCGGATTTGTTGACAGATCGGGCGTTTTTGTGATATTATATCAAAAATTTGCGATTCGGCAGAAATGAGGCGAGGAAAAATGGTTGCGGCCGCAGAGAATATGCAGGCATTTGGGTGGGATCTTTTTTCCGGCAACCGTGATTCTGTTTTTCTTGGCAGCGGCAGCATTGCCGGTGACGAACTTGATATTTCTTCTTTCGTGGTATTACCTGGTTTCGTAGATGTGCATGTACATCTTCGCGAGCCGGGTTTTTCTTATAAGGAGACCATTTCGTCCGGCACGCTTGCTGCGGCGCACGGCGGATACAGCCGCGTGTGTGCCATGCCCAATCTGGATCCGGCGCCGGACAGCTTGCAGACGCTTGCCCCCCAGCTGGAGCGCATCCGCACGGATGCGGTCATCGATGTGACGCCCTACGGCGCGATCACCGCGCACCGCGGCGGCAGGGAGCTTGCGGACATGGAGCAGCTCGCGCCCTACGTCGCCGGCTTTTCCGACGACGGCAGCGGCGTACAGGATGCGGACGTGATGCGCGCCGCGATGCGCAAGGCGGCAAGTCTCGGCAAGCTCATCGCCGCGCACTGTGAGGACAACACCCTCCTGCACGGCGGCTATATCCACGACGGCGCGTATGCCCGCGCCCACGGGCACAAGGGCATCAGCAGCGAGAGTGAGTGGCGGCAGCTGGAGCGCGATCTCGAGCTGGTGCGCGAGACAGGCTGCGCCTATCATATGTGCCACGTGTCCACCAAGGAGAGCGTGGCGCTCATCCGCCGGGCGAAGGCGCAGGGGCTGGACGTCACCTGCGAGACCGCACCGCACTATCTCGTCCTGACCGAGGACGACCTGCGCGAGGACGGCAGCTTCAAGATGAACCCGCCCCTGCGCACGCGGGCCGACCGGGACGCGCTGCTCGAGGGCATCCTCGACGGCACGGTGGACATGATCGCGACCGACCACGCGCCGCACAGCGCGGAGGAAAAGTCCAAGGGCCTCGCCGGGAGCGCCATGGGCATCGTCGGCCTTGAGACGGCGTTCCCCATTCTCTACACACACCTTGTGCGCACCGGCGTGCTGACGCTCGACAAGCTTGTGGAGCTCATGGCGGTCAACCCCCGAAAGCGCTTCGGCTTCCCGCTGCGCGCGGACGATTACGCCGTCTGGGACCTGAACACGGAGTACCGCATCGACCCGGCGCAGTTTTGCTCCATGGGAAAGAGCACGCCCTTCGCCGGACAGACGGTCTACGGGCGGTGCGTGCGCAACGTCTGCGGCGGCGCCGTCGTCTGGCAGGACGCGCAGGACTGAGCGCCCTTCATTTACATATTAAATATATGACATACAGGACTTTTTACGTATTGAGGAGGAAATCACATGCCCAAGAGAACGGATCTGAAGAAAATTATGATCATCGGCTCCGGCCCGATCGTCATCGGTCAGGCCGCTGAGTTTGACTATGCCGGCACGCAGGCGTGCCTGTCGCTCAAGGAAGAGGGGTACGAGGTCATCCTCGTCAACTCCAACCCCGCCACGATCATGACGGATACCTCCGTCGCGGACAAGGTGTACATGGAGCCGCTGACGCTGGAGTATGTGGCGCGTATCCTGCGCAAGGAGCGTCCGGATGCGATCGTCCCGGGCATCGGCGGTCAGACCGGCCTGAATCTGGCGATGCAGCTCGAGCAGAAGGGCGTGCTCAAGGAGTGCCAGGTCGAGCTTCTCGGCACGGACAGCGACAGCATCCGCCGCGCCGAGGACCGCGAGCAGTTCAAGGAGCTCTGCCAGAGCATCGGCGAGCCGGTCATCCCGTCGCAGATCACCTACAACCTCGAGGAGGCCAAGGCCGCGGCCGCGGCCATCGGCTATCCGGTCGTGCTGCGCCCGGCGTTCACGCTCGGCGGCACGGGCGGCGGCTTTGCCGACGACGAGGCGCAGCTCGTCGAGCTGGGTATGCAGGCGTTCAAGCTCTCGCCCATCCATCAGGTGCTGATCGAAAAGAGCGTCAAGGGCTATAAGGAGATCGAGTTTGAGGTCATGCGCGATGCGTCCGACCGCGCCATTACCATCTGCGGCATGGAGAACATCGACCCCGTGGGCGTGCACACCGGCGACTCCGCCGTCGTCGCGCCGATCATGACGCTCAGCGACCATGACATGAAGATGCTCAACGACAGCGCGATCAAGATCATCCGCACGCTGAAGATCCAGGGCGGCTGCAACGTGCAGTTTGCGCTCAACCCCAAGACCTCGGAGTACTTCCTCATTGAGATCAACCCCCGCGTCTCCCGCTCGTCGGCACTGGCGAGCAAGGCCAGCGGCTATCCCATCGCGCGCGTCACGGCCAAGGTCGCCGTCGGCATGAACCTCGACGAGATCGCCGTCGCCAACACGACGGCCGCGTTCGAGCCGTCGCTGGACTACGTGGTCGCAAAGCTGCCGCGTTTCCCGTTCGATAAGTTCTCGACCGCCGCCAACACGCTCGGCACGCAGATGAAGGCAACGGGCGAGGTCATGGGCATCGGCAGCACGCTCGAGGAGTGCCTGCTCAAGTCCGTCCGCTCGCTGGAGATCGGCGCGCAGCACCTCTGGCTGCCGAAGTTCCAGAACATGACCAAGGCGGAGCTGACCGAGTACCTGCGCCAGTTCCGTGACGACGGCCTCTTTGCCGTCGCGCAACTGCTGCGTCTGGGCGCGAGCGTGGACGAGGTCGCCGCGCTGACGATGATCACGCCGTTCTTCCTCGAGACCATTCGCGGCATCGTGGACATGGAGCAGACGCTCTGCGCGCACAAGGGCGACGGAGAGACGCTCAAGCAGGCCAAGCAGATGGGCTTCTGCGACCCCTACATCGCGCGGCTCTGGGGCGTGCGCGAGGAGGATGTGTATGCCCAGCGCGCGCAGCTGGATCTCTTCCCCGCCTACAAGATGGTGGACACCAGCCACACCGGCGCTTACATCCCCTATTTCTACTCCACCTATGCCCCCGGCGCAAAGAGCGAGGCGCGCCGCTCGGACAAGAAGAAGGTCGTCGTGCTCGGCGCAGGACCGATCCGCATCGGTCAGGGCGTGGAGTTTGACTACTCCACCGTCCACGCGGTGCAGACCATCCGGCGCGCGGGCTACGAGGCCATCATCATCAACAACAACCCCGAGACGGTCTCCACCGATTACACGACCGCCGATAAGCTGTATTTCGAGCCCCTCACGCCCGAGGACGTCATGAACATCCTGCACGAGGAGCAGGCCAATCAGGTGATCGCCAGTCTCGGCGGCCAGACGGCCATCAATCTGGCGCAGCCGCTCATGACGCGCGGCGTGCAGATCATCGGCACGGACTGCGCCGCGATCGAGCGCGCGGAAAACCGCGACTGCTTTGAAAAGCTGCTGCTCGAGCTGAACATCCCGCAGCCGATGGGCGCGGCGGTGACGAATCTGGACGACGGCCTCAAGGCTGCGCACACGGTGGGCTATCCGGTGCTGGTGCGTCCGTCGTTCGTGCTGGGCGGCCGCGCCATGGAGATCGTGGCTGACGACGAGATGCTGCGCCACTACCTGCAGAATGCCGTGCGCACCGGCGAGGGCAAGCCCGTGCTGGTCGACAAGTACATTTCCGGCCGCGAGGTCGAGGTCGACGCTATCTGCGACGGCAGAGACGTGTTCGTGCCCGGCATCATGGAGCTGGTCGAGCGCACCGGTGTCCACTCCGGCGACTCCATCAGCGTCTACCCGCCGTTTTCCATCTCCGACAAGGTCAAGGGCACGATCCTGACCTATGCCAAGAAGCTCGGTCTGGGCATCGGCATCGTCGGATTGTATAACATCCAGTTCATCGTCGATAAGAGCGACCATGTCTACATCATCGAGGTCAACCCCCGCTCGTCGCGCACGGTGCCGTTTTTGTCGAAGGCCACGGGCTATCAGCTCGCGGACATCGCCACCAACGTCATCCTCGGCACGAGCCTCAAGGAGCAGGGCATCTTCGACCTGTATCCGCCGGAGAAAGAGCGCTGCTATGTCAAGGCGCCGGTGTTCTCCTTCGCCAAGCTCCACGGGCTGGACGCTTACCTCTCCCCGGAGATGAAGTCCACGGGCGAGGCCATCGGCTACGACAAGAAGCTCTCGCGCGCTATGTACAAGGCGCTGCAGGCCTCCGGCATGAACGTGCAGAACTACGGCACCGTGTTTGTGACGCTGGCCGATGAGGATAAGCCCGAGGGCCTGCCGCTCGTGCGCCGGTTCTATGAGATGGGCTTTAACATCGAGGCGACCGCCGGCACGGCGGCCTACCTCAAGTCCTTCGGCATCCGCACGCGCGTGCGCGGCAAGATCAGCGACGGCAGCCACGAGATCCTCGATTCCATCCGCAGCGGCTATGTCAGCTACATCATCAACACCCGCTCCATCCATTCGAGCGTCCACGCGCAGGACGGCGCCGCGATCCGGCGCTGCGCGGTGGAAAACGGCGTGACCGTCTTTACCTCGCTCGATACGGTGCGCGTGCTGCTCGACGTGCTCGAGGAGACGACGCTGGCCGTGTCCACGATCCACGCGGAGTAAGTCATGCAGCAGAGAGTTTTCACCATTGCGGAAAACGCGCCCGTCGCCCGCGAGACTTACCGTTTGCAGCTCACGGGGGACACCGCCGCGATCACCGCGCCGGGGCAGTTTGTGGACATCCGGCTTGCCGGGCGCTTTCTGCGCCGCCCCGTGTCGGTGTGCAGCTGGAGTGACGGCGCGCTGACGCTGTATTATAAAGTGGCGGGCGCAGGCACGGCACAGCTGAGCACGCTGGCGCCGGGCACGGAGCTGGACCTGCTGGTCGGCCTCGGCAACGGCTTTGACACCGCACCCGCCGGTGCGCGGCCGCTGCTGGTCGGCGGCGGCGTGGGCGCGTCCCCGCTGTACGGTCTGGCGCAGCAGCTCGTGGCCGAGGGGCGCAGCCCGCTGGCTGTGCTCGGTTTTCGCACGGCGGCAGAGGTGCTGCTTGCCGATGCGTTTTGTGCGCTCGGCATCCCCGTCACGGTCGTGACTGAGGACGGCACGCGCGGCGCGCGCGGCTTCGTGACCGAGGCGCTGTCCGAGGGCGGCACCTATGTGTATGCCTGCGGGCCGATGCCCATGCTGCAGGCGCTGTGCAGCGCGACGCCGCTCGACGGTCAGCTGAGCCTTGAGGCGCGCATGGGCTGCGGCTTCGGCGCGTGCATGGGCTGCACCTGCGAAACGACGCACGGCAGCAAGCGCGTCTGCAAGGACGGGCCCGTGTTCACAAAGGAGGAGATCCTATGGCCGCAACAGCCGTAACGCTCTGCGGGATCGAGCTCGAAAACCCCATCATCCCGGCCAGCGGCACGTTTGGCTACGGGCGGGAGTTTGCGCAGCTGTATGACATCAATATGCTCGGCACGTTCTCCTTCAAGGGGACGACGCGCGCGCCGCGCTTCGGCAACCCCACGCCGCGCATCGCCGAGTATGCCGGCGGCATGCTCAACGCGGTGGGACTGCAGAACCCCGGCGTGGACGCGGTCATCGCGCACGAGCTGCCGGAGCTGAAAAAGGTGTTTCACAAGCCGGTCATGGCGAATGTGAGCGGCTTCAGCGTGGAAGAATATGCCGAGGTCTGCGCCAGGCTTGACGCGCAGCCGCAGGTCGGCTGGCTGGAGGTCAACATCTCCTGTCCGAACGTCCACGGCGGCGGCGCTGCCTTCGGTGCGGAGCCGTCGGCCGCGGCGGAGGTGACGCGCGCGGTGCGCGCCGTGACGAAAAAGCCGATCATTCTCAAGCTCTCGCCGACGGCGGCGGACATTGCCGCCGTTGCCAGGGCCTGCGAGGACGCGGGTGCGGACGGCGTGAGCCTCATCAACACCCTGCCGGGTATGCGCATCGACCTTGCGCGCCGCCGCCCGCTGCTGGCAAACCAGACCGGCGGTATGTCCGGTCCGGGTATGTTTCCGCTGGCCGTGCGCATGGTCTATCAGGTGTACGAGGCGGTGCGCATCCCCATCGTGGGCATGGGCGGCGTGACGAGCGCGCAGGACGTTCTGGAGCTGATGCTCGCGGGCGCGACGGCGGTCGGTGTGGGCGCGGCGAACCTGGTCGAGCCGTATGCCTGCAAGCACATCATTGAAACTCTGCCGGACGCGATGGCGCGCTTCGGCATCGACGATCTCAGAGACATCATAGGAGGAGCACATCATGGGTAAGGACGTTATCATCGCGCTGGATTTTGACAGCCGGGAAAAGACGCTTGCGTTTCTCGACCGCTTTCAGGACGAGAAGCCGTTTGTGAAGGTCGGCATGGAGCTGTTTTATGCCGAAGGGCCGGACATCGTGCGCCAGATCCGCGCGCGCGGCCACAGGATCTTTCTCGACCTCAAGCTGCACGACATCCCGAACACGGTGAAAAAGGCGATGGCCGCGCTCTCGGCGCTGGATGTGGATATCATCAACCTCCACGCTGCCGGCACGAAGGCCATGATGCGCGCCGCGCTCGAGGGACTGACCCGGCCGGACGGCACGCGCCCGCTGCTCATCGCCGTGACGCAGCTGACCTCCACGGATCAGGAGCGCATGGAGCAGGAACTGCTCATCCACGCGCCCATCGACGAGGTCGTGCTGCACTATGCGCGCAATGCGCGCGATGCCGGGCTTGACGGCGTGGTCTGCTCCCCGCTGGAGGCGGGCAGCATCCATGCGCGCTGCGGTGCGGACTTTCTGACCGTGACGCCCGGCGTGCGCTTTGCCGACGGGGAGAGCGGCGACCAGAAGCGCGTCACGACGCCGGAGCGCGCCCGGGAGATCGGCTCGGACTACATCGTGGTGGGCCGTCCCATCACGCAGGCCGACGACCCTGCCGCCGCGTTCGAGGCCATCGCGGCGGAGCTGTAGAACCGTTCGCGCACGGTGGCGGGGGAGCGTTTCCCCCGTTCGACCTCGGCGAGCGACCGTTCGTAACGGTTGTGCGACGAAACGGGTCCGGCGCGCGGGCCTGCTCCTACAATGTGTGGCATCGCGC
>OGYB01001125.1_pt1 | contig 13186 bp, 5 predicted proteins | sample 1576421 | NCBI WGS metagenome assembly OGYB01 (sample SAMEA3541577, study PRJEB24748) | human gut metagenome | biome: human gut; feature: human-associated habitat; material: faeces | place: China | collected 2012
TTCCGATCTCCTGTTTGTTATTTATTATGATATCATATGGCGTCTCAGCACAGCTTGGCGCCGGCGGGGATAGCGTCGTCCAGCAGCAGCAGGTGCAGCTTTTCCTCCCCCCGCTCCTTATGAACGGCGGAGATCAGCATCCCGCAGCTGGGGATGCCCATCATCTTCCGGGGCGGCAGATTCAGAATGGCCACGGCGGTCTTGCCGATGAGCTGCTCCGGCTCATAGTAGTGCCGGATGCCGGAGAGGATGACCCGATCCGTGCCGGAGCCGTCATCCAGCGTGAACTTCAGCAGCTTGTCGCTCTTTTTCACCGGCTCGCAGTTCTTGATCTTCACCGCCCGCAGGTCGGACTTGCAGAAGGTATCGAAGTCCACGTTCTCCTCCGTGTAGGGCTCCACCTCCAGCGCCGGCAGCGCCGCCTTGCGCTGCTGGGCCTCCAGCTCCTCCAGCTCTGCCAGCGCCTTTTCGGCGTCGATGCGGGGGAACAGGGCCTCGCCCTTGTGGACCGTGGCGTCGGGGCGCAGGGAGCCCCATACGTTGGCCTTCTCCCATGTCCGGCAGCCTTGGCAAGCGCCGATCTGATCGAATATCTTCTCGGCGCTCTCCGGCATAAAGGGCATCAGCAGCGTGGCGCAGATGCGGATGGTCTCCAGCAGATGATACATCACCGTAGCCAGCCGCACCCGGTTGGCGGGATCCTTGGCCAGCGCCCACGGGGCGTTCTCGTCGATATACTTGTTGGCCCGCTGGATGGTCTTGAACACCTGCTCCAGTGCATTCTGGAACTGGAAGCGCTCCATCTCCGCCTCATAGCGATCCCGGAGGGTAGAGGCCATGGTCCTCAGCTCCGTATCCGGCTCGCCCTCCTGCCGCTCCGTGGGCAGAGTGCCGCCGAAGTACTTCTCCACCATGGCGGTGGTGCGGCTCACCAGATTGCCCAGATCGTTAGCCAGATCGATGTTGATGGTCTGGATCAGCAGCTCATTGGAGAAATTGCCGTCGCTGCCGAAGGGGAAGGTCCGCAGCAGGAAGAACCGCAGGGCATCCACGCCGAACTTCTCCGCCAGCAGATAGGGATCCACCACATTGCCCTTGGACTTGGACATCTTGCCGCCGTCCAGCAGCAGCCAGCCGTGGCCGTAGACCTTCTTGGGCAAGGGCATCTCCATGCTCATGAGCATGGCCGGCCAGATGATGGAGTGGAAGCGCACGATCTCCTTGCCCACGAAGTGGACATCGGCGGGCCAGTACTTCTCGTAATCGTCATACTTGTCATTCAGGAAGCCCAGCGCCGTGGTGTAGTTGAACAGAGCGTCCACCCACACATAGACCACGTGGCCGGGGTCGAAGTCCACCGGGATGCCCCAGGAGAAGCTGGTACGGCTGACGCACAGATCCTCCAGACCGGGCTTGATGAAGTTGTTGACCATCTCATTGACACGGCTCCGGGGCTCCAGAAAATCCGTGTCCTCCAGCAGGTGACGCACCCGGTCGGCGTACTTGCTCAGCCGGAAGAAGTAGGCCTCCTCCTCGGCATCCGTCACCTCACGGCCGCAGTCGGGGCATTTGCCGTCCACCAGCTGGCTCTCGGTCCAGAAGCTCTCGCAGGGCTTGCAGTACTTGCCCCGGTAGGTCCCCTTATAGATATCCCCCTTGTCATACATCCTCCGGAAGATCTTCTGGATGGAGGCCACATGATAGTCGTCGGTGGTGCGGATGAACCGGTCGTTGGAGATGTTCATCAGCTTCCATAGGTCGAGGATCCCTCTGGGGCCCTCCACGATCTCATCCAGAAACTCCTTGGGGGTCTTGCCTGCGGCCTTGGCCTTGTCCTCGATCTTCTGGCCATGCTCGTCGGTGCCGGTGAGGAACATGACATCGCAGCCGGTGAGCCGCTTATAGCGGGCCATGGCGTCAGTGGCCACGGTGCAGTAGGTGTGTCCGATGTGGAGCTTGTCGGAGGGGTAGTAGATAGGTGTGGTAATATAGAACTTCTTCTTTTCCATGGATGGATATCTCCTTTTCCGCCGTCCCGAATGGAAGGACGGCTTAAAATTACAGGCACAGAACCGCCACCGTCCAGGCAAAGAAAAAGCGCCGCAGCGGCGCACGGAGCCACGGGCCGGGACGATAGACACGTTCAGTTTATCCCATGCCGCCCGGTCTGTCAACCGCTTTGTTGCTTTTCCCGCGGAAACACGGTATAATATCAGAAAATCCCGCCGAAAACAGGAGGAATCCCCCATGAAGCTGGTAAGCTGGAACGTCAATGGCCTGCGGTCGTGCCTGACCAAGGGCTTTCTGGAATATGTGAAAAACGAGGACCCGGACATCCTCTGCCTGCAGGAGACCAAGCTCCAGCCGGAGCAGGCGGTGTTCGATCTGGAGGGCTATCACCGCTACTTTCACTCCGCCGATAAAAAAGGCTACTCCGGCACGGCGGTGCTGACCAAGGAGGAGCCCCTGTCCGTCACCTACGGCTTCGGAGCGGATATCCACCGCCACGAGGGCCGGGTCATCACGGCGGAGTACCCGGACTTCTATCTGGTGTGCTGCTATACCCCCAACAGTCAGGACGGGCTGAAGCGGCTCCCCTACCGGATGCAGTGGGAGGACGATCTGCGGGCGTATCTTCTGGAGCTGGACGGGAAAAAGCCCGTGGTGTACTGCGGCGACCTGAACGTGGCCCATCAGGAGATGGACCTGAAAAATCCCAAGACCAACCGCCAAAACCCCGGCTTCTCCGACGAGGAGCGAGCGAAAATGACCCGGCTGCTGGAAAGCGGCTTTGCCGACGCCTTCCGCACCCTGCACCCGGAGGAGGTCACCTACTCCTGGTGGAGCTACCGCTTCCACGCACGGGAGAAGAACGCCGGTTGGCGCATCGACTACTTTATCGTGTCCCGGCGGCTGCTGCCCTGCGTGACGGACGCCGCCATCCGCACGGAGGTCTACGGCAGCGACCACTGCCCCGTGGTCCTGCAGCTGGACACCTCCTCCGGGCAGGCGTAAGTGCCGCTCGGCCTCCCGCCTGTCAATGCAGGCAAAAAATAAACAGGATTTCCTGCAAAAAAGTGCTGCAAAATGGTGAAAAATGCCATTTACGGAGGTTTTGGCCGGTGTTATAATCGATTCGTTAAAAAAAGAGCAAACGATACACGCATACAGGAGGTATGTCTTATGTCTTATAGAATTCTGACCATCGATCCCGGCTCCACGTCCACCAAGATCGGCGTGTTTGACGACGAGAAGATGCTGTTTGAGGAGAACCTGCACCACTCTGCCGAGGAGCTGGCCCAGTTCGAAACCATTCCCCAGCAGGAGGCCTTCCGCCGCCGGCTGGTCCTGAAGGCGCTGGAGGAGCACCATATCCCGCTGGAGAGCCTCAGCGCCGTGTGCGGCCGGGGCGGCGTTCTCAAGCCTGTCCACGGCGGTACTTACCTCACCACCGATGCCATGATCGACACCCTGAAAAAGGGTCCCTACGGCCACCATGCCAGCAATCTGGGCGGCCTGCTGGCCCGTGAGATCGGTTCGGCGCTGCACATCCCCTCCTACATTGTGGATCCCCCCGTGGTGGATGAGCTGGCGCCTCTGGCCCGCTACTCCGGCCACCCCCTCATCACCCGCCGCAGCATTTTCCACGCCCTGAACCAGAAGGCCGTGGCCAAGCGCTACGCCAAGGAGATCGGCAAGCCCTATGAGTCCCTGAACCTCATCGTCTGCCACATGGGCGGCGGCGTGTCCGTGGGTGCTCACGTCAAGGGCGAGGTGGTGGACACCGGCAATGCTCTGGAGGGCGAGGGTCCCTTCTCCCCGGAGCGGTCCGGGACGCTGCCCAGCGGCGCACTGGTGGATCTGTGCTTCAGCGGCAAGTATACCCAGCAGGAAATTCGCCGCATGATCACCGGCAACGGCGGTCTGCTGGCCTACACCGGCTCCACGGATATGCAGGAGCTGATGCGCCGGGCCGCCACCGACGCCAAGGTGCGGGAGGTTATCGACGCCTTCCACTACCGGGTCGCCAAGGAGATCGGTGCTATGGCCGCCGCCATGAAAGGGCAGGTGGATCAGATCATCCTTACCGGCGGCATTGCCCACGGTCAGGAGACGGTGGACGCCCTGAAGGGCTACGTCAGCTGGATCGCACCGGTGACGGTGTACCCCGGCGAGGGCGAGCTGCTGGCGCTGGCGGAGGGCGCTCTGCGGGTACTGCGAGGCGAGGAGACCGCCAAAATCTACGAATAAGCCTTCTCATTCCGGACACGGGGTCTGCGGCGCTGCCGCAGACCCCGTGTTTTTATATGCATTCCGATGGTCTGTCCATCGCCCTCTTTATCACAAATCAACCGTTTGTGTCAAATTTTGACCGTTTGTGCCAAAGCCGTTGCGGCGGCGGAGGCATCCCGATAGAATGTAGGTGTCGTAATATGCCCTGCCGATACCGGCAGGCAGGCAAATGGAATTGATAAGGAGATGATCGAATGCACTTGCGCAGTAAGACCGTGCAGCAGCTCCTGTCGGTGATCCTGTCAGTAGTCATGGTCCTATCCATGCTGCCGATGGAGGTCCTGGCTCAGGAGACGCCGCCGGTGACCACTCCCATGGACCTGACCGCCATCACGGAGGATACCTCCGGCGACGGCTGGTCGTGGACACAAAGCACCAAGACCCTGACCCTCACGGGCCTGACCCTGACGGTCAGCGACGACAGCACCCATGCGCTGATCCTGCCCGACGGGGCCACCATCGATCTGGCCGACGGTACCACCAGCACCCTCACCGGCGGCAGCAGATCCACCGTATACAGCAGCGGCGAGGTGAAGCTGCGCGGCAGCGGCAGCCTGACGGTCTATGGCCGGGGCTGGCGCAGCGCCACGCTGGATATGTTCATCCCCGGCACGCTGACGGTGGAGTATGACGACCCCGACGGCGGTGCCGTGCTCAAGACCGACGAGGGTACCGAGGGCGCAGCCATCTGCGCCAACGTCACGCTGGATAACGGCATCCTCCGGGCCACCGGTCCGAACTTTGCCTTCGCCGACGACGGCAGCAGCGTCGGCCTCCGGGGCCGCCTCACCACCCACGGCAGCTCCGTGGAGGCCCAGCTCACCGCCCGCACCGGCTATGCCAGCTATGGTCTGTACTTCGACAAGCAGGGCAGTGGCCGGGGCGACACCTGGACCATGGGACTGGGCAAGGTGACCGCCGCCGCAGGCCACGCCCTGAGTCGATACAGCTACGGCCTGTACGTGGATTACAGCTCCGTCAATGCGCTGGAGCTGGACGGCACTCAGCTGACGGCCATGGGCGGCGAGAGTGACCAGTACGGCAGTCAGGGCGTATTCGCCGGCGAGGAGGTCATCGTCAAGAACGGTGCCACCGTCACCGCCACCGGCGGACAGGTCAACAGCTCCTATGAGAGCGTCGGCTTCAATGCCGTCAGCTGGCTCACCGTGTCCGGAGAGAACTCCAAGGTGCTGGGCTACGGCGGCACCTCCGTCAAGGGCGATTCCAAGGGTGTCCGATGCGACAGCCGCTTCACTCTCACCGACGGCTGCGTCTTCGGTCAGGGCGGCGTGTCCTGCACCAGCTCCAGAAATGTGGGCGTCGAGTTCAAGCGTCTCATTATGGAAAGCGGTAAGCTGGAGGGCATCTCCGGCAGCCCCGACTCGTCGTACCAGACCTGGGGCGGCCAGTTTAACGCCTACGGCCTTTACTGCACCGGCACCGCCAAGATCACCGGCGGTGAGCTGATCGGCACCGCCAACGGCACGGACCGGGAACTGGACTACAGCGCCTACGGCTTCTACGGAAGCGATGAGCTGACCATGAGCGGCGGCACCCTCCGGGCCACCACCGGCGACACCCCTAACGCCAGTTCCGGGACACTGGCGGCCCTCAGCGTGGTCTCCAACAAGTCCAAGACCCAGCTCAGCGGCGGCACCATCTACGCCAGAGCCGGTGTCTCCAACGATGACCGCAGCTACGGTATGCGGATCCTCGGCACCGGCTCTACCCTCACCATGACCAATACCGAGGACGCCGCCCAGCCCCTGAGTCTCTACGTCACCGGCCGGAACATGGCCCTTTACGCCACCGCTCTGGCAGACGGCGGCCTCCTGCCGGAGATCACCGCCTCCTCCGCCTACGATGCCGAGGCCGACACCCTCACCGATGGCTACACCTTCTCCAACAAGCAATACCGGAAGGACGGCACGGCGGCCCTGTCCCTGTCCGCAGCCGCCTGCCTCCACAGCGCCAGCGATGATACCGGCCTGTGTACCAAGTGCGGCAAGCGGGTATACGAGGCTGTGCTGCTGACGGACGGTGCCGTCACCCAGCGCTATGCCGCCGCCGGCGAAGCCTTCACCGCCGCCCAGACGGAGGAGCATCAGGGCTGCACCCTGCGGCTGCTGACAGATCTCATCGACGACGGCCAGCCTCTGGTCCACGACCCGGTGGTGACCATCACCGGCGGTCGGTTCACGCTGGACCTCCACAACCACACCATAGCGGGCAAGACCTCCGACGATAGGGAGGGCGTCGTCACCGTCACCGGCGGCCAGCTCCGCATCGAAAACGGCACGCTGGAGAACCTCTGCACCGGCAACGGCAGCAAGGCCCAGGCCCTGACCCTTCTGGGCATCGACACCCATGTGACGCTGGCCAATGTCACCGCCATCGGGGCCACGCCCCCCCAACGGAGACACCAGCGCCTCCGTCTATGCCCCCGACGGCGCCCGTCTCACCATCGAAAGCGGCGAGTTCACCGGCCGGGTTGCCGGCACCTACGCCTCTGCTCCGACGGAGACGCCCCACGTCTCCCTCGCCGGAGGCACCTTCCACAACGGCCTGTCCTACTCCATCCACGAGACGGAGGCCAACGCCGCCACCCTTCTGGCCATTCTGAAGGAGGGCTATGCGCTGGCCCACGCCGACGGCACGCCGGTGGATCTGGGTACCGAGCCCTCCTTCAGCCGCTCCTCCGGCACCTATACGCTCAGCGGCGAGGTGCAGGTGGTGGCCCACACCCACAACGTCCGCAGCGGACGGCCGGGCTGCTGCGGCTGCGGCTATGCCTGCCCCCACGACGGCCAGATGCCGGACAGCTACTTTACGCTGCCGGTTTGCTCCCTGTGCGGCGTCTCCTACGGCACTCCCCTCAAGGACCTGCGCACGCCCACCGGCAAGATCATCATCGATGAAAACAACTGGTGGCAGGACTTCCTGAACACCGTCACCTTCGGCCTGTTCTTCCCCACCGGCGCCCGGTTCACCATCGAGGCTGCCGATGACAGCGTTGACCACGCCGGCTATGACCCCGAGCTCTACCCCGTGACGGTGGAGTATCTGGTGACGGATCAGCGCTATACCTCCGACAAGATAGGCGATCTTGCCCATCAGTTCCGGCCCTATCCCGGCAAGGCCGTGGCCCTGCCGGACGATCAGACCAGCATCGTCTATGCCAAGATCACCGACTGGGCGGGCAATGTCACCTACCTCAGCACCGATGACCTGACGGTGGACGCCACCGCCCCGGAGATCTCCTCCGATGTGGCCGAGAACCAAATTTACTGCCAGGACGGTCTCCGCATCGCCTTCCGGGATGACCATCTCAAGAGTGTCACCCTCAACGGCACGGAGATGACCTACGCCGCCGAGGACGGCTGGTATGTCCTTCGCCTCAGCGCCGTCTCCGGCTCTCAGGAGGGACAGCAGACCCTGACCGTCACCGACGAGGCCGGCAACGGCACCACCGTTCACTTCCAGTGGTACGCCGGTCACGGCTTTGACGATACCGGCCTGTGCAGTCACTGCGGCCTTCAGGCAGAGGCCCGGTGGAACGACGTCTTCTTCCCGCATCTGGAGGATGCGCTGACCTCCGCCGATGCCGACGAGGACGGCGCCCGTTTCACGTCGGTGGTCATGCTGACCAATGTCTCTCTGTCTGCCGATGCCTTCTCTCTGGACGGCATAAGAGCCGTGCTGGCGCTGGAGGGCCACACCCTGACCCTATCGGCTCCCATGACGCTGGAGCAGAGCGCCGGCGACCTCACCATCCGTGACAGCACCAGCTCCGGCAAGATCACCGGTCAGGCACTGACGGTAAAGGGCGGCCGCCTGACGGTGGAGGCCGGTTGCTTTGAAAACACGCTGGACCTTCAGGCCTACAACGTGACCCTCTTCGGCGGCACCTTCGCCCGCATTACGTCGGAGGATGCCGCATATCCCCGTGCGGCTCTGGCCTCCCGCACTGCCTATCAGCAGGCGGACGGCCAGCTGATCCGCCGCAGTGACATCACGCCCACGCTGGAAAATGTCGCCGTGGTCTCCTGCCCCCACGATGAAATCGACGGCATCACCTGCCGCATCTGCGGCACCAAGATGGTGGCCAAGGTGGCTAAGGATGATACCCTCCGCTACTTCGCCGTCTTTGAGGACGCTGCCCAGTATGCCGCAGCGCTGGAGGGCTCCGCCATCACCCTGCTGAGGGATGCCCTCTGGAGCGGCATGGGCCTCCCCACCGGCACCTATACGCTGGATCTCAACGGCAAGACCCTCTCCGGCTCCAACGACCTGATGATCGACGCCAGTCTCACCATCTGCGACAGTCAGGGTGGCGGTAAGCTGTGGCGGGACGGCACCATTTTGGTGCTGGGCGGCCATGTCGCCATCACCGGCGGCCAGTTCAACCGGGTGTATCTGGCCTCCGACAGCGCTGATCTGTCCGTCACCGGCGGCACCTTCGCCCGCATCGCTTACAGCGGCGAGGATACCTCCCGCACGCCTCTGTTCTTCCCGGCGGAGGGCTATACCTTCCAAAAGGCCGACGGCAGCTACGCCAATACCGGTGACGTGGTCATGGAGGAAAATCTCCGCTATCTGGAGGACGTCACCGTCGCCACACCTCCCTTCACCATCACCCGTTACCCTGTGGACACGGACCTCTATCCCACCACCCCCGTCGGCTATCGGCCGGACTTCGTCACGGAGGTCACCTTCCACATCCCTGAGAGCAGCCCCACCATCGAGTTCCAGTGGTATCAGGTGGGCGATCCCGACCGGATCAAGAGCTACGGCAGTGCAGTGGCCTGGCAGAACCCCTTCACCATCTACACCTTCATCGACGGGCCGGCCCAGTACTACGGCATCTTCTCCTACAAGGGCTATTCCGTCCGCACCGACGTTCTGACAGTACGGGAGCTGGCCTGTGACCACCCCGGCGTGGATGCCGACAATCGGTGCAGCCAGTGCCGTGCGGAGGTAGCCGCCTCCGTGGAGCTGAACGGCTCCACCGGCTACTACCTGTCCCTGTCGGAGGCTCTGGCGTTGGCCCGGACCGATGCCTACCGTGGCTGCACCCTCACGGTTCTCCGCAGCAGCACCGATCCCATCTCCGTCAATAGCGGCTCCTTCACGCTGACGGCGGCGCAGGGCGTGATGCTGGGCGGCAAGGTGACGCTGGCCAAGGATGCCGCCGTCACCCTCTCCGGCGGCAGCTACACCAGCTCCGCCAGCATCTTCGGGTCCAACCGCATCGAAGGCGGCACCTTTTACGGTGCCGTGGCCCTGCAGGACGGCTCCTCCGTCTCCAGCGGCAGCTTCCTCGGTGCCGTCACCATCTCCGACACCGTGACCGTCACCGGCGGTACCTTCACCGGTGATGTCACCATCAATAATGGCGGCAAGCTGGTCGCCAGCGCCGGCACCTTCGGCAGCGTCACCGTCCAGTCCGGCGGAGGCGGCGCTCTCACCGGCGGCCACTTCGGCGAGATCACGCAGATCGATGGCAGCCCCTGCGCCGCCCTTCTGGCGGAGGGCTGCGCCTATTCCGACGGCGGCATCATCAACGGCTATGTCCCCATCGTCGGTGGCGTGGACGTGGTCCCCCATGCCCAGCACCAGTATGTCTGGCTGAACCAGAAGCTGCTGTGCGGCTGCGGCCATGTGGCAGATGAGGACACCGACGCCCCGGTCATCACCGGCATCACCGATGGTGAGACCTATTACGGCGACGTGACCTTCACCGTCACCGACGCCCATGACTTCACCGTCACGGTGGACGGCCAGCCCGCCACCGCCGAGGGCAGCCTGTACACCCTCCCTGCCGACAACGCCTCCCACGAGATCGTGGCCGTAGACGTGGCCGGCAACCGCACCGCTGTCACGGTGTCGGTGTATCGGATCTATACCGTGACACCGCCCACCGGCACGGGCTTCACCTTCACCGGCGAGACTACCGTCCGCCACGGGCAGGATTACCGGTTCCGGGTGGATATCGCCCCCGGCTACTCCAAGCTGCCGGATTACTCCCTGCTGGTCAACGGCCAGACCCCCGGCGGCATGGGCGATGTGGACTTCGACGAGTGCCTGATCCCCAGCGTGGAGGGCGACCTGACCATCACCGTCACCGGCGTGGCGGATATCACCCCGCCGGAGGCGGAGCTGACCATCGCCGGGAATCCCTTCCGCCAGTTCCTGAACACCGTCACCTTCGGCCTGTTCTTCAAGAGCACCCAGACCGTGACGGTAACGGTCTCCGACCTGGGCAGCGGCGTGGACACGGCGGCATGGATGCTGTCTGACACCGTCTTTGCCAGTCAGGACGCCATCACCGGCAGCTGGACGGACCTGTCCCTCACCGACGGCAGCGGCAGCTTCTCCATCCAGCCCGGCCAGAAGGGCTATGCGTACCTGCGGGTCACGGACCGGGCCGGGAACATCACCGTTCTGAACTCCGACGGCGTGGTGGTCTACACCGACGCTCAGGCGGATACCCGGCAGATCACCTATGTTAAGCGCAGCGGACAGGACGTCTCCTTCCACGTCGCCCTCAACGGCAACACCGTCACCGGCGTGCAGCTGGCGGACGGCACGCCTCTGGCGGGCTTCACCGCCGCCGAGGACGGCACCGTGACCCTGCCTGCCGCCACGCTGCAGGCGCTGGCCGCCGGGGACTACACCCTGTACGTCACCTACGCCCCCTTGGGCGTGGCCTACAACGCCCGCTACGAGGCCAGCGAGGCACCGGCCATGACCTCCGTGGCCCTGTCCGTCCAGAAGGCCGAAGGCAGCGTCGCCATTCTGGATGACGTGAGCCGTGACTACAACGGCCAGCCGGTGAAAACTCCCGCCATCACCTCTCTCGGAACCGGCGCTCTCACGGTGGAATACCGGGCGCAGGGCGGCGAGTTCACCACGCAGGCCCCCAAGACTGTGGGCAGCTACACCGTCCGGGTCACGGCGGCGGCCGACGATGATTACGCCTCCGCCAGCGCCCAGCGGAACTTCCGCATCACCGCCAAGCGTGTCACCATCGACGGCGTCACCGTGGAGCCCTCCAAGACCTATGACGGCACCACCGACGCCACCATCGTGACGGGCGGCACCCTCAGCGCCAACTTCGACGGCAATGACCTCCGCATCGTCACCGGCTCTGCCGCCTACGACGGCAAGACCGTCGGCACCGGCAAGACCGTCTCCTTCTCCGGCTTCTCGCTGGAGGGCGACGCCGCCGAAAACTACACTCTGGCTTCCCAGCCTGCCGGCACCACGGCGGACATCACCGTCCGGACGGTAACGGTGGAGGACCTGCACATTCAGGATAAGCTCTACGACGGCACGGATCGGGCGGAGTACGACGGTGAGCCCACTCTGGGCAATGCCGTGTCCGGCGACCATGTGGCGCTGGTGAAGGGGACTCCCTCCTTCACCTCCATCCGGACGGCAGAGGACATCACCATTCGTTTCACCGAGTTCTCCCTCACCGGCGCTGACGCCGGGAACTACGCCCTGACCCAGCCCACCGGCATTACTGCCTCCATCCTCCCCTACGCCCTCACCGGCGGCGAGTATGCCGTCAACTCCAACGACTGGATCAACCACGACTTCGTGGTGACGGCGGCGGAGGGCTATCTCCTGTCCCTGACGGACACCGCCGACGGCGTGTGGCAGCAGACCCTGCGGGCCACCGACGAGACGGCGGAGGGCCGGCTGACCTTCTATGTGAAGGATCTGGCCACCGGCGCCATCTCCCTTCAGGTAACGGAGCAGTACCGCATCGACCGCACCCAGCCCACCGGCGAGATCCGGGTGGACGAGCGGACGGCCTGGCAGTCCTTCCTGTCCAGGATCACCTTCGACCTCTTCTATCGGGAGGAGCAGACTGTGGTCATCACCTCTGCCGACGAGACCAGCGGCGTGGCGGCCACGGAGTATCTGCTGAGCGCCGAGGATCTGGACATCCCGGCGCTGGAGCAGGAGACCTTCCTGCCCTATGAAAAGGCGCTGGCGCTGGCTCCGGACGGCGCGTATGTGGTCTATGCCCGCATCACCGACCGGGCGGGCAACGTCACCTGCCTCCGCTCCGACGGCATGGTGCTGGACGCCACAGCCCCCGCCATCACCGGGGCTGAAAACGGCGGCGTGTACTGCGCCGCAGTGACCCTGACCATCACCGACGCATACCCCGTCACCGTCACCGTAAACGGCACTCCCGTGGAGCTGACGGAGGGTCGGCTGGTGCTCCGGCCCGCCGAGGGGACGCAGCTGGTGACGGCCACCGATCCCGCCGGCAACGAGTCCCGGCTGGAGATCACCGTCAACGACGGCCATACCTGGGGCGACTGGAGCTCCAACGGCGACGACACCCACACCCGCACCTGCACCATCTCCGGCTGCGGCGCTCTGGAGACCGAGAGCTGCACCGGCGGCGAGGCCACCTGCGTGGATCGGGCCGTGTGTGAGGTCTGCGGCGGGGCCTACGGCGACGTAGACGCCCATCGTCACGCCGATCTGCGCCATGTGGAGGCCAAGGCCGCCACCACGGAGGCCCCCGGCAACATCGAGTACTGGTACTGCGCCGCCTGCGGCAAGTACTTTGCCGATGCACAGGCCTGCCGTGAACTCCGGCAGACGGACACCGTCACCGAGAAGCTGCCCGCCGCCCCCACCGGGGACGAAGCACCCCTGACGCTGTGGGTGATCGTGCTGGCAGCCTGCGCCGGTCTGGCGCTCCTGCTGCTGGTGCTCCGGCGGAGAAACAGCCACCGCACCGCATAATGGCGGCAGCCTCCTCGCTGCCATATATCTGCGGACCAAAAAACAGAGAGGCGGCCCATAGCTGGGTGTATGTAAGACAGTATTGCGCTAAGATTGACGAAGCGGCACGAAACCGCAT
>OGYB01001129.1_pt1 | contig 13175 bp, 8 predicted proteins | sample 1576421 | NCBI WGS metagenome assembly OGYB01 (sample SAMEA3541577, study PRJEB24748) | human gut metagenome | biome: human gut; feature: human-associated habitat; material: faeces | place: China | collected 2012
GTCACAGACTCCTACACCGAGGCGGTCGCGCAGGCTATGCAGCTCCAAATGGCGGCGGCGACACAGCAGATTGTAAGTCAGATGGAACAGGCCATGGAGCAGATCGGGGCAAATATGGAGGACGCTTTCACCATAGACGCCGATGCCTTTGCCAACGCCATCGAAATGAATATGGATGAAAATGAGCTGACAGAGCTGCTCCGATCTATGATGACTGCTGAGGACGCGTCCTTTGATGGGAATCTCAATAGTTTTGGATACGCTGATCTGAGTAAGCCTGCGCAGATTGATATTTATCCGCTGGACTTTGAGAGCAAGGAATCCATCGCCGAAATCTTAGGGGCCTACAACAGCCGCATGACGGGCAGCGGCCAGGAGGAAAAGGTGATCAGCTATACCGACCTGGTGGGAACCATGATGTCTTCCATGACGGAAATCGTTAATACCATCAGCTATGTGCTGGTTGCCTTTGTGGCAATTTCCCTGGTGGTCTCCTCCATCATGATCGGTGTGATCACCTATATCAGTGTGTTGGAGCGAAAAAAAGAGATCGGCATCCTTCGCGCCATTGGCGCGTCCAAGGGGAATATATCCCAGGTGTTCAACGCGGAAGCCTTCATCATCGGCCTGTGTGCGGGATTGATTGGCATTGGAATGACCCTGCTGCTCCTGATCCCCTGTAATGCGTTGATTCATTCTATGGCAGGCTCCACAGATATCCATGCGGTACTTCCTCCTGCAAACGCCGTCGTCCTGATCCTGTTGAGTGTGGTACTAACCCTGATCGGTGGACTGATTCCATCCCGCAAGGCGGCAAAAAGTGACCCGGTGGCCGCGCTTCGGGCAGACTAACAGAAACGGGGCGCAAGGTATGAGAAATATGGAAACGTTGCATCCTGCATCAATCACCACCTCGGAACCGGAATCCTCTTGCACGGTTTTCTCTGCGCCCAGCTCCGCATACCGCACTGGTTTCCGGCTGGCGCATTTCCTCTATTTTAAGTGAAATGCAAGAGAGCGCCCATACCAACCTGCGTCGTGTCCAAAATTAAATTCCCGGCCAGGAGACAGGTAGTTGCCTGTTTCCTGGCCGGCTGATGCAAACGAGGGGTTATTCGGGGAGCTTGATGCTCCAGGTGGAGTCGATGGTGGGAGAGATCTCGCCGGCCTCGCGGATGTAGTCCGCCAGGAGGTTCCGGGCCTGGCCCTTATCCTCGCCCTGGATCATGTCGTACTGGGTGGAGTAGATAACACGGTCCGCATCATTCGGGACAAAGTTGCAGCCGTGTTCGTTGATGTACTGGATGAAGTTGCCGCCGCCGTTGAAGCGGTAGTTGTTGATGACGACGGTGAAGGTATCGGTGTCCTGCACGGCCTTGCCGTTGTAGGTCATGTTCTCGATGCGGTGGCCGGAGGGAGCCGCAGCGTTGATCTCATAGGAGAAGCCCTCGCCGGAGATAACGTCGTAGTACGTCAGGCCGCCCTGGATGCTGAAGGTGCCGTCCTCGTTGGCCCTAACCTTGGAGGCGGAGTACTCGAGCCAGGTGCGGACTTCCTTGCCGCTCATGGTGATCTGGTAGAACCAGTTCTCATAGCGGTACAGGCGGAACATGTCGCCGAGCTTGATGTCACCCTTCGGGATGAGGTTCTCGGCATTGCCGGAGGTCAGCGGAGCGGTGATGGACAGCTGAGCGGGCTTATCGTCGGTCTTGTCGTCGGGGGTGTTCTTGCCGGTGCGGTCATAAGCGCCCCAGATCTGGACCTTGTTCACGAGGTCGACGAAGGCGGACGGCGCAGTGCCGAGGCCAGAGGCGGTGAAGTTGTCGCTTGCGGTGCCGATGGGCTTGAGCATGTACTCGTTCCACGTTGCATCCTCATAGGGCTGCAGAGCGGCGGTCAGCTCGGGCTCCGGCTCATAGAGGGGCTTCGTGGTGCGGCCCTCGCGGACGGTCATGGGAGCATTGGCGGCTTCGACCGTGTAGGTCTTCGTGGCCTTGTTGTAGGTGAACAGCGCGCGGCCGACAACACCAGCCTTCGTGCCCGGGGAGATGACGGGGATCTCCTTGCCGTCGGTGTTGGCGATCTTCGTCACACCGTTGCGATGCTCGTGGCCGGAGAACACAAGGTCGATGGAGTTCGTGGTGGAGACAAGCTCACGGATGAAGTCGGACTTTTCGGGGTCGCCGTCGATGCCGCTGTGGCTGACGAGGACAATGAGGTCGGCCTTGGCCTTCATCTCGGCTTCGTAGTGCTTGTAGGTCTCCACAACGCCTGCGAAGTAGATGCCCTTCCAGTTCTCGGGGACATCCCAGTTCGCGATGTTGGGGTTGCCGATGCCCATGACAGCGACCTTGACGCCGTCATATTCCTTGATGACATAGGGAGCGTAGCCGTTCCAGGTCTTCCAGTCGCGGGTCTTGTCGTTGTTCGTGTTGGCGTCGAGGTAGTTCGCCATGGAAACACCGACCTTGGACTCGGTCTCGGTGGACTCAGAGGTGAGATAGTTCAGCTGGCGCTGGAGAATATCCATGCCGTAGTTGAACTCGTGGTTGCCGACGACCCACATATCATAGTCCATCATACGCATGACCTTCATGGCGGGATCGTCCACGTCCTTCTTCATGAAGGCGTAGTAGTACGTCAGCGGCGTGCCCTGGATGGTGTCGCCGGAGTCGCTGAGGAATACGTTCTTGTATTCCGCACGCTGCTCCTTGACATAGGTAGCGACGCGGGTCATGCCCTGATAATGGGTGCCGGACAGGCTTGCATCCTGCGTGTAGTCCGTTGCAAACTGCTGACCATGGACGTCGGAGGTGTCGAGGAAGAGGATCTGGACCTCATTCTCATCAGCCGCGAAAACGGCCGGCACCAGCGCCGTGACAAGGCACAGCACAAGCAGCAGAGACACGATGCGAGAAAGTGCTTTCTTCATGGAAATACTCTCCTTTTCGTTTTTACACCGGAATACCGATGCATCTGAGAATACTATACTCCATGCGAGGGGAAATGTCCATAGGGGCCGGAAAAATCAGCAAATTGCCAAAAAACGGCCGGGAATGAATGGAAATAATGTAAGATGAAATTCATGCATGGAGTATTGTCCGCTCCGCAGAGACGGCTGCACGGAATGTGACGTGAGATAAAACAAAAAGCTCTGCCGCAGGGGGATGCCCGCGGCAGAGCTTTTCAAAGCGGAATTATTCGGCGGAGATCAGATAGTAATAAACGGGCTGGCCGCCGTCGATGAGCGTAACCTCACATTCCGGGCAGACCTCGCGGAACAGCGCGGCCGCCTCCTCGGCCTGACCGGCGGGCAGATCAGCACCCGCATAGACCGTGACGAACTCGTGACCCTCCTCATGGATCTTTTCGGCCATGCTGCGGAGCAGGCCCTTCAGGTCGGCGCTGCTGCCGAACAGGGAGCTTCCCCACAGGGCGAGATATTCGCCGGCGTGGATGTTATGCCCGTCGATGTCGGAGTCACGCGCGGCGTAGGTGATCTGCATCGTGGTCACACCGGCCATGGCGTCCGTCATGGCGGAGAGATTGTCCTCCTCCGAGGCGTCCGGATCAAAGACCAGCATGGCGGAGACGCCCTGCGGCACGGTCTTCGAGGGAACGACGACGACCTTTTTCTCCGTCAGGCCGGCCGTCTGCTCGGCAGCCATGATGATGTTCTTGTTGTTCGGGAAGACGAACACGACCTCGGCGGGCGTGGCGTTGATCTTCTCGAGGATGTCCTGCGTCGAGGGGTTCATGGTCTGGCCGCCCTCGATGATCTGGTCTGCGCCCAGCTCGCGGAACACGCCTGCAAGCCCCTTGCCTGCGCACACGGCGACCATGCCGAAGTGCTTTTCCGGCGCGGCGACGGTCTCTTTGGCCTCGAGCTCCTGCTCGATCCTCTCAAGATCGTCCGTGCTGCGGGCGGCGCGGCCTGCGGCAAGATCGTCATGCTGCATCTGCATGTTCTCGATCTTGGCAAGCTCGAGCGTGCCGTATTTCTGCGACTCTGTCAGGGCTTCGCCGGGGATGTTCGTGTGGACGTGGACCTTGAAGGATTCGTCGTCCTCACCGATGACGATGCTGTCGCCGATGGTGTCGAGGTAGGCGCGCAGCGGAGAGAGGTCAATGTCCTCGTGCGCCTTGCGCATGATATACACCGTGTCGAAGGCAAAGGTGATCTCGCCGGTGTCGAACTCGGTGAAATCGGCCTGCTCGCGAACCTCCTGCGGCTGCTCACCGGCCTCGGGCGCTTCAATTTCCACGCCGCGGTGGACGGAAAGCATGGCCTCGAGCACATACAGCCAGCCCTTGCCGCCTGCGTCCACGACGCCCGCCTTCTGCAGGACGGGATTCTGGTTCACGGTCTGCGCCAGCGCCTCCGCGGCGGAGCGGACCGTCGCCTCGAGAACGGCCTCGCAGTCCGCGCCGCTGTCGGCCGTTTCCATGGCCGTGTCGGCGGAGACGCGGGCCACTGTCAGGATCGTGCCCTCCGTGGGCTTCATCACGGCCTTGTAGGCCGCTTCGACGCCGCCGCGCAGCGCCTGCGCCAACTGCTCGCCCGTGCAGGCCTCCACGCCCTTCAGGGCCTTGGAGAAGCCGCGGAACAGCAGCGAGAGGATGACGCCGGAGTTGCCGCGCGCGCCGCGCAGCATGGCCGAAGCCGTGATATCGGCGGCCTTCGTCAGCGTGACGCTGCCCGCCTTGCGCAGATCGGCTGCCGCTGCGTTCAGCGTCATGCTCATGTTCGTGCCGGTGTCGCCGTCGGGGACGGGGAAGACGTTCAGCTCGTTGATCTGCTGTTTGTGGATCTCGATGGAGGCAGCGGCGCTGAGGATCATTTTCTGAAAGGCCGCTCCGTCAATGGTTTGCCTCACTGTAAGTTACACCTCCGTATTGCCGTTAATCGGTCATCATGGAGTCCACCAGGATGTTGACCTCGCGGATCTCGGTTTCGGTCTGCTGGGAGACGACATAGCGGACCTCGTTCAGGATCGAGCTGCCCAGCGCGGGGATGTTCACGCCCTGATCGACGATGATGTGCAGATCGACCGAAATGGTGCCGTCTTCGTTCGTGCGCACGAGCACGCCCTTGGCGAGCGACTCGCGGCGGAGCAGATGGACGAGGCCGTCCTTCATGCTGCGGATGGCCATGCCCTTGACGCCGAAGCAGTTCGTTGCGGCGCTTCCGGCAATATAGGTATAAACGTTGTTGCTGACGGCGATCTCGCCGAGCTCGTTTTGCCTGCGGATCATGCGGAAAACCTCCTTATTGATTGAAAAAATGGGATGCGGCGGGGCTGCCCGCCGCGGGGATCACAGCATGCTCTCTTCCCAGCAGGCGGGCGGCGTCAGGCCGAGCAGCGTGGCGACGGTCGGGGCGACGTTGGCCAGACCGAACTTGCCCTCCTTGAGCGTATGCTCCACACCCGGATCATAGACGATGAAGGGGACGGGGTTCAGGCTGTGGGCCGTGCGGATGGACGTCTTGCCCTTCTTCGTTTCGAGCATCTGGTCGGCGTTGCCGTGGTCTGCCGTGACGAGCACGACGTAGCCCAGACGCTTGCCTGCCTCGATGATGCGGCCGACGCCCTCGTCGACGTACTCCATGGCCCTCACGACGGCCTCAATGTTGCCGGTGTGGCCGACCATGTCGCCGTTCGGGAAGTTGCAGCGCAGGAAGTCATATTTGCCGGACTCCATGGCCTTGACCATGCAGTCGGTGATCTCCTTTGACTTCATGGCCGGAGCCTGATCAAAGGGGATGACGTCGGAGGGGATCTCCTCATAGGTCTCAAGCTCCTCGCTGACCTTGCCGGAGCGGTTGCCGTTCCAGAAGTAGGTGACATGGCCGTACTTCTGCGTCTCGGACACGGCGTATTCACGCAGGTTATGGGCGCACAGCAGCTCGGTGAGCGTGTTCCGGATGACGGGCGGCTGGACGAGGTAATGCGTCGGGATCTTCAGATCGCCGTCGTATTCCAGCATACCGGCGAAGTCAACGCCGGTGTAATCGCCGCGGTCGAACTTGTCGAAATCCTTGCGGTCGAACGCGAGGGAGATCTCCTGCGCGCGGTCGCCGCGGAAGTTATACAGCACGACGCTGTCGCCGTTGGCGATGGTCGCCACGGGCGCGCCGTTGCGCTCCACGACAAAGGCGGGCAGATCCTGATCGATGCAGTTCGTCTCGGCGCGGTAGGTTTCGATGGCCTCCTTCGCGGACGGGAAGCGGCGGGCAAGACCCTGCACATGGGTGCGCCAGCCGGCCTCGACCATCGGCCAGTTGGCCTCGTAGCGGTCCATGGTGATCTGCATTCTGCCGCCGCCGGAGGCGATGGCATAGTCGCAGCCCTCGGTGTTCAGCTCGCGGAGCAGGTCCTCGAGCTGCGCGACATACTCAAGCGCGGACGTGGCAGGCACGTCGCGGCCGTCGAGCAGGATGTGGCAGTAGGCACGCTTGACGCCCTCGGCATGCGCATGGCGCAGCAGGGCGAAGAGATGATGGATGTTCGAGTGGACGTTGCCGTCGGACAGCAGGCCGAGGAAATGGAAGGCCTTGCCGTTTTCGGTGCAGTTCGAAACAAGCGTCTTCCACGTTTCGGACTGGAACAGCGCGCCGGATTCGATGGACTCGCCGACGAGCTTGGCACCCTGCGAGTAGATCTGGCCGCAGCCGAGGGCATTGTGACCGACCTCGGAGTTGCCCATGTCGTCATCGGTGGGCAGGCCGACGGCCGTGCCGTGCGCCTTGAGCCAGTTGTGCGGGCAGGTGGCGAAGAGACGGTCGAGATTCGGGGTATTTGCAAGCTTTACTGCGTCGCCGGGGCCGCCGTCGCCCTTGCCGACGCCGTCCATGATGACCAGGACAACAGGTTTCTTTGTCATAATATGCATCCTCCAATCACAAGAGATATCTGTGCTTTGATTGATTCATGCTATTGTACTACATTTTCCCGTTTCGTACAATCTTTATTTTCGAGATTCTGTATCCCCTACAAAATAACCGGGGCGAAAATGGGGGAAACTGTGCGAAATTCGGTGCTTTGGGGCGGAAAATGCTCAGTTCAGCGTGTCGGCGTTCCCGGCAAGCAGGCTCTCGATCGCCTGCGCGAGCGGTGAGGGCAGCGGGCGGTCCTGCGAGATGAGCTGCGCCGCGGCCTCCTGCGCCTGCCGCAGCACGGCGAGGTCCGTGGCAAGGTCGCCGACGCGGAACACCGGCAGGCCGTGCTGGCGGCTGCCGAAAAAATCGCCGGGGCCGCGCTGCTGCAGGTCGGCCTCTGCGATGCGGAAGCCGTCATTCGTGCCGCAGAGCGTGCGCAGGCGCTGGCGGGTCTCGGGGTTTTTATTGTCCGAAACGAGCACGCACCAGGCCTTCGCGCTGCCGCGCCCGACGCGCCCACGCAGCTGGTGCAGCTGTGAAAGACCGAAGCGGTCGGCATTCTCAATGACCATGAGCGTGGCGTTCGGCACGTCGACACCGACCTCGATGACGGTCGTGGCGACGAGAATATCGGCTTCACCTGCGGCGAACGAGGCCATGACGGCTTCTTTTTCCGCGCCCTTCATTTTGCCGTGCAGCAGGGCGACGCGCAGATTCGGGAACACATAGTCCTGCAGCGTCCGCGCCCACTGCTCCGCGGCCTTGAGCGTCTCGCCGCCGTCTCCGCCGTCGTCCTCGACGGCCGGGCAGACGATGAAGCTCTGGTGGCCCTCGGCTGCCTGCTTGCGCACGAAGGCATTCAGCCGCGCGCGGTAGCGCTCGTCGACCAGGAACGTCTCGACCGGCTCGCGGCCGGGCGGCAGCTCGTCGACGACGGAAACGTCGAGATCGCCGTAGACGATCAGAGCCAGCGTGCGCGGGATGGGCGTGGCGGACAGCAGCAGCAGGTGCGGCTGCGTGCCCTTGGCGCACAGGGCGGCGCGCTGGGCCACGCCGAAGCGGTGCTGTTCGTCCGCGATGACCATGCCGAGGCGGGCAAAGCGCGTCTGCTCCGTGAGCAGGGCGTGTGTGCCGATGACGACGTCCGCGAGGCCGAGCTCCGCCGCCTCGCGCGCGCTGCGCTTCTGCGCAGCGCCCATCTGCCCCGTCAGGAGCACCGTGCGGATGCCGAGACCCTCAAACAGCGGGGCAAGGCGATCATAGTGCTGGCGGGCCAGGATCTCCGTCGGGGCCAGCAGCGCGGTCTGCACGCCGTTTTTTGCAGCGAGATAGGCAGCCGCGGCGGCGACCATCGTCTTGCCGCTGCCAACATCGCCCTGCACAAGGCGGCTCATGGGGCGGCCTGTGCGCACGTCGGCGCAGATGTCGTCCACGGCACGCTGCTGTGCGCCCGTCAGGCGGAAGGGGAGGGCGGCAAAGAACGGCGTAAGCTCCGTCTGCCATGCCGGGCAGGAGTGAGCCGTGCGGCGGCTGCGCACGATGGCAAGCGCGGCGGAAAAGAGAAAGAATTCCTCAAAAACGAGCCTGCGCTGCGCCCGGCCCAGCGCGGCGGCCGACGTGGGGCAGTGGATCTCGCGGCAGGCCTCCGCCGCGCCGCACAGACTGTAGCGGCGCAGCAGCTCCGGCGGCAGCGTCTCGGGCAGGAGCCCGGCGCAGCGGGAGACGGCCTGCGCCTGCGCGCGCAGCACCATGGAGTTCGTCAGCCCGGCTGTCAGCGGATAGACGGGCAGGATGCGCCGCGTGACGCGGGCCGGGCCGTCGCAGAGCTCAAACAGCGGGTTTGTCATGCCGTAGGCGGCAAAATCGCCGGTCAGCACGCCGTAAAAGCAGTAGCGCTCGCCGATGCGCAGCGCTCCGGCGGAGTGCGCGGCATTGAAAAACGTCAGGTTCAGGCGGCCCGTGTCGTCGGCCACGGTGAATTTCGTGACCTCGAGCATGCGGCTGCCGGGCTTGGGAATGCGGTTCGTGCGCGGCGTGGTGACGACGGCCGCTTCAAAGCAGGCGGGCGTGCCGACCTCGAGCGAGGCGATGGAAACAAGGCGCGTCCGGTCCTCATAGGTGCGCGGATACAGCCGCAGCAGCTCGCCGACGGTGCGGACGTTCAGCCGGGCGAACAGCGCAGCGCGCTGCGGGCCGATGCCGGGCAGGGACGTGAGCGGGGCGTCGAGGGTAACGGGCTTTTCCATAACCGGACCTCCTGAAGTAGAGTTGAGAGTGGAGAAAGGAAAGCGGAGAGCACAGGGCCGCCGGCGTTGTCATTGCGAGTTCGTATGGGCCATCGCTGAAACGGTATGCACCAATTGCGTCTGTAGCGGCGCTCACTGCGCAGCCGTTAGCGGCTTTGCCGCTCTACGGATGCGGCGTGCCCTTTACGGGCGGTGAGCGCCATTGGCAGCTGCAAGTTGGTGTGCACCCTCGTCGACCGCGTAATGCTCCCAAATTTGTCATTGCGAGGCCCCAACGGGGCCGTGGCAATCTCGCAGGACCCGACCGAATCGTGGGAAAGCCATCGGCGAAATCGTAACTGCCTTCCCGAGATTGCCACGTCGCTTCGCTCCTCGCAATGACACATCTGGCGGGTGCGGCGGTGCACCAGTGCCCTTATGCGGTTGAATTACTCCGTACAAGGCGCTCACAACCCGCAAGGGGCACGCCGCATCCGTAAGGCGGCAAAGCCGCCAACGGCTGCGCAGTGAGCGCCGCTACAGGCCCCGTCGGGGCCATTACCATTTTAACGGCAGCCCTGTGCGGATCGGCAGTACCCAACAGGGCGTCGAAGACACCGCCCCTACAAAAGGCCGTACGCGCCCGATAAATGTTCGATTTTTATTATAGCATAAACCCTGAGTAAAATGCTACAATCCGGCGGGAAATTTCGCCGAAAAATGTCGGGCCGTTTCGGCAATTTCACCAGAGCCGGGCCTGCGCCGCGTGGGGAGGCAAAGTGGAGCGCATGCCCCGTTGGTAGACATAATCCCGCACCCTGTTTGCAGACCCGTGCACATTTCCTTGAGTTATCCCCAGTTTGCACAGGTTTATACACAGGGATTTTGGGCTGTGCAGGCCGTCTCCCCGCCCGAAATCCGGGGACTTTGCCCACAAAGCGGCAAAAATTTTGGCGTTTTCCACAGCCTGTGCAGGAAGCCGTGCCCCGGCCTGTTCAAAAATACCGTTATGGGGTTCCGACAAAAAAGAAGACGGCCCGCCGCAGGAATTTGTTTGCTTTCCGGAGGAAAACATATGGACGAATGCGGAAAGATTTGATATAATGGAGCCGTATTCCCATGTGAAAGGAGCCGTATGCCATGATTGGAATGTCCGCAGTGATCTTTATTCCGGACGATACGGCAAAAACCGGATATCCGCAGCCCCTGATGCTGCAGAGCGTCATGGGCGCGCCGCTGCTCGCGTGGCTGGCGAACGCTCTGTTCGACAGCGGTGTCGGGCGCTTCTTTTTGGTCTGTCACGACCGCTATGTCGAGGCGGCCCGCGCGTGCCTGCCCGCCGAGGCGGAGGTCATGACCACGATGGACAGCGATCCCGCGGACCTGCTGCATGTGTTCCTTTCCACCGCGGAGGACGCGGAGCACACCATCACCGTCGTCACCGGCCCGGCCGTCTATCTGCCGCAGCTCGCCCCGCAGGCCGCAGGGCGCTTCCCGCGCGTCTACGGCGTCTCCCGCGAGGAGCTGATGCAGGCGCTCGACGAGCATTTCTCCTTTGCCCGCTTCCTGCTGGACAACGGCTCCCCCATGAACGAGGAGCAGGCCATGTATTCCGTCGCCTCCCCGGCCGAGCTGCCGGAGATCGCGGGCCTGCTGCAGCGCAACCGCCTGCTGGCCCTCGCCCGCACGGGCGTGGAGATCTATGACGCATCCAGCTGCTATGTCGAGCCGTCCGTGCGCGTCGCTCCCGGCGCGCGCCTGCTGCCCGGCACGATGCTGCGCGGCAAAACCGTCATCGGCGAGGAGGCCGTCATCGGCCCGTGGAGCGTCATCGACGACTCCGTCATCGGCGCGCGCGCCGTGGTGAACGCCTCGCAGGTGCGCGACTCCCGCGTGGGGCAGGACGCCGTCGTCGGTCCCTATGCCAGCGTGCGCGGCGGCTGTGAGCTTGGCCGCAGCGTCCGGGCAGGCAGCTTTGTCGAGCTGAAGAACGCCCGTCTGGGCGAAAATACCCAGGTGCCCCATCTGGCCTACCTCGGCGACACCGAGGCCGGTGCCAACTGCAACTTCGGCTGCGGCGTGACCACCGCGAACTTCGACCGCGTGCAGAAGCACGAGACCGTCGTGGGCGAGGGCGCCTTTATCGGCTGCAACACCGCCCTCATCGCCCCGCTGCAGGTCGGCAGCGGCGCTTACATCGGCGCAGGCTCCACCATCACGGAGGACGTCCCCGCGCAGGCGCTCGGCATTGCCCGCGCCCGCCAGTCCAACAAGAAGGAATGGGCCGCAAAGCACAAGAAATAATCCATCGCGCTCGCAAAATATTGAGCGCCGTGCGGATGCGGCGCTCGGAAAATAGAGAGGTAACGAAATGATTGCTCACGGAAAAGAGATCAAGGTCTTCACTGCGAATGCCAACGTGCCCTTCGCAAAAGGAATCTGTGCCGAGCTGGGGCTGGACCTCGGCGACAGCACCGTGACCGCCTTTGCAGACGGCGAGGTCTCCGTCTCCATCAACGAATCCGTCCGCGGCTGCGACGTGTTCGTGGTGCAGTCCACCTGCAAGCCCGTCAACAACAACCTGATGGAGCTGCTCATCATGATCGACGCCTTCCGCCGCGCCTCTGCAGGCCGCATCACCGCGGTCATTCCGTACTTCGGCTATGCCCGTCAGGACCGCAAGGCCAAGGGCCGCGACCCCATCTCCGCCAAGCTGGTGGCGAACCTCATCACCCGCGCGGGCGCTGACCGCGTGCTGACGATGGACCTCCACGCCGCGCAGATCCAGGGCTTCTTCGACATCCCTGTGGACAACATGCTCGGCAACCCGCTGTTTACCCGTTATTATATGTCCAAGTTCGACGAGAAGCTCTTCAACCACGATGAGTTCTGCGTCGTTTCGCCGGACGTCGGCTCCGTCGCCCGCTCCCGCACGTTCGCGGCCAAGGTCCACATGGGCCTTGCCATCGTGGACAAGCGCCGCCAGCGCGCCAATATGTGCGAGGTCATGAACATCATCGGCGACGTCGAGGGCAAGACCTGCATCCTGTTTGACGACATCGTCGACACGGCAGGCTCCCTGTGCAACGCCGCCGAGGCCATCAAGACCATCGGCAAGGCCAAGGCCGTCTATGCCTGCGCCAGCCACGGCGTGCTCTCCGGCAACGCCACGCAGCGCATTGAGGACAGCTGCATCGAGGAGCTCATGGTGCTCAATACCATCCCGCTGCCCGCAGACTACACCGGCAAGAAGATCCGCCAGCTCGATGCCTCGCCGATCTTTGCCAAGGCCATCACCCGCATCTACAACGAGACGTCGATCTCGAGCCTGTTCTGATGCTGTTTTCCAAAGCGCCCGCCTGCGGCTGGCTCGTCGTGGGTCTGGGCAATCCCGGCCTGAACTATGCCCGCACGCGGCACAACGTCGGCTTCCGCGCCGTCGATGCGCTGGCGGAAAAGCTCGGCGTGAAGATCGACCGCGCCCGCTTCCGCGGCCTGACCGCGCAGGCATCCGCAGGCGGCGAAAAGCTGCTGCTGCTCAAGCCGCAGACATTCATGAACGACTCCGGCCTGTCCGTGATGGACGCGGCGCGGTTCTACAAGCTGCCGCCCGAGCGCGTGCTCGTTCTGTTTGACGATATTTCCCTTCCGGTCGGCCGTCTGCGCATCCGCGCAGACGGCTCCGCCGGGGGCCACAACGGCATCAAGTCCATCATCGGCGGGCTGAACAGCCAGAGCTTTCCCCGCGTGAAGATCGGCGTCGGCGCGAAGCCGCATCCCGATTACGATCTGGCGGACTGGGTGCTGTCGAATTTCACCGGCCCGGAAGACAAGCTCATCACCGAGGCGGCCGCCCGGGCCGCCGACGCTGCGCTGGAGATCATCGCCCGCGGTGTCCCCGCCGCCGCAAATGATTATAACGGCGCGGGCCCGCAGTAAACGATCGTAGGGGCGGGGACAGCCAGACCCGGCACTGCGCTGGCAACTCGTACAGGGTAACGTCATCATGGTGAACGCCCCCGAATTGTCATTGCGAGGGCGCTTTGCGCCCGTGGCAATCTCGCAGTACC
>OGYB01001132.1_pt1 | contig 13141 bp, 12 predicted proteins | sample 1576421 | NCBI WGS metagenome assembly OGYB01 (sample SAMEA3541577, study PRJEB24748) | human gut metagenome | biome: human gut; feature: human-associated habitat; material: faeces | place: China | collected 2012
CTCCAACTATACAAAGGAAGCTTTGCGTATGAGGAGGTGAAAGAGAAGCGGTTATGGCAAAAAAGCAGGAAAGATCAAGGAAAAAAGGAACGAAGAAAAAATCAGGATTGCTAAGCAATCTTATTTTGATACTGGCAGTGTGCGTATTTGTATTTTCCGGTTATCAGCTCTACCAGATTTTTTCCGAGTACCATGAGGGAAAGAAGGAGTACGAGGAGATCAGAGAACTTGTCATTCAAGAAGAGCCGAAGAAAGAACCGGAAGAACAGAAAGAACCGGAAGTTCAGCCACGCTTTACAGTTGATTTTGCGACATTGCAGCAGATGAATCCCGATACTGTTGGATGGATCCGCTTTGAGGAGCCGTCAGAGATCAGTTATCCGGTTGTCAAAGGCAGAGATAACGAAGAATATCTGACGAGAACTTTTGAGGCGAATGACAACAAGTTAGGAACACTTTTTGTAGATAAAGATAATACCGGTACTTTTACAGACCGTAATACAATCATTTATGGACACAATATGAAAAATGGAACGATGTTTGCTCAGCTGTTAAAATATAAAGAACAGGATTTCTTTGAAAAATATCCGTATTTTTCTATTTATACTCCTGATGGAAAAGAATCAAAATACCAGATTTTTGTGGCGGGAGTTGTAGAGGATACTGCTGTAAATTATCAGTTTGCATTTCAGTCGGATGAGGAGTTTTTAAATTACATTGAGACGATCATAGGAACATCACTGTATACGCCGAATGTGGAAATCGACGCAGCATCTCAGATTGTGACACTTTCTACCTGTACAAATGTTGCTGATGAGGAGCGATTTGTCGTGCAGGCAGTAAAAGTCAGTGAACAGTAAGACAGACAAGGAAGGAAACGGCAGAGGAGGGACAAGAGATGGCGAATGTATATGAAGTCGGGGACATCGTCCGCATGAAGAAAAAGCATCCGTGTGGAAGCTACGAGTGGGAGATTCTTCGTGTCGGAGCAGACTTCCGTTTAAAATGCACAGGTTGTGGACATCAGATTATGATTACAAGAAAATTAGTGGAAAAAAACACAAAAGAAATCAGAAAAAATGCTTGAAATCAGTAGAATCTTATGGTATAGTATTGACTTGTGATATATTGTTGTTTGCAGACAAGCGTCCGCGAACGATATTTCCTTGTTCCTGACAAGGTTCAGGGACCAAGAGACCATAAGGAGGTGCAAGAACATGAACAAGTATGAATTAGCTGTTGTAGTCAGCGCAAAAGTTGAAGATGACGTTAGAGCAGGAGTAATCGAAAAAGTAAAAGAGCTTATCGCTCGTTTCGGTGGAAATGTGACAGACGTTGATGAATGGGGTAAGAAAAGATTAGCTTACGAAATTCAGAAAATGAAAGAAGGATATTACTATTTCATCCACTTCGAATCTGATTCTACTGTTCCAGCAGAGCTTGAGAGCAGAATGCGTATCATGGAAAACGTTATCAGATTCTTATGCGTAAAACAAGAAGCATAGAGAAAAGAGGATAAATCGTATGAATAAAGTAATTTTGATGGGACGTCTGACAAGAGATCCAGAAGTGAGATATTCACAAGGTGACAGCGCAACTGCTGTTGCAAGATATACATTAGCAGTAGACCGCCGCTTTAAACGTGACGGAGAGGCAAGTGCCGACTTTATCAACTGCGTAGTTTTCGGAAAATCAGCAGAGTTTGCAGAGAGATATTTCCGCCAGGGATTAAAGGTTGTTGTAAGTGGTCGTATTCAGACAGGAAGTTACACAAACAGAGATGGTGTGAAAGTTTACACGACAGATGTTGTTGTAGAAGATCAGGAATTTGCTGAGAGCAAAGCTGCAAGCGAAAGTAACATGGGAAGCTACCGTCAGGCAAGTCCAAGTCCATCACCAGCTCCAAGTGCAGATATTGGAGATGGGTTCATGAACATTCCAGATGGAATTGATGAAGAATTACCATTCAGTTAGACGATACAATGAGTAGATTTGTATAAATATAGGAGGTAATACCACAATGGCTTACGATAAAGGTAACAAAGCTGATTCTCCAATGAAGAGAAGAGGCGGACGCAGAAGAAAAAAAGTCTGCGTATTCTGTGGAAAAGACAATGTCATTGATTACAAAGATACAAACAAATTAAAGAGATACATCTCTGAGAGAGGAAAAATCCTTCCACGCCGTATCACAGGTAACTGTGCAAAGCACCAGAGAGCTCTTACAGTAGCAATCAAGAGAGCACGTCATCTTGCTCTTATGCCATACGTTTGCGAATAAGATAAATGTATGATAAATCCCGACTACCGGATGGTGGTCGGGATTTTTTAGGTTAAAAGCGTTTTATGTTTAAAAAATTAATATTTGTTGCATAATCAAATTACATAGTATAAAATGAATATAAAACAAATACTAATAAAAAGGGAGGGTTCAAATGGATACATACATTGTTTTCTGGTTGGCAGCCACCGTAGTTTTTGTTTTAGTTGAGCTTATGACAGTCGGGCTCACATCCATATGGTTTGCGGCAGGCTCATTTGTAGCGTTTATAATCGCGCTGCTTGGCGGCAATGTCGTGGTTCAGGGGATTGCATTTATACTCGTTTCAGTCGTGCTTTTAGCTCTCACAAAGCCATGGGCCGGGAAGTACATCAATTCCAGGACAGTGAAGACAAACGTGGACAGTCTGGTCGGAGAAAGAGCTGTGCTCACCGAGGATGCTGACAGCATGAAGCAGACGGGAAAAGCCGTTGTAAACGGTCAGGAGTGGACAGTCAGACCGCAGGACGAGACCCGGGTCATAAGAAAAGGCGAGCTTATCGAGGTAGTAAAGATAAGCGGAGTAAAACTAATTGTAAAAAGGGTAAAGGAGGCTTAACCGGAAATGGAAGGATTAATAGCACTTGCAGTGTTACTCGTAATCGTACTTATAGTACTGGTAAACTGCATCAAAATCGTGCCACAGGCACATGCAATGGTAATTGAGCGTTTGGGAGGATATCTCACCACATGGAGCGTAGGACTTCACCTCAAGGTGCCATTTATCGACAGAATAGCAAAGAGAGTCATCTTAAAGGAGCAGGTGGTAGATTTCCCACCACAGCCTGTAATCACAAAGGATAATGTAACAATGCAGATAGACACTGTAGTATATTTCCAGATTACAGATCCAAAGCTCTACGCATACGGAGTAGAGAATCCAATCATGGCAATTGAGAACCTCACAGCCACAACACTTCGTAACATTATCGGAGACTTAGAGCTTGATGAGACACTCACCAGCCGTGAGACAATCAACACCAAGATGCGCGCAACACTCGATGTGGCAACAGATCCATGGGGCATCAAGGTAAACCGTGTCGAGCTCAAGAACATCATACCTCCAAAGGCCATCCAGGATGCCATGGAGAAGCAGATGAAGGCAGAGCGTGAGAGACGAGAGGCCATTCTTCGTGCAGAGGGTGAGAAAAAATCAACAATCCTTGTTGCAGAGGGAAATAAAGAGTCAGTCATCCTCGATGCCGAGGCTGAAAAGCAGGCAGCCATCCTTCGCGCAGAGGCAAAGAAGGAGGCAACAATCCAGGAGGCAGCAGGTCAGGCAGAGGCTATCCTCAAGATACAGCAGGCCAATGCAGATGGACTTCGCATGTTGAAGGAGGCAAATCCGGATAACGCAGTGCTCCAGATAAAGAGCTTGGAGGCATTTGCCAAGGCCGCAGACGGCAAGGCTACAAAGATAATCATCCCTTCAGAGATTCAGGGGATTGCAGGTCTTACAAAGTCGATTGCAGAGATAGCTGCGGATAAGACTGAGAAGTAATTATATTTAATTAAAATGAATACCGGAAGATGAGAGCACACAAAAAGCATCGCATGTATCATATCAATATCAGATATATGCGGTGCTTTTTAGATTGCATAGAATTGTATTAAGATTCTCTCTGCTACACAGAAATGCCATATATTCCTCATAATCATAACTGAGTATAAGTTACGGTTCACACCTAACAGTGTGAACAGCAACGATTTGAGTATAACTGATAAATATAGTACTAGGAATAATCCACACAAAGTGGTATACTCTCTAGTAGGTATATCAATCGATGCGGGCTGCACAAAGGTGTGGCCGGTAACTATTAATTTGTAGTACATTCTCGAAACCGCAACCGTTGCATCGGCAGCATCAGCGCAACGCAGCGGGGATAAGGAGAGTAAAATGAAGAAAAAAATAAAATTCAAGGGCAGGCTGAAAAGCTACATGTGCTGGCCGCTATATCTGACGTTTGTGTGGATATGTGCTGACGGAATAGCACTGCGCTATGACAGAAGGCTTGGCTATGGCATGGTAGGCTTTACAGTGTTTTACTTTGCGCTCGTGCTGTTTTTGTATGTCAGAAGCAAGTCAGTCGTTGCAAATGAGCTGATAAGCTTTGCAACACAGTATTCATCGGTGCAGAAGAGGCTGCTTAATGAGTTTGAGGTGCCGTATGCCCTGCTTGAGTACTCCGGCAAGATACTCTGGGTAAATGACAAATTCGCAGAGCTAATGGGTGTGGATAAAAAATATCACAAATCCATCACGACACTTTTTCCGACAGTGACCAGAGAGCTTCTCACCAAGAGTGATGCGCCGACAGACTTCAAGATAGTAAATGAGGAGGAGGACAGCATAGTCAGACTGTCCGTCAAGCGAATATATTTCAACTCTATCGCAGAGGAAAATGAGATAATCGACACAAATGAAGCAGACCAGTTTTTGACGGCGCTGTATGTATTTGATGAGTCGGAGCTTTATCACTGCAAGAAAGAAATCACAGAGCAGAAGCAGGTCTCAGCGCTTGTGTATATCGATAACTATGACGAGGCGCTCGACAGCATAGAGGATGTAAAGAGGTCACTGCTCGTTGCACTTATCGACAGACGTGTAAACCAGTACTTTGCCAAGTATGATGGTCTCGTCAGAAAAATAGAAAACGACAAATACTTCGTGGTGTTCAAGTACAAGTACCTTGACAGCATGAAGGAGGACAAGTTCAAGGTGCTTGACGAGGTGAAGGCCATAAAGGTCGGCAACGAGATGGCGGTCACACTCAGTATCGGAATCGGTATAAAGAGCGATAAGTATAATGAAAACTACGTATATGCGCGAAATGCCATAGACCTAGCCCTCGGACGAGGCGGTGATCAGGTAGTCATAAAGGATCATGACGATATCCTGTATTTTGGCGGCAAGTCAAAGCAGGTGGAGAGCAAGACAAGGGTAAAGGCGAGAGTCAAGGCACAGGCGCTCCAGGAGATCATTGAGACCTGTGAGAACGTACTTATCATGGGTCACAGCATCACAGATATAGACTCACTCGGGGCAGGCATAGGTATATACTGTGCAGCAAAGAATCTCGACAAGAAGGCGCAGGTAGTCATAAATGACCCGACAAGCTCAGTCAGACCTCTCATGGAGACATTTTCAGAGGTAAAGGGCTACCCGGCAGATATGTTTATAAACAGTGAAGAGGCTCTTGAAATGGTGAGCAGGGATACGCTTGTCATGGTGGTGGACACCAACAGGCCAAGCTATACAGAGTGCCCTGAGCTCCTCAGGAAAACAGGAAAGATAGTCGTATTTGACCATCACAGACAAAGCAGCGAGATAATAGAGAATCCTATACTCTCATACATCGAGCCGTATGCATCAAGTGCGTGTGAGATGGTTGCAGAGGTGCTGCAGTACTTCAACGACGGAGTCAAGATCAATGCAACAGAGGCCGACTGCATCTACGCGGGCATCCTTATTGACACCAACAACTTTATGACAAAGACAGGCGTGCGTACATTTGAGGCGGCAGCCTTTCTGAAGCGCTCAGGTGCAGAGGTAACACGCGTCAGAAAGATGCTTAGAAATGACATGTCATGCTACAAGGCAAGAGCCGAGGCAGTGCGCCATGCAGAGGTATACAGGGGCTCATTTGCCATATCGGTATGCCCTAGCGAGAATGTGGAGAGCCCGACAATCGTCGGTGCACAGGCAGCAAATGAGCTGCTCAACATCATAGGAATCAAGGCATCATTTGTACTCACAGAGTACAATGACAAGATTTATATCAGCTCTCGTTCAATCGACGAGATAAATGTCCAGATAATCATGGAGAAGCTGGGCGGTGGCGGACACTTAAATGTGGCAGGCGCACAGCTGACAGGCGTCACTATCGTGCAGGCAAAGCGCATGATACAGGATACACTGGACGAAATGCTAAAAGAAGGAGACATAGAAGAATGAAAGTAATCTTATTACAGGACGTAAAACCATTAGGCAAAAAAGGCGAGATAGTAAACGTAAGTGACGGCTACGCCAGAAACAATATCATACCTAAAAAGCTTGGAGTAGAGGCTACTCCAAAGAACTTAAATGACTTAAAGCTTCAGAACCAGCACGCTGACAAGGTGGCACAGGAAAACTACGAGAGTGCACTTGCACTCGCAAAGGTCGTAGAGAGCACAAAAGTAGTAGTAAAGCTGCGCTCAGGTGAGGGCGGCAGGACCTTCGGCTCCATCTCCACCAAGGAGATATCGGCTGCGGCAAAGGAGCAGCACGGCTTAGAGCTCGACAAGAAAAAGATGCAGCTTAACGAGTCAATCAAAGCACTTGGCAACTATGAGGTCCCTGTCAAGCTTCATCCAAAGGTAACAGCAAACCTCACAGTATCAGTAGTTGAAGGATAGGAGGAATCCCCTTGGAAGAAGCATTAATCAAACGAATAATGCCAAACAGCCTTGAGGCAGAGCAGTCCGTGGTCGGCTCCATGATTATGAGTAAGGATGCCATAGTGACCGCCAGCGAGATGCTCCTTAAGGAGGATTTTTATCATCAGCAGTACGGCATCATATTTGAGACCATGGTTGAGCTCTTTACAGAGGGTCAGCCTGTAGATCTCGTCACACTCCAGAACCGTCTAAAGGAAAAGGATGTGCCGCAGGAAATACAAAGCCTTGACTTTGTGAGAACTCTCGTCACCAGTGTGCCGACCTCTGCCAACATCAAGTACTATGCCAATATCGTAAAAGAAAATGCCATAAAGCGAAAGCTCATACATGTGACAGAGGACATAGAGAACGAGTGCTACGCCGGTAAGGAATCGCTCGAGAGCGTGCTCGACAAGACAGAGCACGATGTATTTGAGCTGCTTTCCACAAGGCAGACAGGTGACTACGTGCCAATCCGTACTGTAGTCATGAATGCCCTCGAGAAAATCGAAAAAGCAGCACAGCAGGAGGGCACCGTAACCGGAATACCGACAGGCTTCATAGACTTAGACTACAGGACAGCAGGACTTCAGCCGTCAGATCTCGTGCTCGTGGCAGCCCGTCCGTCAATGGGAAAGACAGCCTTCGTGCTCAACATAGCACAGCATGTGGCATTCCACGCACATCTGTGTACAGCCATATTCTCACTCGAGATGTCGAAGGAGCAGCTCGTAAACCGTCTGTTCTCACTCGAATCAAAGGTAGATGCGCAGGCACTGCGTACAGGAAATCTGTCTGATGCCGACTGGGAAAAGCTGGTCGAGGGCGCCGGAATCATCGGAGACTCCGAACTCATCATAGACGACACTCCGGGTATCAGCATATCAGAGCTTCGAAGCAAGTGCCGTAAATACAAGCTAGAGCACGACTTAAAGCTCGTCATCATCGATTACCTGCAGCTTATGACAGGCTCAGGAAGAGGCTCGGAATCGCGTCAGCAGGAAATCTCAGACATATCACGTTCACTTAAGGCGCTCGCCAGAGAGCTTTCAGTCCCTGTAGTTGCACTCTCACAGCTCTCACGAGCCGTAGAGCAGCGACCGGACCACAGGCCTATGCTTTCAGACCTTCGAGAGTCAGGAGCAATCGAGCAGGATGCCGATGTCGTTATGTTCATCTATCGTGACGACTACTACAACAAGGACACCGAGCTCAAGGGTATCTCAGAAATCATCATCGCTAAACAGCGTAATGGTCCAATCGGCACCGTAAACCTTGCATGGCTGCCTGAGTACACGAAGTTTGCAAATCTGGAGCATTAAAATTAAATTAAAATTAAATTGCAAAGAGCATAAAGCATAAAGAGACAAGCCATCCCGGCTCACGTCATAGGATAAAGTTAAGTATCCTGATGTGGGTCGGGATTTTTCAAAATCTCTTTATACTTAAAAAGAGAAGAAAGCTATAAACTTTCCCGCAATTCATCCGATATATTCCTTAGAATAGGGTAAGAACAACAGTCAATTGCAATATATTTTCACACGGAGGTGTTAGAGATGGCAATAGAGGCAATCAAGGGTGCAGGAATGGTCTATCAGGGAAGTACATCAACTGCACAGATAAAGGAACAGGCACAGGGCAGGACAGAGGTGTCCAGTGAGGACAATCAGGTCGTGTCTGACAGCATCGCAAGGAATATCCAGGCGATGAATACGAAGGAAACAAGCGGGGATTCGGCCGGTGATGCCGGAGCACAGGGACAGGCACAGCTTGCTGCACAAAAGCAGAACGAGAAGAATACGCAGCTTAAAAAGGCTGTGGATGATATCAACAAGAGCGCGTTGGCTGACCAGTCGGAGGCAGTGTTCGGCATCCATGAGAAGACTAACCGCGTGACAATAAAGATAGTTGATAAGAAGACAAAGGAAGTCATCAAGGAGTTTCCGCCGGAGAAGACGCTCGACATGATAGCGAAGGTCTGGGAGATGGCAGGACTCATGGTAGATGAGAAGAGATAGGAGGACACCATGGCAATCAGATTATCGGGAATGACATCAGGCCTGGATACAGATTCTATTGTAAAGGCAATGGTATCGTCATATACCACCAGAAAAGAGAAATATCAGAAGGCGCAGACCAAGCTTGAGTGGACACAGGATGCGTGGAAATCCCTTAATACCAAGGTGTACAGCTTGTACAGCAATATTTCCAATCTGCGATTTTCTACAGCATACAACTTAAAGAAGACATCAGTTTCGGATACTACTAAGGCCACAGTAAAGGCAGGCTCAGGTGCACCAAGCGGCACACAGTCGCTGAAAATCAAGCAGATGGCAAAGGCCGGATATATGACCGGAGCAGAAATTAAGGCAGACAGTGAAAAGACTACACTTGCCCAGCTCGGTTACACAGGTGGTGATGCCAAGCTTGAGGTAAAGATGGGCGACGAGACCAAGTCCATCACGCTCAGCGCATCATCAACCATGAACGACGTGGTAAAGGAACTCAGGAATGCGGGGCTTGATGCAAACTACGATTCAAGCTACAAGAGATTTTATATCAGCTCAAAAAAGACAGGCGTGGCAAATGATTTTACCATAACCGGCAGCAATATAGATGGAGCATCAGCACTTTATAGCCTGGGAATAGCATATGGTGGTGAAAAGACCACCGCAGGTACTTATTCATCCAATCCATATGATGAGTATGCAGCTTTACATGGAGTTTCAGACGATGAGACCAAGGCTAAAATCGAGGCAGCGGTTGCAAGCTACAACAATCTGACCACAGATGCAGCGAAGATGAATGCGCAGAGCAAAAATCTTATGAATGCTGTAAATTATGGCTACTCATATGCCACACTTCAGGGCATTTATAAGAAGCTTGATGCAAAGAATGCAGGAGATAGTGATAAGCTGAAGCTGCTTGAGAAGCTTGGCTCATCTCGTGATGGCGCATTGATTTCAAAGAATGGTGACAGCTATGATACATATACAAAGACCACACTGACCGATACAAATGGAAATACTCTCTATAAGTATATTGACAGCGACAACAATAGCCACTATATTGCAGCCGTTGCTGATAAGGACAAGGATACCACATCGTACTATGATGTGACAGAATCTACGAGGACAGCTTATACGGACGCTGATGGCAAGGAACTTGAAGCAGTACCTACAGTAGTCGATGATACACTTAAAGTCGGTGATAAGACTTACAAAAAGGACGAGGCAGACGGCAAGTACTATCTGCAAAAGGCAGATGGCACAGCTGATAAAACTGATTTCATCACTGTTTCACAAAAGACCGAGTACACTATTGCGGCAGATGCCGTAAACAAGACTGGCATAGAGTCAGCTTCAGCAGCGTATGACACAATCATCAAGTCAATGGATGAAAAGACTAAAAGCTCATACGATGAGGCTCTTGCGTCAGTTCAGGCATTTGAGAATTCAAAGGACGAAGTGCTAGGAAGCGATGACAAGTACTCGGTTGCAAGCCTCACAAAGGCTATTCAGAATGCTTATGCAGGCAATGGAAAGGAAGCCGTAGAGCAGCTTTTAGCAGGAAACGGAAACGAGGATGACGGCTTTGTAAATAAAGCAAACGCTTTGGAGGAGGCCGCAGAGGCCAACACAAAAAAAGCAGCAGATAGCAATATTGTAAAGGAGCTTGCCTCAAAGCAGAAGGATTCGTCTGAGTATACACAGGCGCTAAACGACCTGCTCGACAGGGTAAACACTGCATACACGCTTCAGAATAAGGCACTTTTCAATTCACAGGTGAAGAAGGTCGCAGGACAGGATTCGGAGATTGAGCTGAACGGTGTAAAATATACAGGTGACAGCAACAGCTATTCAATCAATGGACTGACAATCGAGGCACTTGCTGAGACCGGTGACAGCGCTATAAGCATTACAACAAGCACAGATACACAGGGTGTATATGATAAGGTAAAGGATTTCCTGACAGAGTACAACAACATCATCAACGAGATGACGAAGCTATACAATGCTGATTCAGCAGGAAGCTACGAGCCACTCACGGATGATGAGAAGGATCAGATGTCTGATAAAGAGATTGAGAAGTGGGAGACAAAGATTAAGGACTCTCTGCTTCGCAGGGATTCTACACTTGGCAGCGTAATGACAGCAATGCAGACAGCCATGATGTCATCAGTTGAGATAGGTGGCAAGAAGTACTCGCTCTCAAGCTTTGGAATCAGCACACTTGGATTTTTGAATGCAGCGGAGAATGAGCAGAATGCATATCACATTGATGGTGATGAGGATGACGCCAATACATCCGGCAAGACAGATAAGCTCATGGCAGCTATAAACGATGATCCGGATACTGTAATGCAGTTTATGCAGCAGCTTTCAACTAATCTGTATAGTGCAATCGGTGACAAGATGAAGTCTACGGATTTGAGCTCGGCATTTACCATTTACAATGACAAGCAGATGAAGACAGAGTACACTAACTACACAAAGACGATTAAGGAATGGGAAAAAAAGATCTCAGATCGTGAGGATTACTACTACAACAAGTTTACTCAGATGGAGTCAGCTATGACCAAGCTCAACAGCACACAGAGCTCAATTAGCAGCTACTTCTCATAAAAAGATACCAGGGAGGGTATATTATGTTACAAAATAAAGCATACGCAGCATATGCAAACAACAAAATCATGACTGCATCACCAGCAGAGCTTACACTCATGCTGTATGATGGTGCAATCAAATTTTGTAATATCGCCATTATGGCAGTAGAGAAGGAGGATATCCAGCAGGCTCACACAAACATCCGCAAGGTGGAGCGTATCATAGAGGAGTTCCAGTCCACACTTGATGACAAATATCCGGTATCAAAGGATTTTAACAATGTATACACATATCTTCACAGACGCCTTGTCGAGGCCAACATAAAGAAGGACAAGGAGATTCTTGAGGAGGTGCTTGAGCACCTGCGCACTATGCGTGACGCGTGGAAAGAGGTTATGCAGGCCACATGTAACGGAAACAAGCTGCATGTGTCATAGATAAATGTATCATAAATCACCGACAGGGATTATAGAGAGTTTTTAACTTAAACAAAACGCAGAGACAGCAGCATGAAGCTAGTTTGTTTGTGCGTTTTGTGCTATTATAGAGATGCTTATAGTTAAAACAATTGGAAATACAGGGAGAACACAATGGAACAGACATACATAGATATAATGATACAAAGCCTGGAGAAAAAGGAACAGGTACTCGACCGGATAATAGAGCTTGATATCAAGCAGAAGAACCAGCTCGAGGATCCACAGCTCACACCGGACGACTTTGACGAGGTAGTTGAGGCAAAAAGCAGGCTTATCGACCAGCTCAATAACTTAGATTCAGGCTTTGAGAAGCTTTTCGAACGTACAAAGGAAGAGCTGAATGGTCACAAGGAGGACTACAAGGAGCAGATACGCACCATGCAGGAGCATATCCGCAGTATCACGGACAAGAGCGTAAAAATACAGAGTCAGGAGGCCCGCAACAAGGATCTCATGACTCTGAAATTTGCGTCCATAAAGAAGCAGGCCCGCGAGGTGCGTGTCGGCACGCAGGCCGCAAGCCGCTACTACAAGTCCATGTCAGGAACCGGATATATGGAGCCACAGTTTATGGACAATAAAAAGTGAAAATCTTAATTTAATACCTCACCACAATATCACCAAGTCCCGAGTCAATAACCAGGTGCTTTTTTGCATGCTCATTTACCTCATACTCATCATCATAGTCATTGCCGTTGATTGTGATATCGCCTGTACCAGAGTCCAGGTCCATCATGTAGCCGTCAAGTGACTGTGAGGATGTCACAGTGATGTTACCGGTACCGCCGTCGATATCCATCTCGTCAAAGGCACAGTTTTCAAAGCTAAGGTCGCCGGTTCCGCCATCCACATCACATGTGGCGAAGCTGCAGCCTGTGACATACAAATCGCCTACGCCGGTGTCAAATTCTGCATCGGCGGCGGTCAGAGCATCGAGGCTTATCTCGCCTACGCCGGTATCAAGGGAGAGCTTGTTCAATGCTGCGCCCTCAGGAATGGTAACAGTGATTTCGCTCGTGGTGTTTCTTCTGTAGTTGGATCCTTTGCTCTGTGATATTGTGAGGGTATCGCCGGAGCTCTTAATCTTTGGAACCAGACGCTTGTTGCATTTGTATGAGACCGTATAGCTGTCACCGGTTTTTACGTAGATATTCGATATGGTTGTATCAAATATCAGGTTTGAAAATTCATCGACTGAAAGCTCCTTCGTGCACACGTTACCGAGAGACTTGTCTGAGTGCGGAATCAGATTGTCAAACAGGCCTAGGGCAAAGCCCCCGATATGGTAGAGACTCCCGGCGATGATGCAGACCACG
>OGYB01001133.1_pt1 | contig 13139 bp, 10 predicted proteins | sample 1576421 | NCBI WGS metagenome assembly OGYB01 (sample SAMEA3541577, study PRJEB24748) | human gut metagenome | biome: human gut; feature: human-associated habitat; material: faeces | place: China | collected 2012
CCTCCTCCACTCTCAAACCCTCGACGGATCATGTCGCAAGCGCGCTAGTTCCCCGCAGCGCGCGCAGCCTGGTAGGCTTCCACCAGCTTCTTCGTCACGTCGGCCGGTGCCGGCTCGTAGCCTTCCAGCTCGATGGAGTACGACCCCGAGCCGCGCGTGATGGCCCGCAGGTCCTTCGTGTACGTGACCACCTCGGCGTAAGGCACGCGCACCATGATGACCGTCTCGCCCGCGTCGTTCGAGTCGGTGCCCACGATGCGGCCGCGGCGCGTGGAGATGTCGCCCATCACCGCGCCGGCGTACTCCTCGCCCACCGTCACGTCGAGGTTCGCCATGGGCTCCAGCAAAATGGGGTCGGCCTTCTCGCACGCGGCACGGAAGCCGATGCGCGCGGCTGTCTTGAACGCCATCTCGTTGGAGTCGACGGAGTGGTACGAGCCGTCGTACACCGCACACTTGATGTCTTCCATAGGATATCCGGCCAAGAAACCCTCGCGCATGGCATCCTGCACGCCCTTGTCGATGGCCGGCAGGTAGCCGCGGGGAATCTTGCCGCCCACTATCTCGTCGACGAACTCGTAGCCCGCTCCCGGATTCGGCTCGATGCGCAGCCAGCAATCGCCGAACTGCCCCGCGCCGCCCGTCTGCTTCTTGTGACGACCCTGCGCCTCGGCCGTCTTGCGGATGGTCTCGCGATACGGAATGCGCACGGGGATGAGCTTCGCCTCCACGCCCGTCTGCTCCTTGAGTCGGGCGATCAGCGTCTCGATCTGCGCCTCGCCCATGGCCGTGATCACCGTCTGGTGCGTCTCTTCGCTACGGTTGATGATCAGCGTGGGGTCGTTCTCGGCCGCGCGAGCCAGAAACGTTCCCAGCTTGTCCTCGTCCTTCTTGTTCGCCGCCTCGATGGCCACCGGGTACTGAGGGACGGGCAGCGGCAAGGGGTCGATGGCCACGTCGCCCGACTTCGACATCGTGTCGCCGGCACGCGTATCGGTGAGCTTCGGCACCACGATGATGTCGCCGGCCTTCGCGCTCTTCACGTCGGTGGCCTCCTTGCCCATCATCACGTAGAGGTGGCCCAGCCGGTCCTTCTTGCCTGTGCGCGCGTTGATCAGCTCCATGCCCGGTTCCAGCACGCCCGAGATGACCTTGAGGAAGCTCAAGCGGCCTACGAACGGGTCGGACACCGTCTTGAAGATGAACGCGGCGGGCTCGCCCGTCTCGTCGACGAACGTCTCCTCGCCGTTGGCCAGACGGAAGCGCCCGTGATGGCGAGGATGCGGGAAGTAGGTGGCGATGTCCTCCATGACGCCCTGGATGCCCTGCTCGATGATCGTGGAGCCCACGAACACGGGAATGAACAGCTCCTGCGCGATGGCCTTGTCCAACAGCTGCTCGAGCTCGTCTTGGGTGAGCTGCTCCTCGCCGTCCAGGTACTTCATCATGAGATCGTCGTCGGCCTCGACCACGAGGTCGCACAGCTTGTCGCGCGCGGCTTGGGCGGCATCGGCGTACTCGGGCGGAATCTCCTCGATGCGCTCCTTCTCGCTGCCGGCATCGAAATAGCGCGCCTTCATGCGAATGATGTCGATGACGCCCTCGAAGTCCTTGTCGACGCCGATAGGAATGGTCACCGGCCCCAGACGCGAACCGAAGCGCGCATGCAGCAGCGCCATGGCCGTGTCGAAGTCGGCGTTCTCGCGGTCGATATGGTTGATGAACACGGCGCGCGACAGACGCATGTCCTCCGCCTCGCGCCACAGCTTGGTGGTCATGACCTGCGGGCCTGCCACGGCGTCCACCACGAACAGTGCCATCTCGGCCGCTTGCATGGTGGCCAGCGTGTCGCCGATGAAGTCGGGGTGTCCGGACGTATCAAGCAGGTTGATCTTGTAGTCCTTGTACGGAATGGGGGCAATGGAGGTGCCGATGGTGAATTTGCGCCGGATCTCCTCATCGTCGTAGTCGAGGTAGGATTTCCCGTCGTGCGTCGTGCCCATGCGGGGCGTACGGCCGGAGACGTGCAGCATCGCTTCGGCGAGCGATGTCTTGCCGGCGCCGTCTTGGCCCACCAGCACAATGTTTCGCACGTGTTCGGTAGCAGGAGCTGCCATGTTGACCACCAACTTTCCTGTTGCGTGGCCCACGCCGTTGTCGTTTCTGCCAAGGCGCGAACCACAGTCGAGCCTAACCTACGAACTTCAAACGCGATCTTGAAACCTTGACCCATAGTGTATCGCAAAACAGCCGCTTTCGGCGTCCACAACGACGGAATTAGGCGGGCTCGGATCACGCTCCCGATGCCCCTCGCATCCATCTTTGAAGAAGCCGCGAGCAACACGTTACCGAACGGTGACGAACTCGTAGCCGCGGGCGCGCCGCACGACATGCGGTTCGCGCAGCCCGTATAATCGAAGCAGACACGCGGCACGAAACCGCACCCCACCGTAAGCGAGGAGACCATGAGCGACCCAAGCCCCATCATCGACGTCAACCCCGTCGCAAGCACCAGCGACGCCGCGAAAAGCGCAAGCCCGTCGGGCAGCGACACGTTCCGCGCGCCATCGTACGGGAAGGACGCCGCGCAGGCCGCCGTTAACGCCACTATCATCGACGAAGGGCGCGTCTCGAAGAAGAAGCCCAACCGCATCGGCGGCGCCGTGCAGACGGCCATCGGCGGCGCCATCATGCTGGTAGGCGTGCCCATGCTCATCCTGCCCGGTCCCGGCTTGCTGGCCATCGGCGGCGGCGCCGTCATAGCGGGCAACGGCATCAAGAAGGTGCTGGGGAAGTAAACCGGCCGCAGCAGAAACGAAGCGGGCCCATCATCGCGATGGGCCCGCTTCTTCATTTCGGAACAGCTTAGAACGAGAGCGTCTGCGCCGCGTCTGGCTCTTCCCGATACTCACCGAACGCAGAGCGGTAACTGTAGTTCGTGAGCCCGCGCAGCTCATCATCGTCTGCGGCGTAGTACGACACCATCTGGACGAACTCGCCGGTCATATAGTCGTGCTTGCGATACATGATGCCCGAATGGTAGCCGGTTCCCGTCTCGCCCGTCTCGGGATCCGTCCATGTGCTCTCCAAGAGCGTCACATCGTCTTCGGAAATGAGCTCCATGTACGGTCCCATAGCCTGCCATCCGTAGGGCTTGAGCGATATGCTCACCGTTCCATCGGTCACGTCCCAGCCGGTCAGCTCGTAGCCGCCGAACTCGCTCGTCTCCAATGTGGTGCCGATTCGAGAGACGTCCACATGTTGTACGTTTTCCTCATTCCTCGCTTTACGCTCCTCGACCGTCATCGAGTCCCAGTCGAGCGCGTTCAACATCGGCGTGAACGTGACGCTATGCGCTTCGGGCGAGAGATTGGAGAACTCGATAATCTGCGAACCCTCCGGATTGACGCCCGAACCATCGCCAGCTTCGACCGGAGTCAAAACGTTGCCCTGGTCATCGGTTACCTTAAGCAAATGAGGACTCAGCACGTTCTCGGGCGGGCCGTAGGAAGAACCGTATTCGCCTTGCTCTCCCGTCCACTCGTTGTCGTTGCGCACGACCATCACGGTGCCCAGCTCGGATGCCGTGAAACGCTGGATGCCCATCGTCTTGTCGCCGTCGCTCGTGTTGAACACGAGGTCGTGCGCGCCCAGCTCGCGCGGACTGGCCACCGTGCTCAGGTCGAGGCCGACATCGAACGTGAAGGGCTCGTCTCCTTCTTCGAACTGCTTCCACATCGCATAGCCTTCCAGCGCGATGTCCACCTGGTCGGGAAGCGTCGCTTCCGGCACGATGCGCTCCATGATCTTCACCTTGCCGTCTTTTTGGTACGCATCGAGCACGTAGACGGAATCTTTGCCGATCGCCTCGCCGTTGCTCGAAAGACTGTACGAGAAGCGCGGAGCAAGCCGCTGCAAGCGCGCCCATTCGTTTTCCTGGGAGCCCTCGTAGTTCGACTGCTCGGTCAGGTCGAAGCCGCCCTCCTTCTCCAACGTGAAGAACAGGTTGACGATGTTGCGATCGCACGACACCGAATCGAGCGTCACCTGCACGCCGTCGACTTCAACGGTATCGCCCACCTCGGCGTTCAGGCTGGAAACCCCGGGCTGCAAGCTGTTGTATATGGGCAGGTTGTTACCGCCCCCGAAAAATCCGACATCGCCCGGCTGCATCTGCACCAGGCGCGATGCGGCGAAGGCGACACCGCTCAACAGCACGACGAGCACGGCCGCAACCGCCACCATCGCACCGCGGCGCGCCACGCTGGCGCCCTTGCGCTTGCCGTGCGCAGGCTCGGCAGACCGCCGCTTGACCGGCTGCCGACGCTGCGGAGCGCCCGCGCCCGACGGCGTGGGGCGATCCTGAGGAATGGAGCCCAGCGACGCGTACACGCCGTCGAGCTTGACCTGCACCTGCGGGGGAATCGGGCTCGCGTCCAAATTCCGGATCACCGCCCGGCGCAGCTCGTCTTCGTTGTCGAACCTCTCATGGCTCATCGCGCCACCTCAACTTCCTCGTTCGAGCCTTGCGAATAGGCAACCTTGAAGCGGTCCCGCGCCCTCGACAGACGGGTGCGCACGGCACCTTCCGACACGTTCATGATCTGGGAGATCTGTCGCACAGGAAAATCGTTCACGTAGAACAGCCCCAGCCCCAGCCGATCGTCGGCCGACAGCGAGGCGATGGCGTCGCGCACGTCGAGCGCCTCGTCGCGGTCGGGATCGCGCCGCACACCCGCGCCCGCCAGCATCTGGCCCGCCGACGGCTCCCACCATACGCCCGAGCCGTCCACGTCCGCGGCGAACAGCCCCATGGCGCACGGCGTCTCGCGGTTGCGCTGACGACGCATGTCATAGCAGACGCGCAGCAGGATGCGCATGAACCACGTGTTCACTGCGCTGCGGCCGCCGAAACGCGGCATGGCGCGCCACGCTTTGACCGCCGTCTCCTGCAGCGCGTCGGACGCATCGTCCACGTTGCCGAGCACCGCCATCGCAGCGCGCCACAACGGCTGCTTGCCATACTCGAACAGCGTGGCGAACGCCTCGCCGTCGCCGTTTCGCGCTCGCTGTATCAGATCGTCCACGCGGGTGCCCCTTTCAAGGTCGGTTACCTATTAGACGCGCCCCGACGCGAAAAGGTTACACCCGGTTCAAGAAAATTCGCCCGATGCCCACGACCATGCGAAGAAGACCGGCAGCGGCGGATGCGTTGTCGCCCCAAAGCCTCGGAATATTGCCCGAAACCGCGGCTTTGGGGCGACAACGCATCCGCCGAGCCCAAAGACCGCACATCCACGGCGCAAGCCGCTACAGCGGGCGCATGCGCACGCTCATGTCGAGGGGCTTGGCGGAGAAGGGCGCCGTAGTGGCCAGGCCGTCCACGCCGGTTGCCGCGTACGCGCCCGCGTTCTGCGGGTTCACGCCGCCGGCCGCGATGAGCGTGACGTGCGGGTCGATGGCGCGCAGCTCGCGCACAAGCGGCTCCAGCTCGTCAACGGGGACCTTGTCCACCTGGATGCCGTCAACGCCAGCGCGCGCCAGCACGCGGGCACGCTCGGCATCAGCCTCCACAAACAGCTTCTTCTCAACGCAGCGGCCCTTGATATCCGGCAGCTGCTCCACGAACGCCTCGAAGCCGCCGAAGAACGTGAGGTGATGGTCGAACACCAGCACCGTCTCGGACAGCCCCAGCCGGTGCGGGAACGCCCCTCCCGCCATGACGGCCTCGGTCAGCAGGTCTTTCGCGCCCGGCATGCTCTTGCGCGTGGTCAGCACCTCGCAGCGCGGGTTCTCCGCGTGGGCCGCGTCCACCATCGCGCGGGTCTTCGTGGCCACGGCCGACATATGGTCGAACACGTTGAGGCACACCTTCCACGCCGCATGCAGGTCGCCCGCGGTGCCGCGCACGCGGAAGAACGCCTCGCCCGCAGTCGCGCGCTCGCCGTCGCGACGCGCCTCCACCACTTCGCAGCCCAGCTTCCCCATGATACGCGCGACCACGTTCGCGCCGGCCAGCACGCAGTCTTCGCGCGTGAAGTACTCCATCTCGCCCGGCTCGTCGCCGATGCCCAGCACCGCGCACGTCAGATCGACGTACGGCACGTCCTCCGCGATGAACCCGTCGATGCGCGTATCGGAAATCCTCAGCATGCCGTCCCTTCCCTCTTCACGATTGTATCCATTTCAGAATAGACCAACGCGCCCGCCATGCCTAGCCGCACTTTGCGCACAACACCGCGCGAAAATGCTTTCACCCGAAACAAAACGAACCAATGTTTCACGTGAAACATGCGCACCGAAGCGCCGAGAACGTGCGAACCATGTCGGAAACGGCGGCAAGGCGTGTGGAAACGACGTTGGAAACAGGGGCAAACGGCATGGAACCCACGTGGGAAATGCGTGAGATTCGCAGCAGATCGAGAAAGATCCGCGCTAGATGCACGCCATCTGCACGTAAGACGAGCTCGCTATAATAGGAGGCACGAACTCGCCAGGCGAGGAGGATAGCACCCTCTTTACATCCATTTCCGAATTCTAGATAAACGGAAGGGGGTGTCCTCTATGGATGGCATATTGCTGGATCTTATCGGGGTGATCTTGCAGGTTCTCGGCCTCATCGCTGCCTTCGGCAGCCTGACGGTCGGGGTAGCCTCGCTCGCACTTCAAGCGCGGCTGAAAGATACGCCCCGGTCGTCCCAAAAGGACGAACCGGGACCAAAATAAACATCCGAACCGCCGAAGCGAGTCCGAGAGCCGTGGGGAGTACCCGCTCCCTGCGGCTCGCCTGCCAGTATACGCAAAGGCCCTCCGTCAAGCAAGCCGCCCACCCGGCAGCACTCGCCCTACAGCTCGCCGATGATGCGCTTCGTGCGGGCCTCGACCTCGGCCTTCGCTCGCTCGATGTCCAGCGTGGGCCACTCGCCCTCGCGATACACCACGACCCCGTCGCACATCGTCAGGCACACGTCGGCGCCATGCCCCGCGTACACGACGTTCACCAGCGGGTTCGTCATCGGCGCCCACGACGGCCCCGACGTGTCCAGCACGCACAAGTCAGCCTTCGCCCCCACGGCCACGTACCCGCAGTCGTCGCGCCCCTGCGAAAGCGCGCCCACGCGCGTAGCGGCCGTAAGCGCCTGCTTCGGCGTGACCACGGCCGGATCGTTCGTCGATCCCTTCGCCGTCAGCGCCAGCAGGTGCATATCCTGCATCATGTCGTGGTTGTTGTTCGACGCCATGCCGTCGGTGCCCAGGCACACGTTCACGCCGCGCGCGAGCATCTTTGCCACAGGGGCGAAACCGCTGCCCAGCTTCATGTTCGACGCCGGGTTCGCCGCCACGAACACCCCGCGCTCCGCCAGCACGTCGATGTCGCCGTCGTCCACCCACACGCAGTGCGCCGCCGTCACGGGCACGTCGAGCACGCCCAGGCTCTCGAAGTAGCGCACCGGCGTCAAACCGTCGTGGCGCTGCTTGCACTCCTCGTGCTCGAGGCGCGTCTCGGAGACGTGCACCTGCAACCGAAGCCCGTGCTCCTTCGCGTACGCCGCCAAATCGGCCACGGCGCGCGGGTTCGACGTGTACTCGGCATGGATGTTGCAGTCCACCACGATGCGGCCATCGCCTGCGCCCTGGAGGTCGCGGATGAGACGGTCGAGGTTCCCCTTCACCGGCAGGTCGTCCAACCCTTCGCCGTTGAAGGCAAGAAGCGAGTCGGACAGGTTCATCTTGATGCCGGCGTCGAGCGCTGCGCGGGCGCCCTCCTCCATGTGATAGTACATGTCCGAGAAGCTCACGCAGCCGTACCGCGCCATCTCGGCGCAGGACAGAAGCGTGCCCCAGTAGCAGTCTTCGGGCGTGATCTTCGCCTCGAACGGAAACACCATGTCGTTCAGCCACGCCTGCAAAGGCAGGTTCTCGGCGTAGCCGCGCAACAGCGTCATGGGCGCGTGCGCGTGGGCGTTGTAGAACGCAGGACACAAGAGCTTGCCACGTCCGTCGTACACCTCTCCGTACCTCGCCGCTTCCTCGCCCGCCGGAGCCGCATCCCCCACGTAGGCGACGCGCCCGTCGCGCACGCCCACCCAGCAATGGGAGCGGAAATCAAGGTTCTCATCCAACAGGTCGATATCAGCGAACAGCATGCGCGCTCCTCCGTCTCCGCGCGCGCCCGGCGCGCAGGTCGATTCCTTCCACCTAAGTATAAAGCTTATGCTATCATCCAGGTGAGACGAGTGGCGCTCCCGCCGCACGGGGGCGCTGAAAACCCAGAAAGAAGGAATCATGGCAGAAGAATGCACGCACGAGTGCAGCAGCTGCGGCGAGTCCGGATGCAGCGACCGCACCGCCCAGGGCCCCAGCACCATCGAGACGAACTCCCGCTCCAACATCAAACACGTCATCGGCGTCGTGTCCGGCAAGGGCGGCGTGGGCAAGTCGCTGGTCACCAGCCTACTTGCCAGCGAAATGCAGAAGCGCGGGAAGAACGTGGGCATCCTGGACGCCGACGTCACCGGACCGTCCATCCCGAAGACCTTCGGCATCACGAACCCGCTGACCGCCGACGCCGACGGCATCCTGCCCGGCCAGACGCAAAGCGGCATCAAGGTGATGTCCACCAACCTCATGCTGCCGAAAGACGACATCCCGGTGGCCTGGCGCGGCCCGGTCGTCTCGAACGCCATCCGTCAGTTCTACAGCGAGACGAACTGGGGCGAGATCGACTACCTGTTCGTCGACATGCCTCCGGGAACCTCCGACGTGCTGCTCACCGTGTTCCAGTCGCTGCCGGTTGACGGCATTGTCACGGTATCCGCTCCGCAGGAGCTGGTGGCTATGATCGTGGGCAAGGCCGTGAACCTCGCGCACGACATGAACGTCGAGCTGCTGGGCCTCGTGGAGAACATGGCCTACTTCGAGTGCCCCGACTGCGGCAAGCACCATCACATCTTCGGCGATCCGCAAGGTGCGGCCGTGGCCGAGCGCTACGACATCCCCGCCTACGCCACGCTGCCCATCGACCCCAGCTTCGCGCGCCTGTGCGACGCCGGAAAGGTGGAGGACTACGACGTAGCCGGCGCGCTTGACCCCATCATCGCGCAAATCGAGGCCGCGAAGCAGGACTAGCGCCGCATCGGGTGCAGCCGTCAAGCAAACCGCCCGCAGTTGAAAGCCTCTCCGGAACCCCGGAGAGGCTTTTTCACGCCGGGAGGCCTTACGGATGCGCGTCGAAGTAACCCGTCTGACCGCGCACTTGCCAAGCGCACACGGCTAGCGCGATGACGAACAGGCCGCTCACAAGCGAGGTGAGGTCGCACGTGCCCGCGGACACGCTGCTGGCCAGCGCCCACGCCGTCAACATCGCATCGACGAACGTGATCCAGAAGAACAGGGTGATCTTGCGCGGATTCCGCGCTCCGCGAAGGCCGAGAAATCCGATGGCCAGGTTGAGGCACGCTCCCGCCATCGCCATCGCGCCCACAACGGGCTCGGCCAGCACCGAGGGCTCGACGTCAAGCACCATGCGCGCGAACAGGTAAGCACCCCACAACGCAGCGCCCAACAGCACTTCCGCGATAGCCCACACGATCACGAACAGGCAGAGACGTCGAAGCCACACCTGCCAAATCGTCATAGGAGCGCCGTTTTCGCCCACCGACTGAGGTTCCGCACGGCTATCTGCCGCCTCGACCATATCCTTCACCCCGCTTGCCGTCATCGGACGCAATGCGTGCACAATAAAAAAACGACGGATGCATCGCATCCGTCGTAGCAAATATGGTGGAGCCTAGGGGGATCGAACCCCTGACCTCATGGCTGCCAGCCATGCGCTCTCCCAGCTGAGCTAAGGCCCCGTAAAAGTGCGAAGCCTAGTATACCGGAAGAGGAAATCCAGTCAAGCACTTTTTTCGAAAAAAATTATGCAACCGCTCAAAGAGGAAAATCGATCGATGGGAGCCGCGCTGAACCTTGACCTTATCGCACCACGTCATACGCAAAAAAAGGCGCGCACATCCCCCGACAAGTCTTTCTGAGAAGGCCATGCATATGGTAAGGTAAGTTGGTATCAACCATTCTTAGACACCGTCACATCGATCGGAGCGAAGCATAGCACCGGCAAGAACATTCATCCCTTCGCGGCTTCAACCGATGATGTTTGCCTGGGCGTTCGTCATCGCGTTCACCTGTACGGTCGCAACGACCACGTATCCCGGATCCTCGCGGGCTTTCGCCGACGAGTTCGCCACGTTCGGCAAGCGCGTCGTGACCGTCACCTACTTCGAAGACGGCGACTATATGTCCACCGACGAAGAGGGGCGCTACGTTGGGTACAACATCGAGTATCTCAACGAAATCGCACGCTACGCCGACTGGACATATGAATACGTCAAGTACCCTAGTTGGGAAGAGGCCTGTGCCGCGCTTGAAGCGAGCAAGGTGGATCTGCTTCCCATGGTGTACTACACCGAAGACCGAGAGAGGCGGATGATCTTCTCGGCATCATCGCTCTGCGAGATTTCCACCACGCTCAACGTGAGGCTCGACGACACGCGTTACGCCTACGAAGACTTCAAAACGTTTTCCGGCATGCGCGTGGGGGTAATCGCGAACAGCCAGGACGCCGAAGCGTTCGCACAATACAGCGAGAAGAACGGCTTTTCGGCGGATATCGTGGCCTACAGCGCTACCGGAGACCTGCTGAGAGCGCTCGACGAAGGAGCGGTGGATGCCATTGCCATCACATATCTCGGGACGAATTCGCGCTTCCGAACCGTAGCTCAGTTCGTCCCCGAGCCTTTGTACATCGCCCTCTCGCCCGAACGCACCGACATAGCCGATGAGCTCGACAGCGCGATGAGCCGCCTCAAACTGCGCGACCCCGACTTCGCCACGTTGCTGTACGACCGCTACTTCGGCATCAACACCGACCAGGATCCCGTCTTCACCGAAGACGAGTACGCCTATCTGGCGTCGGCTCCCACCCTGCGCGTGGCCTACGATTCGTATCGCGCGCCGCTTTCCTACACCGACCCCGAAACCGGCGCGTTCGCCGGCGCGGTCGCATTGCTGTTCGAAGACATCGCGCAGATCACCGGGCTGAAGTTCGAATTCGTGGCTGCGGACTGCCACGACGAGGCCGTCCGCCTCGTCGAACGCGGCGACGCCGACATCGTGTACGACGTCGATCGAGAATCCGACCCCCAGGCGATCAAAAGCCTCGACACCACCGGCCCCTATCTGCGCGACCCCATGGCCCTTGTCGCAGGACCGAATCCTTCCGGTTCGCGCGTCGCGCTGCCAAGCGGCTTCTCGCTCGCCGCGAGCACGGCGTACTCTTCGTACGCCGAATACGACATCGTGTACTGCGACACCCCGAAAGATTGCTTCGATGCAGTGCTTGAAGGCAAAGCCGATATCGCCTTTGCCGATACCCACGTGGCGAACTACTTGCTGGCGGAACCCCAATACGAGAGCCTGAGCGTCACCACCATCACCTCCTTCTTCAACAGCATGAGCATCGGCGTGAGCCGCAACGCCGACCGACGACTGGTGAGCATCCTCGACCGCTGCGTGCAGTACACCGCCGAAAGCAAGATGACCACCTGGCTTTCGCAAAGCAGCCTCGCCGTACATCCCATCAGCCCTTTCGACTTCTTGCGCCAGTATCCGGTGCAATTCATGGCCGGCATCGTCGCACTGCTCGGCTCCGTGCTCGGCGTTGCCCTGTACGTCAGCCATGTGAAGCTTCGCGCGGCGCGGCGAGTGGAGGACTTCTCGTTCACCGATCCGCTGACCGAAGGCTGGAGTCTCGCCCGCTTCCGCTCCGAGGTGGGCGCTCAGATGGCGAACGCCCGCGATGGCGCTTACGCCATCGTGTACCTCGACGTAAAAAGCTTCAAAGGCTTCAACGCAGCATTCGGCTACGCCACGGGCGATCGCGTGCTGCTCGACCTCAACGGCACGCTGGCCGGCATGAAAGCACCCGACGAACGATACGCGCACGTCATCGCAGACGAATTCGTGCTGTTGGTTCGCTGGAGAGGCTGGGACGCGCTGCTGGAGCGCTTCGATGAACTGGATCGTCGCTTCAACAGCACCGAAACGCTTACCGAGCTATCGCACCGGCTCATGCTGCAGGCCGGCGTCTGCATCATCGAGCGCAGCGCCGAAACGCCGCGCATCGACGTGCAAACCATCATCGAGTTCGTGGACGCCGCACGCTACGCCCGGGACAGCATCGGGGAGGCCTCGCGCAGCACCGCAGCATTGTACTCGGCGAGCATGAAGGATCGCGACATCGCCGAACGCGCGCTGGTGGCCGCCGCGCACGACGCGCTCGAGCGCGGGGAGTTCACGGCCTATTACCAGCCGAAGGTGGAAATAGCGACGAACCGCCTCGTGGGCTTCGAAGCGCTCGTTCGTTGGGAATCGCCTGAACGCGGCCTCGTGCCGCCCGACGAGTTCATTCCCCTGTTCGAGCGCACCGGCCTGGTCGTCGACTTGGACTTGCAGGTATTTCGCCTCGTCTGCGCCCGTATCCGGGAGCAGCTGGACGCGGGAGAACACCCGCTCGTCATCGCCTGCAACTTCTCGCGCTTGCACATGCGAAACGACGCGTTCCCTGAAACGGTGAAGAGCATCGTCGACGGATTCGGCGTGCCCATCGAGCTGCTGGAGCTCGAACTGACCGAGAACATCGTCATGGAAGACCTCGAACGCGCCGAACGACTGTGCCGCCGTTTAAAGGATCTGGGCTTCCGCATCGCCATTGACGACTTCGGCAGCGGGTACTCGTCGCTGGGCACGCTGCAGAACCTGCCGATCGACGTGCTGAAGCTCGACCGCAGCTTCCTCATGAGCAGCGAGAGCGGCGAGCGCTGCAAGGCCATCCTGGACGGCGTGGTGTCCATCGCCGACAAGCTGGCCGTGAACGTGGTGGTGGAAGGCGTGGAAACGCGCGATCAGGCGTCCATGCTCGTGCGCATGGACGATCGCATCATCGCGCAGGGGTTCCTCTACTCGCGCCCCGTCCCTCGGGACGTCTCGGACGCGCAGTTCGCCGTCGGCTTCATCGAGCCGAACGAACGCCCGTAGCGGCCACGCGGTTGCCGGAACGAGAAACGGGGGCGGCCGTT
>OGYB01001134.1_pt1 | contig 13134 bp, 12 predicted proteins | sample 1576421 | NCBI WGS metagenome assembly OGYB01 (sample SAMEA3541577, study PRJEB24748) | human gut metagenome | biome: human gut; feature: human-associated habitat; material: faeces | place: China | collected 2012
CGCACCGAGGGCGGCCAGTAATAATAATTTTTTCATGCCTGTTTCCGTCCGTAATAAATCTGGGCGATTCCGCCCCAGAGGTTCGTGATGCGGCAGTCCGTGAATCCCGCCTGTAGGAGCATGCCGCGGAACTTTTCGCCGTAAGGGAACTCGTCTACCGATTGCGGCAGGTATGTATAGGCGCTCTTGTCGTGCGAAAGCATCCGTCCGACTGCGGGGAGTATCCTGTGGAAATAGAAACGGTACAGCGTACCGAATATCTTGTTTCGGGGCATGCCGAATTCCAGTACGCAGACAATTCCGCCGGGGTGCAGGATGCGGTGGATTTCGGCGACTCCCCGGGCGATATCTTCGAAATTGCGCACGCCGAAGGCGACGGTCACGGCATCGAACGAATTGTCTTCCGCCGGCAGGTTTTCGGCATCTCCCTGCACGAGTGTAACGCGCTGTTCCAGCCCGGCCTGCGAGACTTTCTGGCGCCCGATCGCGAGCATCTGCTCGGACAGATCAATGCCGGTAACGGCGCTCTGCGGACATTTGCGTGCGAGCATGATTGCCAGGTCGCCGGTGCCGGTGGCCAGGTCGAGGATCGTTGCCGGTTTTGCCACGTGTACGCGGCGGATCACTTTGCGCCGCCATGAGCGATCCACGCCCATCGAGAGCAGGTGGTTCAGTGCGTCGTAACGGAATGCGATCGCGTCGAACATCGACCGTACCTGCTCTTTTTTGCTTTCTGTCGTGTTGTAAGGTTTCATGCTGAGCTATTCGAACCGGATGCTCTTTTCCGGCAAAATTAGTGAAATTATCATCGTCGGCAAAGCCAGCAGCGAGACGATAAAGGCGAAAGTGATCAGGTTTAAGAGCGCCCACCATCCCCAGTCGATGAAGATCGGCACCGTGGTGAGGAAATAACCGGCCTGGTCGAGCCGGACAAGGCCGGTACAATGCTGCAGCAGGCAGAGTCCCACGCCGAAAAGGTTGCCCCAGAACATTCCCTTGAGGATGATGAACGAGGAGCGGATCACGAACATCTTTTGCAGCGAACGGTTGCCCATGCCCAGGGCTTTCAGTACGCCGATCATCGACGTGCGTTCGAGCAGGATGATCAGCAGCGCGCCCGAGAGCGCGACATGCCCCGCGCGGTACTGCGTCGCTGCGAGGATCACGCCCAGCGCCGCGCCGCCATAGGCGATGACGTCCATGATCGTGACGGAATTGAGCTGCATGGTCAGGACCTTCATGGTGATCTTGCGGAATTTTTCCGCTTCCTCATTCATGACGTCGTTGCGCAGGCCGTCCGCCTGATAGATCTTCAGCGTGGTCAACCCCTGCAGATTCTCCAGAAAGGTATCGCCAAGCTTTGTGTACTGTCCCCAATAGCGCGACAGGAGCTTTTTTGCCCACGTCTGCACCGCCGCAATGGCGACCGGGATCAGCGGAACGCACACGAGCAGCGCAAATGCAGCCGGCACATTGACAAAGCACAGCACGGCAAAGAGCGTCAGCGGTGCGAGCATGGCGTAGAAAAACTGCGGCAGATACGCGCCGAAATACGTCTCGAGCTGATCCACGCCCTCGACCGCGACCTGCACGACCTCCGCCGTGGAGACCTGCTCGGAATAAGACGCGCCAAGGCGCAGCAGCTTTTCGTAAATCTGCGTGCGCAGCGTTTTTTTCACAGCGCGCGACGACAGGTCGCTCATGCGCGCGGCGCCGGTCGTGCACAGGCAGCGAATGAGCACGGCCGCGGCCGCAACTGCCGCCGTCGTCAGCAGCCGTGCCGTCGCGGCGGGAGCTGTCAGCAGTGAGGCAAGCAGCGACGCAACGCTTATCATCATGGCGACATTCGCTATGAGGCCGCACCACTGCAGCGCCACGTTTGCGGCAATGTATTTTTTACTCTCCGGAACCGTACCGATCAGGCGCTTGTCGATCATCATCGGCAGCACCTCCCGTCGGGCGCCGCAGTGCGGCAGGTGCGCACCGGCATCTGGTCAAGCTTCATTGACTTGTTCTCCTTCGTGTTTGTTTTCGGGCAGAGCCACTGCAGCGCGGCAAAGTTTTCCGGGCTAACCGCATGCTCCAGTTCGCAGGCATCGTGCGCTGAGGTCTTCTCATCCACGCTGAGCGAGGCGAGCATCGCGCGGAAAGCCCGGTTGCACGCATAAGTTGCCTCCGTGATTTCCTGTCCGGAATCCGTCAGACGCACCGTATGGTCAGCTATCCGATGTCATGCAGAACCATAACGATCGTCCATATCCTCGTTTGATTCCGCCCAATGCAGGCATATCTGCTTGGAACAAGCGGGCCGGCGGTCTGCGCACAGTGTGCTGACGCGGAACAAGCGGCTGATGCAGTCGTTCTCGGTTAGCCTTAGCTAATTTGCGTTAGATCAGGCTAACTTGCGCGGCGGAAAAATGCCCTTTTCAGGGCTGGGCTTCCCGAGCAGGAGCCACACAGGAAGCAGTATTCTGTCGGCTGAGCAGCCGGCGCATCCGGGTCGCGGCGCCGGCGGTCCGGAGTCTCGATCTTTCAGCGACTGTACTATAGCAAATTCGGATTTTTCATGCAAGCGGCCGTTTGTCCCACGTGCGTTACAAAAACGGCCGTTCCGGCGCAAAAATCGACCAAAACCGCAGGAAAGCCGCCGTTTTTCTATAACGCGGGCGTGACAAAAACTTCTCCGCGCACAGGCGCCGCCCTCAGATCAGGATAGTGAAGATGGCGGTAGATTCCGGCATGTGCTTTGTGCCGACGGAGCACTGCATACGCAAGCAGACGCTGCCGTGCAGGATCTGCCCCACGCCGGAGCCAATGTTGAGAAAATGCAGCGTGCGCGCGGGAAACGAGATCGTGCTGCCGTCGTCATAGGCGGGTGCAAATGTGCTCCCGTCGAGATACATGAGGCGGCGGACACGGCCGTTCATCTCCCGTCCGGTCATCTGCGAGCACGCGGACAGATCCACCGGATGCAGGCGCACCACACCGACGCCATTCGCCACAGTGAGCGTGCACGGGTGCGAGAAGGCCTCGTTGGCCATGGACAGGTTCGTGCCGCCGGAAACATACTCCTTGTAGATCAGAAACGGGAAGCGGTATTCCCCGTCCCCCAGACGGCGGCAGAGCTCCGCCCCGCCAAACTCACTCTGGCGGCGCAGCTCATACTTGGCGCGGTAGCGCTGCTCCGAACTGCGGATGAGCGCCATGCCCTCGTCGCTGCTCATGAGTGCCCATGCATAGGCGTCGTGCAGGGCGCTGTCAATGTCCAGCCCCTCGTAGAGCAGGTGGTTGAGCACGACATTCGTGCGCTCCTCATAATAAGCCGCGCGTGCACGACCTGCCTCGGTCAGGCATGGGCGGCGCGGGTCACTCCGGTCGAGCAGCCCCTCGCGCTCGAGCGCCATGAGCATACGGCTGACCTTCTGCTTCCCCTCACCGAGCACACCGGCAAGGCCCGTGACCGTGCAGGTTTTCGGCTCTTCATTGAGAAAGCAGAGCAAGACGCGAAGCTTCAAAACATCCAGCGATTCCGGCATAACCAACTTGACTCCTTTTCAGATACACTTCACAGCAGAGCGCATGCCCGGCAGAGAGTTAGACGAGGCTAACTGAGCATACTGTGCCACAACTCTTCCGGTTTGTCAAGCAACGGCAGCTGATTTCCATCGCCTATTGCAAAATAGGAAGAAGTGCAGTATAGTGTAATCATGTACCTACACGCGGCGTCTTCAGGCTGCCGCAACGGCGAGGGCTGATGCTGATTGTTTTCCGCAAGGGGTGAATCAGGGAGATGACCCGCAGGTGCTCTAAGTGCTGGTGTACAGCGCTTGCAGGGTGTTATCTGAACAAGTAGAAGGCCGCAGAGCTGCGGCTTTTCCTCCGGCGGTGCGCTGGCGCTTGGCATTGCGGCGCATAACAACGCCCAGCCAGAGCCACTGCCGCAACCGAGGCACATTGTCGCCGTATCCCCCGGCGAGGTGCCGTGGAACGATGCGGAAAGGGCGCGGATGCAGGCACTCAATAAACGGGACGTTTCCATCGACTATGCCTTTATGGTGACGGTGGAAAAGTTCATGCGGCATGGCTGCGAGAATGTGCCGGACTATATGCTCTCCGGCTCCCGGGGAGATTTTACCGGCGTAGGCGATATTCACTTCTTATATTCTGCCGACGAAGTGCTCTATGGTGCTTTGCCCGATTTTGAAAACGCTTGCAAACGGGCAAATGTCCCCTATACGGTGTCTGCCCGCCCGAAGATGGTGCATTGCTACTGTATGCTGCCGATCTTTCAGGAAGCGAAGGAGGACTTCGCAAAGATCGTGGATTTTTTGAAGAGATGAGACTGGAAACGGGCGCGTGATGATTGAAACACGGAGGGAAGGCCATGGAACGAAAAGAAGCCATTCGCGGTGCGTACCGAATGACGGGCGGAAACAGTTTTTATGACGGCATGATCACCTGCTCCACCCTGAGCGGGAAAGCGGTGTGCCGCTTGGTGTGGGCAATGAACAAGGCGGAAAACGACGCCTATCTGGAAAAGGCAATGTCCGGTATTCCGGAGCATTTCTCCGGCAAGCTGCTGGAAGTGCCGGTGGGAAAAGGGATTCTGACCATGCCGGTTTATCAGACTATGCCGGAGGCGGACATTACCTGTCTCGATTATTCGCCCGATATGATGAGGCAGGCACGGGAAAAGGCTGACCGCCTGCACCTGAAAAATGTAACCTTCCGGCAGGGAGATGTGGGAGCACTCTCCTAACCCTATGGCATACAACGAGTTGTTCGCCCTTGCCTTCGTTGCGCCCTATGTGGCAAGCGAAAAGAAAATTCCACCAACGGCCGTGCAGGAAATGATGCGCCGCTCACTCTATCATATCAAGTGGTATTTTGCAAAGACCGACTTGAATACCGACAAGGGCAAGGCGGAGAACAAAAAGAGCGTTGTCAAATACGCCAAATGGTACACGCCCGAAAAGGAAGCGAAATACCCGACCTCCTTCAAGGTGGATTTTGTCGGGCAGCCGTATGAGGGTGCCTGTTACTACCGCATTACCCGCTGCCCGATTTGCATTTACGCGGAGAAACTCGGTGTTTCCGAACTCATGCCGTTGTTCTGCGAACTTGATGAAGTGATGATCACGCTTCAGCACGGCGTGCTGCACAGAAAACAGACGCTGGCGAATGGCGGAGAGTATTGCGACTACTTTATTACCGGAAACAGAGAATAAACGGAGAAGCTCGTATCGGTCAATAGCTGATACGAGCTTCTTTTCATATTTTTTAGATTGTGTTTCTTCAGACCTTCCACCCGGCGGCCTGCTGCCGCTCCACCACGAAGCGGCGGTAGAGCCCGTCAACAGCAACCAGCTCGTCATGGGTGCCCTGCTGAACGATCTCGCCGTGATCGACCACAAAAATTTGGTCGGCATGGCGCACGGTTTTCAGCCGGTGGGCGATCATGATGACCGTCTTATCATGGGTCAATTCCGCAACGGCCTCCATCAGCTCCTTTTCATTTTCGGGGTCGACATTGGCGGTGGCTTCGTCCAGAATGATGATGGGTGCGTCCTTCATGATGGCGCGCGCAATGGAAATTCGCTGACGTTCGCCGCCCGAAAGCGTAGCACCGCCTTCGCCGATGACGGTGTCAAAGCCGTTCGGCAATGCCATGATAAAGTCGTAGCAGCGGGCTTTTTTCGCGGCGGCCTGCACCTCCTCCATGGAGGCGTCGGGCTTGCCAAAGCGGATATTGTTGGCGATGGTGTCGGAGAACAGATAGACCCGCTGAAACACAAAGGAGAAATTGCGGATGAGGCTGTCGTAGCTGTATTCCCGCACGTCCCGTCCGCCGAGGCGCACGCTGCCGCCCTGCACGTCCCAGAACCGCGCCATGAGATTGCACAGCGTGGTCTTGCCACTTCCGGACGGACCGACGATGGCCACGGTGGTTTTCTCCGGGATGGTCAGGGACACATCGTGCAGGATGGGCTTGCTGTCATAGGAGAAATCCACATGGGACAGGGTGATGTCCTCCCGTTCCGGCGAAAGCTCCTCCCCGTCAATGTCCATGGGTTCTACGCGCAGAATTGCGCTTGCCTTATCTACGCCGATGTCGATGGAGCGGAACAAAGCCGAAAAGCTTCCGGCGCTGTCCAGCTGCTCAAAGAGGATGAACGAGCAGATCAGCATCAAAAGGCAGTTTGTCAGCTCCATGGTGCCGCTGAAGTAAAAGACGATAGCGACCGCGCAGACGGCAACGCCGGTGAGCTTGTTGACAACAAACTGCGCCAGCATATAAAGCACCGACGGGATCTCCATAGCAAAGGACGCCCTGCGGGCTTCCTCCACAGCGCCGTGTACCTGCGTGGCAGAGTCGTGGGTCAGGTCGAAATTCTTGACCTCGGCGATGCCCTGCACATATTCCAGCACCTTGGACACAAGGCGCTCATCGGCATTGAACTTCCGCTGGGAAAGGGCCTGCTCCGCCCGCTGCATGGCGGCGTTGACGGCAAAGAACAGCACCAGTCCCGTCAGTGTGATCAGCCCCATGCGCCAGTCAAAGAGGAACATCATCGCTGCGATGATGCCGGAGGTCAGAAAGCCGCGGGTCGTGACCATGACGACGCGGGTAGCCACATTCGCCATGTTTTCCATGGTGTTGGTGGTGACGGACGTGACCTCGCCGAGGCTGTTGTCATTGAACCAGCCCATAGGCAGGTAGCGCAGGTGCTCGGCGATCTCGATGCGTTTGTTGGCGCAGGCGCGGTAGCCCGCACGGGTCTGGAGCATGGTAGCCTTCATGTTGATGGCAATCGTAATGATCAATGAGATCACGATAATGCCGAGGCTCGTCCATAAAGTTGCCATAGTGACGTTCCTTTCCAGCAGCGCCTGAATGACGATGGCGGCTGCCGGAATACGCATGGCAGAGCAAATGGCGCTGACCACGCCCAGCCAGATAGATGTTATAAACAGCCTGCGGTTGTCCACCCCGCAGAAGGCAAAAAATTTTTTCAGTGTCTTGAGCATTACGCCACCTCCCCGTCGTCTTTGACGCTGATGTGGGCCTCCCACATGGTTTGATAAAGGGGGCAGGACGCAAGAAGCTCCGCCTGCGTGCCGGTCGCTTCGATCTTACCTTGATTGACAACAATGATCTGATCGGCGTCCGCAATGGTGGACAGCCGGTGGGCAATGACCAGCAGCGTCTTGCCCCGCACCAGCCTTCCCAGTGCCGACTGGATGACCGCCTCGTTTTCCGGGTCTGTATAGGACGTTGCCTCGTCGAGAATGACGATCGGCGCGTCCTTCAGCATGGCACGGGCAATGGAGATGCGCTGCCGCTCACCGCCGGACAGGTGACCGCCGGATGCACCGCATACGGTCTGATAGCCGTTCTCCAGCCCCATTATGAACTCGTGGCAGCCGCATTTCTTCGCGGCGTCAATGACCTCCGCATCGGTCGCACCCTTTCTGCCCATGCGGATATTGTCCATGACAGAAAGGTCAAAGAGGTAGTTGTCCTGCGACACATAGGCGATACGCTTTGTGCACTCCGCCAGCGGCAGCGTGCGAATGTCCACGCCGCCCAGGTCGATTTCTCCGTCCTTCACATCCCACAGGGAGGCGATGAGCCGGGCGATGGTGGATTTTCCACTGCCGGAAGGCCCGACCAATGCGTTGACCGTCCCCGGGGCAATGTGCAGATCGATTCCGTGCAGTACCTCCTTGTCGTGATAGGCAAAGCGGACATCTTTCAGCTCGACGGCGTTGTCCGCAGGCAGCTTTTCCGCACGTTCCGGACGCTGCATATCCTCGCCGGACAGCACCTCCGCCACCTCACCCACGATGGTCGTCACCTGCGCGATGTCATCGGTGTAGGAAAAAGCGGTGATCAGCGGCTGCATAACGCCGAAGGACAGAACAATGACCGCGAGAAACGTCTCCGCCGACAGTGTGCCGTGCATATAGAGAAGGCAGCCCACCGGCAAGATGCCGAGAAGTGTCGAAGGGAGTATCGCCATTCCGGCCACCTGTCCGAACAAACTCCCGCGCATCCAGTCGATGAAGCAGTCCGCGCCCTCTTTTGCGGCGGAGACGAACTTTGCATAGCTGGTCCTGGACTGACCAAACGCCTTGATGACCTCAATGCCGCTGATGTATTCCACAGCCGTGTCGTTCAGTGTCTTTGTCGCGGTGACCGTGCGCTGAAACTTCTCGTTATAGCCGCTGAACATGGACATAAAGCAGAGAATGCCCAGCGGCAGGACGATGAACATGGAAAGGCCCATGCGCCAGTCCTCGATGAACAGCAGCACCAGTACCGCCAGCGCCCCCACGATGTTGGTGGTCATCTCCGGCAGCAGGTGGGCAAGGGTGGTTTCGATGGAATCGACCCGCTCGACGATGATGTTCTTATACGAGCCGGAGGAACGATCCAGCACCGTACCCAGCGGCAGCGTCGCTAGCTTGTCCAGCAGCCGGACGCGGGTATTGGCCAGCACATGGAACGTCGCATGGTGGGAGAGAGAGGTGGACACGCTGTGCAGCACATAGCGCAGCACCCAGCAGCCCGCCATCCATGCGCAGAGCGTCAGGCAGCGGGGAAGCTCCGCCGTGCCGTTTACCAGTGCGGTGATAAGCCGGATGATGATGAAATACGGAATAAGCGAGCAGGCAACGCCCAGCAGCGCCGTAAGGACGCTCAAAGCGTACTCGCCATACCGCCCTTTTGCCAGCTCTGCCAGCCACGAGGCGGCGGGGCGCTTTTGCTTCGTGTTCTGATTCATGGGTAATTCCTCCAAGGCAGATCAGGCAGCCAGATGCTTCTTCACGATGCCCTTGCCGATAGCTGCTCCGATGAATGCGGCCACGATCACACCGGCCACCAGTGCCACGGATACCCAGGACTGCAGCATCTGGGATGCGGCAAGGATGGCGTCCTGACGGCCATCGGTGACCATCTGATCCGCCATAGCCTTGGCTGCGATGGCGTAGGGAATGATAGTGCTGCCGAATGCAGCCAGCACCTGATTGATGACATAACTGACGGTCAGAGCTTTCGCATTGCCGTAGCCCATCTTCCACAGCAGCAGCTCGGCAATGACACCGGAGAGAATAAAGAGGATGATGTACGGCAGGTATCCGCCCATAATGGCGCGGACGATACTGTAAATCAGGATCGCACCGGGCTTTTTCACCTTCGTGCCGATGATGAAGTAGACGATGCCCTCCAGCAGGGAGAAAAATACCGGCATCAGAATGATGGTAATGGGCGTTGCGTACAGGACGGAGCTGGCGAAGAAAATGACCACATTGATAAGGGCCAGCAGGACAACGGTGATGATGTCCTTGACTTTCAGTTTATTGGGGTTTGCAGTACTCATGGTAAAGACTCCTTTTGAATGAAATATGGTTGAACGTCGCAGAGACGGCGATCACAGGATAAGGCCGGCGGCGATCGATGCTGCCAGCAGGACGCAGAACACAACATCCCACGCAGAAAACCGAAGCGACAGATAGTTGCTTTTGCGGCGGGTTAAGTCGATGCCCCGTGTTTCGGCGGAGGCGGACAGCGTCTCGGCGATGCGGATAACGCGCAAAGCCATCGGCACGGTCAGTATTTCGATATAGGATGGCAGCGCACGCAACTTTTGCCATGGCGTCACAAACGCGCCCCGGGTGCGGATGGATTGCCGCAGCAACTTCATGTCTCCCGACAGAACGGGGAAGAAGCGGAAAATCACCGCCACGATCATGATAAATCGCTCCGGCAGGTGCAGATTGCGCAGCGCTGCCAGGGTGCGGCTGGCTTCATTTCGTCCAATCAGCGTCCGCATGGAAATGCCGATGGCGATGATGCGCGGGAACAGCACTAACATAAAGGAAAACACCGTGCCCGGCAGCAGAGCGTTTGCCGCCCACAGCAGCCCAAAGCTCATCCCGCCTGCCAGCGCCGTTCCGAGCCAGCCGTCCGCTGCGGTCAGCAGGATCAGTGCCGTATATACGGCATAAACTAAGTGGTTGTTGGATGTGGAGATCACGACCAGCAGGGCCAGCCAGTAAAGCAGCTTCGTTGCCGGGTGGAATCGTTCTTTATGCTGTTTTTTCGCAGGAGCATTGGAAAGATGGAAGCGCTCCATATATTGCCGTACCGCTTGCAAATCTCGTTCCGAATGAACGGGAAATTCTATTTCTGCATGCCCATCCGACAGCCCAATGCAGCGGTCACACGCACCTGCAATTAGCTCAGGGTCGTGGGTGATGATGAGAACAGTCTTTTCTTTCCGCATCTCCCGGATCAGCGCTGCGCACCGCTCCAGACTTTCCGCGTCCTGTCCTGCTGTCGGCTCGTCCAGAATCAGAAGATCAGGCTTCGTCCAGTATGACGATCGGCTTGTCGGATAGATACGCCATCATCAGCGTCAGACGCTGCATCTGCCCGCCGGAGAGGGAAAAGGGATGCCGGTTGCGGCAGTCCCACATATCCATACTTTTCAGCAGCGCTTCCGTTTTTGCTTCAAACTCCGGTGTCACCGCATGGCCGTATTGCAGTTCGTGCAGGACGGAGCCTGTGAAGAACTGGAACTCCGCCTCCTGAAGGATGAACAGCACTTGCTTTTGCAGCTGCTTTGGATTTTGCGACTTTCCGAAAAGCATTATCCTGCCGCCGGAGGGGCGGTAAAGCCCTGCAATCAGCTTGCCGATGGTCGTTTTGCCGCAGCCGTTTGCGCCCACAAGGCCGACGATCTCATGCTCACGGACGGAAAAGCTGACACCAGAGAGGGTATCTCCGGCCTTCCTGCCGTATGTATAGCAGACATCTGAGACGGCAAGCGCCGTCGGCGCGGTTTTCGGCAGCGGCTCTTTCTCCGGCACGGTGATCTCCGCAAGGTCGAGCGTGCGCAGAGAAAGTGTTTGTCTCCGCTCCACTGAGAACGCCTTTGCCTCTGCGGCAGTATATTTTCCTTTGATCTCGCCGTCTGCCATGACCCAAAATTCGTCGGCAATGTCGGCAAGATAGTAGAGTCGGTGCTCGCTGAGCAGCAGCGTTTTGCCCTGCTTTTTCAGGGCAAGCAGAATCTCTTTTAACTGCTGCGTGGCTGCAAAGTCCAGATTGGCCGTGGGCTCATCCAGCAGAAAAATATCTGTGTCCATTGCCCACGCGGACAAGATGGAGATGAGCTGTCGCTCGCCGCTGGACAACTCGTAGACATTGCGATCCTTCAGCCGCTCCAGATGAAAGATCCGGAAGGCCTCATCTACCCGCCGTCGGATTTTATCTTGCGGCAGACCGTGATTTTCAAGACCGAAGGCCACTTCATTGGAGCTGTTCACGGTGAAAAACTGGCTGCGAGGATCCTGAAAGACCGAGGCGGCCAACTCGCCGATCTCGCCGATACGTATTCCGGCGGTGTCCTGCCCATTCAGGCGGCAAAAGCCTTTTAGCTCTCCCTCGTAAAACTGGGGGATTAATCCGTTGATGCACCGTAGCAGTGTGGACTTTCCGCAGCCGCTGCCGCCGCAGAGCACCACACAGCGTCCGGCTGGGATGCTGCCGCCGACTTTTTGCAAGGTGGGCTGCTTTTCTTCTGCATATTGAAATTCAAATTCAAAATCTATCATCGCAAACTCTTTTCTTATTAGTTAGCCGTCTCTAACCAGCGGCCGTAAGAAACGGACGGATGGACCGTCCGAATTAACTTTTCGGATTTATTGCAAGGTATCGCATAGCTGCCGCCAGCCAGCGTTGGTGAAATCAAGGACTGCCTGTAAGCAGGTAAGCATTCTGCCTTCCTCCATATGCTGATCCAGCAGCTGGCGGAAGTACCAGAACTGTGAGCCCATCAAAAGACGGATCGCATCGGCATTTGGCGCTTTCCCATAGATATGCGAAAAGAATTCCACCGTTTGTTCCGCTTTTTGATCCATTAGTTTATGCAGCACGGTTTCCATGGAGCTGCCATCGCTGCGGCAGAAAAATAAAGTGCAGTCATTGCAGTGCTCGGTCAGCAGTTGAAAATATACCTGTTCTTCGGCGTTTATGGCGCGGAGGATATCATCCGGCTGCGCGCTGCACTTTGCTTTTTCGTATTCTTCCGCGATGGGAGCAAAGAGAACCTGCATCGTCTCAAAAAAATCCTGAAGCAGACTGGCAAACAACGCGTCTTTATTCTTGTATCTTGTGTAGATTGCCCCCGTAGTAACACCGGCTTTTTCGGCGATCTTGTGCAGAGAGGCTTTCTGAAAGCCGTAAGCAAGAAATTCCGAATAAGCAGCCTGAATGATCCCATCATCCAGGGAATGATCCCTATTGGCCATGTCTTCACTCCTCTGCGCCTAAATAATAACATCATTATCGATAACGACATTATTATAGCGTTCTTTTTGCTGCTTGTCAATGCGAATTGCACACTGCTTTGCAAAAACACTCCTTGACAAATCTCGTCTCAGAAAACCCTGTTGAGCAAATACGCTGCCGAACACGGGTTTCGGAATATCCAATTCTTTATAGACGACGGATATTCTGGAACCAGCTTCCAGAGGCCGGGGTTCCAGGAGATGATGCGATATGTGAAGGATTACAGCGTATCCGCTGTGATTGTCAAAGACCTATCCCGGCTGGGCAGGGAGTATTCCTACATGGGGCGGCTTCAGGATTTCATCTTTCCCGCTTATGACGTCCGCTTTATCGCCATCAACGACGATGTGGACAGCACCAAAGGGGAAAATGATTTTGCGGTGTTCAAAAATGTATTCAACGACTACTACGCCAAGGATACCAGCAAGAAAATCCGGGCAGTGGTTAAGATGCGGGGCGAAGCCGGGGAGCATATCGCCAGCAATCCGCCTTATGGGTACATAAAAGACCCGCAGGACAAAAAGAAATGGATTGTAGACGAAGAAGCGGCAAAGGTGGTGCAGCGTATCTTCAACCTCTGCATTGCCGGAAAAGGCCCCATGCAGATTGCAAAAACCCTCACAGCCGACAGGGTGCTGACCGTCACCGCCTATCACGCCAGGCAAAAGGGCTGGGTCATGCCGGAGAACCTATACCGTTGGAATACCAACGCCGTGCTTAGAATTTTGGAGCGGCGGGAGTACACGGGCTGTACCGTGAACTTCAAGACCTAT
>OGYB01001135.1_pt1 | contig 13118 bp, 10 predicted proteins | sample 1576421 | NCBI WGS metagenome assembly OGYB01 (sample SAMEA3541577, study PRJEB24748) | human gut metagenome | biome: human gut; feature: human-associated habitat; material: faeces | place: China | collected 2012
GGCACCTGCTATCTGATATACGCAATACTATCTGACGGTGGCAGCTGCTTTAAGCCTGTATACTCTATATACGGCATCGTGGCAGGCGAAGCGAGCGCAACCGTCTTTTCCGTTATCACAATAAAAAAAGATTTCTCATACTTTAAAATATCCGTCAAAAGCCTGAAAACAACAGCCTGGGGCATGGTTTCACTTTTCATCCCTTTATCACTAAACTACATATTGGCAAGCTTTTCATCCTCCGTCGAAAATGTGCTTATCCCGAGAACTCTTAAGCTCTACGGACTATCACCGGCATTGGCCCTTGACATATTCGGAACCATTTCCGGTCTCACCCTTCCCGTGCTTTTATTTCCCGGTGTACTTTGCAGCTGTGCCTGCGTGATGCTTCTGCCATCTGTTTCTGAAGCGAATGCCGCCGGAAAGGATACAAAAATCACTAAAACCATAAACTCCTGTGCCTTATTCGGACTATGCTTTGGTCTTATCTTTACATGCATATTTTATCTGCTGTCGAATTTTATAGGGGATTTTCTTTTTTCATCGAAGCTTTGTGGATATTTCCTTAGAAGACTGTGTTTTCTGTGCCCACTGATGCACATAAGCGGAATGCTTAGCAGCATACTGCACGGTCTGGGTAAAGCAAAGCAGGTGCTCTTCGTCAATCTGCTCACCTGTGCGATAAGAATTCTGATGATTATGCTTCTCGTACCCCACTATGGGATAGATGCATATCTGTGGGCTATGCTTGTGTCGCATGTGTTTATGACACTTGCTGTCGGGATTCTAACCTGCCACACAGCACACAAATAAAAAAGCCTGCACATACTCCAGGCATACCGGAATATGTGCAGACTCATAAAACTACAGATTATACACGTGAAAGGTACTCACCTGTTCTTGTATCAATCTTGATAACATCATCTGTCTCAACAAAAAGTGGTACATATACTGTAGCACCAGTCTCAACTGTAGCAGGCTTTGTAGCACCTGTTGCTGTATCACCCTTGAAGCCAGGCTCTGTCTCTGTAACAGTAAGCTCAACAAAAAGTGGTGGCTCAACTGCAAATACATTGCCCTTGTGTGAGCAAACCTTACACATCTCGTTCTCTTTTACAAACTTGAGAGCATCACCAACCTCATCCTTTGGTAAGTCAATCTGGTCATATGTCTCAACATCCATGAAATGATAGAAATCATCATCTGCATAAAGATACTGCATATCCTTACGGTCAATGTGTGCTGTAGGGCATTTCTCTGTTGGACGGAATGTCTTCTCAACAACACCACCACTGATGATATTCTTTAACTTTGTACGTACAAATGCTGCACCTTTTCCTGGTTTAACATGCTGAAATTCGATAATCTGATAGATGTTTCCCTCGAACTCGATAGTAACACCGTTTCTGAAATCTCCTGCTGAAATCATTAGTTACTTCCTCCTTAAATCGTGCGAGCCTAAGCTCTCTCATTCGTCCATTCTACAATAAAAAGCAATACATTTCAAGTATTTATTTTCTATTGTATGAATTTGTATTGGTTTTATATTTGTTTTATATTAGTTTCTTGCCTCGATATCTGATATCATAGCTACTCTCTTTGCATGTCTGCCGCCCTCAAACTCGGCTGTCAGATAAGCCTTTACAATATCCTTTGCAAGCTCAACACCCACAATCCTCTCACCAAAGGCTATGATATTAGCATTGTTGTGCTGTTTTACAAGGCGTGCTGTGGCTGTGTCTGAGCAAACTGCCGCACGGATTCCGTTGACCTTATTGGCTGCTATTGAGATACCTACACCGGTACCGCATATCAGTATTCCGCAGTCAAACTCGCCTGACGCCACTGCATTAGCCACCTTCTCACCATACTCTGGGTAATTGCAGCTCTCACTTGAATCTGTGCCGAAGTTGGTCACCTCGTGACCCATGCTCTCAACATACTCCATAATTGTCTTTTTAAGCTCAACTGCTGCGTGATCGTTTCCGATTGCAATCTTCATAATATATATGCCTCCAAATTTTAAATTATTAGTTAAAAATTATTTATTTACTTTCTTTAAATGCCTCTTGTAGCATGCAATTACAGGCTTTTCAATAAAGCGCTTAAGCACAATCTGTATCTCCTCATGCGGGTCAATAGGTGCTACAAGTATTGATCTGATGCCCGTAAGATTAGCTCCGATGATATCTGTAAATATCTGATCTCCCACAAAAAGAGTGTTTTTCGTATCTGTGCCAAGCCTCTCCATTGCTGTACGATAGCCTGATGGCTTGGGCTTTCCTGCCTTGTAGATATACTTTATCCCAAGTTGCTTAGCAAAACTCTTCACACGCGGCTCTTTGTTGTTTGAGAGCACAAGGCACGAAAAACCAAGCTCCTTAAGGTGCTTAAACAAAGCAATCGCCCGCTCATCAGCAGGCGAACCATGAGTCACAAGGGTGTTGTCGATATCAAAAATAATGCCCCTGTAGCCCTCCTTATATAATTTATCAAAATCTATGCTGTATGTCGAGTCAATGTACTCTCCCGGGTATAAAAAACTCATAGTATAAAATTCTCTGTCTCCCTGTTAATCTGTTCATTCAAGGCTGCCTGCTGCATAACGGTGACATCCGCACTGCCAACAAAACGCTGATACTGCTGCAATACCTTATCCTTGTCTAAATCGGATACAGCCTTTGTGACATCAAGTGTGCTGATATCACTGTCAGCACCCTTAAGCTCATAGCTCGCATTGGAATCATATGTATTTGCATAATCAAGCGAGGTAAAGCTCTGCCTTGCCCTTGCAACCTCATAATCAGCCGTATCATCAGCAATGGATTGCTGTGAAGCTGCGTCATCCACTGCCTGCTTCGAACTCATAATCTGGCTGTTTCTAAGCTCGTTTACCCTTATGGAATTGTATGAATAAAAGCCTTCGCTCGGGCGAATACCGGAAATGTTCATACGCACCTTCCCATCCTGTTTTAAATAAATCCTGCTGCCTAAACACTATTTGGTGTCAAGCATCTTTTTAAGCTCTGTCATAAAGGTGTTGACATCCTTAAACTCTCTGTAAACCGACGCAAACCTCACATATGCTACCGCATCAAGGTCCTTTAATCTGTCCATAATCAGCTCTCCGATGAGTGATGTAGGGATTTCCTTTTCCTCTCTGGCAAAGATTTCTATCTCGACCTCATCTACAAGCTTTGAGATTGTATCTGCTGAAATCGGTCTCTTGTGACATGCAAGAAGCACGCCCTTTTCAATCTTGGAGCGGTCATACTGCTCTCTGTTGTTGTCCTTTTTTATAACGATAAGCGGGATTGTCTCCACCTTCTCATATGTAGTGAAACGCTTGCCACAATCATCGCACAGCCTTCTGCGCCTGATGGAGCTGTTGTCATCAGCCGGTCTTGAGTCTATTACCCTTGTGTTGTCACTACTGCAAAATGGACACTTCATGCTGTACCCTCCGTAGATATCATATAATATGAAGAAGCAAAATATCTTTGTTTCTCATTATATTATAATACTTCAAATCATCATCTGTATTTAAAAAGACCTATACATATTTCAGTATATCTATACTAATTTTCGTTGTCAATATGTTTTGTACTGATTTTGACTTTTTTATAATTTTTTTGTATTTATAAAATCATAACAGCTTGCGCCGCATATCAGACTCACATATATTTACCAATATTATATCGGGTCCAATCTTCACAATCTTAACCCATGGAATACAATATTCATAATCCCTGCAAAATATTCCCATATATTTTCCCGGTCCCGGCACGATAATCGCACAGATTTTGCCACAGACCGGGTCAAACTCCAAATCTCGCACATGCCCTATGAACCTGCCCTCCTCCACACTCACAACCTCTTTTTCACATAAATCCAGAAAACGCATAAAACAGACCTCCCTTGGTCTATCTTATGCGTTTCTTTTTGATTTTGTGCTTATAAAAGCGTTTTATTCATAAAATTATACATTAAATCTGAAAAGAATTACATCTCCGTCCTTAACAACGTACTCTTTTCCTTCCATGCCTACGATGCCCTTTTCTCTTGCGGCTGCAAGGCTTCCGTTGTCGAGAAGATCCTGATAGTTGACTACCTCCGCCTTGATGAAGCCACGCTCAAAGTCAGTATGTATCTTGCCGGCTGCCTGTGGTGCCTTTGTACCTTTCTTTATAGTCCATGCACGGCACTCATCCTCTCCTGCTGTGAGGAAGGAAATAAGTCCGAGAAGTGAATAGCTGGCTGCTACAAGCTTATCGAGACCGCTTGACTCGACACCTAAATCCTCAAGGTACTCCTTCTTTTCGTCCTCATCGAGATCTGCAAGCTCCTGCTCAATCTGTGCACAGATAACAAATACCTCTGCGCCCTCTTCCTTTGCCATTTCTCTTACCTTTGCAACATGCGGATTGCTTGCGCCGTCATCTGCGAGGTCGTCCTCTGATACGTTTGCAGCGTAGATGGTAGGCTTTGCTGTAAGTAGATTATAGCCCTTGAACCAAAGCTGTGCATCCTCATCATCAGGCACTTCAAAGGTTCTGGCCATCTTTCCGTCCTCAAGATGAGCCTTTACTGCCTCAACAAGCTCAAGCTCCTTTGCAAGTGTCTTGTCCATTCTTGCCTGCTTTGCAATCTTTGCAATTCGCCTGTCGAGAATCTCAACATCCGAGAAAATAAGCTCAAGATTGATTGTCTCGATATCTCTTGCAGGATCTACAGAGCCATCTACATGAATAATGTTTGTATCCTCAAAGCAGCGCACTACGTGTACGATTGCATCTACCTCACGGATATTTGCAAGGAACTGGTTTCCAAGTCCCTCACCCTTACTGGCTCCCTTCACAAGACCTGCGATATCAACAAATTCGATTGTTGCAGGTGTAACCTTCTTTGTGTGATAGAGCTCTCCGAGCTTTACGATTCTCTCGTCAGGCACTGAAACAATACCTACGTTTGGGTCGATTGTAGCAAAAGGATAGTTTGCTGAAAGCGCTCCTGCCTTTGTGAGTGAGTTGAATAATGTAGACTTTCCGACGTTCGGAAGTCCGACGATTCCGAGTTTCATGGTATATATATCTCCTTTAAATTGATTTCATATGTATTTTGTGTATATGATGTTTGTTGATACAACTATGTAGTGTACCACATTGTAAAAGATTTGTATATAATCTTACGAAAAAACCTCCCCTCACATAACCTGATGTGCGGGAAGGTTTTCACATTTTATTATTCACTTACCATCTCATCGCACTTAATCTGCTCGATATGTATGGCAAGATAGCCTGTTTCATTGTCCAAAAACTCATGATTTAAGTCCTTTCCAAGCTCCTTACATATCTCACTGGCCAGTGTGAATGACTCCGGATAATTTTTCTCGATAAACTGATTGAGATCAACCTTTAATTTTTCTCCGGTCGCGGCTCTTGATACCATGTGGCGGATATGGTTCATGAGGCGGTTGTAGGCCATAGTAGTGACATCTATGTGCTTTCCAATCTTTTCCTCTATAAATGTGGCGCATTTTCGAACTGCTGCCGCCATCTCCATGGCATCCGATACCTTTGAATTGTTTAAGGATGTATGAATATGAAGAGTAATGTAGCCGATCTCATCATCAATTATATCAATTTGTTTTTTATCCTTTAGTATATGGCGTATATTCTCAGCTACCTTGTACTCCTTATAAAACATCACACGGATGTCATCGTTTAAAGGATTGCTGATCTGTTCTTTGTTTTCCATACGCTTTACAGCAAATGCTATATGATCTGCCATAGGGAACAATATGCTTCTGTCTATATGTCCAAACTCATGCTCTGCATCATCGAGCAGTGTGTTTGCGATTTCAAGATACTCCGGCTCAATGGATTTTACTATATCCTTCGCCGGACCTCTGTCCCTTGTCTGGGTCAGCTCATACAGTGAATCCTCATCCGTTGGCTCGACAGACTGTGTGATTTTCTTTCCAAAACCCACACCCTTTCCGACTATCAGATATTCCCTTGCGCTCTTGTCCTTAACCGCAAGCACTGTATTGTGATTTAAGACCTTTGTGATTCTGTACATATCGTTCCCCTGACATCTTATTACTTCTCGTAGGTGTCAACTGCGTAGAGAGGCTCTCCCGCCTTAATTGCTCCGTCTGTAATGAGGCGGATTTTCTGATTATCCTTTAGCTCTGTGCAGATGACAGGAGTGGTAACTGATGGTGCGTTTGCTTTTAAGTAATCCAGATCAAGTTTCATAAGCACATCGCCCTTATTAACATGCTGACCTGCCTCAACCTGTACATCAAAGCCTTTGCCCTCGAGTTTTACCGTATCAATTCCTACATGGATTATCATACCAATTCCTGAGTCGGTTGTAAATCCCAAAGCATGCTTTGTATCAAAAACGAATAGGACAGTTCCATCCTCAGGTGCTACAACTACTCCATCCTCAGGTGTAACTACTGCTCCGTCACCCATCATTTTGCTGGCAAATGCCTCATCCGGCGCTGTCGAGAGGTCAGCTGCTATTCCTGTCATAGGACTTGAGATGATGACTGTGCTTGTCGGCTCTTTTACGTCGCCGGCTTCCTTTTCTGCTTTCACATCAGATTCCTGTGCTTTATCTGAAGCTGCATTTTCGTTCTTTGCTTCATCTGCGCCTGCTGTATTATTTTCTACTGCATCATCCTCGAAGTGCTCCTCTGTCACACTCGCAAGATAATCCTCCAGGTCTGATTTTATCACTGTTACTCTTGGTCCATAGATAATCTGTACGCCCTGTCCCTTGTGCACAACTCCTGATGCTCCTGTTGATTTAAGAAGCGCATCGTTTACCTTGTCAGGGTCAATTACTGTGATACGAAGCCTTGTCGCACAGCAGTCCACATCTGAGATATTGGCTTTGCCGCCGAGACCTCGTGATATGGTCTGTGAGAGCACATCTGCTGCAGCTGCTTCTTTTCCGTCAGAAGACTTTACGTCCTTAGCAGCCTTTCTTGCGTTTACATCTGCCTTGGTGTAGAGCTTTGTCTCTGTATCATCATCCTCACGACCCGGAGTCTTGAAGTTAAACTTCTTTATTAAGAAGCTGAAAATAAAGTAATACAGCAGGAAATATACTATTCCAACCGGAATCACGAGCATCCAGCTTGTCTTTTCATTGCCCTGTAATATACCAAACAGGAAGAAATCAAGTAATCCGCCTGAGAAAGTAAGTCCTACAGCAATGTTTAAAATATGTGCTATCATGTATGCGCTTCCTGCGAGCACTACCTGTACTGCAAAGAGAGCAGGTGCTACGAAAAGGAATGAGAACTCAAGAGGCTCTGTGATTCCTGTAAACATACATGCAAGTGTTGCTGAAAGCAAAAGGCTTCCTGCCTGTTTTTTCTTTTCCGGCTTTGCACATTTATACATTGCAAGCGCTGCTCCCGGAAGTCCGAAAATCATAAAAATGAACTCTCCCGAGAAATATCTTGTGGCATCGGCACTGAAATGTGCAATGTTTGCAGAGTCTGCAAGCTGTGCGAAGAAGATGTTCTGTCCACCCTCGACCATATGTCCTGCAACCTCCATTGTTCCACCGACTGCTGTCTGCCAGAACGGCATGTAAAATACATGGTGCAGTCCGAATGGAATAAGTGCTCTCTTTATGATACCAAAGAGCAGTGTTCCGAAATATCCTGTTCCTGTCACCACTCCGCCGAGTGCATAGATTCCGTTCTGCACTGTCGGCCAGATAAAATACATTAGGATTCCTACAAACAGATATGCCACGGTTGAGATGATAGGCACAAATCTTGTTCCACCGAAAAATGACAATGCATTCGGCAGCTCAATCTTGTAGAAACGGTTGTGCAGTGCTGCCACTCCCAGTCCTACAATAATTCCGCCAAACACACCCATCTGCAATGACTGGATACCACATACTGATGTGATGGTTCCATCAAGCACATCCTTTGCAATGCTTCCGTCTGCAAGGATTTTTCCGGAAATCTTGAGCATCGCATTGATTGATACATTCATAACAAAGTATGCTATGACTGCTGAAAGTGCTGACACCTCTTTTTCCTTCTTTGCCATTCCGATTGCTACTCCGACCGCAAAAATGAGCGGAAGGTTATCGAATATGGCACTTCCGACCGCATTCATGATTACAAGAAGTGCATGGAGTATAGTCTTATCTCCGAGCAGCCACTGTAAACCATAGGTCTCAATTGTTGTGGTGTTGGTGAATGAGCTTCCGAGTCCTAAAAGCAAGCCTGCTACCGGAAGGATTGCAATTGGAAGCATGAAGCTTCGTCCTACTCTCTGCATGACACCAAAAATTTTGTCTTTCATGAGCTTTTCCTCCTATAAATGCAGGGTATGTACCGATTTGCACCTATCATTCTTTTTTGCTCCAGCGACAAAAAAAGAGGCGCTTATCATACACTAACCCTGTTAAAAGTTATGTACGACAAATGCCTCCCTAAAAGTAACACGTCTGTTTAAGTTTATATCACAGAACATTTATCATTTCAACACAATTTCGCCTCGAATTTATTTTTTGTTAATCATGCTGTTTTTATACATATTTTTTTGTGAATTATGTCTAATGTCTTTTTTCTCCAAACGTCTCCATGTCTCCACTACCATAAAGCATTCCTCCACTGTGATGCCCTCTGATGAATACACTGCCTTTTGTATTATGCGCATGTACTCGTCCCAGTGGATTCCGCAATAATCCGGTCCGCAGTATTTTTCCTTCAGGTTAGCCAGATAAAGCTCATCTGTCCTGTTGTGTGAAGGATGTCCCAGTCCTTTGTAGATGCGGTTGTTTATCATTATTGCAGCCCTGCTGTAGCGGCCTTTTTTCACCCTTTTTTCAAGTCTTGCTTCCCACAAAATATTTCTTCGTCTCTTGATGTAAACTACGATAGCTGTAAATGCAGTCAGAAAAATCACACAGAGTACGGTTTTTAAAATCACCGGTGGGATATGAAGTCCTGCTTTTGAGTTCTGAGCATCTGTACGTTTATCCGCACCTGACTGTGAACCATAAGCATTCTCACTTCCATCATTTTTTACATCTGTATTTTCTGTATCTTCATTTTCTGCATCTTCATCTGCTGCATCTTCATATGCATTATCTTCATTTACCGCAGCATCATTCATATTCTCAGTATCATCCAAAGCATCACCGGCATTCGTTTTCTTTCCTTTGACACCGATATAGTCAAACTGATTCTGACCTGTCACGTACTCAAAATATCCCGGTGTCATCTCCACCGGAATCCATCCGAAATCATCCAGATATATTTCAACCCAGGCATGCGACTGCGAATCCTTCACCTCACATATATCCTCATCATTTTCACCGGATTTGAAGCTGTCCTCCTTTGCACAGTATCCGCTTACATAGCGGCATGGAACGCCCATCTGTCTGAGTATCATGGTACCCGCCGATGCAAAATGCACACAAAAGCCCTGTCTGCTATTTGAGAGAAAATTTTCAACTACATCCTTACCACCTGCGGAAGGAGGATTTTTGCTGTACTTAAAAGCCTTCGATGTCAGAAACTGCTGCACCAGCTGTGCTGCCGCAATCCTGTTGGCATCATTTTCTCTTATATAGCCTGTGTACATCATATTGCTTGTGAGCTGTCCTGCCCTAAGAAGCAGCTTCGCATCCTCCGCAACAATCCCGTCACCGCCCTGCTTTGCAGTATAGTTTTCCATTACATAATCATTGTATGCCGCATAGAAATCACTGTTGACCTCAAGAGGCTGCTCAGGCTCAAAGATAGACATTTCCAGACTACCATCGAAAATACCGGGACACGCCGACACCTCGATAGTCTTTGTTGCTTTATCCTTTGTGATAAAAAAGTCTTCGTCAAAATCTATATCGCCCTTGGCATCTATACTGTACGGGTCGATACAGTACGGCAAATAGGTGTATTTGGTGGAAAGCTTCTCCATCGTGATTGTATACTTTTCGGTGGCCGGATTGGTCTCATCATCATAATAGCCATCGAGCAGCGTGGCTAATCCTATTGTATTCTGCCACGCTGTCATCCTTGAAGCATCGTGATATTCTTTTTCCATCCCGGAAAAATCAGACTTTTTAATCCATCTGCCATTCTCATAGGTATCACCGTAGAAGCTTCTCAGATAAATATTAGAAGGTACTCCTGCCTTTGCTTCTACCGTCATCACTGTTTTTTCACTGTAGCTTGGATAATGATTACTAACCGTGCCATCCTGTAAATCAATTCCCACGCTGAAGAATGATTTTACGCTGCCCTCCAAATCCTTTTGAAAGGCAAGCATCTGCGGCTTTTTATCGGCAAGTGTATCAGCAAGAGGTTTAAACGCAAATACACATATAAAAAGTATTGCCGACACTGCCGCCATGTACAAAAATACCGACGCTATTCTTAAAGCCTCATTGCCATGTGCACTGCCATCTGCGTCATATCCGGCCATTGTGCGTGCACTGCCATCTGCGATAAAACACCAGAGTGTACACAGCGTGAGCATAACAACCTCACTGACGCTCGGGCTTTTGCCTACGCACAGCTGCACCGCAAGCATAAGCATTGGAAATAATGTAAGCATGCGTCTTCTTTTAATTTGAACCGCCAGTGTCACCAGCAAAAGCATAACTATAAACGATACAAAGCCAACAAATGCCCCCGCAAAGGCTTTATCGCCCTTTGGACAGACAAATGAAGTGCCATAGTACACATTTATTATCTCAAGATACCTGCCCTTTACATACAAAAAGCCGTCTTTTATATGCTCTGCAGCCTGCCAGTTTGCAATAAACACTCCAAGCAAAAATACAAGCAGCAGCCCCGTATTTATCGCATGGCGCACCCATTTTCTTGTGTCAAGCGATGTAAGCCTGTTTATAAAGCCGCTTATCACCGAAAAAATAAACAGCCATACATACACATAATATGGACATCTCACATGTGAAACGGTCGTATTCACAACAGACACTGCACACACCGTAAGAAGTACTGCTGCAGCTGCATTGGCAAGTTCAGTAAGCAGGACACCAAGCACTGTAAATGCATTATTATAATCAGGCTTTATCTCATTTGTATCAGATCTCTGCCATCTGCTTTTCCTAAATGACAATCTCGTTTTTTTCATCCGCTCTGCCAACTATCTCCTCTCCCCTTTTTATCTGAAGTCTTCCGTCCACGCTAAGCAGACACACAAGCTTTTCTGCCCGGTACTTTTCCTCATACAAAAAAAGTGCATCATTCTTTGTATCCGGCTTTATTTTAAGAAAACTGTTCAAAAATATATAAAAGCCCTCCTCGTCATCCACTCTGGCTCTCACAATATCGTTAATGGCGGTATCATACCATGCCACATAATGAGAGCATTTTTGATCCATAAGTGAAAAGGAAAGTGAGACAAGAAGCTTCATAAAAGCATCCGCCTGTCTGCCTTTCTTTATTTCCCTTAAATCTGCTACTATGGCCACCGCACATGCCTTTGGCAGGCTGTTCTCCTTTACCATCAGCTCATCAGTCCTTGCAGAAAGCTTCCAGTGCACACTCTGCAGCCTGTCACCGTTTTGAAACTCCCTGACATCAAACAGCTCCGACGGATCATATCCCGGTCTTAAATCATCATAGATATCAGAATCCCCAAAGAAATTTCTCACTCTGTCCGTTATCCTCACAGGAATCTCATCAATCTGCGGCATCACCTCAACATTTGCATATTTTTTAACTCTTTTCGTGACATAAAAAAGCCTCGAAAAATCATATAGCTTTATCCTTATAAGCTCAAATTCATAATTGCCGCATAGGTTCACGCTGTACAAAAAATCACTGCCTCCTGACAGCCATTTTGTACTTTTTTCGCCGGATAAATTATTTTTCACCGTTACACGGTATTTTACACCATCAAAGCCTGCCTCCTTCAGCCGGCATGAAAGACTCACCCTGATACTCTCGCCCTGTGTGGCGATAGCTATCGGAATGTTTATAGCTGCCACTGCCCGGTGCGCCTTTACAAGCAATGCTATAAATGTCAGCACCATAAACACACACATAAAGCAGCCAAGCAGTGCCAGCGCAGCATTACCGTATATCATCGACATATAAAAAACTATTGCCGCAGTAATTATTCCTATCAAAAAACTAATCACGATTTCCCGCCTTTTTCACATAAGTTGTCGGCTGTTTAACAGCCTTTAGTATCTCATCTATCACTGAAAGCTCTGATACATGTGATACTCTCGCCTTGGTATTTAGCACGATTCTGTGCTTTGTCACATCCGCAAATACAGAAACCACATCAGATGGTATGACATAGCTTCGCCCACTCAGATACGCATACGCCTTTGCCATCCTAACACACGCAATCGTACCTCTCGGACTCACTCCCAGCTCAATGTACGGACTTGTCCTTGTCGCATCAACCAAATCCACAATATATGAGTAAATACTGTCATGTATAAACACCTGCTCGACATCAGCCTGCATCTCAACAAGCCCCTGCGCATTCATAACAGGCTTTATCGTATACTCATCGGCCTTTACACTTTTGCCCTTTGCGATATCCACCTCTGCTTCATGTGAAGGATATCCCATGCTCATGCATATCATAAACCTGTCAAGCTGTGACTCCGGCAATAGCTGTGTACCGGCGCTGCCCTTTGGATTTTGCGTGGCCATCACTATAAACGGCTCCGGGACCTTCCTGCTTATTCCATCCACAGTGACATTTCCCTCCTCCATAACCTCCAGGAGCGCAGACTGTGTTTTGGGACTTGTTCTGTTAATCTCATCTGCCAGAAACAGATTACACATCACTGCACCCTCGCGGTACACAAACTCTCCGGTCTGCTTCTGATACATCGAAAAGCCAAGTATATCCGCAGGCAGCACATCCGGAGTAAACTGTACCCTGTGATTCTCAAGAGCCATCGCCCTTGAAAAAGCTACTGCAAGCGTAGTCTTTCCCACTCCCGGCACATCCTCAAGCAGTATATGTCCACCTGCCAAAAAGGCAGCAAATGCCTTGATGATACAATCATCCTTGCCCTTTACTGCCTTTTTTACTTCGTCTATCACTAACTGTGCATTATTCATTTGTATTATC
>OGYB01001145.1_pt1 | contig 13011 bp, 15 predicted proteins | sample 1576421 | NCBI WGS metagenome assembly OGYB01 (sample SAMEA3541577, study PRJEB24748) | human gut metagenome | biome: human gut; feature: human-associated habitat; material: faeces | place: China | collected 2012
TAGAGGGGGCAATCACAGAGCATAGATGACACCAGCTTTTTGGTCTGATGCTTTCTGCGGTTGCCCCCTCACATATATTTATGCACAAAGGAGATGATGCCGGATGATTGCATCAGAAAAAGGAAATTTTTTTATGGTGTCTAACCGAATCTTTGAGCTCGGGCTGAAGCCGCGGGACTTTATCGTATACTGCTGTCTGCTCCGGCATAGCGACAATAATATCCGCACCTGTTTTCCGTCACGAAGGCTTATAGCGAAAGAATGCTGCATGGACAGGAAAACAGTTGACTCTGCCGTTGAAAATCTTTCTGCCCTTGGTCTTGTAAAAAAGATTGGCAGATATCGTGAAGATGGAACAAGGACAAGCAATCTCTACTATGTTGCCAACCTCTTGGAATAGTGTAAATATTCTGTCAGGATAGTGTAACAAATTCCTATCAGTAACAAAACCCATAGAACAAAACTAACCTGAATCTATTACAGCAGAGAGAAGGATATATACAGACTGTGCTTTAAAAGAAGATTGCAACATTACGAGCCGTATTAGCGCCTCAAAAGCAAGAATAAAACAAACACCCGACCGAGCATTTAAAAAGCCGTTACAGGCGGTTTTTGAGCCGAACAGGGCGAGAATATGCACCCTCATATATTTTTCTTTTCTGCCGGTATTATTAGTTGAAAAACCGCGCAGGAATTACGGCTTTTTTCTCTCCTTTTGGGAGAGAGCCAGCATCGCCTTCGGCTGTACGCCGAGGCAAAAATTTACGGGCAGAAGCCCGCACCCACTTGCCTTCTTTGAAAAGAAGGTAAGCCAAGAAACTTTAATCTTAATGACGAAAGGACTGAGAAAACATGAAAAGCAAAAGACTTAATTTTCGCATATCTGAGGGAACAGATACAGTTATACGTGAAAAAGCAAAAGCGGCTCAGATGACTATAACCGACTATGTCATTACTGCCGCTACTCACAAGGAAATTGTCGATTTCAATGGACTGTCTGAAGTCATCACACAACTCAAGAGACTCGGAAACAATCTGAATCAACTGCTGATTCTATTACGGCAGAACAGAATCCACACCGTAAATCTTTCCGAAACACAGGAAGAACTAAAACAGATTTATGAATTGCTCGCTTCTGTCCTGCGCCAGAGATAATCGTTTGAAAGGAGAGATCATAATTATGGCAATCGTACACTTTGTCAATTACCGAAAGGCGCAGACTAATGCCGGAATGAAGTTTGTACTGAACTACACCATGCAAGACAAGAAAACAGTTTCAAACGGAAAGAAATTTGTCAGCGGTATTAACTGTACCCCAGCCAGTGCCTATACAGAGTTTCGTAATACCAAAAAGTTGTACGGCAAAGAGGACGGCAGACTGTTCTATCATTTTGTGCAATCGTTTCCGGTTGGAGAAAAGATTACACCCGAAAAAGCACACGAAATTGCTTTGAGGTTTGCCTCGGAATCCGAAAAGCTGAAAGGCTTTGAGATTGTTGTTTCCACCCACTGCGACCGTGATCATATTCACTCCCACTTTGTTATGAACAGCGTAAACACAGAAACAGGAAAAAAGTTTCATATCAACGAAAATGAAGTGGAAATGCTGATGAAAGAATCTGACCGAATTATTCAGCACTATGGATTATCTGTTCTTCCTTCACAGCCAAAGAAACAGAAAGTGAAACCGATGTCTGACAGAGAATATCGCTCGGCGGACAACGGTCAAAGCTGGAAACTTCATCTTGCTATGATGATAGACGATGCGATGCTCCAAGCGATCAGCCGTGAGCATTTCATCGAGCTGATGGAGATGGAAGGATACTCGGTCAAATGGACAGACGAGCGAAAATATATCACCTACACCACACCCGACGGGTTCAAGTGTCGAGACAACAAATTGCACGAAGAAAAATATTTGAAAGGAAATATGGAAAATGAATTCAGGATACGCAAGGAAATCACCGCAGGAATTGAAGGAGCAAGCCAGACAGCAGATGCAAACAGCGGCGAGAGCCGAGCCGTGTATCGCGGTTACCGAGCCGAACTGGAAAGCGATGATTGGCTTACAGAAAACTCAGGTCGATATGCTGACCGAGATGATGCAGATATTGGAAACGCTGACCACCAAAGAAGAACTGGTACAGTATATGAACGATCAGCTCAATATATTGACTCAGAGCAATATGGATTGTCAGGCGGCGGTGACGAAATTTCAAACAGAAATGAGGAAAGCCGCGGCGGAATATATCGAATCAACTCAAACGGCGATATCGGATACAGAGAAACAGGCTGGGAAAATGAGCGAGCAATTTTTGAAAACGCTCTCCGAGGCAGAGGACAGGATGGAGAAGTGTTTGAACAAAGCGTTTTGGATTTCTCTGATGCCGACAGCTATTTTAATCATCTGGGAACTGATACGGCATATCTGGTTGCAGAGCTGACTGATATCCTCGACAGCACCCCTTATGTTGAGGACTGCACCACCATGAAACAACCTCGGCAGAAAAAGAAAAAAGAACAAAGTCACGGTCCCGTTATGGGCGGGATGTAACAGTTGGGAGGAGGAAAAAGATTTATGAAAGATAACAAAAATATCATACAGGAAGAGATCGTATACACCGACGCGGACAGCGCATACGATTCCCGCATGGTGCTCAGGCATAGGCGGGAATCCTGTTTTACTTTGACCGATACCGCAGTTACACAGCAGAAAAGATATGAAATCGGCGGGATGCGGTATCTTGTCCGATCAATCTTTCCATGGGACAGCAAACGCACCGCCGAGGAAAACATCAAGCATTTGCTTAGCAGTGAGATTGATAAAGTTTCGTAAACTTTTCCATTCCCGCTGGACTTACTAACCGTTTGGGAGTATGGTTGTGATGACGGAAATCTGTCATCCGTCACCACTCTCAATCGGTTTGACTGTTAAAACGGAGGTAAAACAATATGTCAAACCAAAAGATAACGGCTCTGTACTGCCGTCTCAGTCAGGAAGATATGCGTCAGGGCGAGAGCGACAGCATACAGAACCATGATGTAATGTATAGAGGGTGGATTACACCAAAAAACATTACATCATGACTGGCGGCTCATTTGTGGCGAATGAAAAGACAGTTATGATAAAGGAGGGATGCCCTCAAACCTACCGTAACTGTCAACCACATTCCCACGAAAGGAGCCTTGTATGGAACTGACTTACACCAAATGCGGCGACTATCTCATTCCCAACCTTGTGTTATCGGACACCAAAGAGTACCATATCGGGAAATATGGCCGGTTGCGCCGTGCCTACTTAAAAGAACACCGGCCCATTCTGTATACCGATCTCATTGTCACTGAAAAGCTGTTTCCCCACTTGGAGGAAATCGACACCGCCTGCCGGGAGCGGCTGAAAATCATCGAAAAAGCCATGATGCAGCAAGAGGGCGTCACAGAAGCCCTGAAAGCTGCCGACCAGATGGCATGGGTGCGCTCCATGAACTCCATCCACAACAGGGCCGAGGAAATTGTCCTGGCTGAGCTGGTCTACTGTTGAGGGAGGGAACGCAATGATTTTGGAAGCCATGTATAACGGAGAGTTTTATCCCTGTGAAACGGTAGTGCCCACGTCCCCGGAATACCGCAAGGCAGTCCAAACCTGTGCGGCGTTAATGGAGCAGTTATCCCAGCGGCTCAGCAAAGAGGACTATGCTCTGGTGGAGGAACTCCGGGCGCAGAACGCTATCGCTCAGTGCGAGGAAAGTGAGAGTCATTTCAAGTATGGCTTTTCGGCGGGGCTGATCGTCCAGCAGGAAGCCCACGAACAGCTGCAAAACAAGAAATAAGCGATGGCCGAAAAAGCCCACGCAGCCGGAAAGAGAACCGGTGGCGTGGGCTTTCTGTGTATATGGTTATTCTGTCAGATCATCCGAAGTTTCCGCAACCAGTTTGTCAAAGTCGCTCTGATAGGTCCGATCCTGCAAAACTCGAAACTTTTCAAACTCTTTCTCGGCAAAGGCTTTGGCAATGGCGGCGGTCACCTTGCCTTTATCATGCAGAATATCTTCCTCGTTGAACTGTAAAAATGCGTCAAGCCGCTTGACCCAATCGGCCATATACATGACATTTCCCCGGCGGGCCTGCCGTTCCGCATAGTCCAGATACATGGTGACGATCTCGTTCAGGTTTCGCATTTCCGTTTCGTTCAGATAGTTTTTGGCAACGGTGACATCCGATTTACGGATGCGGCCTTTGGGAGCGTTTTTCCATGTGGTCAGGCCCATGTTGGGCTTGGTGCTGTCGGCACGGCCATATACGATCTCAGCGGCGGTATGATGGGTGACCGCATAGTGGAGCTTGTTCTGCACCGTGGCGAAAAACTCCTTTGTAATAGGGCTTTCCACATCGTAGTCGGCGCTGCACTGGGAATAGATGTCCGTGATTTTCTGGTAAAATCTTCTCTCGCTGGCCCGGATGTCCCGGATACGCTCCAGCTGTTCCTCAAAATAATCCTTGCCGAAAAAGTTCTCCGGCTCCCGCAGCCGTGCGTCATCCATCACATAACCTTTGATGATGAACTCTTTCAACACTCTGCTTGCCCAAATGCGGAACATGGTCGCCTTTTTGGAGTTCACACGATACCCCACAGCGATAATGGCATCCAGATTGTAATAGTTGGTCTGATACCGTTTCCCGTCCGCCGCAGTTGTTTCCATTTTGGAAACAACTGAATCCTCTGATAGTTCTCCAGATTCAAAAATGTTTTTCAGATGCTTGGAAATAGCCGCTTTCTGCACCTCGAACAGTTCTGCCATTTTTGCCTGTGTCAGCCAGAGATTTTCTTGAAATAGTAAAATTTCTACCCGCACTTCTCCATTATCCGTTTTGTAAAATAGAATTTCTCTGGTTTCATAAGGAGTAAGTCCTTGCTCATTGCTCATTCTTCTTCACTCCCATTTGTCCTGCCCTTCCTCGTCCCATACGATTCTGTTTTTTGGTTTTTAAACATCTGCAAATCTTATCTTTGTAGAATAGTTATATTTTACCATGGAACACGGGATTTTTCTACTGAAATCATCCTAACGCTCTTTCTCTCCACGCTGGCGCGCCCAGCTTGCCAGAAGTTTTACGATAACTTTCTTTTTCTGTTCGGGCGTATAGCTTTTCGGAAAGAATTGCTCGATCTCCTTTGCCGGAAGCGTTACTTTTCCTGTATCTCTGGTCTGCGCCTTTTCCTCCCGCATGATCGCAGCAATGTCCTGTTCGGACAATCGTCCCTCCTGGCTGACACGTTTAAGCCGCTGGGCCTGTGAAAGTGACGGTGTTACTTCCTCCGCCTGTAAAATGTCATAGAGCACGGCTTGTTCCTCCGGTCTTAAAAATGCAAGCTCATAGGCGGGATTAAATTTTATTTCGTTGCCGTCCACCATTTCAAGCAGTTCCGGAATGAGTTCATTTAAGCGGATATATCGTTGAACTTGTTTTGTGCTTTCACCTGCATCTTGTGCGATTTTTTCTACTGAGTAGGGATTAAAAAAATTCTGGTCAAGTTGACCAGAATTTTCTTTGCTTGGCCTCCCGGCTTTCCGTTTGATAGAATCCAGCTTCATCTTATACGCCCTCGCCTTCTCGCTGGGCAGCACATTTTCACGCTGTACATTGCTGTCTACCATCAGAATAACGGCGGTATCATCATCCATCTCCCGGACAATAACGGGCATTTCCCGGATTCCCGCTTTCATGCTGGCAAACTTGCGGCGGTGTCCCGCCACGATCTCATAGCCCCCCGCTGCGCGCGGGCGCACAAGCCCCGGCATCAATACGCCGTGCTGCGTGATGCTCTCCGCAAGCTTCTCCATTTCTTCATCATCCCGTACCTGAAACGGATGCCCCGGAAAATCGTGCAGCTCCGAGACCGGCAGCATCATAACACGCTCCTGCGTCTGTGCCTCCAGCGCCCGTTCCTCGCTGGTGCTGAACAGGTCAGCGAGTGGGGGCAAACCCGCCCCGCCCAAGCTCTTTCTTGCGGCCAAGCGTCAGCACCTCCCTTGCAAGCTGTTCGTAGGCCAGCGTGGCCTTGCCCCTGGGGTCGTAGTCAAAAATGCTTTTTCCAAAGGATGGGCTTTCCGCCGCCCGGACACACATGGGGATCTCTGTCTTAAAAATATGCACATTCGCTCCGTATGCGTCGCGCAGCATGGCGCTCACATCACGGGAAAGGTTCGTGCGGTTGTCTACCAAAGTCAAAACGATACCCTCTATTTTCAGACGCGGGTTTTGCCGCCGCTGTACCTTGTCGATGGTGCGTATGAGCTGAAGCAGGCCGCGCATGGAAAAGTATTGCGCCTGCACCGGGATCAGCACGCTGTCGGCTGCCGATAACGCATTGACAGGCATCATCCCCAACGACGGCGGGCAGTCGATCAGCACATAGTCATACTTTCCACGAACATCATCCAGAAAGGTTTTCAGAATGCGTTCCCGGCTCATCGCGTTCACGAGTTCCACTTCTACGCTGGACAGGTCGATGCTGGAGGGAACGAAGTCAAGCCCTTCCGGATGGCTCTGTATGTATTCACCTGTTTTATATGGTAAATCATTGATGATGCAGTGCATCGCCGTGGACAAAGTATTTTGTAACTCGTCTGGATTCTCCACACCGAGATATTTTGTGGCGTCCGCCTGAGAATCCGCGTCGATCAGCAGCACGTGCTTGCCCTGCCGGGCCAGCGCCACGCTGAGGGATACCGCTGTTGTTGTTTTTCCCACGCCGCCCTTTTGGTTTGAAATTGCAATGGTTTTCATTTCCGTTCCTCCCAGTCTCTTTCACTTCTTGCTCCCACAACGATGCAGGCATATCCTATGAAGGCCATAAACAGGCCGGCCGCAACCAGCAGCCAATTCAAAACATTCACCGCTCTGTCCCCCTTTCCCGCGCCAGCTCCTTTTGCAGAAGCTCGTTATAGTCCTTCACGCCATGCGGGATACAGCTTTCCACCCAATATCCCCGCGCAGCATATTCTTCTTCCAACCGGGCGGCATGTTCCCGCCCCGCTTTATCGTTGTCCGTACATATCCTCAGATGTGTCACGCCGGGATGCGATTTCAAAAAGGTCTCAATGGGCAGCATCGAAAGGCCGTCCAGAGAAAGATAGTGCTGCTCCCGCCAGGCTGCTCCGCGCCGGATGCGTAAAGACGCATCTGACATTGCGTCGATTGGGGACTCATACAGCGCAAGCGTACTTGCCCCTTCTTTTTCTGCCGGAATGCAGAATGGATGGCGTTTGTCGCTGCCCGTTACATTTCCGCGAAAAAATCCCTGTGTTCCCCGCAGCCCCGCATGGGCCGGATTTCCCGATTCGTCAAAGCCCACAAAAACACAGTTCGTGTATTCCCGTTCTGCTGTCTTGCGGTTTGTGCCATAGACGCGGCCTGTATGAAAGCAGAATGCAAGGACTTCATCGCAGACGCCGCGCCCCGCCAGGTACTGATATGCTTTGAAATTATCGCCGCGCGGCGGTAATGCAAACCCGCTGTTCTTTTCCTCAGTTACAGGCGGAGAAGAAAGGAAAGGCGCATCCGCGCAGACGATCTGCACCGCACGAACAAAATCATACCCCTCTACTTTTATGAGGTACTGCACCGCCGTTGTTCCTCCCACGCCCCTGCTGTGCCAATTCCATTTTCCATTGACACTCACCTTCAAACTGTCATGGCCGCAGTGCGCATACTCCGTACGCCCTACACGTTTGAACCGTTCAGGCTGGTGGCGCAGCAGAAAAGCCAGCGTATTCACCTCTTTGGCCGCTCTGACTTGTTCTTCCGTTACATATGGCTTCACTCGTTCCATCTCCTTCTTTTAATTTCTGTGTATATACAAAAAGTGCAGTCCAAAACTTGAACTGCACTTGATTTTCCGTATTCTCTTTTCCGCCTGTATCTTTTTACGGGCTTGTTTCGGGGTGGGTTCGGGAGGGGAATATTTTAAAAATATTCTCATGAGACCATACACTTCCCCCATTTTTGAACTATCAAAATTTGTCAACCGAAAGTGGTAAATGCGTCTGTTATTTTGCTTCAAAATGCGTTATAATGGTTAAAATTGAATCATGCCTTTAGGTTGTTGGACGCTGCTATGGATTTGACAGACCAACGTGGAAAAAGCGCGGCACAATGCGCTTTTATACGCACTTTGAAAGGGTTATAACGACGTATTTTAACCTTGTTTGCCCTTTCAAAAGTACGACTCAAAATCCGTTGGTGGCAACACCGTGTGGGTTCAAGTCCCACCACCGGCACCACGTCGGAATGGACTATGCTCCATTCAAAAAGCCCAGCCAGTTGGCCGGGCTTTTCTCATACCGCTCCGTCATTCCTCCTTTTCCCCACAAAACTTTGCTGCGCAAACTTTCGCGGGAGCCCCGCCCTACGGGCCGAGGAGAAAAGCGGGCATCCATTTTATCACGCCAACTCAGCCTCTGAAACCGCTTGGGAAAGCCATTCCCGGGCGGTTTTGTTTTTGCAATAACACACTTTTGCCCGGATGCGGGACAAGGGTGAATGATCGGCACACAGGGCAGCACACAAGTACCATCGTAAATCGGCATAATGCCCAATTGTAAGCCCCGCTCTGATGGGGTATAATAGCAGCACAGGAAGGTGGAGCGGATGAACAACGAAGAATTGATTTTGCAGATGTTGGGCAAAATTTCGGACAAGTTAGAGGAACACGATAAGCACTTTGAATCTATTGACAATCACTTTGAATCTATTGACAATCACTTTGAATCTATTGACAATCAGTTTGAGTCCATTGACAATCACTTTGAATCTATTGACAATCAGTTTGAGTCCATTGACAATCGGTTTGAGTCTATTGACAATCACTTTGAGTCCATTGACAATCGGTTTGAGTCTATTGACAGTCGATTTGAATCTATTGACAATCGGTTTGAGTCTATTGACAATCGGTTGGAGTCCATTGACAATCGGTTTGAGTCTATTGACAATCGGTTTGAATCCTTGGAAACAGACGTGCGCCATACCCGCATGTTGATTGAAAAGCAAGAGCACAACGTGCAGCTTATCGCGGAACAGTACGGCGATATTTCCGCAAAGCTGGAGCGCGTGCGTGAGATCGACGAGCTGCGCGACCGAGTACGGACACTGGAAACGGTCGTGCGTAATCATACGGTATCCATCAAGGAACTGCGCAAGGCCGAATAAAAGCACAAAGCGGGCAGCGTAAAAGCTGCCCGCTCTTTTATGCCGTTTTCCCTCCTGTGGCTTTGCGCTTTTTCGCGCTGTGTGTCCAGACGGGAAAAATATCGGGGCACAGCGTTAGCTGCTTCAAACCATATTTCCTGATACGCCTGAATGGGCAAGTCGGGTATTCGGTAATAACGTTTCAAAACGTGTCCCGGATTCGCGGCATGCAAGCATTTACCGAATGCGCCCCGGCGTTCGCCGCGCGGCATGGCTCGCCCTGTGTGCGGGCGGGGATAAGGCCAGCAGCGCATGCTTGCGCGTTTCCACTTTTATGTTTGAGGCTTCTTGCGATTTGTTCTTTTTTTATTTATAACGGAAACAAATACATACATTTTGAGGAAGGCAGAAAGACGCCTCGCGAATTTTACAGCCTTTTTTGTGAAAAACTTTGAAAGGGTGTCTGAATGGAAAACAAAAAAATAGAGTTGGGTGTGTTCGGAGCAGAAAACAGAAAACGTGCTGCAGATTTTCTGAATAAAACGACGAATAAAGTGAAAACAGCTCTTGACCAAAATGATGATGGCGAGCTTAATTTAAAAGATGCATCCATAATTGCAGAGACCCTCAATGCCTCTGTAAAAGGAACCGTTGCAGTTATAAAAGATATTGCACAAACGAAAAATCGGGAATTGGAATTAAAAACGCTTCAGCCTATTTTCGCAGAAAATTTGGACGGCGCGGATTTCTTGCTGCCCAAGCTTGTCCGCATTACCGAGATGGACAAAAGACGTGCAGAAAGCGAAGTTTGCAAAGGTTCTGTGGGCTATTTCTCGAAAGAAAAAGATTTGAAGGTCGTCAATATTTTCCGAGATAAAATCGGTACTTTTGGGCTGACCTTTTATCCAGACACAGATAACGATATTTACTATGTTGACCCCAGTGACCGCGACCGTTATATCGCCATGGATGATTATTTCAGTTATTTAAAAACTGCCCGAGTCAACGAACTGCAAAAAATTGCACAGGATTTGGGCGCAAAACATTTTAGAGTAACTTTCAAAGAGCAAAAAACAACCTTTTCCAAGAAAAAGCAAAAAGGCAGCGCGAAGGCAAGGGCAGCAGGAGACCACGCCGATATAGATGCAGAACATGAACTTGCTTCCACTGCAGTGGCTACTGTGGAAATTGCTGCTGAACTGGATTTTCCCGGTCACGCCCCCATGCCACCGGAACTCCATTATCTGCAAAGAGAACCTGCCATTCAAACGTTGATTTCCCTGCGAATGGATAAAGCTTCGCCATTGACACACCAGAAATACACTCTGAAGCTTAGCAACTCATCTGGAATAAAAGAAAGCGATGCCATTAAAATCGACGCAGCATTAAAATCCATGAAGATTTGCGGCAACACTACAATTGCCAGCGAGGTCCAGAGCGAAGCGCGAAAATTCTTTGAATATGAAATTGATTTCTAAACCGTCTTCAAATTTACAGCACGCCAAAAGCAGACTGCTCTTTACAAGAGCAGTCTGCTTTTCATTTTGGGCTTTCCTTTTCCATAAGCCTTTTTGTTCCCGTCCCGAAAGCTCTCCGCTGCGGCTGTCCGCGCGGCGCCGCAGCGGGTGACAAAATCCGGAACACGTAGTATAATAGAAGAAAATTTTGGTAATTTTTGTCCTTAAATGTATAAGACTGTCGAATGTAGTCCCCCCGGAGCGGCGCCTGCGTTCCGCATGCCCGCGGCGCGCTCTCACTCTTGGAGCATGGTGGTTATGATCAAGCAACATTTAAAGCAAAACGTATACGAAGCCTTTCTGGAACGGCTGAAATTCATTTTTGAGGAGTTCGACAATATCTATATCTCCTTCTCCGGCGGGAAGGACAGCGGCCTGCTGCTGAATCTGGTGCTGGATTACCGGGACCGCTGCTTCCCCCAAAAGGCGCTGGGCGTTTTTCATCAGGATTTCGAAGCGCAGTACACTGTGACGACGGAATATGTGGAACGCACCTTCGAGCGCATCAAGGGCCGTGTGGAGCCTTATTGGGTCTGCCTGCCCATGGCCACGCGCACCGCGCTCAGCAGCTACGAAATGTACTGGTACCCCTGGGACGACACCCGCCGGGACGCCTGGGTGCGGGAAATGCCGCAAAAGGAATACGTCGTCAACCTGGAAAACAACCCCATATCGACCTACCGCTACCGCATGCATCAGGAGGACCTTGCCAAGCAGTTCGGCAGATGGTACCGCATTTCACACGGCGGCCGGAAAACCGTCTGTCTGCTGGGCATCCGGGCGGACGAATCCCTGCAGCGGTACAGCGGCTTTTTAAACAAGAAATTCGGCTACAAGAGCGAATGCTGGATCAGCAAGCAGTTCAAGGACGTCTGGTGCGCGTCGCCCCTGTACGACTGGTCCACCAGCGATATATGGCACGCCAATTACCGGTTCGGCTACGATTACAACCGCTTGTACGACCTGTACTACATGGCCGGCCTCAAGCCCTCGCAGATGCGCGTGGCCTCGCCGTTCAATGACTATTCCAAGGATTCGCTCAACCTGTACCGCGTCATCGACCCCGAGGTCTGGACAAAGCTGGTGGGGCGCGTGCAGGGCGCGAATTTTGCCGCGATCTACGGCCACACCAAGGCGATGGGCTACCGGAACATCACACTTCCCGAGGGGCACACATGGAAATCCTACACCCAGTTCCTGCTGGACACACTGCCCGCCCGCCTGCGCAACAATTACGTCAAAAAATTCAGAACGTCCATCCAGTTCTGGCACGAAACGGGCGGCGGGCTGGACGAAGCCGTCATCCGTGAGCTGGAGGCCCACGGCTACCCCATCCTGCGGAACGGCGTCTCCAATTATACCCGCGACAAAAAGTCCCGCATCATTTTCACAGGCCCCATCCCCGACGATACGGACGACATCAAATCGTCAAAGGACATTCCCAGCTGGAAGCGGATGTGCTACTGCATTTTGAAAAACGACCACAACTGCCGCTTCATGGGCTTTGGCCTGACGCGCCAGCAGCAGCGGCGCATTGATATCATCCGCAAGAAATACAAAAGCGTGGAGGCGATGGAAAATGGCGTATAAAAGCCCGGTCTACCATGTCATTCCCGTACCCATCGAAAAGGTGCGGCCGAACACATACAACCCCAACGCCGTGGCCCCGCCCGAAATGCGCCTGCTGTACGAAAGCATCAGGGCGGACGGCTACACCATGCCCATCGTGTGCTATTACGCCAAAAGCCAGGACATTTATGTGATCGTGGACGGGTTCCACCGTTACCGGGTGATGCTGGAGCATCCCGACATCTACGAGCGCGAAGGCGGCGTGCTGCCGGTTTCGGTCATCGACAAGCCGCTGGACCAGCGGATGGCCAGCACCATCCGCCACAACCGGGCAAGGGGCAGCCACGACGTGGACCTGATGAGCAACATCGTCAAGGAGCTTCACGAGCTGGGCCGTTCCGACGCATGGATCGCAAAGCATCTCGGCATGGACAAAGACGAGATTCTGCGCCTCAAGCAGATCACCGGGCTGACGGCGCTTTTCAAGGATGTAAAGTTCGGGCAGGCATGGCAGCCCATGGACGAGGAAGACGGGGATGAAAGCGAAAACGGTGACGACGCGCTGCTGGGCTGAGGCCTCCCCCTCTGCCCCGGCGCCCGCCGTTTCGCCTCCGGCGAAACCGTGCGATCGCTTCCCGCAAACGGGAGATTGCAGGCGTCCAAATGACGTTTTTGTGTTAGGGCAACACCGCACAATTCTAAGAGTCGAATCGCGCCGGCAGATTTTTTGGCAGGT
>OGYB01001153.1_pt1 | contig 12951 bp, 7 predicted proteins | sample 1576421 | NCBI WGS metagenome assembly OGYB01 (sample SAMEA3541577, study PRJEB24748) | human gut metagenome | biome: human gut; feature: human-associated habitat; material: faeces | place: China | collected 2012
CGACGTGGCGCCCTGAGCGCGAAGCGCGAGGAAGTGCCCTTGGGGTGCAATCTCGTGCAGGCAGTTACGATTTCGTCGATAGTTTCCCACGATTCAACCGGATGTTGCGAGATCACCGCGTCCCTTTTGGGGCCTTGCAATGACAAATCTGATGGCCTAAGCCACCGAATTTGTACTGCAAAAAACCTGCGCCTGCCGCTGCAAAGGGCCTATTGTCCATTCCCGGAACGCAGCTTCTCTCTTCGTGCCTGCTTTCGCTGTTCCTTTTTGAGCCTGCTTTTTCGCTTCCGTATGGCGGCGCGAAGCGGCGGGACGATAAGGAGCGGCAATGCGGCTCCCCAAAGAATAAAATCGAACATCAAACATATCCCGGTACGGTCCTTGAAGGGCGCAATACCGGCCGATTCCGGATAGAGTTCTTCCTCTCCGCAGGTTACGGAAAGAAGGGCAAATTCTCCGTTGGAAAACGCCGGTCTTCGGACGTAGGTGCATGTGATCGGCTTTCCGATGACAAAATGCTGTCGGCTGTCTTCCAGTGACGAAAACGGCGACTTAGCTTCGTCCGAAGAGACTGCGACCTTTGTTTCATCCTGCAGTGTAAGGACATAAAGCATGCGATAGGGCGTATGCTGCCGCAGTTCGTCCGTCCGGCTGCTTTGCACTGCAATACATTCTGCTGTTACAGTTTCCGTGTTTCCGGATTTTGCTCCAAAATAGATCGCAACATCACGCCAACCCGACAGGGTGGACAGGCTCAGCAAGATAAGTGCGATTGCAGCACGGGCGGAAAGGGAAATCGATCTTCTTTTCTTTTTCTTCATGGCCTATTGCCCCATTTGACTTCTAACGGGTCTACGACGCACCCGAGAAAGACGGGCCTTCCTGCGCGGGCAGCATGATAATAATTGGTACGGAGTTTTTCCCAAAAGGCGGGAGAAAAGTAGGCTCCCGCTTTTGGCTCATAGTGATAGGCCGCCTTGAGATATCTGCGGAGCGCCTCGTATAGTGCCGCGCTCTCCGGAACATATGCGCCGCTGCAGGCGGGAACAAGGTACAGGCGGTCGGCCTCATATGTCCGCGACATGGCATTCCCCCTGCAGCAATTGCAGAATTCAATTATTGCTGCCTCCGGCATGGAAGCGCTGCATGCGGCTGCAAGCCCGGCCGGGACGATACGGAACTTGCACAAGTGCGTGGACATTTTGCCCTGCACAGCTTCTATCATGGAAAGCGGCGGAACGGCGGCATTTCCGATCCAGAATGTGCCGCCCCGTCGGTCGATTTCCTGAAGGAATCGGACGGCATCCGGCTCTGCGTGGAAGAACGATATCTGACGGGACATGATGGACTCCTTCTATCATAGAGATGTACTGCCGGGCTGCGGCGTGGCTCAGTGCCCGGTGCGTACAACGCGCCGGGTGGTTTCTATGATCGGCGCAAAGAAAGCGGCAAGTTCGGCATCCGACAATCTGGCCTGCGCCTTCAGTACTTCCAGCTCCGCGTGCATCCGGCGCGCAACTGCCTCGGAAGAGCAACGGTCTGCCGGAATCAACTGCCCGGTTTCTGCCGCCATGCGGGAAAAAAGACTGCGATCGTGAAGATACAGTGCGGTGTATGCTTTCAGCATGGCGATCCTCACTGGCGGACAGAAGAAATAGCGCTGTACGTCCCGAGCGGTCAGCAGATACTCCATGAGAAGCTGCGGCGTAGCGATCCGTTCAAAGAAAGGAAGCACCTCTTTCTGCAGAGCGCTGATCAAACGGTCGACGTCTATCTGTTTGGAGTTTCGGCCGTTGGTGATCTCGGAGATACGCCGACCATAGGTAAGATATCGCGTGCTGCAGGGTATGTAGAGTGGCATAATGAAATAAGTCGGGTATATGAGACTTGACGGCCGTTCAAACAGAATGCACTGCATGATATCGTGATGCTCGCGGGTATATAGCCGCCCTTTTTTAGAAAAGCCTGCTTTGATGATAAATCCGGATAACGCGGCGGGGATGATATCGCTGCTCATGCGGAGTGGCCTCCCTTTGGCATGAAATGGAAAACGCCGAAAGCAGGCCCGCTGCGGCTTTCCCTGAGCGCCATGCAGGTCGGCAATATTTGCGGTATTGATTTTATGGCGCACGGCCCTCAGGTTTGTCATTGCGAGGAGGCCGTAGGCCGACGCGGCAATTTCGGGAAGGCACTGCCGATAGGTACAGACCATCATCAAAACGCCACGCGCCAATTGCGTCTGCAGCGGCGCTCATCGAGCGCCCTGCACAGGGGCATTCAAACGAAGAGGGCACTGGTGCACCACAGCAGGGGAGCACGGCGGTGAGAACGGTATGCTTCTGCTTCCATTATGACGGATCGCGCAAAAATGTCAACAAAATTTTCAAAAATTCCTCTGCAGAGCGGGTGGAAATAATTCGTCAGAAAACCCGCCGCCAACTTCATTGGACGAAACAAATCGCCGGAATTTTACGTCACATTCCGTATCGTAACGAGATGTGCTGGCGTGAATAAAATCACGCAGCCAGAAATGAGATAATCAGGAATGTAGTCTATCATACGTCAGATTGAAGTTAGTTAACTTGAAATTATGCTAAAAGAACTGCCTGTTGACAAATGGGAATGTCTCGTGTATGATCAAATCAGGATTCGGCATCGCCGAACAGAGACATGATACAGGAGGAGAAACCATTGAAAGCGGGAAAGAAACTGTTAGCGCTGCTGCTGACGGTCTGCATGCTGCTGTGCATGCTGCCGACGGTGGCGTTCGCTTCCGGCAGCGATTATCTGAAGATCGCCATGCTGGACAGCGGCCGAAAATATTTTTCGGCAGATTGGGTCAAGGCCTTCCTCTATGAGGCCAAGGCGGACGGCTATACGCACGTCATGCTCGCGGTGGGCAATGACGGTATGCGCTTCCTGCTGGACGACATGTCGCTCACCGTGGGCGGCAAAACGTATTCCAGCGACGCGGTCGCCTCGGCTATCCGCGCGGGCAACAACGCCTACACGACGGCATCTTCGGGCGAGTGGACGGAAAGTGAGATGGACGAGTTCTTTGCCACGGCCAAGAAAGCCGGCATCGAGATCATTCCGCTGCTGAACAGCCCGGGCCACATGGACTCGGTGCTGTATGCCGCGTCCTCCCTGACGGGGACGAACTGCAGCTACAACGGCTCGAGCCGCACCATCGACGTGACGAACGACACGGCCGTCCGGTTCTCGCAGGCCTTCCTGCAGAAGTATGTCGATTACTTTGCGGGCAAGGGCTGCCGCTATTTCAACTTCGGCGCGGATGAATACGCCAACGACCGCTACACGAGCGGCTCCATGGGCTTCGGCAGCCTGCAGAGCAGCGGCAAGTATGGCTACTTCATCAAATATGTCAACGAGCTTGCCGCCATGGTCAAGCAGGCGGGCATGACGCCCATCGCCTTCAATGACGGCATCGAGTTTGCCAACAAGATGAGCGCCTCGGTCGGTTCGACGACCTACACGTTCGACCGCGACATCGTCGTGTGCTACTGGTCCGGCGGCTGGAGCGGCTACACGCCCCGCACGGCGGCCAACCTTGCCTCGGATGGCTTCCGTATTATCAACACGACAGGCGACTTCTACTATGTCCTCGGCAAGAACGACAGCTTCGACAATGGTTATACCTATGCCGCCAACTGGAGCAATTATAAGGTGTGCGGCACGAGCCTGAGTGCTTCCTCCGTGATCGGCGGCATGTTCTGCATGTGGAGCGACTATCCCGGCGCAGAGACGCAGACGCAGGAAGCCAAGAAGATCCGCCTGCCGCTGCGCGCCATGGGCCTCGCCATGGACGGCGCCTACACAAGCGGCATGGACACGTCCGTCGTGCCCGGCGGCTTCAACGCCGACGGCTCCATCAACACCGATCCTCCCGCGCAGAGCCACGACTACCGTCAGACTGCCTCGACGGCTGCGACCTGCACGGAGGCGGGCAGCGTGACCTATACCTGCGCCGACTGCGGCGATAGCTACACCGAGACCGTTCCCGCCCTCGGCCACAATTATGCCGCGGCGGACGACGCGGGCGACACGATCTACACCTGCACGCGCTGCGGCGAGCAGCATTCCGAGCTTCTGCCGCGCGAATATGTCTCCGTCAAGACCGGCAAGACGACCGAGGCCTACACGCTCGACGGTGAGCAGAGCTTTACCCACACGGGCGATGCCACCATCGCGCGCGGCGAGCTGACCGTGGTGCAGGGCACGGGCACGAAGGTGTCCTATTCCGCCAGCGCCTCGGCCTCCGTCCCTGGCTATACGGACGGCGGCTACAACTGCGTCGCCTCCAATCTTATCGACGGCGACACCTCCACCTACTACTGGTCCACCAGCTGCCAGACGTCCGGCATGTATGCCCGTGTCGACCTCGGCGCGGAGGTCCGCTTTGACGCCGTGCAGATCAGTGCTCCGGCGCACGGCGACTACTGCACGAACGCCAATGTCCAGCTTTCGGCCGACGGCCGTACCTGGACGACGATCGGCACGTTCACGAGCAGCCGCAGCACGGCTGTGACGAAGACCTACGCCGTCCCGTCCTCCGTCGAGAGCTTCCGCTACATCCAGGTCGCCCTCACGACGGCGCGCAACTACTGGTGGCAGCTGTCCGAGATCGCCTGGGGCAGCTATGACGGCGCGACGTTTACCCGCGCCGCCGCTTCCGGCACGGTCCAGACCGGCACGGCTCCCATGACGGAGGTCCGCTTCACCGGCGTGGCTGCCGGTACGACGTACTACGTCATCGGTGGCACCCGCTATGTCATCGAGGTCGAGGCCGACCATGTCCACAGCTATCAGGAGGTCAGCCGGACCGCCGCGACCTGCACCGGGGACGGCGTGACGACCTACCGCTGCGAGACCTGCGGCGACACCTATACCGAAACGACTCCGGCCACCGGCCACAGCTACACGGCCGCCGTAACGGCCCCGACGTGCACGGAGAAGGGCTACACGACCTATACCTGCAAGCGCTGCGGAGAGCATTACACGGCGGACGAGGTTGCTGCGCTCGGCCATGATTATGCGGAGACCACCGTTCCTGCGACCTGCACGGAAAACGGCTCCGTGACGCACACCTGCACGCGCTGCGGCAACAGCTACACCGAGACCCTCCCGGCCACGGGCCATACCTACACCGTTTCCGGCAGCGAGGCAACCTGCACCGAGGGCGGCAAGACCGTCCATACCTGCACCGTCTGCGGCGACACCTATACCGAAACGACGCCTGCGCTCGGACATGATTACAAGGCCGTTGTGACGTCCCCGACCTGCACGGAGAAGGGCTACACGACCTATACCTGCAAGCGCTGCGGAGACCATTACACGGCGGACGAGGTTGCTGCGCTCGGCCATGATTACAAGGCCGTTGTGACGGCTCCGACCTGCACGGAGAAGGGCTACACGACCTACACCTGCACGCGCTGCGGAGACCATTACACGGCGGACGAGGTTGCTGCGCTCGGACATGACTACGAAGCCGTCGTGACGGCTCCGACCTGTACCGAAGACGGCTACACGACCTATACCTGCAGGAACTGCGGCGACCGCCGCACGGGCCATGTCGTCGGTGCGCTGGGCCACTCCTATGAGTGCACCGAGAACGGCAATGACCGCATCTACACCTGCACGCGCTGCGGCGATACCTACACCGAGGCCATCCTGCCGACGGTCGAGGTCAAGCTCCAGCCGGGCGAGACCTACACGTTCCACACCGAGGACGCCGCTGTGACGGAGTCCGCCGATCCTGCCGTCGCTGCGACGACGATCGAGGCGCTCTCCGGCGGCTATCAGCAGGTGACGGAGCTTGCCGAGGGGACGTTCCTCCTCGTGAGCGGCGGCCGCATGCTGACTGCGGCGGCTTCGACGTACTACAGCTCCTGGGATGGTGCGGGCACTGTGAGCGGCCTGACCTGCGCGGCCTACAGCACGACGGGCGACCTGTCGAACGCCCTGTGGACCGTCACGGCGGTCTCCGGCGGCTACACCGTGCAGAGCGCGGACGGCCGTTACCTGAATCTCACGGAGAGCACCCGCTCTGCAAGCGTGACGCTGACCACTGCGCCGCAGGTCCTCACGATCACGGATCTCGGCAGCGCCTTCTCCATCCGCTTCAGCGATACCTATCTCGACCGCTACAGCACAACGTTTGCGGGCGCCTATCCCGGCAATGCGAACGCGAACGAGCGGTGGCAGCTCTATCGCGCGGTCCCTGCGGGCTATGACGTGACGATCACCGGCGTGGCCGAGGGCGCGACCCGCACCGTCATCGGCGGCGTGCGCTATGCCGTCACGGTCCACGCCCATTCCTACACGGCCACCGTCACCACGGCGGCAACGTGCACGACGCCCGGCGTCCGCACTTATGCCTGCGCCTGCGGCGAAAGCTACACCGAGGAGATCCCGGCAACGGGCCACAGCTATGTCCGCACGGAGGAGAACGGCAATTACGTCTACACCTGCTCCGCCTGCGGCGACAGCTACACCGAGCCGGTGAAGACCGCGACCTATGACTCCGTGAGCAGGCTCACGTCCGGCGGCCGCTACGTTCTCACGGTCTACGCCGGCGGCGGCTACTATGCCATGACGCACGACGGCACGACGATCGGTGCGCAGGCCGTCACCATCGAAAACGGCCGGATCACCTCCGACGTGACCGAGAGCATGCTCTGGGATTACTCCAACGGCTGTTTCAGCTTCCAGAGCGGCACGACGACGTATTACCTCTATAAGTCCGGCAATTCCTCTCTGCGCATCAGCACGTCCGGCACGAGCGTCTCGTACTGGTATAACCGTCTCGGCTTCGGCAATGCCTACCTGCGCTACTCTAACGGCTCGTTCTATCTGACCCGCTGGAACTATTCCTACTGCTACCTGTTCCAGGAAATGAACGGAATCTGACGGGAAAAATGCGACCGGGGCCGGCTCAAAAGAGTCGGTCCCGGTTTTGCGATTTTATGAATATCTTGTGGAAGATTTTGCTAAAATCGGTATTTAGCTTCTAGATAAAGTCCGGATGCAATCCTACGCTGGGGAAAGAGTGAAATCAGTCAAGCATTTTTGGTGTGTTTTCCCTTGCGATTAGCGCGTGGGATGTATTCTCTGAGACTTTAACATTATATTCTTTACCACGGCGCTCCATTTTTATAGGCTTTTGGTGTTCATACTGGTTACCATGTATGTCATAATATCGCATAATATAGGAATATTCTCCAAGAAGTTTCTCATCACCGTAAAACAGCAACCCTGCATACATTTCTTCTTTAACAGGTATCGAAATTGGGATGGAGGTTACAGTGATATTCTTGTTACCAATCGCTTGAATGGTAATTGTTGTATTAATTGCGCAGCCATTTCCAACATTTACAGCCTTAATAGGTATGTATATTATATTGTTTTTCCATATTTCGGTTCCACCGTTACCACGAATTGTTATACCCATTTTGCGTGCATCTTCTTGTTCTTCTGAGAGCTTTCTGGTGTATTTTATTGTCCCATTTTCAAAAACGAAAAAGCACTCATTGAATATGAATTCTCTGTAAGTCAGATCGTCCCTTGTCCGATTTTCCTGTTCTTCTTCAAGCTTGCCATCATCACTAAATAGGGCTGAAAGAAAGGGATCTATCCGATTGTTGCCGAGAATATTGATCGCGAAGTATGGCAGTACATCTCTTCGTTTGTCCTCGCGATATTGTTTGTGTGAGTACCTTAGAGAAGCAAATACACCGATTGCGGCACCAAGGGAAGCGATAATTGCGCCATAATAAGAAAGCACATCGGCAGCAGTCCACAAAGTTACATACCCGCTGTTGGCCTTATAGGACTCATTGATAATGATGGGAACGCCAACGACAAAGACGATTATTGCGCACAATCCGATTATGAACCACTTTATATATGATTTTTTCATGGCCCTGTTCACCCCTGCATAAATGGGTTTTCTATTGATTGCTTCATAGGAGCGGTTCTAAAGCCTTACACAGTTCGGCCTTTTGTGCAACAGACTGCTCATCCAGAGCGCCAGCTGTGTCTTTCTGCAAAAATAATATGCGTTACGAGTAATAATGCGTTCCGCTGCCTGACTGACGAGCCGAATATGCGCAACAGCCTACGCAGTTTTCCCGCCGTAATTTAAAGGACAGTTTTTTGCTTCTACTTCGGGCATTGGGTCTATATGCGGCAGGCGTGTTAGGAAGGAAACGCCTTCACACAAAGTGATCTCGTGCAATCATGGCCAGCCGCTCCCGCAGGTCGGGGCTGAAGCCTGCGAGGTCCTCGAGCGTGATGGTCTTGTCATCCAGCAGATAGAGCAGGTTATAGTACATTTCGGAGCGGCTGACATCGGCCACGACACCGACGCGCTTCTTGTCCTTGCGAAGCCTCTTCTCCAGCTCCCAGAACTTGTCGGATGCCTTGCCGAGCCCGGCCAGCAGGGCCGCGTAGGATTCGGCCAGCTGCTCCATGCAGCGCTCCTGCCACTCCGGCAGCCTTTTGCGGAACAGCTTCCAGTCGGATTCGTTTACGGGCAGCATGGGGGACCTCTTGTGTAGAATAATTTGACGTTTGCAGGGATGACAGAATGTCTGATGCGGCTTTACTCCCGGTTCTCCAGCCGCCTGCGGATGGCGTTCAGCCACGCGCCGTTGTATTTGAAATACTGAGGCCCGGCGACCGAATTCCGGGTCCCCAGCAGATGCTTCGCCAGTGCGGCCAGGGACCATATTTCGTCCTGAAAGCGCACATGCTTGTCGTCGGCGACGGTGCAGCGCTCGCCGGTTGTTCATTCCCGCGGCAGCAGAATTCCAGCTCCGCTCCCTCGGAAATGCCGAATTTGGAAAATGCGAACGGGGAGACCCGTTCCCGGTGCTGCTCCTCGATCTGCCGGGCCAGCGCCTCGTCCTCTGCGCTGTTGTCGTCACCTTCCATTTTTTCAGACGGTGGTGGAAGCCGTTGATCTCCGCGATCGCCTCGAGGATCGCGTAAGCGTCCTCCGGCGGCATGGCATAGAATTCCCGGATGCGGCGCTTGCCGTCCACTTCTTCGGCAGAACGCAGATCGGGGTTCAGCTTGCCCAGAATGGGGTGGAGCTTCTTGTCCGAGAGGGCGGAATCCACCTCGTAGGTGGCGTACACCCGGAACGCAAAGGGGACCGCCGTGCTGCGGTTCAGCTCCGCGAGCCGCTGCTTTACATCCGTGGCATAGCCGAGCTTCCCATATTGCGGGAAGGAGGGATTCGGGAGAATGTAAATGTATCCGGTCGTGGTCGTCTGGGTCCTTTCGTGAGGGTGGAAAGATTGTGCTGTTTTGGGCCTCATAATAGGCCTCCCTGGCATCGGAGATCAGCTTCTCAATACTGACGTATTTAACGGCTTGCTTCTTCTCTCAGCGCAATTTGTGCGGATCGCAACTAACGATATGCTTGTGAACACAAACGGCACGGTCTTTGTCTCAGTGCACCGCGTGCAGATCGCAACGGGTACCACACCGGGGAGTGGCTGTACGTCGTGCTTTGTCTCAGCGCACCGCTTGCAGATCGCAACCTGGGCAGCCTGCTCAACGGCTTCGGAGCGTTTCTTTGTCTCAGCGCACCGCTTGCAGATCGCAACGGCAAATGTGCATAAAGCACCGCGTGCGGATTTGTGGAATGCGCTGTAAGTCGGTAGATAGCTTTTCGCAGCACGAAGATCTGCTGCGCGCTGACTATTTTCCCGAGCTCTTCTGCTACCAAAGCAGCCTCCGCTGCCATTAACGGTAGCCCCGGACGGACAATCGACCGGTTTTCTCCGGTGCGAACGGCACCGGCATTTTATGTCTTCCTGGCCTTCGCGTCAGGCAATGCTTCTGCGGATGCCCATACTGGAGGGTGTTTTGGGGAGAGCGTGCAGGCGCTCGATTTCCCGATGATGGTACTGCACAAAGGCGGGATAGTCCCGCGCAAGGGAATCGAGATCAAGAGCTTTTGACATAGAGTCATAATGCTGCAGCAGGAAGGCGGAATAGAGATCACGTTGGAGATGCTCACCGTCCTGCATTTCGTTCCAACGCCGGGAAAGAGACTTTTTAACATATTCACCGGTCAAATGATTATATTGGCTTGCTTTGATGTCTGCTGGGTTGATCTCTACAACATTCGGCAGCCCGAGAGACTTGCATTTTTGCCGCAATATTTCGATCAGCATGGCGGGTGCCTTGTTGGCAATGGACTTTCCAAACCGCTTTTTGCTTCGGGGCTTTCCGGTCTTTTCAGATATCACGGTCTTCTTTGCCCGGTGCGTCAGGGAAGACCATTCCATTTTTTCCACATAGAAATGATCACCCAAGGACAGCAAATGGTTCGCCAGTTGAATGTGCTGGAGCTTTCGCATTTCAGCCTGACGGTGCTGCAGATATTTCAGTTCCTGTTGGCTCCTCCGATATCGCTTGGACTTATTATGTGTTAACTTGACACCGCGCCGGATCGTGCCGTCCTCGGCATAGTTATCCGGGTTGGCTGCCCTTCTGCTCCGGTCCATTTTTCGCTGCAGGCAGCGCTTTTCCTGCTCGATGTTCTGTACCCGATCTGCCAGTTCGACGAGTCCGGCCACCCCGGCGGCGGAATACGCCAGTGTTTGCGGCCCGATGTCCAGCCCGACGGGGCCGCTGCCGATAGGGCGAACCGCTTTTCCGGTAACGGGATCGGCCTTGATCGCAGGCTTCCCCTCCAGAACGAGCTGGGCATACCAGCGGTCTCTGCGCTTTCCGGGCCGGCGGACCAATCGGACAAGCTTTACTCTGCGCTGCAGCATATCGGTCTCGTAAGCATTGTCCGGCGATACCTTCAGCGGCAGCTTCAGGCCCTTCCACTCGATGTAGGGCCCGCGGAACATGATCTCCGTGCCGCCGCTTTTTCCCGTTCTGGAGTAGCCCTGCACAGAATTTACCTCACCGGGCTTTTTGTAATGTACCTTCTTGCCGCCCTTTTTGAACAGAACCTTATCAAAGGCCGCCCAGACCTGCGGCGCGATCCCATGAACGGCGACACTGGAGCCGATGTTATCACGGAAGTGCTTGTAATATTTTCCCATATCTGTAGTGAAGGAATAATCCGTAAACCCGGCCGTTTTCAAACTTTTCCGCTGCTCTTTGTATAACTCCTGCAGTTTGGCCCGATCCGCAGGGTTATTCCTGTCCAATGCCCGTATTTTCTGCTCGTTCTCCAGATATTCGGCAGTCCGCTTTATCTGTACAAGCCGTTTCAGCTCTGCATGGACCAGCGTGTTATAGAGCTGCCGCGCGATCTCAAAGCGCTTGGCAAGACGGTCCTCCTGCCACTTTTCCAGTTTTAACGGTAAAGTCAGGCAGCAGGTATCTGTGCTGCTCTTTTTCACAGGACTCCCTCCTTGCCGGCTGCAGCAAAACACGACCCGGATCGTTTAGAACTATTTTATCATTAGGTGTGCAAAAATACAAGCTGTGTGACAGCAGTTTCCTGTTCAAATTCCTTTCAAAACTGCAAGAATAGAATTGTTTGCGGAGCGCTGCAGCGCCCCGCAATGTCTTTTTATCAGTTCATAATTCCATACCGCTTCATCAGCTCGATCCGCTCTTTTCCCAGCTTGATGGAACCGGAAGCGCTGTTGCCTGTTCCGGACTGCTTTTCGCTGGCATAGTGCGCAATGCGCTGCACCCACGCGACCGGCAGCAGGTACGGACGCTTTTTGAGATAGGGATAGCGGCGCTCCAGATACTCGCGCTTGGGGAATACCGTGCTCAGAACGCTGCTTTTTTCACCGGTGCGGCTGGCCTTTACGGCGTTCAGCGTGACGGTGGAGGAATGGAGGCGCGTTAGGTCGTTGGAGCCGTACACGCCGCCGCAGAGGGTGTCGTGCAGCAGCGGCTCCACGTCGATGCTGCTGTCCCACGGCGCGGGCAGGTCAAAGTCAATACCGAGATATTCTCGTGCGATGCAAAACGCCGCCGCAGCAAAGGTCGCCGCGTGAACGCTCTCGCACTGCTCATGCAGAAGCTGCCAGTCGATCTCCGCATGATACGCCCGCGCCCACAGGCCAATGTCGCAAAACTGCCGCGCCCCGATGCCGCTGCGGACGAAGTGCTTGTAGGCGTGCAGGATCAAATACAGCAGATGCTCGTGGGGCGGCATGGCGAGAAAGCCGTCCATCTCGACGGGATTGATGTCGGTGAAGAAATGGTTCAGCTCGTCATGCGCATCCTCGGCAGAATCAAATAAATGTCGGTGCAGCTCGATGTAAAGCGGGCTGCCGTCTTTTGTGTAGGACACCTCGTCCGCCGATGCCAGTTCGTCCGCAGGAGTGCCGGTGCGCAGGCCGTTCGCCAGAAGCTGCTCGTGGCAGGCCATGAACTCCGCGTCCGGAATGTAGATGTCATCATCCGCGCTGATACGGTGATCCTTGAGCGGATACAGGCGGCTGCAAAGCTGCCCCTTTACCACGATGGGGTGCAGCCCTGCCGAACGCAGCTTATGATAAAGGTCGGAAAACTCCGCCGAGCGCACGGTTTGGTTCAACACCTGCCCAATGACCTGTTGCTTGGTTACGGCAAACAGAGCCACGTTCTCTTCGGCAGCAGGCATCTTGCGGACGGCCTCGAAGAGGATCGGCAGCAGCTTCTGCTGGTTGGCCAACGTAAAGATGGCAGGCCAGTCCACGTTTTCAGCAGGCAAATCTCCGCCGGAGATGGCCGATTTAGCGATATAGAGGAATTGTGTTTCGGTGGTGGTCAGGGTCATGTTCGTGTGCCAAGCCCTTTCTTTGTGTTTTTCGATGGCGTGCGCGGCAAGCAGCGACGCAGCGCCGAGAAACGCGCCCAAGGTGTTGCAGATCACGTCGTCCGTCTCCGCAAGCCCCAACGCGCAGCGGTACTGGGCGTACTCGATTCCCGCGCTGAGCGCGCAGCCGACGAGCG
>OGYB01001158.1_pt1 | contig 12856 bp, 6 predicted proteins | sample 1576421 | NCBI WGS metagenome assembly OGYB01 (sample SAMEA3541577, study PRJEB24748) | human gut metagenome | biome: human gut; feature: human-associated habitat; material: faeces | place: China | collected 2012
CCTTCAGCCCCGTCAGCGTGTCAAAAAAACCTCGCAGAGTTTGCCGCCCGCAGGCGGCAAAAAATTAAAATCATTTTCTCTCGCGACATGTGCGTGAGAGAAAATACCTCTCAGGCTGCCAGTGTGGAATTTGTCCGTCACGGACGGGCAAATTATGCGCGCAGCAGACTGCAAGCCTTTTGTCGGAAAAACCCGGAGGGTTTTTCGACAGTCTCGCGGGGCCGAAGGCCAGATAGGCCTTCAGCCCCGTGTTGTGCGCTTGGCGATTTATGCCGCCTTCCACACCTTTGCATCTTCAATGGTGCTGGGGACTACGATGGTGCCGTCCTTGATGGCAGCCACCGCCGCATTGTACTTCTCCATCACATCAGCGGGGATCTGATAGGCAGAGCCGTCAAAATCCAGGTACAGGCTGTCCTCTGCCAGACCCTTTTCAATGGCACCGGCGGTGAACTTACCGTCAATGACATCCTGAATCGCTTCCTGGGCGCAAGCGGGGAAGTCCCGGATGGCGCTGGCAATGTTGGTCTGGGGGGCGTCCGCATTCAGGTTGCCGTCAAAGAAGACGGTCAGGAAGTTCTTCTCCTTGCCGGCATTGAGGATACCCAGGCCGCCGGCACTGGCGGTGTGGTATATCAGGCTGGCGCCCTGCTCATGCATGGATGTGGCCAGCTCATAGCAGCCGTTGACCTCTGCCCAGCCGTTGGCATAGTCCACCAGCACCTGGCAGTCAGGGTTGGCATAGTGGGCTCCGGCAATCATACCGGCAGCGCCCAGATTGCACAGGGGGATGTCGTGGGCGCCAATAAAGCCCAGAGTATTGGTGTCGGACAGGCTGGCACCCAGGAAGCCGGCCAAAAAGCCCAGCTCCTGATCACGCCATGTGTAGCTGCGGATGTTGTCACCCTCCACCACAGCGTCCAGGATCACAAACTTCTGCTGCGGATAGTTAGGGGCCACATTTTCCAGGCTGGAGCTCTGGCTGCCGCCCAGGCAGATGATGAGGTCGCAGTCTCCACTGTCGGCATAGCCGGATATCAGCCCCTCGTACTCGGCGTCATCCTTGGGCTCGGAATATACCCACTGGATGCCCATGGTGCTCTCCGCTTTCTTCATGCCGTCATACAGCGCATCGTTAAAGGACTTGTCTCCCAGGCCGCTGGAGGCGAACACAACGGCGACCTTAGTGGCCTTCTCGGAATCGTCACCTGTCGAATCCTTGTCGGACTTCCCGCAGGCCGCCAGAGACAGCATCGAGCAGACCACCAGCAACATGGCCAGCCACTTTTTCACATTTGTAAACTTCATCTTAGTTCCTCCTTGGTTAGTTCTAAGCTGCCGTTTAATCGGCAGCAGGATCAATAAAGGATCGATCAGTGGGCTTCGCCCAGCATCATGCGTCCTAAGGCCTCACGGGTGGCATTGTCTGCATCCACAAATCCCATGATCTGCCCACGGAACAGCACCATGATCCGGTCTGAGACCTTGATCAGCTCGTCCAAATCGCTGGAGATCAGCAGCACGGCGCAGCCCTGTTCCGCCGCCGTCAAAATGCGGCTTTGGATGTAATCCGCCGAGGCGATATCAACGCCCCGGGTAGGCTGCGCGGCAATGAGCATCCGGCAGCCCCGGTCAAGCTCCCGGGCGACGACGATTTTTTGTTGATTGCCGCCGGAGAGGGTGCCGACCACAACCGACTCATTGGTGGCCGCAATGCTGTAATCGGCGATTTTAGCCTGCGCATCACGGCGGGCGGCCGCCCAGTCCTCCAGCAGCGGGCTTTTGGCATAGGGCTTTTCGTCGTAGGCGTTCAGCAGCATATTTTCAAAGAGCCGCATACTGAGGATGAGGCCCATGCCTTGCCGGTCATCGGGAATGCTGCCCACGCCGGCATCGCGAATCTGCTTGGTCGTGCGACCGGTGATCTCCCGCCCGTCCAGCAGAATGCTGCCGGAGGAGGAGCGGCAAAGGCCCAGAAGGGCCTGCGCCAGAGGCGTCTGTCCGTTGCCCTCGATACCCGCTACGCCCAGCACCTCGCCGGAGCGAATGGAAAAGGTGACATTTTGCACAGCGGCGCCGCCACGGCTCTGCACGCTGAGGCCCTTTACCTGCAGCACCGCTTCCTCCCCAATGGGGTGGGGCCGACGGCGCCCGGTGGGAACCGTTTTGCCCACCATCATCTGCGTCAGCTTTTCCATACCGGTTTCCTGAGGGGTGGTGGTGCCGATGATCCGGCCCTGCCGGATCACGGTCATGCGGTCTGCAATTTGATAGACCTCCCGCAGCTTATGCGTAATGAAAATTGTGGACTTGCCCAGCTCCCGCAGGCGGCGCAGCACATCAAACAGCGCATCGGACTCCTGAGGCGTCAGCAGGGCAGTGGGCTCGTCGAAAATCAAAATGTCCGCCTTGCGATACAGCAGCTTGACGATCTCCACTCGCTGGCGCTGCCCAATGGTCAGTTTGTCCACCAGCGCATCAGGGTCTATATCTAAGCCATAGGAAGCGGCCAGCTCCCGGATACTGCGTGACGCTTCCTGCTTTTTCAGCCGTCCGCTTCTGGTCCTGACCTCCTGCCCCAGGGTAATGTTTTCCGCCACCGTCAGGTGCGGAATCAGCATCAGCTCCTGGTGTACCATACCGATGCCGTGGGCAATGGCGTCAGCAGGGCTTTTCAGCACCACTGGCTCGCCGGAAAGGAACATCTGACCCTCATCGGGCTGCTCGATGCCGTAGAGCATTTTCATCAGTGTGCTCTTTCCTGCGCCGTTTTCCCCCAGAAAGGCGTGTACCTCGCCGCGGCGCAAGGTGAAATTGATGTGATCGCTGGCCTGTACGACACCGTTATAGCACTTGCACAGGTCAACACACTGCAAAACAATGGGGGCCTCGGTGACGGTTTGCGTGTGTTCGGCTATCATAGGATCCTCCTTTCAGGGTCGTTCCCTCCATTGGTTGATAAGGACAAACAGTTGTGCCCTTTTCAATGGGTGGTATTTTGCGTGAACTCATTATACGCCAGCACCCGTAGAATTTGAAGAACAAATAAGCGATGCAAAGCCATCGGTAAGACCGATGGCTTTCAGGTAAAAACAGGGTTTTGGGGAAGTTGATTTATAATGTTGGAGGTTGCTTTTTAACAAAAATGCTGCTAAAATCAGGAAGATGTCCCACAATTACCATTCCAGCGGTGTCGGTTGGGGCAAACAGTGGCGAGAGGTCTCCATCTGCGGCAGCAGCGCAAGTATGAGGTGAAAACGATGACATTAAAGCAAATACTATATGTCCGGGCCGTCAGCAAGGCAGGCTCTATCGGCAAGGCAGCAGAGTCGCTGTTCATCTCCCAATCCAGTCTATCCGAGTCGATTCGAAACTTGGAGAGGGAATATGGTATGGTTCTTTTTGAGCGAACCAGTAAGGGCATATCGCTGACGCGCCAGGGAGAGGCATTCCTGAAGGACACACAGCTGCTGACAAATATCTACCAGGATTTGGATGACAAGTATAAAAACCACAAGGGGGAGTGCGAGTATTTTTGCGTATCTTCCCTGCACCATGTCTCCGGTATTGATGCCTTTGAACACATTGTATGCCAGCCTAAGAATCAAAAATATCATCTGGGATATTTTGAGGGAAACATGGATCAGGTGCTGCAGGATGTGGAAACGAATCGCTCCGACATCGGCGTGCTGTTTTTCACCAGTGACAGCCGCAGCGCCATTATCAAGGCATGCAATCGGCGGAATATATTTTTTCAGCATCTGAAATATGATCTGCTGCATATTTACATCCAGAATACGCATCCCTTAGCCGAGTGTAAAAGCGTTACACTGGCGGACATCCAGCAATACCCGTTTATTTCTTATGAGGAGTGTCATCCCTCCTCGGCCCGATTCACGACGACCAGACGCCAGTGGAACCCCCAGCAGCAGATCATCTCGGTATCCGACCGGGCGATGGCGTATTCACTGCTGGCACTGGGCGATACCTATGTGACCGGCTCTGGCTATCTGACACAAGAGGATCGCCGCCGCGCCTTGGTCAGTGTGCCTATCACGGATTTGGGGCAAATCGAGATCGGGTATATCTGTAACCCCTCTCGAGTACTGTCAGAATTGGCGCTGGAATATATTGAGTGGCTGAAGATAATCACCGTGTGACAGGCGCTATTCGCCCTATAGGCAAGCCGTATTTACCGCAAGGGTAAGAGCATACGGCCACTTTACTTCAAGCCCTCACCCATAGAGCAGAAATAGGCAAAGAAAAAGGTCCTGTTTTCGATAGAAAACAGGATCTTTTGGAGCTGCTGGGCGGATTCGAACCGCCGACCTCATCCTTACCAAGTGATAAAATGCCCTCCAGCCGTTGCGGCATAAGGGTTTGCGGGCATTTTTACCGCAAAAAGGATGCGGTCGGAAACTCTTTGTTCCATGTGTTCCACCCGTTCGTTTCCCCGTGTGGGTCAAGGTGTGGGTCAACGCCGCAAAGAGCAGCGGTGTGGGTCAACTTTTGGCGGGGCGAAAATCGTTTCATTTTGCGCTGCTGTAGACAATAAAAGGGTACCTTGCTAAAAGTATAGAGCCACCGGGCGGAGAAAGGCTCTCCCGCCAGACGGCTCTTTATTTTCGCAGTCGTTTCCCGTATGGGTCAAAATGTGGGTCAAGCGGAAACCTCTGCGTCAAAAAAACGCGGACAGGTTTCGCCGTCATAGTTTGCTTTGCTGTTTCTCGCTCATAATGTCTTGCCAGCTCAGGTGTTTTCGCATCCAAGGCCACAAGTTCTCCGGCCCATGTTTTCAGTCCATAGATGTCAAATTTACTGTTTGAGATATACTCGCTGGTCCAATCCGTCTGCTGCCGGGGTTCTTTTATCGTTGTGGCAGCATCCTGTGGTTCTATTGGTTTAATCGCTACAGGCACCTGCTGATTGGTAGCATCATAAACGAACGGTCGAAACTGCACGATCCTTACCTCTTAAATAGTATACCATAGTTTTTGCAAAATTTGAAGCAGAAAATTGAAATCAGTGTCGTCACTTTTTATTCCAATATCGCACCGCTGCAAACAAAAAATAAAACCCCCGGAGTCTCTTGTCATGCAAGAGGCCCCGGGGGTGCTGTTTTATTTTGCCGCTTAGGTTTTTCTTTTTGGCTTACGCCTCCCTCTCCTTACGCTTGAGGACGAAGGCTGCGGCGAGAATCGTCACGGGCAGGGCGATGACCCAAACCAGCACGCCGGTGTCGCCGGTGGCCGGAGTGCCGCCGTTGTTGGTGCCGTTGCCGCTATTGTCGCCGCCGGAGGTGCCGTCGGTCTGAATGGCCACATCGCTCATATCGTACAGTCTGGTCTGGCCATTCAGGAAGCGGTAGTAGGCCGCCAGGGCGTAGTAGCCCTGCTCGGTGGCCATGTCGTTCCGCTCGCCGCCAGCGGTGTGCCGGAAGCCGCCGCCGGTGACATAGAACCCGGCCAGAGCATCCAGAACGGTGTGGCCGTTCTTCACGAAGCGGCTATCCGCGGTAGGATCGATGCCCAGGGCGGTGAGAGCCACGATGACCTGGGCGCAGGACTCGCTGTTCACGGTGCCCCAGCTGCCAAAGCCGCCGTCAGTGCGCTGCAGGGCGGAAAGGGCCTCCAGAGCCTTATCCACAGCAGCCTTCACGGTCTCGTTGGTCTTGTAGTAAGGTGCCAGGGCCTGGATGGCCATAGCGGTCATATCCGGGTCGGCGTTCTCGCCGCTGAGGTTCCAGCCGCCGTCGGGAAGCTGGGCGTCCAGGATGACCTGAATCAGCTTCTCCCGGGTCACATCGCCCATAGTGGGGTAGTTGTGGCTATCCAGGGCAATGAGGGTGAAAATGGGGCCGTTAATGTCCTGGGTCTGCACATAATCCATGTTATCCAGACCCTTCAGCAGGTTGTGGCCGCCCACATTGGTGACATCCTTGCCGATAGCGGTCAGGGCCAGGATCACCCGGGCGTTGTCGGTGACTTTGGCCGGGTGCAGACGCTCATTGGCGTCAGCCTTGGCCTTCACATACTCCACCACATTGTCATAGTACCCGGCGGGTACGGTGCGGCCGCTGCGGGCCAGGCCGATGACCATCCACTCGCCGCCGGTGGAGTTCACCGTGGGGGTACCCAAGGTGGCCATGAAGTCGCCGGTGGTCTTGTAAATGGTGTCCAGGTTTGCCATGAGGTCCGCGTGCTTGAGCTGGTTGAGCTTGATAATCGCGGCGGTGAGAGCGTCCACCTTATCGGCGTCCACCAGGGCCTTGTCCTCGTCGGAGAGGGCATCGTAGGCGGACTTGGCGGCGGTGATGGCGGCCTCACTATTCAGGGTGACATCGGCGCCGATGGCGTCAATAAGGTCCTCCACGGTCTCGATGTCGCCCTTTAAAACGGTGATAGTCAGGTCGCTGATCTCCATCTGATAGAACTTCGCATAGACATCCAGCCACCCATAGCCGCCGCTTCTGTGGGTAACATCCAGATAGCCGCCATGAATTCTGTAGGTGCCCGCCGGGGTGGTCTTGGGCACGGTGAAAGTGATGCTCTTGAGGGCCACCTCGGGGCCGACGGGGGTAGTGCCCTCGCCCTCCCAGGAGTCGCCGCCCTTGGACCACTTGGAGAAAATGTACTCCGCACCGGGAATATTGGTGGAGTAGTTCAGCAGGCAGTACTGCAGCTTATAGTCCTGGGCCAGCTGCTCGATGGGCAGCGTGGGGATGGAGATGGTAAGCTTGTCCCCAGCCTTGACCTGCCCGCCGTTCTCGGCCACGGTCTCATACTTGGGCTCTAACTTAAAGTTGGGGTTATCCTCCACCTGCAGCGTAATATCTGCCAGCATGCCGAAGCCATAGCGGGTGGAATCGGCGATGCCGCCGGTGTTGCCCTGATCGCCCTCGCTGTCGGGTTTAGAGCCGTAGCCCCGGCTATCGGAGCTGCCCTTGGTGAGGGTGATCGTGCCGGATTCCGTCAGATAGGCCGCAATGCGGGGCTGACGAGCTACCTGTGTTTCCGCACCATTTTCATCAATACGGTTAATATCGTGCCCGTTGTCTGTATTTACTACGCTCTGCAGAGGCATATCCGTATAGAACACCGTCGTGGTCGCAGGGTTATAAATACGGAGGATCTTGTGGATATTGGTAGGCCGCCCGATGATCCAGATACCCGCCGTATCGCCGGTGCGCAGAGCCTCGCCGGGGCGGGAGATGTTCTCCTGCACATAGCGGGTGACCTTGCCCTTGAGGGAGTAGACCTGCGTGACGGTCTGTCCCTGGTAATCCGCCGTGACCTCGATGCCGTTGTAGCCGTCCTTGATGAGGATGGTCACATTGCCGCTTTCATCGGGGGTGTAGTCGGTCTTGACGGGGGTACCGTCGGTGTTGTACTGGAGATAATTATAGACGCTGACCTTGGCGTTGGTGCCGTTGACCTTGAAGGTAAAGGGCGCACCCTGGGTGTCGTAGTTGTAGGTCCAGTTGTCGTATTTGCTGGTGTTGCTGCGGGAGGTGAAGTTCGTCAGATTCTTGTTCAGATCCTGAATAGCCGTCTCCTCGGGGCTATTGACATGGACGGGGATCTCCGGGATCTGACCATAGAAATTGCCCGCCTTGTCCGTAAAGGTAACGGTGAAGGTGGTGGTGCCTGCCTTCTTGGGCACCAGGTAATACTTCATGGCCGGAGTATTGCCAAAGCTGCTCAGGCCGCCGTCCTTATAGACGTCCTCCACTTCCTTGATCTCGAAGATGCTGTCGTCCTTGATCTCGAACTTCAGAATACCGGGCAGCGTATAGGGCAGACCCCTTTCAGTTGAGTAAGACGGATACAAAGAGGTTGGGCGATTCGTCCAGATCTCCCGGAACACGGCGGGATAATAGGTGTCCTCGTGGCCCAGGTCCAGATTATAGTGGTTGGCCGACATCATGAAGTCGTCGTAATATTCCGTGGGCTTGCCGATGGAGCTGCCGTCCAGAATGGACTGCTCGTTGACGGTGCGGTACGCAGCCTTGTAGGCCGTCATGACTGCGGCGTTTTCCGCAGAGTAAATGTACGAAAACTCCGCACGCTGTGCGTCGGACAGCTCCAGATACTCCACCTGGGCCTTCTGCACGGCGTCGTAATACTGGGCATAGTTTTCTGCGGTCACTTTCCCGGCAAAGGTGTTCACCAGGTCGATCCATGCCTGAACGCCGCCCTCATGGCGCTTTTTCAGCTCCTCCACCCGGGCCACGGAATCCTGCAGCTTTTTCACCGTCTCCGCAGACAGCTGCTTCTTTTCCTCGTCGGTAAATCTGTCATAGGCGCGCTGATAGCTCATGACGATCTTGTAGTGCTCGGAATACGTCAGATTATCGGTGCTCGGCAGAGCGCTGATAAAACCGGTCAGCTCCGCCGGGGTGGTCTTGACCACAATCACCGTAACAGTGGTGTGGATCTCGATTTTGGGATCCTTACTGCTGGTGCCAACGAATTCGATTACCGTTTTATCCTTTGCCAAGGGAACAGGTTTTTTGGCAAACGCCTGCATGACAGGTACAAGCATCTTCCGCTCGGCAATATGAACCTCACCGTCCACTAAAATCTTCGATTTTAATGTTTTCAGGCCCGAATTGCCCATTACGTTCATAAAATACGAAACACCGAAGTGGCCCACCGCAGGGGAAACATACACGGTATAATTCCAGCAGCCCTTGGCATAGCCGGTCTCGCCTGTGGGATTGCCGTTTTCATCTGTCTGGAACAGAGTACCCTCGGGATAGCCGTAGAATACATTTTCCTTGTCGAAATCGGGGGTACCACTGAAAATAAATTTCCCCCAGTAGTAGTCGCCCGGCTTGGTGAGGGTCAGCTTGTAATTCTCCGTGCAGCCCTGGGCGGTGACGGCGATGTAGAAATAGGCCGAGCCGCTGCCGGTAAACTGATTCGCCGGGGTGGAAGCCACCCCGTTTTCAAAGTCCGCCAGGACCTTGCCGTCGCTGCTCTTGAGCTGGGCGGTGGCCCCTGCGGGCAGGTCGGAGAGCGTCACGGTGAAGCCGCCGTCGTTATACTGCTTGAGATGGGTATAGTTTGCCAGCTTGCCGGTGAAGGCGGCGGTTTCCTTGTCAAAGGTCAGGGCCACTTTGGTACCGGCGGAGCCGTCCTGATGGATGGAGGTGAGGGATACATTGCCGCCGGAGAGGAGGTTGCCCGCCGCCTGGAGGGCGATGGTGTAGGTCTCCGGGGCGGCATCGCCGTCATTGCCCACCTTCAGGGTGATGACGGTGCCCACCTGAACGGGAATGGCATCCTTGCGGCCATACTCCGTGCCGCCCACATAGATGCGGACGCGATTCTGCTTGTTGCTGGCGGTGGGAGTGACGGTGAGGGCGGTGACGCCCTCGGGCAGAATCATGGTGTAGTCATGCACACCGGAGGAAAAGGCGGGGTTCAGCTCACCGGCGCTGAGGGCGATGGCCTTCAGGGTTTTGTTGCTATCCCCAAAAGCACCGCCGATATCTGCACCCAGGTTGCAGGTGTGCTGCACGGCGATCTCGTCCCCGGCCTTCAGCTTGCCGTTGGCCACGGTGTAGGCGGCGAAGCCCTCACTGGTGAACCAGTCGTTGAGGGTACCCATCCAGCCGGAGCCCTCGGCGGCGGCCTTCTCCTCGATGCCGTTGATTTCGCTGATGTAGCCGGTGTCCGCGCCGGTCTGGGAATAGCCCCCGGCCGTCAGTGCGTCCACGATGCAGCTCATCATGGTGGAGTCATCCTGGAGTGTGACCCACTCGTCCACCAGCATCCCCTCCCAGGGTGCGCCGTCGGCCTCGGCCCAGGTGGTGTTTTCCACCGTCACATGGACCTGACCTGTGTGGTCGTCCGCCGCCAGCACGCTCACGGGAAGCAGTGACAGCGCCATGATAAGCGCCAGCAGCAGAGAAATGATTCTTTTTTTCATTTCTTCTTCCTTTCGTTCTTTTTATTTATGTAAATGCCGAAGCAATCACACACTTTTTGTCATTGCGAGGGCGCACCGCACCCGTGGCGATCCGTAATACCCTATATCTCACGCCCCCTGTTTCCCTCCCCCCGGGCCGCACTCTTTGCAGCACGGCCCGGGGGGAGGGAACATGAAAGGAACGACAAATAGCGCAAAAATTTTTCTGGAAAGCGGGACGGGAAAGGTCTGCCGTCCTCCCCCCGCCCCGGCGGCTTGAAATGGCTATCATGCTTTCCATGGAAAGCATGAGGCACCATGGTGCCTGGCAGCAAAAAATCACCCGGCCGCCAAAAAGCAGCCGGGTGAAGCAAATTCTATACGACAGCTTCGGCTCCGGAGATGGCGGTGCCCGGGAGCAGCGCCTTGCGTATCTGACTTAGCCGAATAAATCGGCATCACAGTGACCGTCTCGCGGGGCCTCTCACCCCATTCCGCCGCCGGGATAAACCCGGCTCACGCTGTCCCGTTATTTGGTTTGAGTGCATTATAGCACAGGATATGACATATTGCAATGGAGAAACCTCCGTCATTCGCCCCGACTTGATATCTCCCGGTGCATATCTTATATTGTTCTTAGGCGAAAGCCTAATCTCGCAGCCTTCCGGTGAGGTCCACACCCCGGTGTGGTCGCAGGCATTCATGGGTCCCGTAGGGCATTCTGACCCCCTGTACGAAGGCAGCCCCATGGAGGCCGACAGTTTTGGCGCTGTACCGGCAGCACGGGTGTGCGCCCTTCCGTCGAAAGCGGAAAGGACACAAAAGCAAAGGAGCTGATTCCATGTCCAAGAAATGCGCCAACGGTGAAGGTAACATCCGCAAACGCAGCGATGGTCGCTGGGAGGGCCGCTACACCGCAGGCTACAACTCGGAGACTGGTAAGCGTATCATCAAAAACGTTCTCGGCAAGACGCAGGCGGAGTGCAAGGCAAAGCTGGCCGCTGCTATGGAGGCCGCAAAGGGCGTCGACATCAGCCGCGCCGACGAATACACCGTGGCCACGTGGCTGCGGAGCTGGTACGACATCTATGCCAAGCCAAATGTCCGTGTCGCCACGGCAGATCGCTACCGCCTGATGATCGAGCAGTACACCATTCCATGTATCGGCAGCATCAAGCTCACCAAGCTGACCGCTCACGACCTGCAAAAGCTCTACAAGGAGCTGATGGAGAGCGGCCGTACCAACCGCAAGAGCGGTCACGGCAGCCCAGGTCTCAGCAGCACCACCGTCCGCAGCCTGCACCTGATGCTCCACAATGCCCTGAACCGCGCCGTAAAAGAACGCTTGATCCTCCGTAACCCCACCGAGGACTGCATCGCGCCGAAGGTGCAGAAATTCGAGATGCAGATCCTCCAACCGGAGCATATCAAGACCTATCTCGACGCCGCGGATAAGAGGGGACTGCTGCCCATGTTCTATCTGGAACTGGTCAGCGGACTACGCAAGGGGGAGATCACGGCGCTTCTCTGGAGTGACCTCGACATCCAAAACAAAACCATCTCCGTCAGCAAGCAGTACGTCAAGAACCCCAATGGGGAGTTGACACTCTCGCGCCCCAAAACGGAGACATCGGTCAGAAAGGTCAGTATTCCACAGGAGGCTGTTGACCTGCTGGTTGCCGAACACAAGAAGCATCCCGACAACCCGTATATGTTCCCGTCGCCCGTCACAGGGGAGATGTACTATCCCGATTCCATTGTGAACCAGCATAAGAAAATTCTGAAAGACGCAGGACTGCCGCACATCAGATTTCATGATCTCCGACACACATTTGCCACGTTAGCCCTGCAGAACGGCGTGGATGTGAAAACCGTCAGCAGTATGCTGGGGCACTACGATGCGGGGTTCACTCTCCGCACCTACACCCACGCCACCCGTCAAAAGCAGGACGAAGCCGCACAGACCATGGGCAGCTTCATGGCACAGGTGATGTGAGCTGATCAAACTGCACCACAATAACAAACTAGAGCTCCTGCCCATGGGGCAGGAGCTCTAGTTTACTCATTTCACCGCATCCAGAGTGTCATGGCTACCAACAGGACGCCTAGAAAACCGAAGCTGATGGCGGAGAACAGCACCATGAACCGCCCCGTCTGCCCCTTGACATGCTTTGTGTATTCCCGGAAAGTGATCAGGCTGGCCAGTGACGCCACCAGCGTCCCCGCGCCGCCGATATTCACGCCCACCAACAGTCCTCGATAGTCGTCGGTGAACCGGCTCAGCAGGATGGCTGCCGGTACGTTGCTGATGACCTGACTGGTCAGTGCCGCCACCGGCATGGCCCCGTGGGTGAGCAGCTTCCGGAACAGCTCACGCACCGGCTCAATCCGCGCCATGTTGCCCGAAAAGGTAAAAAACGCCGCAAATGTCACCAGCAGTCCCCAGTCCACGCCCAGCAGCGCACGGCGATCCAGCACCAGCAGAGCCATCACGATAACGAGCAGTCCCAGCCAGTAGGGGATTCCCCGCAGCACCATAGCCACCGCCACGCAGAACAGTACGCCGTATACCGCAGTACGACGCTTGTCCGGCAGTGTCTCCTGCCGGGGGACAGCCAGCCCTTCACGGGGCAGAAACAGACAGCACAGCAGGATCAGCGCCGTGGACAGCAGGAACGGCGGCAACATAATGGACAGGAATTCCCCGTTAGGGATGTTGTAGTGGTTGAACAGATACAGGTTCTGGGGATTGCCGAAGGGCGTCAGCATACCACCCAAGTTGGCGGCGCAGTTCTGCAGAATGAACGTCAGCTCCGTCCATTTCGTCTGGCCGGTGCGCTCCAGCACAAACCAGCTGAGGGGCAGGAACGTCAGCAGTGCTGTGTCGTTGGTCAGCAGCATGGAGCCCACCAGCGTGATACCTACCAGCGCCGTCACCGCG
>OGYB01001166.1_pt1 | contig 12821 bp, 12 predicted proteins | sample 1576421 | NCBI WGS metagenome assembly OGYB01 (sample SAMEA3541577, study PRJEB24748) | human gut metagenome | biome: human gut; feature: human-associated habitat; material: faeces | place: China | collected 2012
TATTGGTCATACGGCGAGGACACTCAGAGGGCAAGTTATGACGCAGACGGCGCGTCTAAACGCCGATTTACAGCCAAGCGCTCTTGATACTCCTCCGGCGTATCCATGTCTTTGAAATGACAGTCGGGGGCTTCGGCGCGTTCGATCTCGCCTTCGTAGCGCATGAGGATCTTCTTTCCGCCGACGTCGCCCTCCGCGCCGCGGAAGCGTTCGCGCCAGAGGGCGCGGTAGAACATCGGGTGTCCGAAAGCTCCCCCGCGGCAGGGGGCGAGGACGCTCTTCTCCGGCGGCAGCGCCTTGAACCTTTCGGCGAGCGCCGCTATATCCGCCGCGCGCGCGAGCGGCAGGTCGCCGAGCATGATGCAGAAATCCTCTCCCGCCGGCAGCATATCGAGGCCAATCGAAAGCGAGCTCGACTGCCCGCGTTCCGGCTCCTCGTTTACGCGGACCGTCAGCGGTCCGGCGGCGGGGCCGAGCGCCTCCGCGACCTCGCGCGATAGCACGGCGTATATCATCCGCGCTCCGGCGTCGCGCAGATTGCCGATCACGGTCTCTATGACGCTCCTGTCCCCGAAGGGCAGCAGCAGCTTCTGGCGTCCCATGCGCTTTGAGAGCCCCGCTCCCAGCAGAATCACATTCATCCTCATCTCTCCCGACAGTCGTAAAGTATATTGAGCCGCATCGAGACGAAAGCGGCGGCGTCATAGCTTTCGAGCAGGGACGGCACGGCCTCCGCGAACTCCCGCCGCGCCTCTTCGCCGGCCCCCTCCCACTTATTCAGCAGTAACATCTTCTTCGCGCCGCGCGGGGCGTTTTTCAGCGGCCCTTCGGGATGGCGCAGATAACTCAGATAATCGGCGGCGCTCACCTTCGCCCCCTCCGCCATGCCGTGCAGCGCGCGGAACCTGTCGGCGCGGAAAATATGTTCCTCGTCCGCCGTCTCGCCGAGCGCGTCGATCCCCGCGACGGCAAAAAGGCAGCCGCAGCTCTGCGGCACCGGCGGTTCCCATTCCTCATAAAATTTCAATGACCGGCCCCGCGAGCCGTCGCATTCCGCGACCACCGCCCCCGCCGCGCCGCATCCCGCGAGCGCGCAGACCTCCTCCGGCGCGTAGCCGATCAGCTTGCCCTCCCTCTCGCCCGCGGCGGCGGCCAGCAGTGAGGCGGGCGGCATCGCGCCGATAAAGGCGGCGCATAACTTTGCCGGGCCGAGGAAGAGGTCGCGGCACTCGCAGGCCGTGGGACGGAATATCTTCGTCGTCGTGGAAAGCAGCACGCGCCGGGAGGCGGCGAGCTCGCGCCCCAGCCCGTAAAGCAGCGACGTCTTGCCGCCGCCGCCGGTGACCGCGGCGAGGGCGGCCTCATTCCTATCCATATATCCTGCCAAAAACGCAAACAGCTCTCTCATAAAATCCGCAACCTCTGCAAATTAAAAATCCGCGCCTCTATTATATACAAAAAAATCCCCGCGCGGCGGCGGGGCCCTGAATTCATCCGGCGCGCCCCGCGCCTTGCGCAGAACACGGCCGGATACGAATACTCCCTTCCCGGCTTCCGTTATCGTATAACCCGACTTTTACAGTAAAGCCGGGTCAAACATATCCAATTCCTTGCAATGAATCATCCTTTCAAACAACATAGCTCTATTTATTCGAGTAATTTAGGTCTAAATATGATATGATAACAGCACTAAATAGTGACGTTAGGGAGGTTTTTATATGATTCAGATATCGGTCTCCGAGCTGAAGGCTAATGTGGGAAAGTATGTCTCGATGGTGAACGAGCAAGAGATTTATATAACGAAAAATGGCAAGAGGGTCGCAAAACTGACGGCCCCGAAGCAGGATAAAATTTCGGCTGCGATGTCGTTATTTGATATCCTTCCGCCTGAAGCTGACCTTGATAAGGCAAGGATGGAGCGCCTGGGATGAAGATCTCTTTCGGCACGAATGTTATTCTGGATGCGATCATTGAGGGGCGGGAGGGCGGCGCAGAGGCAAAGCAGCTTATCCTTGCGGTCGCGCAGGATAGGACTGAAGGGCTTATTTCGGCAAATAGCATCACAGATATTTATTACATTGCCAGGAAGTATTTGGGTGATGTAAAGACGAGAGAGGTAATCTACAGCCTTCTGACGATTTTCAGCGTCGCCGGCGTTGGCGAGGATGATTGCCTGAACGCCCTGGAGCTTCCGATGGGTGATTTTGAAGATGCGCTTCTTGCCGTCTGCTCACAACGGGATGGGGCGGAGTATATTGTTACCCGGGATGAGGGATTTATAGCAGCTCCGGGTTGTCCGGTAAAGGCGGTAAGACCGGCTATGATGCTGTCAATTTTGCAGCGGTAACACGGCCGGGCAAACGCATCAACAGGTCAACAGAGGGTGAATTGGCGTTTATCTTTTTAAGCCTCTCTCGCCGAGGCGGCCAGGGAGCCAAATCAGAGTTTTTCTGATTTGTGCGACTCGGCTGGCAGTTACACCAGAGGTGGGCCGGCGCGCAGTTTTGCGCCGGGTCGGAAGGAGTGTTGACCTTGGTTTTGCCTTTCTGATCAGAACCAAAACAAAACCCAAGGTCAAAACTCCTCCAGTCTCGGCGGAAAAGCGCCGCCGAGCCAGCCCCCTCTAAGAGGGAGCCTTTAAAGGCATACACCAAAATCGCGCTGACTATCGACAAATAGTCTTTTGCGAGTGCCCGCTAAACCCCAGTTTACCGTTCCCCCGCAATCGCGTAAATCGCGGTTTATCGTTCTCTTCCAATCGTGTGAACGGCTGTCGTTGCCGTGCGTTTGCCCGGAGGCGTTTAATAATATTTTTTCTCCACGTGCCGGCCCAGCCTTGTCATTACTGCCGCGAGGTCGTCCATCAGGCGCGATTTGACGCGCAGTTCGGTGGGGAAGTCGGGGTTCTGGTGCGCCGGGTTCACCGCCTTGCCGATGAAGAGGTTCAGGTGGGTGCATTGCTCGATGAGGATCTTTGCGAGCTTTGCCGCGCCGTGCGGGTCGTCGAGTTCCGAGATCATGTTCGGGACGGCTGGGCGGTCGATGTATTCCCCGATCATCTCGATGGCGCGTTTGAGCGTCATTACCCCCTCCGTCACGAGGTCTATGCCCTCTATCGCCGCCGTCGGCGGGATGTCGCTGTCGGTGTAGTCGATGTTGACACGCAGCGGGCGTTTGAGCTCGCGCGCCAGTATTTCGGAGCTGGTGCCGCCGCTGACGATGTGCAGACCTCTGGTCTCGATGTAGTCTCTGACGAGCCGCGAATCGTCCTCCGGGTTTTTCGGCGGCCCGGAGAAGAGGCTGACCGGCTGTCGGGGCAGGATGTGCGCGATGGAGACGGTGGTGTCGTCGCCCGGTTTGCCGAGGTAGAGGTCTTTCGCTACGTCGAGCACGCGGTTGATGACGCGCGGCGCGGAGAGTTTTTCGCCGCAGGGGCCGCAGAGGAAGTCGGCCACTTCGTCGCAGCCCCAGCCGAAGGAGAGGGTCTCTCCCATGCCGGCCTGCGTCACGCCGTCGCTGACGATGACGAAGTAGTCGCCCTCGCGCGCGGTGAAGCGGCTTTCGCGCACGAGCTTGCCCTCGATCGTCTTTTCCTCGTATTCAAAGGGGATATGGCGGCCGTCGCGGATGAGCATACAGGGCGGGTTGTCGTATTCCGCGAGGTAGCCGCTGCCGTCTTTCCGGATGCTGAGGATCATGAAGGTGGAGTAGGCGATGCCGCGCACTTTGCAGACGGGCAGCGTATGCGCGATGGTGTCCACGGTGTCTTCGATGGAGGCGCCGCGGCTGATCATCGTCGATATTATTTTTGAGGTCAGCGTCGAAAGGATGTTGGCTTTGACGCCGCTGCCGAGTCCGTCCGAGAGTACGAGCAGCATGCTCTCCGGCGAGTTTATCACCTGCACGCGGTCGCCGCAGAGCTCTTCGTTTTTCTTTATCAGGCTGTTATAGCAGGCGTCTATGCATATACTATCCATTGCCGTTGTTTCCGTCATAGACGATCAGGTCTTTCAGTTTCGTCAGTGTTACTTTGGTCTCGGCGGTCGTTTCGCCGAGAAGGCTCGCGATCTCCTGCGCTACGGTCATCTGTTTGTCGATGACGTTCTGCGCCATTTCCATCGTCTCCAGTTTAAGTTTGTTGAGCGATTCGGTCTCCTGTTCCTGCTTCGTCACGTCGTGGAGGAAGGCGATCGCGAGCCCCTGTTCGGGGATATAGATTATGGTCTGGTTGACGGTGATGCCGCGCTCGTCATAGCTCACTTTGTGGAGCGGGACGTTTCTTTCCTCGCCTACCGCGAGGGCGAAGTCGAGGGGGTCGAGGAACTCTTCGATGCGGCGGCCCACGATCTCGTTTTTCGTGAGTTTAAGGAGGTGCTGCGCCGCTATGTTGCACTCCTTGACGCGCAGGTCGTGGTCCACGGCGATGATGTAGTCGGGGCTGACGGAGAGGGTGACGTTGGCGAGCGTCTCCGATATCTGGCTCATGTAGGGCAGGCACATGTAAAGTTCCGCCTTGTTCTGGTAGACGGCGATCGCCTTGTCGCGGCAGGTACGGTAGCCGCAGCTTCCGCAGTTGAGCTCGTGTTCCGGCTTCGTCTTGCCGATCTCCGCCAGTATCGAGCGTATCGTCTCCTCGTCGGGGATGTCCTCCCTCAAAGGTTTCGGCTCTATATGGCGGCGCAGGTCGAGCGAGGAGATGTCCGCCTCGCGGATGTTTTTCTCCGCGCGCAGGTAGCGTATCATGTCGATGCCCGTGCTGACGGGGTGATATTCCGTGTCCGGCTTTTCGGGGCCGTTGATGCAGCTGCCGTAGCAGGTGCTGGCCTCGATGAAGCAGTTGTGGATGCGCCCCTCGCTGATCTCTTCCAGCAGCTCGATGACGTCTTTCGCGCCCTGCACGCTGAGGAAGGTATACTTGTTGAAGACGTGGGAATCTTCGGGGAGGTTGGCGCGGACGTCTTTCACGATGCCCTCGAATACAGGGTAGATCGCCGAAGAGCTGGGGTCGTTGCCAAAGTAGCCCTCGGCGCATTTTTCAAGCTCGATGTCCTCTTTTATGAACCAGCGGGCGAGCTGTTTGAAGGTGACGACGCCGTCGATGAAGCGTTTTTCAGAGACGCGCGCCTCCTCTATCTTCGAGATGCAGGGGGCGAAAAAGACGATCAGCGCGTCGTCGCCGTACTTTTTGCGGAGGAATTCGCCGTGGGCCTCCATCGGGGATAGCACCTGCGCGAGCTGCGGCGTGAGCTGCGGGAAGTATTTCTGCACGAGGAAGACGACGGAGGGACAGCAGGTCGTGATCATATTGTCCATAGAGTCGCTTTCGAGGATACGCGCGTATTCCTTTGTCACGGCGTGCGCGCCGACGGAGGTCTCCTCCACGGCGTCAAAGCCGAGGCGATGCAGCGCCCCCGCGAGGCGGAAACGGTTCTCCGCGCCGAAGGAGGCGATGTACGAAGGGGCCAGCGCCGCGATCACGCGCGCCGCCCCCTGTTCGCCTTGGCGAACATTTGAAAATACCTCCGGGGGCAAGCCTGCGGACGCGTCTGCCGTGCGCGCCGCCCCCTGTTCGCCAACGGCCTGCTTGATGGCGCTGATGTCGTTTACCAGGGATTTCGCGTGCTGGGGGCAGTTGCGTATGCAGCGCCCGCAGAGGATGCATTCGTTCTCCAGCACTTCGACGTGATTGTTGCTGTACTTTATCGATTTTACGGGGCAGACTTTAAGGCACTTATAGCAGTTCTTGCAGTTTGCCTCCGCGACATTTATATATTTCATTATCCGTTACCACCTGCGATCACATCATCAAAAAACATTTCTATATGGTCCGGGTCCACAAAGTGGATCTCGCCGTTTACCTTCACCGATACTCCCGCCTCTTCGCAGCGCCCCATACAGAACGAACCGGAGAGGTTCACCTTCTCCGTGAGGCCGCGTTCCGTCACCAGTTTCGTCAGCCCCTCCACGACGCGGCGCGCGCCTTTTAGATGGCAGGAACTGCCGACGCAAATCACAACATCTGTCAAACCGTTTCCCTCCCGCACGATAAGATATCACCATACTCTATATTGTAGCAGAAAATGCTTTATTGTGATTAAATTCACACAACAAAAATATGAGGTCTCTTCGCCGGGCCGCGCCTCAAGAGAGGTATCGCCGCAGATACCTGTCGATAACATAGTTCATGTAGGAGTGGAGGAAGGAGAAGGCGACGAGCGGCGCTTCGTTTTTTATGACGTAGGTGGCTCCGCCCTCTTTTGAGACGATGTCGATGTTCCTGAAGGGGAAGTCGGCGTTCGTGACGCAGCGGTAGTTTGAACGCTCCTGCGCGAGAAGGCCGACGGCCCGCATGTGTTCCCTGAATTCCTCCGGCGTGTAGCGGAGTTCTCTGTCCCCCAGCGTCCAGGGGGTGTGGATGCCGACGCGCCCGGCCTCGATATCCGCGGCGGAATATTCGGGGTAGACCTCGATGACGCTGACCTCGGAGAGCGAGCTCATGAAGGCCTTTCTTCTCGCGCGGTAGTATTTCATGAGTTCGTCCCTCTCGTCCTCACTCGCGGCGGCCCTGTCGAATATCCGCCGCGCGAGGTGCTCGGGCATCGATTCCGGAGAGAGCCTGTGCATGAACTTTACGACGTCGCCCCCCGGCGCGGAACGTTTGTCCTCGATGTCGCGGTGCAGTTCCTTCAGGTCGTCGATCCCGTATGTTTTGACAAGGGGCTTCGCGCAGGCGAGCAGGTTGCCGAACTGCTCGCTTACAAAGGCGGCTTTATCGGGGCTCTTCGAGAAAAAGGCGGTGACCTCCTCCTCTTTGCCCTTGAAGCAGGAGAAGCGCATCGAACAGAGGCCCTCCGCCGCGCCGATATATTCGCTAAAGAGAGATCTGTTGGGGCGCGTGAGGTAATAGGGCTCCACCTGCCCTGAGATATAAAGCGGGATCCACGACGACGCGGCGCAGAACATCTCGTCGGCGTCAAGGTTGAGGTCGTGGATCACCTTTATGCGGTGCCCGCGCGAAAGTATCTCCCGCATGAGGGCGGTCCAGCCGCCGCGAAAGCGCGGCGAGCGGGCGAACCAGCTGAAATCGGAGGCGCAGACGCGGATGTCCGCGGGTTCTTTGGCGGCGAGGATCGTTTCCGTAAATTTAAGGAACGCGGAATAAACGCCGTCCGCCCCGCGGAAAATTTCCTCGGTGAATTTTACTCCCTCCGCCTGCGCGTCTTTCCCGTTCTTTTCGTTAGGGGAAAGGCCGCGCGGCTCCGCGGAGTCGATCCCCTGCAGCAGGAGGCGCGTCGGAGCGGCGGAGCCGGATTCGCGGAACCACTCAAACAGCTTCGCCGTTATGTATTCCTCGTCGGCAGCCTCGTCCGCCGGGACCCTGAGCTCTTCCGACAGCTCTTTGGGAATGCCGTGCGAGCGGCAAAGAAAGGCGAAATAGCGGCAGACATCGCGCAGTATCGGGTCGTCTGTTCCCATGCCGCGCCTGCCGCTGCGGTAGCGTGATATCGAAGAGCTGTCCACGTTCACGTAACGGGCCACCGCGGCGTTCGACGTCTTGAAGGCCTCCATCAGGAGGCTGAACTTCTGCGCCGTCCCCGCGCGCTGCTTTTTCTTCCTGCCGCGCAGCGAAGCTTGCGGCTCCGGGCGCTTCTTCTCCCTGAGGGACGAGTCGTCGGCGTTGAGCCAGCGCGCGACGGCGTCATGGAGCACCTCCTCCCGGTGCGCGCCGACCAGTTTTCTGAGCTCACCGACCCTGTCGCCGTTCTCCGCGAGTTTTGCCGCCCCGGAGGCTAAATAGGCCACCGTTTTACCGTAGCGCGGCGGCTTATGCTTCGCCCCGAGGTAACGGCAGACGCATGAAGCGTCAAGCCCCGAACTGCGGGCCAGCGCGGAGCTGGTAGCGGCGATGGCCTCCTTGAGCAGGGAGAGTTTTTCATGAAAGAGCATCGGCATCCTCCTTTATGGTACTGGCTGATATAATTATCGTCTATAAGAAATTATTTTACAATACCGGTTGTACTGAAAATGAAAAATCGGCATTGCCAATTTCAGCGGCGCGCAATTATTGTTTTCTTTTAGGATGGCGGTAGTTTTTTTGTTGACGGAGATATATAATATTATCAGAAGTTTCACGCGGAGAAAAACTCAAGGCCCGTGAAAAGCGGCGTCAAGCCGGAATCATCACGGAAAAAGAGCCGCGCCGGTTTCAAGACGGTATGTGGATGGAAGGTGAAATGTTCTATGAAAAGATTGTTTTTAGCGATCGTATGTCTTATGTTTACCGCCGGTTCGGCCTATTCCTGCCAGCCCGGCGCGCCAAAGGGGGCCTCTGGCAAGGCGGCTCCGGATCACGTGGAAAACGAGGCGATCGCGCTGGTCCGGGTCCCGCCGGAGATGCGCGCCCAGGACGAACGCCGCCGCCTTTTCGGCGAGCTTTGCCGGAAAATAGCCGCGGGAGCGGGAGCGGAAGTGCTCTATATCTCCCCGATATATGAAGACTCCGAAAACGGCATCGCCCACATGAGGTCCGCCGACAAATCGGCGAAGGAGCTCATCGCGCTGCTCAAAAAGGACAAGAACGTCATCGGAGCCTCGCCGAACCACATCACCAGGCTGTCACCGCCCATAAAAAGCTCAAAATGAGTGAGATGAAAGGATAGTAATCGATTGATGAAAAACTACAGTATCAGCGCCGTCATTTTGTCCATGACGGCGCTGTTTTTCTGTTTGAATGCCCTCGCGGCCGGCTGTGTCGGAAATGAAGTCCTCGTGCCGTTGCGCGGCCGGAACATGGCAAGTTCCGCGATGCGAGGAAAGAAGAGGTGACCGCGCGCGGTATGCGCAGCAGGCGGGGCCGCTAGGCCTCGCCATTTTTTATATTTTTAGTGGACCTTAATATAATGAACATAAAAAATAAACAAATATTGACATGGGGGGGGGTAGTTGTAAAATCAGTTCAATGTAAATTATCACGAAAAAGCCACAACTGCCGAAAGGCAGTGCCGGAAAGCCAAGGGTCTAAGACGAAAGTTATGACAGCCGGCTGCCTGATGACGGTATCTTCTTACACGCCGACCTCAGACCGCCTGCCTATGCGTAAGCCGACCAAACCGCAATACGAAAATACGAAAAAAGCGAACGGAGTTTCCGTGTCAGGAATATCCATACAAACGCACGCCGGACCCGGAACAGGCTTCTGGAAGGAGAGTGACCCGCAAAATCATAAAAATGAGGATGATCTCATCGGGCGGTGTAATCGGGTTTTGGAGTTATTGTGAAGAAAGGCCGGGTGTGTATTGAATGGGAAAATTGCAGGGAAGGGACAAATTGATACTGGCGTTTATGGCGGCAGGAGTAATGTTGGGCACGGCGTGGGCGGGCGGCATCGCTTACAATTCGGGCGACAGTAAGGCATTAAAGGAAGATGTCGCAACCAACGACATACTCTCGCCGTACGCTAACGGGAGCAATAAACTTACCCTTACAGGGAAAGAGGGAACATCCGAGAGCGCTCTTTCAGACAAAAACTTTGTCATATACGGGGCGAGCGGCGACGTCGCCGGAGACTCCTCGCTTGTCCTGGACTGGCAGGCGAAGCTGTATACCCAGGGCAAGGTGCAGTTTTTCGCCGGAGGCGACGGCTCGAATGTGACGGGCAACTCCAGCCTCACGGTCAACGCGGCGGACGGTTCGATCCTGTATGCGTATGGAGGCGCTCCAGGTGCCCAGCAATCAATAATCCTGGCGGGAAGCCCGAACGGCGGCACCGTCACGGGGAATACAAAACTGACGATCAACGGAGCCCTCGGCAATGCTTGTTATTTGAAGGCGAGCGGAGCGGCGATGATAGATAAAGCCGGAGCTCTTACCGTTAACGGCGACAGCACTGTCGAGATCAACGCCTCCTGTGAGGTTGGAGACGGGATCGGCGCGAACGGCGGTCTGCATATCGTCGCCAACGGATTAAATGACGATGATACGGCACGCGGCATCTTAAAGGGCAAGGCGACGCTGATAATCGACAACCCGAACGCGAGAGTCGAGCAGATATGGGGCGGCAATAATTCCGTGGCAAACAGCGGTCACACGTATGCGGCGACAGAAAGCGTTGCGGTCTATCTGAGGCAGGGCAAAGTCGGCGCCGTAACGGCCGGCCCGTCAAGTTGGGCAAGTCGGGGGAAAACCGCCGAGGCCGTTGTCTCAAAAGACGTCTATGTAGAGGTGACGAGCGCGGATTTCAGCTCCTTCAGCCACTATCTTGGCGGCGGCGGAGTCAGTTGGGGTGAAGGCAGCAGCGCCATCGTCAAGGGGAACACGTCGGTCGCGGTAAAGGGCGGCGGCGGCATCGACATACTGGTCGGCGGCGGCCTGAGCCGCGCCGGCGGCAACGCCGGCGTCGAGGGCAATACGAGTATCGCGATCATCGGAGACGCCGGGCTCAAGGCTCTGACAAAAGACGCCTGGATAATTGCCGGTGGGAAGTTAGACGAAGAAACCGGCAACGCTATCAGCACCAGCAGTGCCGCGGTTAGTGGGGATGCCACGATAACTTTCGCGAACATTGAGAAGGGCGTGTTTGCCGGAAAGATAACGGGACAGGGCGTTCAGCGTACGGTTGAGAAAAAACCCTATGACAAGAACACCAACGACACCTTCGATTACACCACCTCCGTCGCCGGTGCTTCCGTCCTTGTCTTCGACAACGTGAAAGCCGACTTCTCCGGCGCTAAAATAAAGGAGATGGACAGAGTCGAGATCGCCAACGGCACGGAGCTGACGCTTTCGAACCTCGGCGCGGCGAAGGAACTCAAGCTGACGGGCGACTGGGCCGGCAAAGGGACGGTTACGGCAGTCAGCGTAAAGACGAATGGTGACAACATCGAAATAGACGACGATGAGGCCAACGGCATCATCGATTACAAGGTTACGCCTGATGCCAGCGGTTTTAAGGTCGTCGTCAATTGTTCAAAGACGGAAAAAGAAAAACCGGTAAAGCCGAATCTGCCTGAGGAATCTCCCAAAGATATCATCACCGCGATTCCCGGCGTCATCTATATCGACGTTACCAGCGCCGACGCCAAAAAAGAGGCTGTGGAAGACGTTGTGGCAGCCGTCGGCGGAGTGTTGAAGGCGGAAGACCTCGTCGTGAACGAGGAGACCGCTCTCATTGAGGCCGCGGAGAGCACCGTTGTGAAGGCCGCGGAGAAGGCGCTCGCGGATAAGGGCGAGCGCGCCACGGTGGCGAAAGTGCGCCCGCTGCCGGTCTTTGCCGTTGAAAGCGGGGATATAACAGAGGCCGGGGCGGTAGTCGCGGTCGGCTTCGAAATGAAGGGCTCCGAATTCCTCGCGGCGAAGCCGGAAGAGGTCAGGCTGTTGAAGGTGCAGGGTTCGGCTGCCGGAAAGTTCTTTGAATACACTTCGGACCCGAAAGCCTTCGGAGACGGATCCTTTACGGTGCAGGACGAGAACGACGCCGTGTTCGCCGGAACTTTCGACGCGGATACGAAATACAAGCTGGTGCTCTTTATAAAGGATAACGGGGAATTTGACCTCAGAAGCGCGGAGCGCGAGATATGTGACCCCGCGGCGATCGTGCAGACGGAGAGCAAGGCATCTTCCGGCAGTTCGGGCGGCTGCTCCGCGGGCTTCGCGGCCCTAGCGCTGATCGCGCTGCTGCCGCTGGCGATGCGCGGAAAGAAGAGGTAACCGCGCGCGGCATGCGCTGAAGGCGGGACGAATCCGTATATTCCTATAAACGCAGAAGGCGGGGCCGCAAGGCCCCGCCATTTTTATGCCGCGATCATCTTTGCCGGATCATTTCTTCGCCGAGCCCTGTTTGGCGACCGCGGCCTGCGCGGCGGCGATCGCCTCGGCGTCGCCGAGGTAGTAGTGCTTCAGCGGCCGGAGGTTTTCGTCAAGCTCGTAGACGAGCGGCACCCCAGTCGGAATGTTCAGTTCGAGGATATCCTTCTCCGATACGTCGTCAAGATACTTCACGAGCGCGCGCAGGCTGTTGCCGTGCGCGGCGATGATCAGCTTTTTGCCGGACCTGACGTCGGGGGCGACGACCTTTTCCCAGTAGGGCACGACGCGCGCCACGGTGTCTTCCAGGCACTCGCCGAGCGGCAGCTCGTCGGGGGACAGGGAGGCGTAGCGGCTTTCATGGCCCGGCCAGCGTTCGTCCTCCTTCGTCAGCAGCGGCGGCCGCGTCGCGTAGCTGCGGCGCCAGATCTTCACCTGCTCGTCGCCGTACTGCGCCGCCGTCTCCGCCTTGTTGAGCCCCTGCAGAGCGCCGTAGTGGCGCTCGTTGAGCCGCCACGACTTTTCGACCGGTATCCACATGAGATCCGTCTCCTCAAGCACGCACCAGAGCGTCTTGATCGCGCGGCGCAGCACGGAGGTGTAGGCCTTGTCAAAAAGATATCCCTCTTTTTTCAGCAGCCCGCCCGCGGCCCTGGCCTCGTCCAGCCCCTTTTCCGAAAGCGGCACGTCCTGCCACCCCGTGAAGCGGTTTTCTTTATTCCACGTGCTCTCGCCATGTCTTATCAGAACGAGTTTGTACATATAAGCAGCCTCCATAATATTGATAATGGGATTCCGTCTACATTGTCAGACAGCGGCGGAAGGTTGTCAAGTCCCGCTGTCCTTTAGTCAGGGCAAACACATCAACAAAGGCCGGGAGAGAGGTAAATAGCGATTTAGCGGGCGCTCACAAAACGCAAATTGTCGATATTCAGCGATTTCGGTTTATGTTTTTAAAGGCCCCCTCGCCGAGGCGGCCAGGGAGCCAAATCAGAGTTTTTCTGATTTGTGCGACTCGG
>OGYB01001189.1_pt1 | contig 12659 bp, 10 predicted proteins | sample 1576421 | NCBI WGS metagenome assembly OGYB01 (sample SAMEA3541577, study PRJEB24748) | human gut metagenome | biome: human gut; feature: human-associated habitat; material: faeces | place: China | collected 2012
TAATCGTGCAAGACACGTTTGCCCAAATAGTAAATATCCAAATCTTGTTTTTCTCTGTCCTCGACTACTTGACAGAGGAAGAATGGAATATCCTTCAGGTTATCCCATTCGATGTAGTCAGTTGGTTTCATAATGTCTTATTTGCATTTTTCTTTCCGTACTTTCCATTATTCACAGAACATTTGCTGAAACACTTCATATTCTGTTCTACACAAAATTCAGCTATTTTCAAAGCATTGCGTTTCATTTCACCAAATGTGATACAACCATTTGCATCTTCCACTGCTATCTTCTCAGAATATAAACCTTCAGTGATATCCAAGTATTCAGTTACATTTTTTCTCATACTATTTTTTATTAACAGGAGCATAAAAATGAGTTTTACTAAAATTAGTAGCTATGCTACCGCAAGTCAATCCTACACCAAACGCACAAAGTATGGCACGAGAGGGTTGGGACATCTGTTTGTCACCATATAAATCACACAACAACAAAGGAATTGACGAACATCCCGTATTGCCATATTCCTTCATATTAGTAGGAAATTTTTCAGGCGTTGATTTCAAAGACATCCGTACATTTTTAATAATCATCTGATTGGACTGATGCATAGCAACAAGCTCAACATCCTTTTCTTCCCAACTTTCCTTTTCCATTACATTCAAAATACTAATCTTAGCATTGACAATACCATATGTGAATACAGTCATACCATCTTGATAGAGATATCCGTTATAAGGTATCATAATCCTATCTGCTTTAGAACCGTTTGAAGAAAGATGAATGGTCATATGACTATCACCCTGCGCTACCAATGTGGCAGTAGCAACTTCGCTGGTTTCTATGCTACCAACAGCATGAGAGTCTAGGTATGGAGTCAGCACTTCGCTACACAAGACAAGTATATTTCTGCACATACCACAATTAATCCATGCTGAAGCTTGCAACAAACCATAAATATAACCCGTACAACCATAATTAATATCCTGACAAACCGTTTCAGTGGACAATCCTAACCGGTGCTGCAATGATACTGCCGTATCAGGAATAATCCATTCACGGGTAGAAGAAACAAAAACGAGTCCGTCTATGGAGCTACGATCTATATTATCCCTCTCTATCAGATGTTCTGCTGCATTAAAACATAAATCAGAGGCTTTTTGTCCTTCTTCTGCACGATACACATATTCAGCACCGGAGGACCTGATCACATCCCTCACTTGCTTTTCAGGAAAAGATCCGCAAAATGAAAGTAATGATATCTTATTTGCAGGTAACCATGCTGCTACGCTTTTAATCTCTACATTCCGTATAGTTGTCTTCATGCCTGACGTTCATTGACCAGATTAAACAAATCTTCTATAGTATCTGCCTTGCGCACATCCTGGCTGTCAAGTTCCACGCCGTATTCTTGTATGATCATAGCTACCACACTCAGGCCTGTAAGTGATGACCATGAATCCAACTCATGATAATCGGTATCAGCTGTAAAAACAGAAGGGTCTTCATCTTCAAATTGGGAAGCAAACTTGCTAATAAATTCTTGTAAATTCATTATATCTAATTAATTATGATTTCCAATAAACTTTTGTTTCAATTACTTTAGCGGGGTCTCCACTCACAATACTAAAACTGGGGACATGACCTTGTACTACTGAACGGGCACTAATAATAGCTCCCGCTTCTATAGTGGTCCCTGGCATGATAGTACAATTTTCTGTAAGCCACACATGTTCTTTAATCACAATGGGAATAGAGGTCTTGTAACCTCTGATCGAAATGTGATGTTCTCCATTGTTATCGCGTATAGTCACATTTCGTCCGCCACCTGTCCATCTTCCGATAGAGATATGGTTGGCACAAATAAGATTCAGACCAACATTTACAGAAGCGTCACCTCCTATCTCAAGATGAGCACCTTTGAAAACCTGTATATCTGCTCCATAATAAACCGTATAGCTACCGTACTTGATTTCCATCCTTCCATTCTCCTCTATCAACAAACGGCTTTCCAACTTTGATCCTTTTATTCGTTTATAGCCCATAATGAAAGGAGCATTTAAAACAAGTTTAGCTTTGGGGTGTAAATCAAGCGTACAATATTTATTGATAATAATAAATTTTCTTTCTAATATGTCTGTTTCTATCTGACGGCAGAAGAGATTGTATCTCATATTCTTTATCCAAGTTCCTATATTCCATCCTGCCGCCCCCGTCACACCTTTTATAAAACAAGCCACATTCTTAATTTTTTCTTTGAGTGACTTCTGAGTTTGGCCAAAGTCAGGCATATATTTATCAATACAGGCCTGAAAAGAAATGTTCAAGGTCTTAAAAAAATCTTCTCTGTTATGCTCTGAGTGCTTTAAAGAATACATCAAATGATAATTTCCTTTGGTCGCCTCTTCAAAAGAGAAATCACTCCAAATGATCTTTTTCTTGCATTTGTTTAGCATATCAGCTCCTTTTTCGTTATTAGCAAAGACAACAGATGTGCCTATGTCAGAGTCCAGTTCTTTAGGTATGCTACCGGGACTAGACCATAAATCACCTATCGTCAAATCCGATGTTCGTGGAAATCCTTTGAAAGGACAGTCAAAACAACTGGGACGACAGACTTCCGGTATTTTATATTGCATGGATAACCATGGGTTTTCTTTCCCAAGAATATAATCGACATCCTTGTTTGCAAACTCCACACGAGTGGAAAGTGTTCTCCAACCTAATTCCTTGCTTTTCGCTTTGTAATAAACCACCGTTGAATGATGCTTCTGCTCCAAATAGTTGATAAACTGCTTAAAATAGAGAGGAGAAGCAATGCCACGGCAAATATAGTCTACCACCATCAGATTTTCATAAGGCTTACGAAGAAAACGTTTCATGGCTGCCATTTGACAGGGACTTCCACAAACAAGTACGGGTTTGCCAGTCTTCAGAGCTTCACGAACAGCGATATAAAAACCATCAAGATGACTTTGCAAATATTTACTGGAACGCAAACGAGACAAATCTTCCCTGCTTGAAGACAAGAACTGAGATACAGACCAATCTTCATTATAAATGGCTCCACCTACGTAACCACTTTTTTTATAAATCTCATCAGCCAAAGCCGAGAAAGCACCTCCGGAAGTACTATCAAATCGCACTTCTATATTCTTATTAATCAAGGCATAACAATGAGGCTTTTCAAATCCTCCACTTTCATGCCAGTCTTCTTTATTGATTATCGGACACACCTTCTCGCACAGTCCGCAATCGGTGCATTTGTCTTTATCAACTTCCGGATACCAAAATCCTTCAACATCAATATGAAATTTGATGGCTTGGTGGATACACACATCCCCACAAGCATTGCATCCACAACATTTGGATTTATCGGTTATATTTACCATTTGCAAGTATATAAGATTTATATTATTTAGGACTGTTTATTTAAAGCATATATCTTTAGCGGAATGCTTTTGCTAAGGGAGTATTCTACTACAAATAAGCACACGAATTAATAAGTTAACACTTGACAGAAAGCCAAGCAGATAAAATGTAGAGAATATATCCCATAAACTTGTCACAAGGTCATACCCAAGCCTATGAGAGTAGTTCCACCGATGATATATGAAAACAGTTCACTAAAAGACATATTTTATATTAGCTGACGAATTTTGATGTATCTCATATAAAAGCCGATGACCATCGGCTATAAATCCTTATAACCGATATGGTCGTTCTGCCTGATAAACTGATAGAAATGTTTCCTTTATAAATTACCATCACTCTATCTTCTCAAACGGAAATGCATGAAGATAGCTCACTGCCACCGTCATATTTCCGAAAGCGAACACCAGCCGGGTATTCCGGTGTAAACGCATGATGCACCCTTCCTTTCCCCGAAAGACGCCACCGGTAATACGAATTTTTTGCTTCTTCTGAAGATAGTCCTCCAAAGGACGGTTCATCAGTTCGATATTGTAAGGCATGGATTCGTACAGATAGATAAATTCCTCCATCTGGCTTTGAGGGATGACAGCCGCACGATGCGTGTTATAGTCCGTCACCAGATACTGGCGGGGAAGCATGGCAGACAGAATACGCTCCAACTGATCCAAGGGAGCACAGACAAACAGCCAGCCATTACCTGCAATTTCCTTCTCGTCCGTCAAAGTATTCAATTTTTGGGTGGAACCGGTAGCAAAAGCCTCTTTCACCACCCGGGCTGAGTCACGGCGGGCAGTATATTCCTCCTTGGTATAAGCACATTGCTCAAAACGTTTCCTATGATCGGCAGCTGTATAGGAAAACACTTTGAAACAGAAAAATTCCTCCTCTACACTCCCCGATAGAGTACGGAACCGGACAGCTTTCCTACCGCTGAATACACTGATATAGCGTTTCAGCTCTTTATTAGACAGATACAGATAGTACCAACTGAGTTCCGGGTATTCCTTTCCTATTCCCGCCATTGGCGTGATTCCTTCATTTGACCCCAGGTCTGAGCCGGAAGCGATTGAACTGCAGAGCAGTAACTTAGGCGCTTCGCCCGTTATGTCTTGATTTGAAAGGAACGCTTGATTTTCAAGCTCCATACTATTTTCTGTTACCATCAAAACATTACTTTTTATATATGTCTTTTTGGGGTTCTCTTAGTAAGAGAACCCCAAAAAGACATATACTGCTGACAATAAGATATTTACACATAATCAGAGATGGATAATTTGCAAACAAATATCATAAGAATCCTTATCAGAGACTGATTCCTGAATAAAAGATTTCCGTATTTGGATTATTATAGCTACATTTGCAGCGGAATGGGGTTCTCTTACTAAGAGAACTCCATTTTTTTTATTCTAACAGATTCATTTTCAAGATAGATCCAAGAAAGACCAAAAAGGAACACATAAATTCCTTTTCCGCACTCATTAAAAGAACAAATGATAAAACGCAAAAGCGGCCACTTACGATAAAAATCGAAAGTGACCGCTAAAAAGAGATTTATTTCTCTAATATAAGGATCTAACAGTACGGAGTTACTTCACCACAAATCCTCTCTTATCCAGATAAGCTTTGAATTTATGCAAATATTCTTCATCCGGACCATCAAAGAAGGATACACCGGATGCCCCGTTATTGTACGCTTCATCCAGCGCCTCTTCAAAATTGTCCTTAATATCACCAAACATCAGTCCGGCATATATCTTGGCACGCCCATTCACCGTTTCAACGCTTTCCTTTACCGAACGCCCGATCCATTCAGGACCTTCATAATAGAATTTATTATAAATCATCGGATAATAAGCATCCAACGTCCATTCTCCCCAATCTTGGCGCACCATCTTGCGAGCCATGGACGGCCCCGGGAACACTGCGGCAGAAATAGCTTTATGATCGGCTTTCACCGCTTTGGTAATGGCATCCACCACACGAGTGATGGCATCCAGACGGAAATTGATCCAACTCTGGTTTTCCATCGGATACTTTAACTCCAACGGATCCTGTCCTGTTTTAGCTTTAAACAATTCACGGCAGACATCACAATAACAATAGTCATATTCCGGCAACTCTTCTTTCTGCTCTATACCATAGTTTTTCCATAGGCTGACAGGCAAGATTACATCCGGCATACGGACATAATCCAGATGAACACCATCCACATAAGGCTTATGGGCTTCCTTTACATAGTCTTCTGCCAGATACTCTGCCACACCTTGGTGATTAGGGCACAAGAAGCGATAATAATCCACGTAGGCCGGTTTGTCGTGACAAGACTCGCCTTTACGGTTCACGGCATACCAGTCGGGATGCTTGTCCAGCAGTTCCCTGCGGTTCATCGTCCATTTCCAATAATGTGCCTCCAGTCCGGCTTCTTTGCAAAGACGATAAATATTTTCATTGTATCCCTCGAACATGACACCCGAAATACCACATTCTTTCAACAACGCAAACCATTTTTTCCATTCGGCATCCGAACGGTTATTCAGACGCATCCACAACCAGTTTTTAACTTCACGGGCAGGTATCTTTTCTGTCCGGAAACGTCCTTCATTATTTATCACATAACGGACTCCTTCAGCAGGATTGGTTATAGCTATCTGATAGGTGTTCTGAGTCGCTTCCACCGCAATCCGGGCATCAGCCGGAAGATCTTTCAACTCTTTATCAGTCAAAAAGAATTGTTCTGTGGCACGCAAGTAGTTATGTTGTTTACTATAATTATCCTGCTGTGCGTAGAACATAGCCCATAGCAGTTTATAGATAGCCTGATTGTACGGATAAACCAACTCATCCTGCGAGATTCCCACTTGCTTGTCTACGAAATAAAGATATCCCCAACGGTCGGGCATGTGCATATCGATTCTTCCGGTAGGAGTCCATACCCAATTTTCCTCGGGTCCTTTCTCCTTCAGCCACTGTACACGCGAGAAGTTGATGCGCCAGGTGTTGCCGGCCTTCAACGGATTGTTAAAGTTCATGGTCAGCGCCTGATGAGGAATGGCCATTTCCACACTCCAATACTTATCTTTATCTTTTGATTTATTCAGTGTACCTTCACAATGGATGGCGGTCTTCAATCCGGGGCAGTCCCATTGCACCATGAAATTTCCACCCGAACGATAAGGTTTGTCCAGCATCAGGTCGAAAATCACGCCACGCGCATTGGTTTCTATTTCAAAATAATTGTGTCCGTCGCTATCCGGATCGATAAATACTTCAAAGTCATTGTCATAATAGATGATGGTATCACGCTGGGTAAGACGTGCCTTGATATCCTCTTCTTGAAGAACAGCTCCTACATATAAATATTCATCATCCCACAGCATCTTGGCGGTAGTTTCATATTTGGGAGTCGGGAATCCTTCGCCGCTTATATCTACAAACGGAGCGGTAGACGCCGCCTTCTTCCAGGAACTTTCATTCAGTTTACCATCTATTTTCAACTTTCCATCCGGACGATAACATACATAGGTACGCGGTTCGGCCAGAAAACGTTCATATTGTTCAAAAAGGCTTTGTGCCATTGCCGGAAAAGTAACCAGCAGAAGCAACAGGGTATAAATAAGTTTCTTCATCTATTTTTCTGATTCAGATTAGTTATTATCTTGCACTTGTCCCACTCCACGATAGAGTTTGATCGGTCCATCCAGCAACACGGCCAGCACGGTAATCTGCTCATCCTGTACCTGTTGGGGTACATCAATATAAAGATTGCCCGGTACTGAGTTCCAATAATTTTTATTGTAGACCTTGTAATTCAACATAGCTCCGTTACCAACCACCCATATACGGTTCACTTTGTTCATCAGCCCTTTTACTTCCACCGGACCGTTAGGTTTGTAAGGAAGGTACAAATACAGAATATCCCCCGCCTTATTCAGTGTGGTATATCCCTGGAAATGCTCGGTAGGAATCCCTGCGCGAGTTTCATAAATAGCTTCTTTATGCTTCTTGGTCCATCGGCCGAACTCCTTCAACACAGCGATCTGTTCTTCAGGAATGGAACCGTCCTCTTTCGGACCGATATCCAATAAAAGATTACCGCCCATGCTCAGGCAGTCTACAAATGTACGAAGCAAGATATAGGGTGATTTATAGTTGCTGTCTGTATGCTGATATCCCCATGAATCATTCATGGTCATACAAAGCTCCCAATATTTATCCTCGGGACGCACCACCGGCACTCCCTGTTCGGGAGTAGCATAGTCGCCATATCCCTGTATGCGCGAATTGATAATCACATTCTTATTATCCGAACGGAGCAGATCTACAATACCTTTGGAATTCCAAGCTTCCGCACTTTGTTCCCAGTCTCCGTCGAACCAATACAGATCCGGTTTCCAGGTTTTGTTCAGCTCCGCCAATTGTCCGAAATTGAACTTGTTGAATCTGGCCCAACGTTCAGGATCATTTTTATAACGTACTTCCGTACGGGTTTTGTTTGGGTAATCAGGATGAGACCAGTCCAATAAAGAATAATAGAAGCCAAGTTTCAATCCTTGTTTTCTTACTTCCTTTACAAAGGGAGCTATGAGATCACGTTTTGCCGGAGTGCTTTTCACGACGCTGATATCTCCTACTTTGGTATCCCATAACGCAACTCCGTCATGATGTTTGGTAGTTATCACTGTATATTTGGCTCCACTTTCTTTTATCAGATCCACCCAAGCCTTCGGATCATACTTGGAGGCTGTGAAACCTTTTTCCTGCTCCATGTATTCATCATAGGGCAGGTAGTTGTTAAAGAAGGACCAGCTTTCGGACACTCCTCTGACGGAATAAATTCCCCAATGAATAAAGATACCCAACTTGGCTTGTGAAAACCATTCCATTCTCTTGTCTTTCTGCTCGACTGTTTCATTCTGTAGCGTATCTTGTGCCCGTAAAGGAGAAGCTGCAATCAGCAGACTCAGGAACGCTAACGATAATCGGTTCTTTTTCATATATAATAGGTTTGATTAGTTAGGATAGCATGTCAGTATTATTAAAATTTACAGCTATATAATGGACAAAGATAATGTATTTTTATATTTTATTCTATCTTTGCACCCCTAAAACAGAACAAATATGAGCGCAAAGAAAAAGAAACAATCCAATAGTCCCCTGAGAGTCATCATTATTTTAGTATTACTGGGACTTTTGGCATATAAACATCAATTGTTTGACGGGAAACTGCTTGAAAATATCCCCACTATCGAAAGCAATGAAGAAAAGCCAGAAATACTGACCTCGCCCCAGCATGACGGTGCATTGGAAATTCCGATGATACAATCAAGTACAGGCGGCCAGATTCTGAAACGTAAAGGATATACCCTGTCTTATAATGCCGATTACAAAACTCCACAATGGGTGGCGTGGGAACTTACTAAAAAAGAAACAAAAGGAAAAGAAGGGCGAACAAATAAATTCTTGCCCGACCCGGACGTACGTGGAGCCAAAGCATATACGGGAGATTATACAAAATCAGGATATGACCGGGGACACATGGCCCCTGCCGCCGATATGAAATGGAACAAACAAGCCATGGAAGAATCTTTTTATATGAGCAACATTTGTCCGCAAAATCCGAATCTGAACCGCGGCGACTGGAATGACCTGGAGGAAAAGTCACGCCAATGGGCAAAAAAATATGGAGCCGTGTATATTGCCTGCGGACCTATATATGATACTAAACGCCCCAAAAGAATTGGCAACAATAAAGTGGCAGTCCCCCATGCTTTCTATAAAGTCATATTGATAAATGATAAGAAAAATCCGCAAGCCATAGGATTTATTTTCCCCAACAGCGCCGGACATAAGCCACTGAAGAAATATATGGTAACAGTAGACAGCGTAGAGAAAAGAACGGATATCGATTTCTTCCCTGCCCTGCCGGATGAAATAGAAAACAGAATCGAAGCGGAGTTGGTACAAGAATTACCGTAGTCTATCACACATACGCAGACATGAAACGATACATACGTATGTATACCCCCACACATACGTATGTGTGGGGGCACACGAACGTACGGGTTTTATTTCACTTCCAGCACTACGATAGACTTGGCAGGAAGAGTCACTTTCAAGCTTCCTTTATTGACCTTTGCTCCGGTAAATTCTTTCGGAGCAACCACATTCGGTTTCTCGAAACTATTGTAATCACCTATATTGTTAGCAGTCAGAATACGGCCGGTAACACTCTTGGCCTTTACCTCACCCAAGTTCAACTCTATTTCCTGCGATTCCTGCAAATCCACATTAGACAAGGAAATATGAATCAAACCGTTTGCATCCCGTGAAGCTGTAGCACTTACCATCGGGACAATACGGTCGTCGCGTACAATCTTGCGTTCACAGTTCAGTTCCAAAGGAAGATAAGTAGCATCCTGATGCACTTTATACATTTCAAAGACATGGTAAGTCGGTGTCAGAACCATCTTGTCGTCCTTTGTCAAAATCATAGACTGAAGCACATTGGCAATCTGGGCAATGTTTGTCATCTTGATGCGATCCGTATATTTATGGAAAACATCCAGTGTCAAAGAGGCCACGAAAGCATCGCGCAACGTGTTCTGCTGATACAGATGTCCACGGACAGTTCCCGGCTCTTCATCCCACCAGGTTCCCCACTCGTCCACCATCAAACCGATTTGCTTCTTCGGATCATATTTATCCATAATTGCCATATGCTTCTTCAGCACCGGTTCTATTTCCAGACATTTGCCCATAGTCCAATAATAATCATCATCAGTGAACTGTGTAGCCGATCCTTTGCTTCCACTCCATCCCATCACTGTATAATAATGTAAAGACACACCGGCCATACGGTGACCTACATTCTTCATCAGTACTTCTGTCCAGTTATAGTCATAATCACTGGCACCACTTGCAATCTTGAACAAGTGATTGCCATCATAGTCACGACAATAAGTGGAATAACGGCGGTACAAGTCTGCATAATATTCAGGACGCATACTGCCTCCGCATCCCCAACTTTCATTACCTACCCCAAAGAATTTCACTTTCCATGGTTTTTCACGACCGTTCTCCTTACGCAGTTTCGCCATCGGGCTACCTTGTTCGGAAGTCATGTATTCCACCCATTTCGCCATTTCTTCCACACTCCCACTTCCTACATTACCGCTGATATAAGGCTCACAACCTATCAGCTCACACAAGTTCAGAAATTCATGTGTTCCGAAACTATTATCTTCCACTGTACCTCCCCAATTGTTATTGACCATTCGGGGGCGGTTCTCTTTCGGACCGATACCATCCATCCAATGATATTCATCGGCAAAACATCCGCCCGGCCAACGAAGCACCGGCACTTTCAAATCTTTCAATGCCTGAAGCACATCATTACGATAGCCTTGGGTATTGGGAATTTTAGAATCCTCACCTACCCACAAGCCTCCATAGATACAGGTGCCCAAATGCTCTGCAAATTGCCCGTAAATATGTTTACTGATGATTTCTTTCCCTTGCTCGGGATGTACATTGATAGTCGCTTTCTGTTGGGCAAATACCGGCATTGCAGCGAACAATGCCAAGCCCATAAGTGCATTTTTCATGATTAAAAATAAAATAATTAATTATACTATATTTGCGTTCTCGTTTTTCGTTTGGTCAAATTTACACATTTTACATCAACCGGATAGTGGACAAAATTGTATTTTTAGGGGTACAAAATCGTCAAAAGTAGAAAAGAAACGGATATTTGCCTATATTTGCATACAAAAAAGCCCGATAGACTAAAATGAATAAAAAGAAGCGTACTATTGTATGGATTGTTATCCTTATCATTATCCTGACAGGAGCAGGCGGTGCAGGAAGTATATATTACTATTTCTTTGCCAAACAATTCCAACTTACAAAAACCACCTATATTTATATAGACAGAGATGATAACCTGGATTCTGTATACCATAAAATAATCCGGAACGGACATCCTAAAAGTATGTTCGGTTTTCAATATCTGGCAGAAAAAGAGAAGTATGGCGACAATATACGGACAGGACGTTACGCTCTCAATCCATCGGACAATATGCGCTACCTCTTCCGGCGTCTTTCCATGGGATACCAGACTCCCATTAATCTGACTGTACCCAGTGTACGCACCGTGGACAGATTAGTGCGGGCCGTTTCGCGCCAGCTCATGATTGATTCTCTGGATATTGCCAAATTAATTTCCGACAGTGCTTACTGTGCACAAATGGGATATACCCAAGAGACACTACCCTCCCTTTTTATTCCTAATACTTACGAGGTTTATTGGAATATGAGTGCTGACGCTTTCATGAAACGGATGCAAAAAGAACATGCTGCCTTTTGGAATAATGACAGGCTGAAAAAGGCTCAACATATCGGACTTACTCCTGAAGAAGTGTCCACCCTGGCCTCTATCGTGGAAGAAGAAACGGCCAATGGTCCCGAAAAGCCCATGGTCGCAGGACTTTATATTAACAGATTGAATAAAGGGATGTTGTTGCAAGCAGACCCGACGGTAAAATTTGGTTTACAGGAATTCGGACTGAAACGCATTCTTTTCAAACATCTGGAAGTGGATTCTCCTTATAATACCTACAAACATGCAGGTTTACCTCCGGGACCTATCCGAATCCCATCCATCCAAGGATTGGAAAGCGTACTGAACTATACACAGCATCATTATATTTATATGTGTGCAAAAGAAGATTTCTCAGGCACTCATAATTTCGCGGTCACAGCAGCCCAGCATCAAGCTAATGCAAGACGCTATCAACAAGCGTTAAACCGGCGAAAAATAAAATAAAAGGAGCGGACTATAGGTCCGCCCTCCCAATGGATTATTTAATGTGTATCTATAGAATCTTTCAGCAACCTTCCTTTGTATTGTCCTTTTTTCCCGGTCATCTTTCCATATTCCACTGCATGTACCGGACAAACATGGTAACAAGCCAGACATTGAGTACAGTTACCTCCCCAAACGGGACGATCCGTCACTGTTATATTGCCCACAGGACAAACCTTCTCACACTTCTTACAACCAATGCAAGCTTCCGTTGCATGAAAAGGCTTGGGAGACATCAGAAAAGCATTGAAAAGAGGGCGCAGCAAATAGGATTTAGTAAATGGAAGCGCACCTTCATGACAATTATATTGTTTCATTTGAGCCCTTGATGTAATTTCTTCGTTGATAAAACGCACACAGG
>OGYB01001199.1_pt1 | contig 12502 bp, 8 predicted proteins | sample 1576421 | NCBI WGS metagenome assembly OGYB01 (sample SAMEA3541577, study PRJEB24748) | human gut metagenome | biome: human gut; feature: human-associated habitat; material: faeces | place: China | collected 2012
CCATGCCATTACACTGCCATCAACAGTCCACTTCAAAATACCGGTCTCTGTCCTTATAACAGCAAACGCATTTGCGGTAATATGACCGATCATAGCCGCATACACATGTCCTGACTTATACATAAAAGCAGCAAGCACAAGGCCAAGTAAAAACGCATAAACAAACTGCACTATATTAAAATGAATGAGCCCAAATAAAAGCGCCGACAAAAATACAGCCTGTGAAACATTCATTATTTTGCGCATATTTCCAAATACAATGCCTCTGAAAACGAGCTCCTCCATAATCGGAGAAAGAATTGCCGAGCCAATCAGCTCAATTACAAGAGTGCTTGCATAAAAGCTCTCATTCGCCCTGGCATATCCTTCTGAGAGCCCGATAAGCGGTGACATGGTGATGATATTGTTAAGCGCAAATGAAATGAACAGTGTAATCACAATCACCCATAGCACATTTATAAAAAGTGCCCTGTCTATCTTTGGTTTTTTAACAAACATCTGCTGTGTCGGCTTATAGCTTGCAAAATACATAAAGGGTATTGTAATTGCTGCAGATATTATCTGCGCTATCATGTATGTCGAAGCTGTGTGTCCGATAAACGCAAAAATAAAGTACATTGCGCTCAGAAAAACAATGTAGTAAAGCACAATCGGGACAATTATTTCCCACACTATCGCTCTTAATTTTAAATTCTTATTCATGAAATCCCATTCCTATCTACTATTTATAACCTCAGGTCTCAATGCATTGCATTTTCATAAAAGCTAATCGAAAAGCCTGGAAAGTGCATCCGGAAGCTGCCTTAAATCATCTATCACAGCTTTTGCTCCTGCACTCACCATCTCGTTAACATCGCCGAAGCCAAAGCTTACCGCTATGCTTGGCACATTGACACGGTTTGCTCCCTCGATATCAAACATAGTATCTCCGATTAAACACATCTCATCCCTTGGAATGTCTGACCACCGGCGCATCACCTCGTTAAGTACTTCTTCCTTTGTATCTATCCTGCCGTCAAATGTAGCTCCGACCACCTCATCAAACATATCAAGTATTCCAAAATGCTCCAAAATACGCTCGCACGATTTTTCCGGCTTCGATGATGCAAGTCCTATCCTATAGCCGGCTGCTTTAAGCGCCTCTATGCATTCCTTTACTCCCGGAAAAAGCGAACATTCAAATATACCTATTTTGTTATAGCGCTCTCTGTACTTTTCGACCGCTTCAAGTGCCCTCTCCTTAGTAAATCCGTAATGCTCCATAAATGTGTTTATGAGCGGCGGTCCTATAAAGAAAAACAGGCTGTTTCTGTCCGGCTCATCTATACCAAAGTGTGAAAGTGCATATTGTGCCGACTTTGTGATGCCCTCTGATGAGTCAATCAGCGTTCCGTCCAAATCAAATAATATTGCTTTCATTTGTTATCTCCATTGCTCTAAATTAATTGTACTTTTAATTAAAATGCTAGGTCAGTATCTCATTTAACACTCGTCCGACAGCATCGGCAAACTCGTTGATACTCTTTATCTTCACGAGACTTCTGCCGAATATCTTTGTTGCAAGCTCACTGTCATGCTCACTTCCCATGAAGATGCCAATTACGTCTGTTCCATGGTTTTTAAGCCTCTGCACCTCATTTACGGTGTCCTTAACAGCAAGAGCATCAGTGTACTCCCGGTCCTTATAAAAGGCTCCCTCCCCTGCTATCTGATCATCCTGGGGACTTGCATCTGAAAACATGAAAAGTAACTTCCTGGGCTTTGGACTCAGCTCCATCAGATGTGATGCCGCACGCAGAGCAAGGCCATCCCTGTTATTTCCTGCCGCAACAAAATGAAATAATTCATCCTCCACACCATAATCGTCATATTCCTTAAAGATGTGCATCACCGTGTAGCCTCTTATGCTGCAATATGAGTAAATCTGCACCGGTATGCCACAATTTGTCAGGCTCTTTGACAGTACATATGCCTGTGCTGCTATCTTCTGCTGCATCTGCTTTCTGGAAGAAGACGCATCCATCAGTATGTCGACAGAAAAGCCCGGCGTCTCCACCTCATCTTTTCGCTCAAAAACACGCGGATTGTCCAGATACAGGGTCTTCCATACTCTCGCAGGCTTTATACGGCCGTGTGTTGAAGCATCCATAAATGTCTCATCTGCTGTCTCCAGGTGCATTCTAAGGCTTTCTGTAAGTCTCCTTATACTGTTTTGATACACTGCCATGTTTTTTTCAAAATGCTCTTTATTCTTGTCGTATTGCATGGCTGTCTCTTTTGTAAATGCAAGAATTTCCCTGCGCTCTCTTTTGTTGTCAATCTCATCAGGTACAGTCTGCTTTTTCTCCGGCGCAATACCTCTGGTAAAAAGCAAGTGACAGTTTTTGTGATTTCCTACACAGAGCTTTTTCTCCAGCTCGGCCTGCTGCCTGTCAGAATACATGCTTTTTCCAAAGCAGGCTGTCACATACCGCTTCGCTTCTATTGGATCTTTCTGCAATGCAAACTGCAGCAGATATCTCTTTGAATGCTCCATAGACAAAGCTGCTGTATCCGAGACCATATTTTTATCATAAAAGCTATTCGCTCTGACATACTGTGTGCTGACTTTTCCTATTGAGTGAAATGCTCCTGCTACCTTCTGTAAAAAATATATGCCCTGTGGCTTTACCACCTTTATCGGCTTATACGAGAAATACTTCCACAGATTTTCTCTCGTTTTTTCTATAATCTCATCCGTTGTCATATCAGGTGTAAAACAAAAAGCATGCAGTATCTCTTCATCCTCTTTGCAAAGGCCTGATGGTTTTCCAAGTATCCTTCTGCAATGTGCATTTCTGATTATATCAATCCTCGAATACTCCCTGTTTTTATTGACTCCTGCAAGGCTCTTTTTCGCGTACTCAAGCCTTAAATCATATAAGGCAGGCCTCGTTTGTCTCTCCTTTTCATACAGGGCATTTTCCAAACCTATCCATAAAAGCCCCTCATAAAGCATGGCGTTTTTTCCTGTCAGCTGATTGAATAAGGCATCTATCTTGTCATGCTCATACCACTTGTATTCAAGCCCAATAATCAGATTCAGATAAATATCAGCGGATCCATCAGGTGCAAATGCCAGAAAAAGCGGCTCTATGTCATAGTCACAGGCCACCATCCATATGAAGTTTCTTGCTCTTTTTGCTTCCTTTATATCCTGTTCTTCCATATGTTCCATTCCTTCATATGTCACAAGCTCATATCAACAAAACAGCTGCTCTCCGCTCATTTTCCTTGATATTCTTGCACGGATTGTATCACGGATAAGAGTCTGCTCATATTCATCAAAGCTCTTGTTTGTTATCCCCATATCCAGGGCTGTATATACATTCAAACCCTTTTCCATCATACCAATTGAGCCGATGAGGCCACGCAGATCAAGTGCCTTTGATGATATTTCGCCATTTTTGCACTTGGTATGCAGTTCAAGAAATACCTCCGCAAGCTCATTTGCTCCCGCTTCACGTATTGCAGGATAATGTTCCTTTATGAGCTTCACAAGGCTCTCTTTTGAAATCATAGGCATCCGGATTACCGCAAAACGTGATACAAGAGCCTCATTCAGCTCCTTTGTGCCTGCATAGCCGTAATTCATCGTGGCAATAAATCTTGTTGCCGGATGAAGCGACAGTCTGTCATAGCCCGGCACATCTATTGTACGTCTGAAATCCAGTGTGGCATGAAGCACTGCCATAGCCTCACTTTTTGCCATATTTATCTCGTCAAGCACCGCAAAGCCGCCGTTTTTTGCGGCTGTATACACAGGTCCCGGTCTGAAGGATACCTCTCCGGCGCGAAAAGTATCGGTTCCGATAAGTGATGCTGCATCCATATTTACGTGAAATGACACATCCCAGCGTGGTCTGTTAAATACGCCTGCCAGATTCTCTGCGAAAAGATTCTTTCCTGTGGCCTTTTCTCCGACTAAAAGCAGATTTTCTCCACATAAAACTGCGGTTATAGCCTGCTCCCACACATCGCTTCCGTAATAAAACTGTGTAGGCACGGGGATTCTTGACTCATACTCCTTGTCCACCGGATACTGTGAGCGAAACTTTTCAATTTCCTTAATCAGATTTTCTGAAATGCCAAGCTCTCTTAATTTGTCCAACAAGCTCATCGCTTCCTTTCATGTCAGGTATTTTAACTGTTATAGGCCATACATACTCAAAACCATACACAGTTTATGCTTTACGTTATATTGTCATGCGATATATTATTTCTTCACGCCCTTGGTGTCACGGTTTGCAATGTGCAGCCTGTGAAGTGCCACCTGCTTACCCTTTACCTCGACCTCTTTTTCCTCCTGGTCATAAAGCAGATAAATGTCAGTAAGCTCATCCTCTCTGTCAAGCCTCATTCCCCTGACACCTACTGCTGCCTTTTTCTTTTCAGGAATAGTGCCACAGTCGATTCGAAGGAACATCTCCTTCTTTGAACGCATTACCATTGTAGCATTCTCTGAAAGCATGTCAACAAATAACAGCTCATCATCATCCATGAGCTTTGTGGCCTGCGAGGTCTTTCGTGTCACCACAAACTCAGCACCATCCACGAGCTTTATCATGGCTGACTTCGTTCCAAATATAAGCTTGTGCTTTTCAACATCCATAAGAGGTGCTATAAATACTATATCCTCCTTACTGCTGTCATAGTTGCTTACATTGTCAATAGGTGTGCCCTTGTCACGGAATTTGCCGTAAGGCAGGTCTAATACCTTGACAAGATGCATGTTTGCCTTGTTTGTAAAAATGCACAGCTTATCTATATTTTTAAGCTTCAATATCAGCTTGTTCTCTGCGTCCGCAGTCTCTTTGTTTCTCTCATAGGTTGAAGTATCTACTGTCTTCACATAGCCGAAGCGGTCCATAAGCAGCACTACATCCGATACCTCAAGCTCTTTTTTGACCACAACAGCTTCCTCGAGATTGTCAAGCTCCGTGCGTCTATCCCTTGCATACTCCTTGCGGAACGCTTTAAGCTCCTTCATAATGACCTTTGCCATGGATGAGCGATGCTCTAGAATATCGCTGTACTCTGCAATCTTTGCCCTGGTCTCCTCGTGCTCCTTAATCAGAGCCTCAATTTCGAGTCCAATCAGCTTGTACAGACGCATTTCAAGGATAGCTGCTGCCTGACGCTCAGTAAAGCAAAGCTGGGCTGCCATGGCTTCTGAAGCCTTTGACTTGAATTTAATCCCCTCTGTATCTCCGTTTATGAGACATGCCTTTGCCATTTTCTGGTCACGGCTTCCTCTTAATATTTCAATAATCAGATCTATCACGTTACAGGCCTTTATGAGTCCCTGCTGTATTTCTTCTTTCTCCTGCTCCTTTGCAAGAAGTGTCTCATACTTTCTTTTTGCAATCTCATACTGAAAATTGACATGGTGCCTTATTATTGGTACAAGACCAAGCGTCTCAGGTCTTCCATTTGCGACGGCCAGCATATTTACACCGAATGTATCCTCCAGCTTTGTCTTTTTATACAAAAGGTTCTTAAGTGCCTCAACATCAGCACCTTTTTTAAGCTCTAAGACAATTCTTATTCCCTCTTTCGATGACTGGTTGGTTATATCCACAATATCCGTTGTCGCCTTTGACTCGACAAGTGAATAGACATCATTTAAGAATTTTCCTATATTGGCACCAATCATTGTGTATGGGATTTCTGTAATGACAAGCTTGTCCTTTCCTGCCTTTCCCTTCTCTATTTCGATTCTTCCACGGATTTTTATCTTTCCCTGTCCGGTCTCATATATTGCTGCAAGATCATCCTGATTTGCAACAATGCCTCCTGTCGGAAAATCCGGCCCCTTTATATACTGCATCATCTCGGCTGTGGTGATATCAGGATTTTTCATATAAGCAATCACACCGTCCACAACCTCGCCAAAATTGTGTGGCGGAATGCTTGTAGCCATGCCGACTGCTATACCCTCAGCTCCATTTATCAAAAGGTTCGGCACCTTGACCGGAAGCACCTCTGGCTCTTTTTCTGTCTCGTCGTAGTTTGGAATGAAATCAACCACATTTTTGTCAAGATCAGCAAGATATGCTTCCTGTGTGATTTTTTGAAGTCTTGCCTCAGTATAACGCATGGCAGCGGCTCCGTCTCCCTCGATTGAGCCAAAATTACCGTGTCCATCGATAAGCGGCATGCCCTTTTTGAAGTCCTGTGCCAAAACAACCATCGCATCATAGATTGATGAATCACCGTGTGGATGATATTTACCCATTGTATCACCGACAATACGCGCACATTTTCTGTGTGGCTTGTCAGGTGTATTTCCGAGCTCGACCATAGAGTAGAGTACTCGCCTCTGAACAGGCTTTAGTCCGTCCCTGACATCAGGGAGGGCACGGCTTGCAATAACGCTCATCGCGTAATCTATGTAGGAGCTCTCCATTGTTTTTTTCAAATCGACCTGCTGTATCTGGTCAAAAATTTTGTCGTCCACTTAAATTACTCCTCCCTGCTAGATGTCAAGATTTGTTACATACTTGGCATTAGCTTCAATAAATTCTTTTCTTGGCTCTACTTTATCACCCATCAGTGTGGTAAATGTCACATCAAGCTCAGATGAATTTTCTCCGTCTATCATGACCTGTTTCAAAATTCTGTGGTCAGGATCCATTGTTGTCTCCCAAAGCTGATCAGCATCCATCTCGCCAAGTCCCTTGTATCGCTGGATCTTGTTATTATTGTCACGGCCTATGTCATTTAAAATCTGCTTGAGCTCGTCATCATCGTAGGCATACCATACACCCTTGTTTTTCTCCACCTTGTAAAGTGGCGGGGTAGCCAGGTATACATGTCCCTCCTTGATCAGATCAGGCATGAATCTGTAGAGGAAGGTGAGCATGAGAGTAGCGATATGGGCACCATCTACATCGGCATCTGTCATGATGATTATCTTGTCATAACGCAGCTTTGTTATATCAAAATCCTCATGGATTCCTGTTCCGAATGCTGTAATCATGGCTCTGATTTCTGCATTGTCATATATACGGTCAAGTCTTGCCTTTTCAACATTCAGTATCTTGCCTCGCAGAGGTAAAATTGCCTGTGTAGCACGGCTTCTTGCTGTCTTTGCAGAACCGCCGGCTGAATCTCCCTCGACTATGAAAATTTCACAGTTTTTAGGATCCTTGTCTGAACAGTCAGCCAGCTTGCCCGGCAGAGTACCTCCATCGAGAGAGGTCTTTCTTCTGGTCAGGTCTCTTGCTTTTCTTGCGGCCTCTCTGGCTCTTTGTGCTAAAAGTGATTTCTCACAGATATTTTTGGCTACATCAGGATTCTGCTCGAGGAAATATGTGAGCTTTTCCGATACAACTGCATCTACGGCTCCTCTGGCCTCACTGTTTCCAAGCTTCTGCTTTGTCTGTCCCTCGAACTGAGGCTCCTCAATCTTGATACTGATGATTGCGGTAAGTCCCTCACGGATATCATCACCTGTCAGGGCCGGATCTGAATCCTTAAGTATCTTTTTCTCACGCGCATAGGCATTGAAGGTCTTTGTCAGGGCATTTCTAAAGCCTGCGAGATGAGTACCTCCCTCAGGTGTGATTACATTGTTTACAAAGCTGAAGGTTGAATCATTAAACGAATCATTGTGCTGTAATGCAACCTCTACATAAACACCGTTTTGTGTTCCCTCACAGTAGATTACCTCATCATATAGAGCCTCCTTGCCACGGTTAAGATACTCTACAAATTCCTTGATTCCTCCCTCATAGTGGAATACATGATTGTGATGGCTGTTCTCACGCACATCCTTTAAAGTAATCTTAAGTCCTTTTGTGAGGAAGGCTGTCTCTCTGAGACGCTGCTTTAAGGTATCGTAGTCATACACTGTCTCCTCAAAAATCTCCGGATCCGGCAGAAAATGCACCTTTGTACCATGAAGCGACTCGTCACACTGTCCAACAATCTTTACAGTATCGTCGGTTTTGCCACGCTTGTAGCTTTGTCTGTAAATATTTCCGTCCTTGTAGACCTCAACTGTCAGCCATGTGGAAAGAGCATTTACTACAGATGCACCAACTCCGTGCAGACCGCCTGATACCTTATAGCCTCCACCGCCGAATTTACCACCTGCGTGAAGCACTGTAAAAACGACCTCAAGTGCTGATTTTTTTGCTTTATGATTGGTTCCGACCGGGATTCCTCGTCCATCATCCTGTACTGTTATGGAATTGTCTTCCTCGATTGTAACCTCAATATTTTTACAATAACCGGCTAAGGCCTCATCAACTGCATTGTCCACTATCTCATAAACCAGATGATGAAGTCCTCTCGAAGACGTACTGCCGATATACATACCCGGTCTTTTTCTGACTGCCTCAAGACCCTCAAGTATCTGAATCTGATCAGCTCCGTATTCCTGATTGTTCTGCTGTATTTCTTTACTCATCAATAACCTCCACCTGGCCCTTCACGACATGAAAGACCTTGTCCACCTGAAATCTATTTTTTACAAATTCATCAAGTCCCGTACAAGTGATAATGGTCTGTGTATCACTTAAGCTGTTGAGCAGATAGTTCTGCCTGTTGCCATCCAGCTCTGAAAGCACATCATCCAGTAAAAGCACGGGAGTGCTGTTTATATTTTTCTTTACAAGACTAATCTCAGAAAGCTTGAGTGAGAGAGCAGATGTCCTCTGCTGACCCTGCGAGCCGTATTTTCTGATATCCACACCGTCCACTGAAAAAAGCATATCGTCCCTGTGCGGTCCGACAGTTGTCTGGCACAGCTTCAAATCCCTGCTTCTTGCCTTAAGCAGTTCATCCTCGAAAAAAATATCATCAATGTTTGGCTCATATTTGAGTATAAGCTTCTCCCTGCCTCCCGAAATATTGCTGTGAATATCCTGTATTATCTCATTTAGCTCATTAACAAACTCGCGCCGCTTTTTTATAACATGCCTGCCATACTCAAGAAGCTGCATATCCCATACCTGAAGTGTATCAATCAAATCAGGTCTGTAAGCTATATCCTTTAACAGTCTGTTCCTCTGAACTAATGTCTTATTATACTTACTCAGGTTAGACAGATAAATTTTGTCAAGCTGGCAAAGCTCCAAATCTATAAATCTGCGTCTCTCGGCAGGACCGTTTTTGATAATATTGAGATCCTCAGGAGAGAAAAACACAATATTCAAAATACCAAACAGCTCACTCGCTTTTTTGATTGGCATTTTATTGATGGCCACACCCTTTGCACCGTTTTTTCGCAGATGCATGTCAATCCGGTATTCCTTGTCATTTTTTTCGACAATTGTCCTGATATGTGCCTCATCCTCGCCAAACCGGATCATTTCCTTGTCCTTGCTGCCCTTATGGGACTTTGTAGTGCCGCTCAAATATGCAGCCTCAAGTATATTTGTCTTTCCCTGGGCATTATCGCCGTAGATTATGTTGGTTTCACTGTCAAAGCTGATATCCAGTTTTTCGTAATTTCTGAAATTACTCAGTTGGATTGACTTAATAATCATTATTTAACAACCTTAACTGTTTCGCCGTCATATGAGAAAACATCTCCGTCGTGAAGCTTTTTTCCTCTCTGAAGCTCAGTCTCACCGTTTACAGTCACCTGACCATCCTGAATAACAATTTTTGCCTCAACTCCCGAGCTCACAAGGTTGGCCTTTTTAAGAGCCTGTCCCAGCTTAATAAACTCATCCTGTTCTCTTATAGAAATCTGTTTCATAAAATCTCCTAGTTTGCTGCTGTATTAAAATTTACCGGAAGAATGAGGTAAATAAACTTGCCCTCATCATCCTTAATGAAGCATGGTGCCTTTGGATTGACCATGTATAAATTAACCTCCTCCTCATCGATAACACGAAGTGCATCTATGAAGAACTTAGGATTAAAGCCTATCATAATATCTTTTCCATCTTTGTCGATATCGATGTCCTCATTCATGGAACCGATAAATGAATTGATGCGAAGCTCCATATTGCCATCTGTGATATTCATGATAATAGGCTTCTTATCTCCCTCCTTGACAAGAAGAGTAGCACGGTCGATACAGTCAAGAAGCTCACGCTTATTGATGCGAACCTTAGTGTCGTAGTCAGATGAAAGCATCTGGTCAATCTTGAAATACTCACCCTCGATAAGACGTGAAACAACAGTAGTATTTTCAAATTCAAAAACAATATGATTGTTAGTGATATAGATAACCACATCCTCATCCGCTGAACCCGGAATAATCTTGCTTATTTCCTGCAGAGTCTTGCCAGGAACAACAACCTTCTTGCTGTCATAGTGATTTTTCATCTCGATATATCTGATAGATATTCTGTGTCCGTCAAGAGAAACAACTCGAAGCTTATTCTCCTCAATCTCAAAAAGCTCACCTGTCATCAGTTTATTGTTGTCATTGTCAGCAATTGAGAAAATTGTCTGTCTGATAACCTCTTTAAGGGTAAACTGTGAGAGGACAATAGACTCATTTCTCTCAACATATGGTATGTAAGAAAAATCATCACCTGATTTTCCGATGATATTGAACTTGGCCTTTTCACATGATATGACGGTCTTGAAGGAAGCATCTGTCTCAATTGTTACATCATTGTCAGGAAGCTTTCTCACTATTTCTGAAAAAATCTTGGCGTCAAGAGCGATAATTCCTCTCTCTTCGATAGTTCCGTCTATTATTGTTTCGATTCCAAGCTCCATATCGTTAGCCATAAGCTTAATCTCGTTTGCGGATGCATCAATAAGTATGCACTCGAGAATTGCCATTGTAGTACGTGTAGGTACTGCCTTCGATACGATATTAACACCTTTCAGTAAATTTGCTTTTGAACAAATAAGTTTCATTTAGAAAAACTCCTTCCTGCGCGTATATATAAATATTTAAAAGATATTCGTAATCTTCTTCTTAGGGGCTGTTAAAAAGTTCAAAACCCCTTAAAAGCCTTTAAAGACAAGCTTTAAGCGGCTTGATAACTTGATTAAAAGTCTGTTGAAGTAAAAATGATAAAAATTGATAACTTTTTATTCACTTTCCTTCAACCTGTCATTAACATGCTCATGTGGAAATAAAAGCAAGGTTATAACCAAATTATTAACATGCAAATGAGCACATATATAAATAGGTAGAAACTAATTTGGATTAATCTTTTTCTTGATAGTTTCTATGAGAGTACGTGTACTGTCATTCTCCTCGTAATCCTTGGTGACTTTCTTGATGCCGTGGATGATAGTAGAGTGGTCTCTGCCGCCCAAAAGCTGGCCGATTACATCAAGTGAATCAGAGGTCATGGTCTTGCAGAGGTACATGGCAATCTGTCTTGGACGTGCAATCTCGCTGCTTCTGGTCTTTGAAATCATCTGGTCCACAGAGATGTGGAAATGCTCTGAAACGACCTCAATGATGAGCTGTGCAGTGATTTCCCTTGGCTTGTCCGGCGTGATGATATTGGAAAGCTCCCTCTCAGCGATATCCATAGTGATGTGAGTATGCTCGAGATTGTGGAAGGCTAAAAGCTTGTTTAAGGCTCCCTCAAGCTCACGGATGTTGGAGCTGATGTTTGAAGCAATGTAGTTTAAGATATCATCATCTATATCAAAATTGTCAGTTTCAGCTTTCTTACGGAGGATAGCCATCCTCGTCTCATAGTCAGGAGTACCGATATCAGCCATCAGTCCCCACTCGAAACGGGAACGGATGCGCTCCTCGAGAGTCTCCATCTCCTTAGGCGGCTTATCAGAGGTAAGGATAATCTGCTTGCCCTGTGTCTGCAGTGTGTTGAAGGTGTGGAAAAACTCCTCCTGAGTACTTTCCTTTCCTATGATGAACTGGATATCATCAATCATGAGCACATCTACAGTCCTGTATTTGTCACGGAACTTTGTCATGGCAGAAGAATTACCGTTACGTATAGATTCGATAACCTCGTTGGTAAACTCTTCAGAAGTAACATAAAGCACCTTGGTATCAGGATTCTGGTCAATGATGAAATGACCTATTGAATGCATAAGATGAGTCTTGCCAAGTCCCGGACCACCATATATATATAGCGGATTGTATGCTTCACCCGGGCTTTCTGCCACTGCAAGAGAAGCAGAATGGGCAAACCTGTTATTATTACCTACGACAAAGGTGTCAAATGTATAGTTAGGGTTTAAGTTTGAGTGATCCCCCTTTACAGGAGTCTGTGGCTCAAGCTGAGGGGTATCGTTGTTTTTAAACTTAAGGCTCTGAGCCTGATCCGGTAAAATAAACTGGATATCATACTCGATACCTGTCACCTCACCTATAGCTACCTTAAGAGGAAGATAATATTTTTTGTTGATATAGCTGAGCCCCATCTGCTCAGACGGAACGAGAATATACAGTGTATTGCCGTCTATGGCGAACACCTCAAGCGGTTTTATCCACGTATTAAAGGATTTTATGAAAAGTTATTATTATTGAAAAATTTAATGAATACAAAAACGGGAATTG
>OGYB01001204.1_pt1 | contig 12487 bp, 11 predicted proteins | sample 1576421 | NCBI WGS metagenome assembly OGYB01 (sample SAMEA3541577, study PRJEB24748) | human gut metagenome | biome: human gut; feature: human-associated habitat; material: faeces | place: China | collected 2012
GTGAGCATCGAGTGGACGAAGAGCTACGACGCCGTGCTGTTCGACGAGGAGGACGAACTCGTGCAGGCCATCGTCCGCGCCTCCCGAGCGGCCGGCCTCGAGCCGCGGTTCCATCGCTCCGGCGGCGGCTCCGATGCCAACGTGCTCGCCGCCCGCGGGGTGCGTCCCGTCACGTTGGGCGTGGGCATGGCCGCCTTCCATTCCGTCGACGAGCACATCGCCGTGGACGACCTGGAGGGCGCTGCCCGCCTCGTGGAGGCTCTCATCGCCGAAGGCGCGCAGTAGGCCGCGCGCGACGGGCGCGTCTCATGCGGGCTTCCGAAGGCGATGCCGCATAAGCCGAGCGCCGCCGCAAGATGAAGGCGGCCGAAGAGGGTTCGCGCATCTGGGAGCGCTTCTTCGCCGATCGACGCCGGTCGCGCGGCGACGCGGTTCGGATCGTGCAGGAAGCCGCCGCGCTCGATGCGGCGCTGTACTGCACGGCCCTGTGCTCGCCGCCGCCCAGCGCATCCAGGCCGACTACCTGGTCACCTCCGACAAACGGCTTGCCCGGAGCGCACCGGTGGCGTGCCTGGACGTTCCGGACATGCTCGCGCTGCTCCAAGCCGCGAAAGTCGACGGGGATGGCGGCGATACGCTGCCGACAGGTTCGAAGTATTTTTGAGAAACGGTGGACTTTTCGCCACGGATTCGTCACCAGTGTGGGTTTCACCTGCGATAACGGTTGTCAAGAGGTATAGATACTCCCGGATGCGTGGCGTTTGACAACCCTGAGGGGCGATGGTAGAGTTCACCTTCGCGTCTCCGAGGAGGCGAGCGTTTTCGTGTGCGCATCAGCTGAACGCACTTGGAAACGGTGTTCAAGCGAGCGTTTATAGAGTATGTAGACGTCTCGGACAAGCAAGAGGTAAAAGGAGAGAAGCTTTGCCTACCATCAACCAGCTGGTCCGCAAGGGCCGCAAGAAGGCAGTCGACAAGAGCAAGACGCCTGCCCTGAAGGGCAACCCGCAGAAGCGCGGCGTGTGCACCCGCGTGTTCACGACCACGCCGAAGAAGCCGAACTCGGCTCTGCGCAAGGTTTGCCGCGTGCGCCTCGTCAACGGCATGGAAGTGACCGCCTACATCCCGGGCGTCGGCCATAACCTCCAGGAGCACTCCATGGTGCTGCTGCGCGGCGGCCGCGTGAAGGACCTCCCCGGTGTGCGCTACAAGGTCATCCGCGCCGCGCTCGACTGCGCCGCCGTGGACAACCGCAAGCAGGCTCGCAGCCGCTACGGTGCCAAGCGCCCGAAGTAACACCCGCTAAGACGCGCGGGCCGCAGCAACCGACCGAGCCCAAAGGGGGCAGGCGGGCGGCCTAATGAACGGAGAGAAAGCCGTTCCGAAGCGCGCAGGACCTAGAAGGAGAACACATGCCGCGTCGTGCAGCAGCAGTCCGCCGCGAAGTACAGCCGGACGCCCAGTACAACAACCGTCTCGTCACGCAGCTGATCAACAAGATCCTGCTTGACGGCAAGAAGGCCACCGCCGAGAACATCGTCTACGGTGCGTTCGCCATCGTCGAGGAGAAGACCGGCGGCGATCCGCTGGCCGTCTTCAAGAAGGCCATGGACAACGTCCGCCCCACGCTCGAGGTCAAGCCGAAGCGTGTCGGCGGCGCCACCTACCAGGTGCCGATGGAGGTCAACTCCCGTCGCGCCACCACGCTCGCCATTCGCTGGATCGTCGACTTCTCGCGCAAGCGCAAGGAGCACACGATGAAGGAGCGCCTCGCCGCCGAGATCATGGATGCCGCCGAGAACACCGGCGCGTCGGTGAAGAAGCGCGAAGACCTGTACAAGATGGCCGAGTCGAACCGTGCGTTCTCGCACTACCGCTTCTAAGGGAGGATTCGACTCATGGCGAAAATCGAACTGAAGGATACGCGCAACATCGGCATCATGGCCCACATCGACGCGGGCAAGACGACGACCACCGAGCGCATCCTCTACTACACGGGCAAGACCCACAAGATCGGCGAGGTGCACGACGGCGCCGCGACGATGGACTGGATGGTGCAGGAGCAGGAACGCGGCGTGACCATCACCGCCGCTGCCACCACGTGCTTCTGGAAGTACCCCGGCGGAGCTGACAACGGCAAAGAGTACCGTTTCCAGATTATCGACACTCCCGGCCACGTGGACTTCACGGCCGAGGTCGAGCGTTCGCTTCGCGTGCTCGACGGCGCTGTCGCGGTGTTCGACGCCGTCGCCGGCGTGCAGCCGCAGTCCGAGACGGTGTGGCGCCAGGCAAGCCGCTACGGCGTGCCCCGCATCGCCTACATCAACAAGTACGACCGCGTGGGCGCCGACTTCTTCCATGCGATCGAGACCATGAAGGATCGCCTGGGCGCGCCGGCTGTCGCCGCGCAGATGCCCATGGGCGCCGAGGACAACTTCTGGGGCGTCATCGACCTGGTCACCATGACCGCGTGGGACTTCAAGGCCGACGACAAGGGCATGACCTACCCCGAGGCCATGGACGCTATCCCGGCCGAGTTCGCCGAAGAGGCCGAGCTGCGCCACCAGGAGCTGGTGGAAGCCGCCGCCGACTGCGACGACGCTCTCATGGAGAAGGTCCTCATGGAGGAAGAGGTGACGGTTGACGAGCTGAAGGCCGCCATCCGCAAGGGCACCATCGCCTGCCAGATCCACCCCGTGTTCGTGGGCTCGTCCTACAAGAACAAGGGCGTGCAGGAGCTCCTCGATGCCGTGGTCGACTACATGCCGTCCCCGATCGACGTGCCGGCCATCAAGGGCACGAACCCGGACACGGGCGAGGAAGACGAGCGTCCCTCCGACGTGAAGGCGCCGTTCTCCGCTCTGGCCTTCAAGATCATGACGGATCCGTTCGTGGGCAAGCTCACCTACCTCCGCGTGTACTCGGGCCAGCTCGATTCCGGCTCCTACGTGTCCAACGCCTCGAAGGGCAAGAAGGAGCGCATCGGCCGTTTGCTGCAGATGCACTCGAACCAGCGCGTCGATATCGACGGCTGCGCCGCGGGCGACATCGTCGCCGTCGTGGGCTTGAAGGACACGTCGACCGGCGACACGCTGTGCGACGCTGATCATCCGATCATCCTCGAGTCCATGGAGTTCGCCGAGCCGGTCATCGACATCGCCGTCGAGCCGAAGACGAAGGCCGAGCAGGACAAGATGGGCATCGCGCTGCAGAAGCTGGCCGAGGAGGACCCGACGTTCCGCGTGTCCACCAACCAGGAGACCGGCCAGACCATCATCGCCGGCATGGGCGAGCTGCACCTCGAGATCATCGTCGACCGCCTGCTGCGCGAGTTCAAGGTCGAGGCGAACGTGGGCAAGCCTCAGGTCGCCTACCGCGAGACGGCCACGCAGGAAGCTCGCAACGTCGAGGGCAAGTTCGTGCGCCAGTCCGGCGGTCGCGGCCAGTACGGCCATGCGGTCATCAACCTGATCCCGCAGGAAGCTGGCAAGGGCTACGAGTTCGAGAACAAGATCGTGGGCGGCGTGATCCCCAAGGAGTACATCACCCCGATCGACAAGGGCATCCAGGAAGCCATCAACTCGGGCGTGCTTGCGGGCTACCCGGTCGTGGACATCAAGATCGAGCTCATCGACGGTTCGTACCACGACGTCGACTCCTCCGAGGCGGCGTTCAAGGTCGCCGGTTCGATGGCGGTCAAGGCTGCGCTCAAGAAGGCCGCTCCGGTCATTCTCGAGCCGATGATGGCCGTCGAGGTCGAGACGCCCGAGGAGTACATGGGCGACGTCATGGGCAACCTGTCCAGCCGTCGCGGCCAGATCCAGGGCATGGGCGATCGCGGCAACGCCAAGACCATCAAGGCGAAGGTTCCGCTGTCCGAGATGTTCGGTTACGCCACCGACCTGCGTTCGACGACGCAGGGCCGCGCTTCGTACACGATGCAGTTCGATTCGTACGAGGCAGTGCCGAAGAACGTGGCGGAGGAAATTATCAGCAAGGCCGGCGGCAACGCCTAGGGCGTGCGCGCGAGCATAACGGAGGTAAAGTAAGTGGCTAATCAAAAGATTCGCATCCGCTTGAAGGGGTACGATCATGAGATCGTGGACCAGTCCACGAAGCTCATCGTCGATACCGCGCAGAAGACGGGTGCCAAGGTGTCCGGTCCTATCCCGCTGCCGACGGAGCGCAACCTGTACTGCGTCGTCAAGGGCCCGCACGTCGACAAGGATTCGCGCGAGCAGTTCGAGATGCGCACGCACAAGCGCCTCATCGACATCCTGGAACCGACCCCGAACACGGTCGATTCCCTGATGCGCCTCGATCTCCCTGCCGGCGTCGACATCGAGATCAAGCTGTAAAGGGGGATGTGCGATATGATCAACGCCATCTATGGTAAGAAAATCGGCATGACCCAGATCTTCAACGAGGACGACCGTGTCGTGCCCGTGACGGTGATCCAGGCCGAGCCGAACACGATCTGCCAGGTCAAGACGAAGGACAGCGACGGCTACGAGGCCGTGCAGCTGGGCTTCGGCGCCATCAAGGAGAAGAAGGTCAACAAGCCCATGGCGGGTCACTTCGCCAAGCAGGGCACGGCTCCTACGCGCTACCTGCGCGAGGTGCGCGTCGAGAACGCCGGCGAGTACAAGGTGGGCGACCAGCAGACGGTGGCCGCCTTCGCTGAGACGAAGAAGGTCGACGTGACCGGCACGTCCAAGGGCAAGGGCTTCGCCGGCGTCATGAAGCGCTACGGCTTCCGCGGCGGCCCGGGCGGCCACGGCGCGCACTTCCATCGCGCTCCCGGTTCGGTGGGCCAGTGCGCCACGCCGTCCCGCGTGTTCAAGGGGCTCAAGCTCCCGGGTCACATGGGCGTCGACACCGTGACCGTGAAGAACCTGGAAGTCGTCCGCATCGACGAGGAGCAGAACCTCATCCTCGTCAAGGGCGCCATCCCCGGCGGCAAGAACGGCGTCGTTCGCGTCCGCATGGCGTAGTTGAAGTAACCTATAAGGAGCTTGTATATCATGACGACTATCGAGATCAAAGACGCGAGCGGGAAGAAGGCCGGCACCGCCGACCTCGCCGCTTCCGTGTTCGGCATCGAGCCGAACGTGCCCGTCATGCACCAGGTCGTGCGCGCGCAGCGCGCGTCTTGGCGCCAGGGCACGCATGACACGAAGACGCGCGGCCAGGTGCGCGGCGGCGGCAAGAAGCCGTGGCGCCAGAAGGGCACCGGCCGTGCCCGTCAGGGCACCATCCGCGCCCCTCAGTGGGCCGGCGGCGGTACCGTGTTCGGCCCGCATCCGCGTTCCTACGCGTTCCGCGTGAACAACAAGGAGGTCAAGCTGGCCATGCGCTCCGCGCTGTCCGCCAAGCTGGCCGACGGCGAGCTGTTCGTGGTCGACGCGTTCAACTTCGAGAAGCCCTCGACGAAGGCGGCTGTGGCCGCGCTCAAGGCCCTCGGCTTGGAGCGTCGCACCACCCTCGTCATCGACGACGAGGATGTGAACACCTATCTGTCGTTCCGCAACATCCCCACGGTGAACATCCTGCCCGTGTCCGCGGCGAACACCTACGAGCTGATCGACAACAAGGCTCTCGTGTTCACGGCCGACGCCCTGAAGCGCATCGAGGAGGTGCTTGCATAATGAAGGATCCCCGCGAGGTCATCATCCGCCCCGTCATCACGGAGCACAGCTACGACCAGATGGAGGGCAACACCTTTACCTTCGAGGTGGCCAAGGACGCCAACAAGGTTGAGATCCGCCAGGCCATCGAAGCCATCTTCGATGTGACGGTGGTCAAGGTGAACACGCTCAACGTGAAGCCGAAGCCGAAGCGCGTTCGCTACCAGCTGGGCAAGACCCGCACCTGGAAGAAGGCCATGGTCACGCTCAAGGAAGGCGACACCATCGAGCTGTTCGCGTAAGCGACGTTTCCACGTGCTGCCTCGGCGCCCCTGCAATCGCGGGGGCGCCTTTTTTGTTGGAGGAGGGTGCGAAAAGCGAACTGCGACGCCTTCTTTGACGTGCCGTATCGCCTTGGAGTCGTTACTTCACCACGCGGACGCGGCGGACGCCCTCGATGGCGCTCAGGCGCTCGATGGCGTCATCGGGATGCCCCGGAGTGCCGGCGTCCAGGTCGAGCATCGTGTAGGCGTTCTCGCCGCGGGCCTTGTTCATCATGTTCTCGATGTTCACGCCGGCATCGCCGAACACGTTCGTGATGCGAGCGATGGCGTTCGGGACGTTCGCGTGCAGCACGGCCACGCGGCGCAGGCCGTCGGGCACGGGACCCATGTCGCAGGCGGGGTAGTTCACGGAGTTCGCGATATTGCCGTTCTCCAGGTAGTCCATGAGCTCCCGCACGGCCATCATCGCGCAGTTGTCCTCGGCCTCGGCGGTAGAGGCGCCCAGGTGGGGCAGCACGATGGCGCGCTCCATCTTCATGACCTCGGGCGTGGCGAAGTCGGTGATGTAGGCATGCACCTTGCCGGAGTCCAGCGCGGCGGCCATGGCAGCGTTGTCCACGAGCGTGTCGCGCGAGAAGTTCAGGAACACGGCGCCGTCTTTCATGAGCGAGCAGGCGCGTTCGTCGATCATGCCGATAGTGCCCTCCATGGCCGGCACGTGGATGGTCATGTAGTCGCAGGTGCGGAAAATGTCGTCGAGGTTCGTCACGTGATGGACGGCGCTCGAGATGCGCCATGCTGCGCCCACCGACACGTACGGATCGTACCCGTACACGTCCATGCCCAGATCGATGGCGATGTTGGCGACTTCCGCCCCGATGGCGCCCAGGCCTATGACACCCAGCTTCTTGCCCTTCACCTCGCGTCCGGCGAACGCCTTCTTCGCCTTCTCGGCGGCTTTCGCGATGTTCTCGTCGGCGGCGTTGTGGCGGCACCAGGCGATGCCGCCGGCGATGTCGCGGCTGCCCAACATGAGGCCGCACACCACGATCTCCTTCACGGCGTTCGCGTTCGCGCCGGGGGTGTTGAACACCACGATGCCCTCTTCGGCGCAACGGTCGAGCGGGATGTTGTTCACGCCGGCGCCCGCGCGGGCAATGGCCTGGAGGCTTTCGGGGAACGCGGTGTCGTGCAGGGCGGCGCTGCGGACGAGCACGCCTTCCGCCTGGGTGAGGTCGTCGACGAGCTGGTAGTCGTCGGTGAGCAGGTCGGTGCCGTACGCCGAGATGTTGTTGAGGCAGTGGATGTTGCGCATGAGGTCTCCTTCGAGGATGGCAGACGTCACCGATGACGCGCGGCTCGTCGCCGTTTCTTGCTGCATCCTCCTATAGTGCGCAGGTCGCAACCCGTTGTCAACCACCGTTCAGCGGGTTCGCGCTTTATCTCGGTAAAGTGCGAACCCGCTTCGTCCTCGCGTCGCCGTTCGGTGCTAGTTCTGCGTGGAAAGGAAGGTGGGCAGCGTCATCTGCTCGATCTGATCCTGCAGCTCTTCCAGCTCGTCGAGGTGCGTGTCCTCGTCGCGCAGGATGGCTTCGAGGATGTCGCGCGTGGCATAGTCCAGCACCTGGCCGGCCAGCACGATGGCCTCGTTGTACTGCCTGATCGCATCGAGCTCCAAGGCGTGGTCGTTGTTCACCTGCTGGGGGATCTCCGCGCCGATGTGCATGTCGTTGAGGTGGGATACGATGGGCGTGCCCTCCAGGAACAGGATGCGCTCGATGAGGCGCTCGGCATGCTTCATCTCGGTGATCGAGCGCTTCTTGAAATTTTCGCTCAGGCGGGTGTAGCCCCAGTCCTCGGCCATCTCGGCATGCACCATGTACTGGTTGATGGAGGTCAGCTCGCTGGCAAGCAGACCGTTCAGCGCGTCGACAAGTTCTTGGTTTCCTTTCATGGCAGTGCTCCTTCCATACGCACGATGATAGGGAGGATCCGCCCTTTGTAAGATCCTCGACCTCAGCATTGTACGGACAAGGATGAAAGACGGCGTCCGCTTGTCCGCATCGTCAGCGTTCCGTGGTTGCCCTGTAAGGAAGTTGGCGGCGAGAAGGAGCAGGGGCAACGTGACCGGTTGTTCTGGCTGCCGGTTTCAGCGAAGAAGCATCGGCTAGGTGTGTGCTACAATCTCGAACCGAGTCGAGGGTTCGAGCTATCGAAGTGCAACGGGGGACGGTGAGCAAACATGGATTTCATGGCTCTTGCCGAGTACGGTAGGGACAAGCGGGTTCTTCTCTGGCTCGGCTTCGGGTTGTTCATCGTCACCTACGGCGGGGGGCCGCTCGGGTTCGTATCCGGCCCTGTCGCATACGAGTCTCCTTGGGATTCCATCCTTCTCGTGCAGACTGCGTTCATGCTCGGAACCGCGTTGGGCGTCTTGGGAATGAAGATTGCCGTTCGCCAAGGCTCCTCGAAGCGAGCTTATGCGCTCGGCGTTGCGGCGTACGTCGCCGCAACGCTGCTATGTTGGGCGATCCAGCCCGTCTTGGCCGCCGTCGATCCTCAGGTCAGCATAGCCGTTCGCAGCGTGCTCTCTCTTTTCGTGGGAATGCTCTATGCGCAGCCCTTGCTTTTCTGGATCGGGCAGTTCCTCGCTCTGAGCCGGACGTGCAAACGGCTGAGCTTCATCGCCGCATTCGTCCCCTGCTATGCACTCGGTCCGATCGTGATGGCCGCGGGATCCTATATCGGCGGCATGCCATATGCATACTCCCTGCTCATGGTGGTATGCGCGGTTGCATCGGCTTTGATGCAAGTGTTGTTCTTCCGTCCGGCCGAGCACCTCGACTGCGAAGCGGGCAAGATTGCGGGAGGCTATCGTCTGACCGTCCATTCCGCTTCGGTGCTCGTGTGCCTGGGCTTCTCGTGGGGCGTGGCCCAAGCTGGCAGCTTGTTCGTGTTCGGGGGCGGCTGGTCGGCGGAAACCGTCTTCAGCATGCTTGTCGGGTTCGGCCTGCTGTTCGCGGTCGCCGTTGCGATGAGGGCGGGGCGACAGCAGAACAGCGTGAGGTTCGGCGCGTTCATCAGGCTGTCCATCGTCGCATGCGGCGCCGTGATCGTCGCCGTCCCCCTCGTCTTCGAAGTTGCTCCTTCTTTGTTCTACCCGTTGTGCAACGCAGTGATGATGGTGGGGGAGATGTCGGTCATCGTATTCTCGATCGATATTTGCTGCGAGGAGGGAGAGTCTCTCGCGGATGTGTTCGCTGCGAATTACGCGGCGTTCGTCGGCGCCCTCTGTGTTTCGGGGTCGTTGTTCTGGCTGGCGCAAACGATGGTAGGAGGGCAGGAGGCTTGGTGGCTTGCAGCGGTCGTGTCGACGTGGGTCGTCTTGGCCGTCATCCCGTTTCTTCCCAGCCGTTCGAGCGACGCGATCGTGTTCGCGCTTGACAAGCTCCCCGAAAACGAGGGCTACGAAGCCAATATCTCCATGCAGCGGGAGCGCATGGCGAAGAAGTACCGCTTAACCGCGGGGGAGGCCGATGTTTTGGGCTTGCTGCTCCAAGGAATGAATCGCGAGCAAATCGCAGCCCAGATGTATCTCAGCCCCTGGACGATCAAGTCGCGCATAAGCGCGATCTACAAGAAGTGCGGCATCCATTCGTACAAGGAGCTGGTGAAGCTCGTATCCGACGACGAAGCCTAGCTTGAAAGGCGTGTTTCGCGGAAACGCTTCCTTTTCGATCTTCCATCAGGTCTAATGCCATCATACCCAAATGGGTATTCCCAGCTATGCCCATTGGGGTTCTTTTCCTCCCAGCGCCCGAGAGGCATCATGCAACCCGCAGCGAGAGATGAAACGCGATGCGAGGGGAGGAGTCCAGCATGCATGAAATGGCGTTGGTGCACCAAGTGGTCGATGCGGTGGTCGAGCATGCCGAGGGCATCGGCGCGAAGGAAGTCAAGGCGGTGCACCTTACCATAGGCGAGGGCCGCGATGTCGTCGAGGATTTCATGCAGGGGCTTTTCTCGTTTTTGGCGCGAGACACGGTTGCCGAGCATGCCCGGCTCGTCGTGAAGCGCGTGCCGTACACCGTGCGGTGCAACCGGTGCGGCTGCGTCTTTCCCCTCAACGTCCGCGATTCTTCCACATGGGTATGTCCGGATTGCGGGGTCGAACGCGATTATCGGCTCAACTCGGGCATGGAATTCATGATCGATCGGATGCAAGTTGCAGGAGCCGTAGCCTGAACGAGCCGCCTGCGAGCGTGTCGGGGTGTTCGAAGAGAGAAGGAGCGTGTCGATGAAAGAGTTTACTCGAAGGAATTTTCTTGGAATGATGGGCGCTATGGGTGCCATGGGGGCTATGGGCGCCATGGCCGGGTGCGCGCCGCAAAGCGCCAACGCGGCGGAGGGCGTCGAAGGGCAGTCCGCGGAGGTCGTCCTGAGCGACGGTACCGTGTGGAGGGGCACCCCCGAGCATATCGCGCGCCTGGGAGGCTCCACTATGCCGCTTGAGGAGCTCAACCGCCGACGCAAGGAGTACGTCGACTCCCAGACCGAATGGGTTAACGAGGACGGCAGCGTCGTGCCCGCTCCGTACGTCAAGATGCGCGCGCTCATCCATTCGCACGGTTTCGGCTGCGGCGAGGAATTGAACGACACGATGTTCAAACGCATGCAGATGCTGTTCACCGAGGAGCAGGCGGAGGCGTGCCTCGACATGCCGTGGGGCTGCGAGTTCACGGCCAACGAATTCTACCACCAGTCTCAGAGAGCGGGCAAGGATCGCACCTACGACGAGTGCAAGGAGCTTTGCGAGTTCTTCAGCGAGGCCGGATGGCTGCCGTTCCGCACCCGAACCGAGGGCATCACGTACAACATTCCCGGTTATGCTGAGGGCGTCAACACGTACAGCTATTGCGACGAGTACTATGCCGACCCGGACGGCTTCGATTGGCCGCTCGGAGGCAATGGCCTGGCGGAAGACCACGCCTATGCTGGCACGCCGGTATTCTACTCGGTGCCCCTCAGCAGGGAAGTAGTGGCCGAGGAGAGCGAGCTGCTCGCCTACGACGATATCGAGGCGGTTATCAAAGACCACGACTATATCGCTGTGCAGCCGTGCTCGTGCCGTTACTATCCTTATGTGGTGGAATGTCACGAGAAGGGCGAAAGCTTCCCTACGTTCAAGGATTTCATGCGCGGCGATCAAGGCGATTTCCGCGACTCGAACGGCGACCGCATCGAAACGTGCTTCGCGATGGGCGACGATGCTGAGTACCTGGTCTCGCTCGGATTGGGCCGCCGCATCGATCAGGAAGAAGCTCTGAAGATCCTTCAGCAGTCTCGCGACGACGGATTCATCCTCCACTGCCTCTACGGCAAGGAGCATGCGTGGGTGTGCCAGTGCAACCCGAAGGTCTGCGGCATCACGGCCCAATGGGCGGCGGGCGCCGAGGCGCTCGGCGGTTGGGAGGAGCTTCAGAAGCAGTCCGCTTTCATCGGGCGCACGCACTACGCGCTGGAGGTCAACTTCACGTCCTGCGTCGGTTGCGGCACTTGCGCGGATCGCTGTCCGATGGATGCGATCACAATGGACAATTACGAGGGCGGCCCTCGCGTGACCGACCATCTGTGCCAGCGTTGCGGCCAATGCGCCTACGTGTGCCCGCAAAGCGCCCGCAAGCTCGTCAAGCGCCCCGACGACGAGATTCTGGAAATGCCGCATCTGCTGGAGGACGACTACAACCAGAAGGCAGCCTACCGCTTCGAACACAACCTCATCGGCAGGGGAACCACGGCAAGCGCGTTCAAATTCTAGACACGAGCAGTTCGGGGGCGGACAACCTGGCGGGTTCTCGCCTCGTGTGAGGAGGATCGCATGGAGAAAACGAGAGTGCTTGAAGTGAAGCGGAGCGTCCTTGCCGCTAACGACGAGGCGGCCGACGCGTTCCGCGCGGCGCGGCGGGACGAGGGCGCGTTCTTCGTGGACGTGATGGCTTCGCCGGGCGCGGGCAAGACGACGCTTCTGCTGGCGCTGATCGACGAGCTGCGCGCCCGGGCCGCCGCTGCGGGCGCTTCCGGACCGAGCATGGGAGTGATCGAGGCCGATCTTGAGAGCGACGTGGACGCGCTCAAGATCAAAGAGGCGGGCGTGCCCTCGGTCGAGCTCAACACGCGCGGCGTGTGCCACGTGGAGATGGGCATGGTGGAGATGGCCCACGAGGCCTTCGAGGGCGCGCGCTTCGACTGGCTGTTCCTCGAGAACATCGGCAACCTCGTGTGCCCGGCCGAGTTCGACACCGGCGCGCACCTGCGCATGATGCTTCTCTCGGTGCCCGAAGGCTGGGACAAGGTCATGAAGTACCCGCCCATGTTCGCCGTCGTGGACGCGCTCGTCGTCACCAAGAGCGACTACCTGCCGCTCAATCCCGACTTCGATCTCGAGGCCCTCGAGGAGCGCGCCCGCGCCCTCAACCCCTGCCTGGAGGTCTTCGTGGCGAGCGCCCGCACGGGCGAGGGCGTGGGGGAGCTGGCCGCGTGGCTTGAGGAGCGTCGCGCCGCCTGCGTGGCGGGCTG
>OGYB01001221.1_pt1 | contig 12351 bp, 10 predicted proteins | sample 1576421 | NCBI WGS metagenome assembly OGYB01 (sample SAMEA3541577, study PRJEB24748) | human gut metagenome | biome: human gut; feature: human-associated habitat; material: faeces | place: China | collected 2012
CCCTATAACTACCAGGACATCGACATCGACGGCCAGGTGGCCAAGGGCAACCCGTTGATTGCCGCCGGCGTGCGCACGCACCAGAGGACAAAGAGCGCCGCGAGCGCGGCAAGGCCCAGCGCATCGAGCGCAATGACGGCGCGGGTTTTCGGCTGCATGGCGGCACCTCCTGTGTGAATCGGATGATGATAAATTGTAGCACGTGCGGCGGCTAAGGTACAACCGTTTGCGTCAATGAAAAACAAAAAAGAAGACATCGTTTGCAGGCTCCGGCAGAATGCGGCCGCCACACGGCCATTCAAAAGGAGAGCGCAAACGATGTCCGGGATACTTGTACAGTGAAACGGGAGAACGATCCGAGATGCGTGCAAGGAACCGGCCCTGCAGCGGATGCCGTCCGCCGCGCCGCAGGCACGTGTCAGATGCCGAGGTAGAAGCCGGTGCTGAGGATATCCTCGGTGCGCGAGAGCACCTCATGTGCTTCGTCATAATTGCGCAGCGCCAGCTCGGCAACCAGATAATTGGTCAGGCACATGGGTGCCGTGAGCGAGTTTTTGCACGACACGCTCTGGATCGCGCAGCGAAAGCAGATATCTCCATAGCTGCGCACGGGGAGATTGTTGTTGGACGTGATGAGCACGATCTTCACGCCGCGGCTGCGCATCCAGGCAAGGATATTGATGCCCGTCTTGGAATAGCGCGGGAAGATATAGGCGATGCAGACATCGCCCACGTCGGCGCTGACGATCTCCTCGGGATAGATCAGGCCGGTGAGCTGGACAAAGTGCACGTTTTTCTTGATCTCACCGAGGCGCGAGACCATGTAGTGCGCAAGGGAAAAGCTGCTGCGCATGCCGAGCACATAGATGTTCTTTGCCCCGCTGATGAGGCGGATGGCCGCCTCCAGCTCATCCGGCTGCAGACCGGCGAACGTCTGGTTGAGGTTGTTGATATCGGTCGTGAAGGTGTCACTGAGCAGATCGTTGTCGCTGACTGCGGCGGCACGTTCGAGCCGGTCGGGCAGCGAGCCCTTTGTCTGGATCTCTTTTTTGATGTCCTCCTGCATTTCGGAATAGCCGGAGTAGCCGAGCGCGCGGGAGAAGCGGATGACCGTCGTCGTGCTCACGCCGGCCTTGGCCGCGAGCTTTTCCAGGGTCTCGAACGCGACGTCCTCATATTTCTCCTGCACATAGTTTGCCACTTTCCGCTGGGAATACGTCAGGCCGGAATAAGCGGCGCTGATCTTTGCGTCAAACAGCATCCGTGAGTCCCTCCCTCTGGGTGTTGATCGCTTGTGACAAGATGTACCCAGTGTACAACATTTTTCCTGTCATTGCAAGCGGCTGTCCGCGACGGGCAGACACGCGCAAACTGCGGTTTGACGTGTCCCGGTCACGATGATATAATAAAAAAATAATGATTTGTCGATCGCGCGAATTTGATTTCATCTGGAGGTCCGACCATGCCGCTGCCTGATTCTCCCTACCCGACCGAGGTGCCCTGCACAAAGGCGGAGATCCTCGAGACTCTGCACAACTGGATCATCCTCATGCAGATGAAGCCGGGTGAAAAGATCTCCGATACGGAGCTGGCCGACTATTTTCATGTCAGCCGTACGCCTGTGCGCGAGGTGCTCAAGATCCTCGAGCAGCAAAAGCTCATCCTCACCTATCCCGGCAAGGCCACCGTCGTGGCGGATCTGGATTTGGACAAGATCGAGAGCTACTATCTGCCTATGCAGACGCTGCAGTGTCTGGCTGTGCGACTGGCTGTGGATCTGGCGACCAATGAGGACATCGACGAGCTTGAGCATCGCAACCTGATCTTCCGGCGGATGGCTGCGGACAACAATACCGAGGGCTTGCTCATGGCCGACCACGCCTTTCACGAGAAGATCCTTGCCATCGCCGGCAATGCCTACATTCAGGAGTTTTGCTCGGCGCTGTGGGTGCCGATCGCGCGGCTGGACTATCTGTTTTTCCGCGACAATCACATGGCGTCCTCCGCGCAGGATCATCGAACGATCATTGACAGCTTCCGCATCCGCGATCCGTTCGGCGCGGAGCTGGCCATGAAAAACAACTGGAACTACTCCATGCTGGCTGTGGAAGCGTCGGCCAGCGCATACGAATACGAGCACTGACGCGCCGCACGGCCGCCGCTTAAAAAAACCTCCGGCAGAGATGCCGGAGGTTTTTCTGTTTTTGCTGCGGCGCTATGACGGGGAAGTTACGGCGCGTTGTCGAGATCGAAGGCCAGATTGCCGTCGGCGTCAAAGGCCAGCGGCGCGGGCTCGCTCTCGATGATGAGATCCGGGTTCCGGCGCGCCTCGTCGTAATACGCCTCGGAGAGCATGATGTGCTCGAGGTGCAGCGTGTTCGGGATGCGCACGATGCGCGGGTGTGCCTCATCGTAATCCACGCACATGGCCAGTCCCATCTGAATGGCCTCACGGTCGTTGTTCATGAACGGCGGGATCTCGCAGCCGTAGAGCATTTTGCAGGTGATGCCGTTGACGTACATGGCGTCGAGGTCGAGCTTTTTGACCGCGCGCACGGTCGTGGCCGAGGCGAGGCCAAGTCCCTGCGCGTTGCCGTGCGAGGCCTCGTCGATGTCGAGTGCGACGATGTGCTGGCTTTCGATGCCGCCGGAGGCGTAGGGGGTCGGGAACTTGCCGGATACGTTCGGATCCATACCGTTGCCGCTGAAATACTTGCCGCACTCGTCCACGATGAGCAGCTCGCAGCTGTCGACGAGGATGCGCGGCATGTTTGCAAATGCGCGCTGCAGCAGGATCGGCTCCTGCTCGTAAACGTCGGGTGCGTCGACCGTGACGAGCTCCGCCGTCTGGTCATAGGCATTTTCGATCGTGGCGACCGCGAACAGGATCGGCGCGTTTTCGATGATGGCCTGACCGAACATGGGCACATACTTGGCCATGTATTTGAACCCGGCGCGGTGGCACGTCTCGGCACCGACCTGCTTGCCGAGACCGATGGTCATCATTTTCATGATGCCGCTCTCAAAGGGTCCGCGGAACGACGTGTGCGGCTTGATGCGGCAGTTGACGATGATGCCGTCCGCCTCGGCCGCGTTTTTGTCGATGAATACGTCCATACCGTCGGCGTTGACGCCGATCTTCTTGACCTCCATGGACGAGAGAATCGGGCAGCCGATGGTCTCCTCCGTCACGCCGTAGCCGGCGAGCACGGTGCGCTGACCCTCGGCGGTCGCGCCGCCGTGACTGCCCATTGCCGGGACGACGAACGGGTGCGCGCCGCGGCTCTTGACGAAGTCCGCGATCGCTTTCGTGATGATCGGGATATTGGCCACACCGCGCGAGCCGACCGTGATGGCGATGCGCATGCCGGGACGGATCTTGCGCGTGTGCGGCGCGTCTGAAAGCATCCCGGCGATGCAGTCCGGGATGTCCTCCGGCGCGATGTGCGTGCGGTCAAATACCTGCTGCACGCGAAACATCGGCGGGAGCTGCACCTTCTGCAGCAGGGCTGCGGCTTTTTCGTGCATGGTGCGGCTCCTCTCAGGCGTCGATCAGGATGGATTCGGCCAGCCGGGTCATGACCCGCGTGCAGCGGGTGATGTCGTCAAGCTCGACGAATTCGTCCGGCTTGTGGGCATAAAACAGATCACCCGGGCCGTAGGACATGCAGTTGCGGTTGCCGGTCGTGGCGGCGATGACCGCGGTGTCCGTGTAGCCGGGGAAGAAATCGACCGGGGCTTCCTCACCGGTGACATCCTTCGTCGCGGCGCGAAGCATCTTGAGCAGGTAGGAATCGTTATCCTTCTCCACGGCGGGGCGCTGCGCAAGTACGGTGTAGGTGCATGACGTGCCGGGTACGTTTGCACAGCCCTCGGCGATGGCCTCTTCCACGAGGCGGATGGACTGCTCGTTCGTTGTCGGCGGGGTCAGGCGCATATCGATCGTGCAGTAGCACTCGCCGGGCACGATGTTCAGGTTCAGGCCGCCGTTGATGATGCCGAACGTGGCTGCGCACGGGCCAAGCTCCGGGTGCACCGGCAGCGCCCTGAGCCTGCGGTTGATGGCACAGATGACCTCCGAAAGTGCGGCGACGGCATCGCTGCCCTTTTCGGGCGTGCTTGCATGGCAGGCGACGCCTTTTGCGTCCAGCCGGAACCAGGTCTTGCCCTTGTGGGCGACTTTAATGGCGCCGTTCGTCGGCTCGGCATCGAGCACATAGTCGTCGGCTCGAACGATGCCGTCGGCAATGAGCTTATCCGCGCCGATCATGATGTCCTCTTCGTCCATCGAGGCGATGAACAGAAAGTCATGCTTCAGCTTTTTGCCCATGGCAGCAATGCTGCGAAACGCCAGCATACCGGCTGCGAGGCCGGACTTCATGTCGCACGAGCCGCGGCCGTACATCCTGCCGTCAACGATCTCGGCTGCCAGCGGGTCATGGTGCCAGCCGTCGCCGAGCGGGACGGTGTCCTGATGGCAGATGTAGACCAGACGCGGGCAGCTCTGCTCACCCTTGAGTGTGGCGACGATGTTGCAGCGGCCGTCCTTCACCTCGTGGCGCAGGACATCCGCACCGGTCTGCGCCAGAAAATCGTACACGAAATCCGACACCTTGTATTCAAACGCGCCGGGGTTCGTGCTCTCGATCCGGACGAGCTTCTGCGTGAGCGCCACTTCTTCGATCGGGCTGTAATTCATGGCAGGTGCTCCTTTCGCGTTAAATCTTGAAATCGTCACCGCTGAGCTTCGTCAGCTCCCGGAAGATGGCGATGTTGCCGACGAGTGCGCGCTCCATGAAGTCGATGCGGCATTTGTCGACCGGGCGGTGGCAGTAATACTCCTGCATCGGGGAATAGCCGATGGAGGCGATGTGATGCCGGCCGCTGACCATGGCAAGGTCGGTTCCGAAGTCCCAGTAGCCGTAGCTGACGGGCTCGCCGATGCTGCGCAGGCCGTTGGAGGCCGCAGCAACGAACGGGTGGTCCTCGGCGATGCGCCAGCCCTCTTTGATGTTGGGCTTCGTCTCGGTGATGCCGGTGTAGGTCGTGCGCGGCACGGCGGAGACCTTCACGGTGGCGTGGAAGTCCGGATCCTCGGCGGAGAGGCGGTCGATGATCGCCTGAATCTCAGCAATGGCGTCCTCGGGCGTCTCGGTCGGGACGAGACGGCGGTCATAGGTGATATTGCAGCGGTCGGGCACGATGCACATCGTGCCGGGCGTGCAGTTGATGACAGTCAATGCGATGCTGGACTTGCCGAGCTTCTCGTCGACCTGATAGTGCTCGGCATAGTAGGCCTCGACGGCGTCGATGAGCTTCGTGGCTTTGTTGACGGCGTTGATGCCGAGCCAAGGGGATGCACCGTGGCTGGTCACACCGGCGACCTCGACGTTGATCTCAACGCGGCCGCGGTGGCCGCAGTAGATCTTGAGCGCGGTGGCCTCGCAGGAGACGACACCGTCGACGTGCAGGCCGCGCTTCGGGAATTCGTTGTCGATCAGGCCGATGATGCCGATCTGCTCGGCGGGCTCTTCCATGACGACGAAGCTGACCATATAGTCGCCCTTGAAGCCGATGCCCTCTTTCTTGAGCTGCGCAAGGATCGCGCCGCTGTAGATCTGGCAGGCGATGCCGCTCTTGGTATCGGCGGCGGCGCGGCCGTGGATGACCTCGGTCTTTTCAAGCGCGTCGCCGGCCTCGTTGTACATCTCATCGATGTCGATCACGCCGCCGTAGGGATCATAGCCGTGCCATTCGGACGGGTCGCCGATGTCGACATGGTCCATATGGCCGTTGTACATGATGGCGGGGCCGGGCTCGGTGCCGTGGATGATGCCGCAGACACTGCCCCAGGGATCGCGGAACACTTCGTCATAGCCAAGCTTCTCAAGCTCGGCAAGGATGAGGTCGGCCACGTCCTTTTCCTGACCGCTGAGCGACGGCGTGCGGATCAGGCGCTGTGCCAGATCGATCATGGCCGGTTTCATTTCGGCTGCAAGTTCACGAATTCTTTCAATCATAAATAGCTCCTTCTGCCGCCGGATGCGGCGGCGGTACATTGACAACAGACGATAGCATGAGGCGTCTGCCTCACGCTACCGTCAGTAATTCTTGGGTGTCCGGCGTCATCCGCCTACCAGATTTGGCAGGAACATGACGATCTGCGGGAAGAAGACCATCAGGACGAGCGCCAGAACGAGGATGCCGATGTATGGCATCAGTTCTTTGACCAACCCTCCCAATGGCGCGCCGGATATATTCTTTGCGACGAACAGGTTGACGCCCAGCGGCGGCGTCAGGAAGCCGATGCAGAGGTTGACGACCATGAGGATGCCGAAATACACGAGATCCAGGCCGAGCTTCTGTGCAATGGGGCAGAACAGCGGGGCAAACAGCACGATGTTCGACGTGGTGTCGATGAACATGCCGGCGACCAGCAGGAACGCCATGATCAGCAGCATGACCACGTACTTGCTGTCCGACAGGCCGAGCATTGCCGTAGCGAGCAGCTCGGGGATGCGCTGCAGGGTGAGCAGACGGCCGAACACAGCCGCGCCGCCGAGCAGGAACATGACCGGAGCGGACATCATGGCCGCCTCGACCAGTGCTTCCTTGAGCAGCTTGAAGTTCAGCGTGCGGAACACGAAGAAGCCGACGATCAGCGTGTAGATAACGCCGAGCACGGCGGACTCCGTCGGCGTGGCAAGACCGGAGTAGATGCCGCCGAGCACGATGACGGGCATGAGCAGTGCGGGAAGGCCCTTCCAGATCTGCTTGAGCACCCAGAGGAAACCGCCGCCGCGGGGCGTGCCCTTGTAGCCGCGCTTCTTGCTGATGAGGAAGTTGTAGAGGATCATGATCAGGCCCATGAGGATGCCGGGGCCGACGCCGCCGAGAAACAGTGCCGTGACGGACGTGCCGGCAGAGACCGCATAGACGATCATCGGGATGGACGGGGGGATGACGGGGCCGATGGTACCGGCGGAGGCCGTCGTTGCGGCGGCGTACTCCGTGGAGTAGCCGCGGCGCACCATGGCGGGGATGAGGATACCGCCGAGTGCGGCCACGCAGGCCGGGCCGGAGCCGGAAATGGCGGCGAAGAGCATGGCCGCGACGATGGTCGTGGCGCCGAGGCCGCCGGTCGCCTCACCGACGATCGCTTCCGCGACATCGATCAGGCGCTTGGCAATGCCGGAGCGGTCCATCAGGGAGCCGCAGAGCATGAAGAAAGGCATTGCCAGCAGGGAGGTGTTGTCTGATGCCGTGATCGTGGTCTGCGCCAGCATGGTGAGCATCTGGTTGCCGGTCACAGCGTTGAGCGAAAAGCCGGCCGCGATAGTCGCGATGCCGAGCGAGACAGCAATGGGAACCGTCAGAAGAAGACAGATCGCCAGAACGCCGAAAAGAACGCCAACTACCATTACTGATCTTCCTCCTTCTTCTTGGATTTTTTCTTGTTGTGCCTATCGAGTTCCTCCTGCGGGATGGGGCCCTTGATGGTGTTGGTCAGGTAGGCCTTGCCGCGCAGCAGCTTCAGGTTCGGGATGAGGGAGGCCTGCATGATGCGGATGCAGAAACCGATCATACCGATCAGGCCGGGAATGTACATGACCGCCGCACTCAGCCACGGCATGGACGAGAAATACTGCGGGAACTGGATGATGTTCTGGATGTAGACCCACATCATGTAGGACACGACGATCGCATACACAAACGACACGAAGTCGCCGAACAGATCGATCCAGTAGGTGATCTTTCTGGGCAGGAAGTTATCAATGGCCTCGACTTTCAGATGCTGCCCGGTGAAGGCGCCGAGGCTGATGCCGATGAGCGTGCACCACACGAAGAGGATGCGCGCCGCCTGGTCGGCCCAGGACAGCGAGTGGTTGAACGCACGCAAAACGACGTTCACGCCGACGATCGCCGTCATGAGTCCGAAGCAAATCGCAAGGATCCATTCCTCTATGTGGTTGTACCACGGCGATTTTGTTTTCGTTTTCATTTGGTCAGACTCCATTCTGCCGCCGCCGAAGCGGCCGGTATTGTTCACTGCCGCCGGGGCGGCATATGGGATGTGGTGTAGAAGTGTTGAAATGATAGAGATTTGGGTCTGTTTCGACGCGGGGGTGCCCCGCCGTGTGCTGAAACAGCACGTTCCCGGCCGGAACACCCCCAAAAGATTGCCTGAATTCGCTTAGCCGGTGCTAAGATCGCGTTCAGATGTTAGTTTTTCGGCTCAGCCGCGGCAACGGCGTCGATCAGATCCTGACCGATGGCGCTGGCGTACTTATCGTACACGGGCTGAACGGTCTCACGCAGAGCGGCCTTCTCCTCGTCGGTGAGGAAGATGACCTTCGGGCCGTTGCCGTCGGGCTCCCACTCTTTGAGGGTCTTTTCATCGTAATCGGCAGCGTAGTCACGCTCCCAGTCAGCGGATTCCTTGGCGGCCTTCTTGATGATCTCCTGTGCAGCGGGATCAAGTTTGTCCCAGGTCTTCTTGGACATGACGACCGGGATGGGGTCATAGATGTGATCGGTCTTGATGAGGTACTTCTGCACTTCGGAGAAGCCGGAGAGCTTGATGTTGGAGATGGGGTTCTCCTGTGCGTTGATGGTGCCCTGCTGGAGCGCGGTGAACAGCTCGGAGTAAGCAAGGGTCGTGGGGCTGGCACCGAGAAGCTGCCAGGTCATGATGTGCACTTCGTTGTCCTGCACGCGCATTTTGCAGCCGTTGAGATCGCCGGCCTTGTGGAACTCGATGTTGTCGGTGGTCAGCTCACGCCAGCCCTGCAGCCACCAGGCCAGGCCAATGAGACCGGAGGACTCGAGATCGCTGAGGATCTTCGTGCCCACTTCGCCGTCGAGAACGGCCTCGGCGTGCGCGTCGTTCTTGAACAGGAACGGCAGGTCAAAGAGCTTCGTTGCCGTCGTGAACGCGGCGAGGTTTGCCACGGCGGGCAGTACCATGTCCAGCGTGCCCTGCTGCACGGACTCGATCATGGCGCGGTTATCGCCGAGCGCAGAGTTCGGGTAGACCTCGATCTTGATCTTGCCGCCGGAAGCTTCGGAGACGAGCTGAGCAAAGTGGTCAGCGCCTTCGTCCGTCGGGGTGCCGTCAGCAATCACATGGCCGAGCGTGAGCGTGTAGCTCGGGCCGGTGTAATCGCTGTTGCCGGTCGCCTGGTTGCCATCGGTCTTATCGCCGCCGCATGCGCAGAGGCTCAGTGCCATGACAAGGACCAGTACCAGTGCGGTGAGTCTTTTTTTCATAGTTTTTCCTCCTTTGCTCCTCAAAGCAGTGCTTCAAGTCACGTTTGATCGTTTTAAATTGCACGGCAGTTGCCTGCCGGGAATTCCGGGTGTTGGGAGCCGTCCCGCTCAGAAGCGGACGATGTCGTCGATCTTTGCCATGTGGCAGCCGGGATAATTGTCCTTCACGCGCATGAGGAAGTTGAGCTTGTCGATGCGCTCGCCGCTGCGCGGGCAGCCGTTTTTGATAAACGGGATCTGCAGGCCCACCGCCAGATCCATGACCACGTCGCCCACGACGCCGCCGCTGCGGCCGGACGTGACGGAGAACATGCCGTGCTCGCTGGCGAACTTGTGCGCCGCGAGCGCCTCGGTGATCGTGCCGACCTGGTTGGGCTTGAGGATGAAGCCGTCGATCGCCTTGAGCTCGTAAGCCCTGCGGATGCGCGCGGGGTTCGAGACGGTAAGATCGTCGGCGATGATGTAGGTGCGCGTGATCTCACGGTGCGCTTTGACGAAGCCGTCCCAGTCGTCCTCATCGAGCATGTCCTCAATGAATACGAAGTTGTACTTCTCGGTCAGGCGCTTGACATAGGCGACCAGCTCGTCATTCGTGACCTGTTTGCCGTTGAGATAATAGGTCTTGTGCTCGCGGTCGTACATCTCGGTCATGGCGCAGTCGAGTGCGAACGCGCACTGTTCGCTGTAGCCGCAGTCGTCGATGGCCTTCTGGATCAGGTCAAGGCAGACCTCCGGATCCTCCGACGGGGCACACCAGCCGTACGAGCCGCCCACGCGCGGCTCCGCGCCGGTGTACGCACGGATGACCGTGCCGAGCCGGTTGAAGACCTTAACGGCGATCTCGACGGCCTGTTCGATGTCGCTGGCGCGGTACGGCATGACGATGAACTCGTTGAATGCCTGACGGATGCCGGCATTTATGCCGCCGTTGAGCACGTTGAACGACGGGATGGGTACGGTCTTGATCCTGCCGCCGGCGATGTAATCATAGAGCGGACGTTTGCAGCTTGCAGCCGCCGCGCGGTAGCACGCCACGGACACGGAGTAGATGGCGTTGCCGCCGAGGTTCGTCTTGTTCTCAGTGCCGTCGAGCTCGATCATGCACCGGTCGATCGCGGCCTGATCCATCGCGTCCATACCGATGAGTGCCGGGGCAATGATGTCGTTGACATTGGCGACCGCCTTATGTACGGACAGGCCGTTGTATTCGGCGGGATCATTGTCACGCAGGACGAACGACTCGTACATACCCACGGACGAACCGGTCGGCGCAGCGGCCGTGCCAATAGAGCCGTCTTCGGTGATGACGTCGACCTCGACCATCGGCCGGCACTTGCAGTCAATGATCTGGCGGGCGTGCACACTGCGGATGCGGCTGCCCTTGCGGGGCTTGTCGGGCAGCTCGGGCACATACATGATGTTCAGGTCGCACAGGTTCGTGCCGGTGTTGCCGGTGAAGACTGCGTCGCCGATGGCGTCGAGCGCTTCAAAGCAGGCGTGACCGCGCAGGGCGTCAAAGACGTTGATGCCTTTTGCCTCCGCCGCATCATAGCTTGTGGAATCCGTGATGCCGCCGGCGACCTTCGTCGTGCCGTCGGTGCCCTCGGAGTCGATGGACAGGCACACGCAGCCGGGCGCCTTCTTTCCGGAGATGGCGTAGGACAGCGTCAGCTCCTGACCCGGGCCGCCGTGGCCGGTGATGGTGGAATTATCGAGGATCTGCGTCGTCGCCTCGCCGGAGCACAGCAGCACGCACGGCGGCTTGACGGGGTTGCCGTAGTTCTGGATCTCGCGGGCGAGCGAGGCAAATACGGAGCCGACCTCTCTGGCCTCGCCCTCGAGGTACGAGGTGAGGATCACGGCCGGGATGCCCATCTCCTCGGAGATGCGCTTGGCTGTCAGACAGGAGTCCGGCAGGCTGTTGAGCAGAAAGTAGGTGTTCTCGGGGAAGGCCTTGGGCGTCTCGCCCTCGGGACCGACGTGCATGAGATAGTCCACAACGGATTTCGGCAGACGGTCGGCTACACCGTAGTCACGGATGACCTGCCGCGCTTCTTCAAGCGTCGTCTGGTCGGGGCCCATCGGCGTACCTTTATAATTTTTGTACGGCTCGCCGATATCGCCGGTGGCCGGCGTACCTACGGCATCCGAGATGCCGAAGCCGATGAGTTCGGCGCCGCGGTCGCGGATGCGCTTTGCGAGCATGCCGCCGTTCATGGCGGAGATGTGGCGTCGGATCGCGTTGATCTCATAAATACCGGCACCGGATTTGAGCATGATGTCGGTCGTGTCGATCTCATCCTGCAGCGAGATACCCTCGATCGGGCAGCTCATGAGTGCGGACGAGCCGCCGCTGATGACGACGATAAACAGGTCGTCGGCCGTGGCGCTGTCGATCAGGCGGATGATCTCCTTGCAGGCACGCAGTCCCTCCGCGTTTGGCAGCGGGTGGCCGCCGACGTACACTTCCGTTTTATGAAACACGTCCGTCGGCTCGCTGATCTTGACGATCGCAATGCCGCGCGTGAGATGGTCGCCGAGGATCTCGTCGATCGCCATGGCCATATGGTTGCAGGCTTTGCCGGCACCGAGCAGGTAGACGTTGCGCTTCTTGCTCAGATCCCAGCGGCGGCTGCCGATGCACAGCACATCGCCCTCCATGTGGGTGATGCGCTTGATGCGCTCGTAGGCGTCGAGCTGCTGCAGGGTTTTTTCCGTGATGTCCAGAACGATCTTTCGGCCCTCGGCATCGCCGTGGCTGAGCAGGGCCTCACGGTTTTTGACCTTGATTTGCATAGTTTCACTCCTTATGATTGCGCGCACCCACACGAGACGCATTCCTGCCGCATGCCATGCTGCAGCACCGTTCCGGTGACAATGGCAATATATTAGCAGGCTGTGAACAGATGAGCAATATATCGCCAAACTTCTGCCATGAATGAAAATGCATTCGAAAAAATGATGTACGCTATACGAAATTATAAATTGAGTTGGCGAAAAAGTCAATTGCATCTGCATAATCTGCTGTTTTTTTGTGCATACTGTTCTATTTTCCGGGATCATACAAATGCGCGCCATTCA
>OGYB01001226.1_pt1 | contig 12303 bp, 10 predicted proteins | sample 1576421 | NCBI WGS metagenome assembly OGYB01 (sample SAMEA3541577, study PRJEB24748) | human gut metagenome | biome: human gut; feature: human-associated habitat; material: faeces | place: China | collected 2012
TATATCGCGCCGCTACAACCAACTACCTTTGCTGCGATCAAGCCCTGGAGGATTCATCAGGAGCTGGCCGTATAGGACTTACCCATTTTTGTTTTGCGAGTGCAAAGGTAGACATTATTTTCAAAACTACAATACTTTCGAATACTTTTTTTTGATTTTAGCAGAAAAAATACATTTTTCACCCATAACTATAGGACGGATTCCCGTAAAAGAAGTACTTTTGTGCACTTATTAATAAAGAATGACGAATTATAAACCGACTTTGCAGGAATGCGCCATGCGCTATGGTACGGGCATGGGTCTTTTATGGGCCTTCAAATTCATGCTCTTCCCGTTAGGATTGAGAATACCTTTCCTACAATTACTTTTTATAGTCCTGACTATAGGAGTACCCTTTTTAGGATACATATTTGCCAAAAAGTTCAGAGAACGGCATTGTGACGGAAGCATCACTTTTTCACGTGCGTTTCTATTCACTACCTTTATGTATATGTTCGCCTCTCTGTTTGTTGCGGTAGTTCACTACATCTACTTCCGCTATATAGACGGTGGATTCGTATTCGAGGCATACCGTTCCATCTTAAATCAGTTCAAAGAAACTGCCGGAGCCGAACTGACAACCTCACTGAACCAATTCGAAGAAGCGATAGATTTACTGTCGGGACTTACCCCGCTGGAAATGACATTTCAACTGATATCACAAAATATGTTTTACGGGATGCTAATGGCTATCCCTACGGCATTGATCGTGATGCGTAAAAAGAAAAATGAATAAAAGATGGATATATCTGTAGTTATTCCTTTGTATAACGAAGAAGAATCTTTGCCGGAACTATTCGCATGGATTCAACGTGTAATGGATGCCAACCACTTCAGCTATGAAGTAATTTTTGTCAATGACGGCAGCACCGACCACTCCTGGCAAGTGATAGAGAAACTACGCTCGGAGTCGGACAACGTAAAAGGTATCAAATTCCGCCGGAACTACGGCAAGTCCCCTGCCTTGTATTGTGGTTTTGAAAAGGCGCAAGGTGATGTGGTGATTACAATGGATGCCGACTTGCAGGACAGCCCGGACGAAATACCGGAATTATACAGAATGATTACAGAAGATGGCTACGACTTAGTATCGGGATACAAGCAAAAACGCTACGACCCGTTATCAAAAACCATTCCGACCAAACTATTCAACGCCACAGCACGTGCCGTTTCAGGCATCAAGAACCTGCACGACTTCAACTGCGGACTAAAAGCTTATCGTCGTGATGTCGTAAAGAACATCGAAGTATACGGTGAAATGCACCGCTATATCCCCTATCTGGCAAAGAATGCAGGTTTTCCTAAGATAGCCGAGAAGGTAGTACACCATCAGGCACGAAAATTCGGTAAAACAAAATTCGGCGGATTAAACCGTTTCTTCAATGGTTATCTAGACCTCATTACTCTGTGGTTTTTATCCAAATTCGGTATCAAGCCGATGCACTTCTTCGGGTTTATGGGATCATTGATGTTTATTCTTGGTTTCATTTCCGTCATTATCATCGGAGCGAACAAACTATATGCCTTGTCACATGGTTTACCTTATATATTAATTACTGATTCTCCTTACTTCTATCTGGCCCTAACTTTGATGATTTTGGGAACCCAACTGTTTCTGGCTGGATTCATAGGAGAATTGATAGCCCGGAATGCTCCTGAACGCAATAATTATAAAATAGAGAAAGAGTTTTAAAATGAAGAAACTACCAGCCATTATCTTATTGCTCCTGATTACCGTAAGCACCTTGATGCAAAGCTGTGGGGAAAGCGATTGTCCGCTTACCACCAATTCCTTTGCCCATTTCGACTTTCTGGATGCAGAGACACACCAAGCTGTAAAATTCAGTCCGGCTTTTGACGTCACTGGATTTATCACTACCGATGTGATTGTACGTGACACACTGGAAGATGGAACTATTAAGGAAACCGTAGTAAAAGACTCATTGATGAATGACACGATATTCAATAAAGCGGAAAGCAGTATGAGCCTGCCTTTGAGTTATACATCAAAAACTACCTACGTATTGCATTATACGGAAAAGATGCGTGACACTATCACACTCATTCACCAAAATATCCCCTACTTGCAGAATATAGAATGTGGCACCATGATGTTTTATAAAGTGGAAGACATTAAATACACCACCTATAACCTAAAATCTATCGAGATTGTAAATTCGGACATCAATAATGAAGAAAAAAAGAATTTCAACATATATTACGTTGTTAACGCTACTGAGTAGTATGCTGTTGTACAGCCCCACACTGGCGGCACAAGAAAAAAAAACAACCATAGAGGAAGAAAAGGTACCCTTCTATCAGGGAACTACTATCGGTGTAGATATATTTGGCCTGGGAAGCAAAATTTTTGGAGGTGACATTACAAGTACAGAAATCAGCGTGGAGGTCAATTTGAAAAACCGTTATGTCCCCGTAGCTGAAATTGGATATGGAACCACCGACACTACTGATGACGGTACCAATATACATTATAAAGCCTCAGCTCCTTATTTCCGTATAGGCATGAACTACAACTTCTTTTTCAAGAAGCCCTATCTGCCTGGTTTTCTATATGGAGGCATACGTTACGGATTCACCTCTTTTTCATACGATGTAGATGCTCCGACAATGAAGGATCCTACATGGGGATTTCCTGAAATTCCTTTCAGTTATGACGGAATTAAGACCACAGTAACCTGGGCAGAACTGCTGGCTGGAATAAAGGTAAATGTGTACAAGAATTTCTACATGGGATGGTCACTACGTTACCGTATACGCATGAACATAAAAAAGGCGGAACACACCGAACCTTGGTATATTCCCGGTTTTGGAAAAAACAACTCGACTAACTTAGGAGTAACATACAGTTTAATATACAAATTACCATTTTAACCAATGACAACTTTAGAAATATGGCTCCTTGCCATCAGTCTTGCTATGGACTGTTTCACAGTTTCCATAACAAGCGGAATTATCATGCGTCGCATTTGCTGGCGCACTTTTTTTATTATGGCATTCTTCTTCGGCCTTTTCCAGGCTGTCATGCCGCTTATCGGCTGGTTTGCCGCCAGCCGATTCAGTCACCTGATAGAGAATTATGACCATTGGATCGCTTTTGGGTTATTGGCCTTTTTGGGAGGGCGTATGATAAAAGAGAGCTTCAGCAATGAAGACAAACGCTGCTTCGACCCCACTAAATTAAAAGTGGTTGTTACGCTGGCTATAGCAACCAGCATTGATGCTTTGGCCATCGGTATATCTATTTCTTTTGTAGGAATAAACTCTTTCACTTCTATTCTTTCTCCTATTGTCATCATCGGCTTTACCTCTTTTGTTATCTCAACATTAGGAAGTCTGATAGGTGTATTTTGCGGCAAGCGTTTCAACCTGCGCATGGAATTATGGGGAGGTTTGGTTTTGATTATTATCGGCGTTAAAATTTTAATAGAACATTTATTTCTTTCTTAACTAAAATACAGATATGAATAAAAAAAAATTAGCATGGCAATTGCCGTTTCTAGCAATTCTGATAATAGGAACAATTATTATTCTAAAAAAGCAAGCCCCTTTCCGTACGGATGAAGGCTTTGTATTCGGTACAGTATACAAAATCACCTACCAGTCCGAAGATAATCTGAAAGAAGAAATAGAAACTGAACTGAAGAAAGTGGACAACTCCCTCTCTCCTTTCAATCCGAATTCCGTAATCACCCGCGTAAACCACAATGAAAAGACGGAAGTTGACAGTTTTTTCGTACATGTATTCCATCTCTCAAAGAAAATATCCGATGAAACCCATGGAGCCTTTGATATCACCGTCGCACCTTTGGTAAATGCATGGGGATTCGGATTCAAAAAATCTACAGGAGTGGATTCACTGATAGTGGACAGCTTACGCCAAATGATAGGATATCAAAAAATAGATTTACAGAACAACCGGATTATGAAAAAAGACCCTCGTATAATGCTGGATTGCAGCGCTATAGCCAAGGGATTCGGAGTAGATGCAGTAGCAAGGCTATTGGAACGTAAAGGGATAAAAAACTATATGGTAGATATAGGCGGTGAAGTAGTGGTAAGAGGCAAAAATTCCAAAATGAACGCTTGGCGTATCGGCATAAACAAACCTGTAGATGACTCCTTGTCAGTAAACCAGGAATTACAGACTGTGCTTGCCATTAGTGACGTAGGCATGGCAACATCAGGGAATTATCGTAATTTCTATTACAAAGGTGGAAAGAAATATGCACATACCATAGACCCACGCACCGGATATCCAGTACAACATAGTATCCTGTCCTCCACTGTCATTGCAAAAGATTGCGCCAGTGCCGATGCATACGCCACTGCTTTCATGGTGATGGGACTGGACTCAGCCAAAGCATTTTGTGAAGCACATCCTGAACTGGATGCTTATTTTATTTGCTCAGGCGAAGGAGATAAATATGAAACTTATTTTACAGACGGAATGAAGAAATTCATCATCAACGAGAAATAGACACCAAAGGAGCGTATCAAAATATCAAACAGCTACCATTCAAATGGAATGATACCGGAACTCACCACAGATTAATATCCATTCAACACAAAGCAGTTGGTTTCCAATAAAATATCTATGGTGAGTTCCGACATTATTATCTGCAAAAAAACAGCATATTACTGAGCTTTCTGAAACTGCTCTATCAATAAAGTCAGATTAGCAGTAAATAAACGCGCTGATATTGCCAACAAAATGATTCCAAAAAACTTACGAATAACATAAATTCCACCTTTACCCAAGAAACGTTCGATGCGATCTGTCAACTTCAGCACCACATAAACCCAAACCATATTCAATATCAAGGCTACAACAATATTTACAGGAGCATACTCCGAACGTAGGGAAAGCAACGTAGTAAACGCTCCCGCACCAGCCAATAACGGAAAAACCAAGGGGACTAAAGTCGCTTCCTTGATAGGACCTTGATTCTTGAATATCTCGATATCCAGAATCATTTCCAAAGACATGAGAAAAATAACAAAAGCACCCGCCACGGCAAACGAAGCAATATCAACTTGAAATAACTTCAGCATCATATCCCCTGCATAAAAGAAACCTATCAATAAAGCAAAAGAAATGCCGGTAGCTTTATTAGCATTGACATTTCTCCCTTTCTGCTTAAGATTCAATATAATAGGAATAGATCCGATAATATCAATGACAGCAAAAAGCACAATAAACGCACTTAAAAATTCTTGAAAATCAAATGATCCAAACATAAACTCCTCCTTTTTTTGAATGCAAATATATTTATTTTTTATACAGTCCGCAAGTATTCTGCTTTTAAACATTAGGAGACGGTAAGAAACAATAAAAAAAATAAAAGTTCTTCCACCTATAAATAATAAATCTCGTTTTATCGTTACCTTTGTATGTTAAACTATAACTTAACGAACAACAGAACTTATGGAAATTACAATGTATGATACACTTTTACAACTCCCTCTCTTCCAGGGATTATGTAAAAATGACTTCACCAATATCATAGGCAAGGTAAAGCTACATTTTCGTAAATACAACGCCGATGATATCATTGTGGAACAAGGTGCACCTTGCACTCAATTAATCTTTCTCTTAAATGGGGAGATAATCTCCCAAACAACCGATAACCGACATTCATACGCCTTATTTGAAACTTTTGGAAGTCCTTTCGTTATACAGCAAAACTATTGCCTGCATACCAACTATACAGCGACTTACAAAGCACGTACAGATATTAACATAGTTACCATAGACAAGTTATTTGTATTGAATGAACTGAACAACTACGAAATCTTCCGCCTTAACTATTTAAATATTCTGAGTAATAGAGCACAAGTGGCATACGAAAAATTATGGAACAGCCACATAGGTAATACAGAAGAAAAAATACTGAATTTTTTAGTGCTGCGCTCCATGAAGCCCGAAGGGAAAAAAATCCTTAAAATCAAAATGGAGGATTTGGCGAGTTTGATTGATGAGACACGAATCAATGTGTCAAAAGTGCTGAATGATTTACAGGAACAGGGATTGGTACAACTCAGCAGAAAGGAAATCTCCATTCCGGCGTTGGAAAAACTGACTGAAAAGAATAAATAATCAGGTAAAAAACCATAAAAATGAAAAGCATAGGCATTTCTGCTTGTGCTTTTTTATTTTTAACCTAACTATTTAATATACTTTGTTAAATAAGTAAATAGAATGAGGATAGTGATGCTTTTTTTTAGCAAATTTGTAAGTCAAATAAAATAGTGCTATGACTGAAAATAAAAATCCATTTTTAAAACCCTATAACACCCCTCATGACACGGCTCCGTTCCATCTTATCAAGATAGAACATTATGAACCTGCCTTGTTGGAAGGAATGAAAGAACAAAATGAGGAAATTGATGCAATTGTCAATAATCCCGAAGCACCGACTTTCCAAAATACCATTGTTGCTTTGGAAAAATCAGGTGCGTTGCTAGACCGCGTAACTACTGTTTTCGGCAATTTGATGAGTGCCGAGACCAGTGACGAGATGCAGGAATTGGCAGAAAAAATGATGCCCGTACTGTCCGAACACAGCAACAACATCAGTCTGAATGAAAAACTTTTTGCTCGTATAAAAGCCGTATACGAACAAAAAGACCAGTTACAACTGAAAGGTGAAGACGCCCAACTGCTGCAAAAGACATACGATGGTTTTGTAAGAAGCGGTGCCAACCTGACCGGTGAGGCAAAAGAAAAGTTCCGCCAACTGAATACCGAATTAAGCATATTGACCTTACGTTTTTCTCAGAATCTGTTGAAAGAAACAAATAACTACGAATTGGCTTTGACGGAAAAACAATTGGAAGGATTACCCGAAAGTTCATTGGAAAGTTATGCTCAAACAGCAAAGGATAAGGGAAAAGAAGGCAGCATCATTACATTGGATGCTCCCAGTTTTGTTCCTTTCATGAAATATTGTGATGACCGTTCACTGCGCAGAGAAGTCTATATGGCTTATAATACCCAATGTACACACAATAACGAATACAACAATGTGGACATCATCAAGCAATTGGTAAACATTCGCATGGAACTGGCTCATTTACTAGGCTTCTCCACTTTTGCCGAGTATAAACTGAAAAAGCGCATGGCCGAAACGAGTGATGCCGTATACAAACTGCTCAACCAATTACTGGATGCCTATACCCCTGCCGCCCTAAAGGAAGTGGCAGAAGTTGAAGCATTGGCACGCGAAATGGAAGGCAATGACTTCCAGCTGATGCCATGGGATTGGGCCTATTATTCAGAAAAGCTGAAAAATAAGAAATTCAATCTGAATGAAGAAGAGCTGCGTCCTTATTTTGAGCTGAGCCAAGTAGAGAAAGGTGTATTCGGTCTGGCTACCCGTCTGTATGGCATCACATTTAAAGAAAATAAAGAAATCCCGGTCTATCATCCCGATGTAAAAGCTTATGAAGTATTCGACAAAGACGGAAGTTTCCTGGCTGTACTTTATACAGATTTCCACCCCCGTGCCGGAAAACGTTCGGGCGCATGGATGACCAGCTATAAGGAGCAGTGGATAGAAAACGGAGTCAACAGCCGTCCCCACGTATCCGTTACCATGAACTTCACCAAGCCATCGGCTGGGAAACCGGCATTGCTGACTTTCTCAGAAGTAAACACTTTTCTACACGAATTCGGACACGCCTTGCACGGAATGTTTGCCAATACCACCTATTCAACCATGAGTGGTACCAGCGTATATTGGGATTTTGTGGAGCTTCCATCACAAATTATGGAAAATTTCGCCACAGAAAAAGAATTTCTCAATACATTCGCCAGACATTATCAGACGGGAGAACCCATTCCTGCCGAACTGATCCAAAAGATTGTAGATGCATCCAATTTCAATGTGGCCTATGCCTGCCTGCGTCAAGTAAGTTTCGGCTTGCTGGATATGGCATGGTACACCCGCCGGGAAACATTTGACGGAGATGTCCGCGCTTATGAAAAAGAAGCATGGAAAAAAGCGCAAGTACTGCCCGGAGTGGAAGACACCTGCATGTCCGTACAGTTCTCACATATTATGGCGGGGGGATATTCTGCCGGATACTACAGTTATAAATGGGCGGAAGTACTGGATGCGGATGCCTTCTCCTTATTCAAGGAAAAAGGAATCTTCAACCAGGAAGTCGCCGCTTCTTTTCGGGAGAATATTCTCTCGAAAGGAGGAACGGAACATCCGATGACCCTTTACAAACGCTTCCGTGGACAAGAACCCAGTATCCATGCCTTGCTGAAAAGAAATGGAATCATCAACTAAAAAACCAAACAATATGAAACTAAAGTCTATTCTTTATATACTAATGCTACTCCCTTTCTTATGGAGTTGCAACAATGAAGACGATGTAGAGGAAATCTTTGCAAGCGGCACATGGCATGTAGTGGATTTCTATGGTAAAGCAAATTGGGACAAACGGAACGGAGAGCCCAAATACAATGCAATGGCACACAATCCGGATAAGACTATCGCAACCGAAGGAAGAAAAGCCTTGGATATCATTCATGGTTTCAACATCACTTTCAAAGCGGATGGTACTTTTACAGGAAGCATACAAAATGGAACCATTGAAGGCACATGGCAAGCGGACGGAAAAGACCGGACAGTAAACATAAACTTTACCAAGACTCCGCCTTCAACAAGCTATAACAACGAGTTCATAGAAGCATTGAATAATGCAATATTTTATCAAGGTGACAGCAATGTTTTATTGCTAGCTCCCGAAGGGAAAAAAACTTATATTCAATTTGCACATAATAAGCAAGACTGAAATAATGGAAACGAAAGAAGAGAAACAACTCAAACTCGACAAACGATACATCCGCATGGCTAGTATTTGGGCGGAAAATTCATACTGTGAACGCCGTCAAGTAGGAGCATTGATCGTAAAAGACAAGATGATCATCTCCGACGGATATAACGGAACTCCTGCAGGATTCGAAAATGTATGCGAAGATGACAACGGAGTCACCAAGCCTTACGTACTACACGCCGAAGCGAATGCTATCACCAAAATAGCACGAAGCAACAACAGCAGCGACGGAGCAACCATGTACGTCACCGCATCTCCTTGCATAGAATGTGCCAAACTCATCATCCAAGCAGGAATCAAACGTGTAGTTTACTCAGAAAAATACCGTTTGGAAGACGGGCTTGATTTATTGAAACGCGCAAATATTGAAGTAATCTATATCAATCCCAATGAATAATAGCAAATAAAGATATGAGCAAAAATCGAACATCCCGTTTTATGCCGGTAATCGTTGCAGTAAGCATCGTAACCGGAATATTGATTGGAACTTTTTACGCCAACCACTTTTCAGGAAACAAATTAGGTATCATTAATACTTCATCCAACAAACTGAATGCATTGTTGCGTATCATTGACGACCAATATGTAGATACAGTGAACATGGGTGAACTGGTGGAAGATGCTATGCCGCAAATTCTAGGTGAGCTGGACCCCCACTCTTCTTATATTCCGGCAAAAGACCTGGAAGCTGTAAATTCTGATTTAAAAGGAAGTTTCAGCGGAATCGGTATCCAGTTTACCATCCAGCAAGATACCATCCATGTAAACAATGTCATCCAAGGCGGACCATCAGAAAAAGTGGGTCTGATGGCAGGAGACCGCATCATAGAAGTGGATGACAGTGCCTTTGTAGGAAAAATTGTCACCAACTATGAATCCATGAAAAGACTGAAAGGTCCCAAAGGCAGTGAGGTAAAACTTGGCGTTTTTCGTCCGGGAGAAAAAGAAACTTTACATTTCACCATTGTTCGTGGTGACATACCGGTAAAGAGTGTAGATGCCGCCTATATGCTGAATGACAAATTCGGTTACATAAAAGTAAACAAATTCGGTGAAACGACTTATCCCGAATTATTGATTTCATTAGCCAAGCTAAATCAGGCAAACTGCGAAGGAGTGGTCATCGACTTACGCGGTAACACCGGTGGATATATGGGTGCAGCAATTCAGATGGTAAACGAATTCTTACCCAAAAACAGACTCATCGTTTATACACAGGGACGCAAGTCTCCACGCGAGAACTATACATCCAACGGAACCGGAAGCAGCCAGAAAATGCCCATTGTCGTATTGATGGACGAAGGTTCGGCTTCTGCCAGCGAAATTTTTGCCGGAGCTATCCAAGACAATGACCGGGGGACAATCATCGGGCGCCGCTCTTTCGGAAAAGGGCTGGTACAACAACCTATCGACTTCAGCGATGGTTCAGCCATCCGTCTGACAATTGCCCGTTACTATACTCCGTCAGGACGCTGCATACAGAAACCGTATGTAAAAGGTAATGACGCAAATTATGAAATGGATATCCTGACCCGTTACGAACACGGAGAATTTTTCTCACAAGACAGTATCAAGCAGGATCAAAGCCAAATCTTTGAAACTTCTTTAGGCCGTCCTGTATATGGAGGTGGAGGTATTATGCCCGATATCTTTGTACCACAGGATACTACCGGCATGACTTCCTATTATCGCATGGCTGTTAATCGCGGACTGACCATCCAGTTTGCTTTCCAGTATACGGACAACCACCGTGCCGAAATGCAAAAATATGAAACAGAGGAAAGCCTGCTGCAATATTTGAAGCATCAGAATATTTTGGAACAATTCGCCCGTTTCGCTGAGAACAAAGGGCTAAAACGTCGCAACATATTGATGTATAAATCACAGAAACTGTTTGAAACAAATTTATACGGAAACATCATTTATAACATGCTGGGCATGGAAGCTTATATAGAATACTTGAACAAGAGCGACAAGACTGTCCTCAAAGCATTGGAAGTATTGGATAAAGGTGAATCATTTCCCAAAGCTCCCGAACAACCCATAGAACCGAAAGTAAGCGATGAAGGAACTAAAAAAACAACTGCGCAAGCAGATAGCGCAAGAAAAGCGCCGTCACGGCATCACCGAATTAATAACGAAGTCCGCTGCTTTGCTTGAGAAACTGGAACAGCATCCCAAGTTTGCATCGGCCCGTACCGTTTTGCTCTATTATTCATTGGATGATGAAGTACAGACACATGACTTCGTTGAAAAATGGCACCGGCAGAAAACAGTTTTGCTGCCGGTAGTCAAAGGAGATGAGTTGGAACTTCGTATTTATACAGGCAGGCAAAACCTGAAAACCGGTGAGGCTTATCACATAGAGGAACCGACGGGAGAAGCATTTACAGCGTATGAGAAGATAGACTTCGCCATTATACCGGGTGTTTCTTTTGATGCCCGAGGCAACCGGTTGGGAAGAGGAAAAGGATATTATGACAAATTACTGCCTCTTCTTCATTCCTATAATATAGGTATATGTTATAACTTTCAAGTAAACGAAAAGCTGCCTGTCGAACCTTTCGACCGGAGAATGGATGAAGTCTGGACTGAGAATGGAATATTGAAATAGAATCTATCGTGATACGGACTGTTCCATAAGCTACTCTTACACATTACACTTCTTCAAGTGCGGGCTTTATGAGAAAGATAAGAAAAATCCGTCAAAATCCGCACCTGACAGGAAGTATTGCAGGAAACTTCGGGGATACCAAAGAAACAGCAGAAGACCATCCAGTCAACGGAAAATAATATTGACTATCACTTGTGCGCCGACCTGCTTATTCAGATTTTTCACCAATAAATCACGCCCCATCATCAACTCCTGACGAAGCACGGACGAAGTGAGATGTACATAAAGAATTTGATTCTTAATATAAAGATTACTCGTATATTTAGTAATGGCAGGTCCCACCACATCTTTCCATGCCTGTATCAGACGATACTCGTTCAGTGGCGCCTCCAAAGCATTCTGCCGGAAGAATTTCCGAATCATTTCCCCTATTTGTTCCGCATCATTACGTTTCATTCAGCCATTTCCTTTCTTTCTGTCACTTCTCCATCTTCTACAGCAAAGACTTTGTATTCTCTTTCTATCTTCTTCAATATTTTATCCAAATGATCCCGATTGGTATCCGTAATGAAAATCTGCCCGAAACGATCTCCGGCTACCAGTTTTACAATCTGTTCCACACGAAAAGCATCCAGTTTATCAAAAATATCATCCAACAACAATAAAGGAGTAGTATTGCCGCCCGTTTTCTTCAAAAAGTCAAACTGAGCTAATTTCAAGGCGATAAGATAAGTTTTGTTTTGTCCTTGTGACCCCTCCCGCTTTATCGGAAAATCCCCCAA
>OGYB01001228.1_pt1 | contig 12268 bp, 9 predicted proteins | sample 1576421 | NCBI WGS metagenome assembly OGYB01 (sample SAMEA3541577, study PRJEB24748) | human gut metagenome | biome: human gut; feature: human-associated habitat; material: faeces | place: China | collected 2012
CTCTCTTCTTGGTCTTTGGCAGCAACGTCTCCGATACGAGCGAGAAAGCCAAAAGCAATACGAATATGCTACATTTTCAACAAGGCTAAGATCAACATGAGCGACGCAGTGAATGGCTGCGCCCGATCGTCTCTGCGGAGCGAGGGCCCAAGAGAGCTTCGGAACGCTTCGGAGCTTTATCGGCAATCCTCTTCTTGTACAGCACGATGCGTCTGTGCGACAACCTAGAGTCTAGGATCTGCCGCTGCGCACCCAATCTCCATTTGGTGCATATCAGATCGATAGAGCGAGAGACCCTCCTTCATGTCACAAAAATGATATACTTATTGTGACATGAAGGAGGTCCCATGGAAAACGCCAAGACAAGCGTGATCGCAGACCTGATCGCAAGAGCGGATGAAGGCACCTTATTCATCCCATCGGATTTCGCCGACCTCGGAACCGGTGACGCCGTCCGCAAGGCTCTCTCCCGCTTGGTAGAGTCGGGCGAGCTTGAGCGTCCGATTCGCGGCGTGTACCGCAAGCCGCGACCGAACTCCTTCCTCGGCAGGCCTACGGTCGCAAGCCCCGACGACATAGCCCGCGCCCTCGCGCGCAAGTTCGAGTGGAACATAGCGCCTTACGGCGATACGGCGCTCAATCGCCTGGGCTTGGACACCCAGGTTCCCGCTGTCACGCGCTACGTGAGCGACGGTCCTTACAGGGTGTACGAATACGGGCCTTACTCCATTGAATTCCGCCATACTGCAAACAGGGATCTATCGCGGCTAAGCCCTACGACGGCGACGGTGGTCCAGGCATTGAAGGCCCTTGGCAAAGACGGCGTAACGCCCGGCAAGCTCGACGCAATCGCGTCGAAGCTGGATGATTCGCAGATAGACGCATTGGTCGAGGAAACCGGCAACTCGACGGTGTGGATTCGCGAGGCCGTGCGCACCATGGGCAAAAGGAGGCATCGTCATGCAGAGGTTCGCTGAGTTGCCCCAGAAAGATCGATCCGACGCGATAGTCGTATCTGGCGTCAGGGCGGCTCAAGGACATCACGAGCACACATATCGGTGCACTTGTGAAGCTTGCAGGGCAGCAGTCTGGCAGAAAAATCAATCTGCCATATGGAATCATTGCGGAAAAATCATTTGGCGAGGTGATACTCTTCGCCGGAAGGTGTGACGATGAAAAAGAAGAAATTCACATTACACAAAAAGAGCTTGAGGCACTGAGTGCCACGGGAGCGCAAAAAAACATAAAGCTTTCGGCAGATGGCTCATATGTCACACTTTGTATACAAGATTTTAATGGTAAAATGGACGAAATTCCCAAAAAACCATATACGAAATGGTTTGATTATGATAAGATGAAGAAAGGCTTTGAAATAAGAACAAGAAAAGCCGGTGACTATATAATTGTGGATGACGAGGGCCATCATAAGAAGCTGAAGCAGGTATTTACAGGTGATAAAATCCCTGCACAGCAGAGAGCGGGGCTGTGGCTTATAGCCCATGAATCACTGGTGCATGCCATTATCGGATACAGATCCGGCTGCAGCGCACTTGTCACACCACAGACAGAAAAAGTACTTAAGATCACATTTTACGGAGGAAAACAAAATGGATTTTTCAAAGAAATATGATATTTCGGTTTACCTGACAGAGGAGCAGCTCAATAAGCGAATTGCAGAGATTGGAGCGCAAATCACAGAAAAATACAAGGGTCAGTCAGTATATCTCATCTGTATACTTAAAGGCTCAATATTCTTTACCACTGAGCTTGCAAAGAGAATTGACCTGCCTATGACTATGGATTTCATGTCGGTATCCAGCTATGGCTCAGGCACAGAGTCATCAGGCGATGTCAAGATTAAAAAGGACCTTGAGCATTCTATCGAGGGAGAGAATGTCATCATCATAGAGGATATCATTGATTCGGGAAATACTCTTAGCAGGCTTTCAAAGCTCCTTGCCAAAAGAAACCCGAAGAGCCTCACAATCTGCACACTCTTGGACAAGCCTGAGCGCCGTGTGGTTGATGATGTAAATGTAGACTACGTGGGTTTTGTGATTCCTGACAAGTTTGTGGTAGGCTATGGCCTTGACTATGACCAGAGGTTCAGAAATCTGCCTTACATCGGCTTTGTCGAGGGCGAAATAAAATAAAAAGGAGAAGTAAATTGAATAAACAAAAAAGCGGTATGCGCGGAATGGGCGTATACATTATCATTGTATTTGCAGTAATCTGCATCTGGTACTGGCTGAGCGCCGGCGCCACATCAAACTCTTACACACAGAGTCAGTTCGAGAAGGATCTTGACAAGAATCAGGTGAAGAGTGTAAAGGTGGTGCAAAACAGGGAGATACCGACAGGAAGCCTGGAGGTAAAGTTCAAGGATGGCTCATCAAAGGTGCTTTATGTATCTGATGTAAACGACATCGAAAAGACCATGACAAAAGCAGGGTACACCGACTATACAGTTGCGGATGTTCCGGCTGAGAGCTGGATTATGACACTGCTTCCGTATCTTTTGGTATTCGGAGCCATGTTCATACTCTTTGCAGTGATGAACAACAACGCAGCAGCACAGGGCGGCGGTGGCAAGATGATGAACTTCGGCAAGAACCGTGCGAAGCTCACCACACAGGAGGAAAACCATATCAAGTTTTCCGATGTAGCAGGCTTAAAGGAGGAAAAGGAGGAGATTGCAGAGATAGTTGATTTCCTTCGTGATCCGGGAAAATACACCAGACTTGGAGCAAGAATCCCAAAGGGTGTCCTTCTTGTAGGACCTCCGGGAACAGGTAAGACTCTCCTTGCCAAGGCAGTAGCCGGAGAGGCAGGGGTACCGTTTTTCACCATTTCAGGATCTGATTTCGTGGAGATGTTCGTCGGAGTCGGAGCCTCTCGAGTGAGGGATTTGTTTGAGGATGCCAAGAAAAATGCGCCTTGTATCGTATTTATCGATGAGATTGATGCAGTAGCCAGACGCCGTGGTACAGGAATGGGCGGCGGACACGACGAGCGTGAGCAGACATTGAACCAGATGCTTGTCGAGATGGATGGCTTTGGTGTCAATGAGGGCATTATCGTCATGGCAGCCACAAACCGTGTGGATATACTTGACCCTGCTATCATGCGTCCTGGACGTTTCGACAGAAAGGTTGTAGTAGGCAGACCGGATGTGGGCGGCAGAGAAGAAATTTTAGGTGTCCATGCCAAGAAAAAACCTCTTGCAGAGGATGTAGACTTAAAGCAGATTGCACAGACCACAGCTGGCTTCACAGGTGCAGACCTTGAGAATCTGATGAATGAGGCAGCAATCCGTGCCGCGGGCGAAAACAGAGAATATATCACACAGGATGATATCAGAAAATCCTTCGTCAAGGTTGGTATCGGAGCTGAGAAGAAGAGCCGTATCATCTCTGACAAGGAAAAGCGCATCACAGCCTACCACGAGGCAGGACATGCAATCCTTTTCCATCTGCTTCCGGATGTGGGACCTGTATACACAGTTTCAATCATCCCTACAGGAGCAGGCGCAGCAGGCTACACCATGCCTCTGCCTGAGAAGGATGAGATGTTCAACACAAAGGGACGTATGCTTCAGGAAATCGTAGTAGACTTAGGCGGTCGTGTCGCAGAGGAACTTGTGTTTGACGATATCACTACAGGTGCATCACAGGACATCAAGCAGGTCACAAAGCTTGCGCGCGAGATGGTTACCAAATACGGTATGTCAGACAATATCGGCCTTATCTGCTATGCCGATGATGAGGAGGAGGTCTTCATCGGACGAGACCTCGCTCACACAAAGAACTACAGTGAGGGCATAGCATCGGCAATCGATGTCGAGGTAAAGCGTATCATCGACGAGTCGTACGACAAGGCAAAGAGCATGATAGCAGAGTACCGCGATGTGCTTGACAGATGTGCAGCACTTCTTCTTGAGAAGGAGAAAATCACAAGAGATGAGTTTGAAGCACTGTTTGATGAGGACAGCAAAACAGCAGTTGGACATAATATTTAAAAAATAGCTATGCTTTTGTGCAGAATCACTATATGAAAAATATTAAATGCAACTAAAGTACTATACAAATTGCATAAAAACGAACCACGATTTTTATGCAATTTGTGAACACTTATCGTTGCAATCATGATACTATAATAACCGTAAAAACCCCCCAATACATTATATAGTTTTTGCTATACCCCATAGTAAAAATACCTTCTCCTAAAAGGCAGCCGAACGTAGGCTGTCTTTTTTAATTTTAAAATGTACTTGCATAATCACATCTGTTGTGATAAACTATGCAGGTATCGTAATTGAATACATGGGCAGATTCCCGAGTGGCCAAAGGGGACAGACTGTAAATCTGCTGCAACTTGCTTCGATGGTTCGAATCCATCTCTGCCCATTAAAAAACCTCAAGTCGTATGACTTGAGGTTTTTGTGTTATTCTGAAATTATCATTTAATCGGCCTGCGCTCCGGTGGCGGTAAGCACAGACTCCCATGCCATCGTATCAGGCCAGCCCCTTGTATCAAAGCCGTCGCGGATACATCTGCTGTAGTAGTCGAGCTTGTTTCGTATCGGCGAGTCGTCTGTGAACCGGGCATCATCATAAATACCGTTAATATAATCGTCTATCGCGGTTCCAAATATTTCAGAGCGATCTTCTGTTGCAAAGGTCATGCCGTAGGAATCAATGAAATACCCGGATATGTGGTTTGATGGATCATCCGGATTGTAGTTTGAGTAGCTGTCATCATATGAGAAGCTGTCAGGGTTAAAGCTGTTCCATTTCTCCTCGGAAAACTCGCTTTTTTCATCATAGGTGTGTATGAATGCAAGCCTCTGGTCTATCAGATGGGAAATCTCATGGCCGACTGTGTAGCTGAAATCCCAGCTGTAGTTGCAGTTTAGAACCATCACATTGTGGTTGTTTATTATATTTACGAATCCGCTTGGCTCATTTATCATATCTGAGTGGCCTGATGAAATATCACCGCACAGATATATTCGCATGCCTCTTATATCGCCATAACACAGCTGCGTGAAAAAGTCATCAGGGAAACAGCCAAGTATTTCCTCAAGGGCATCCAGAGAGACCGACAGCTTATCCTTGTTCTTTAATTGATGGATATCGTAGTAATCAATCCTCTTTGGCACCTCAGGCCCGAAATATATGGAAAAGCCGTATTTGTGTTCAAGCGCTGTGATACGTGCATTTATGTCGGATAGATCTCCCCAGTCATATGACGTGGTGTCAGGTATCAGAGTGACCTCATCTCCATATGTATTGTAGTCGGAATCCTTCCCGGCCTCTTCCTTTGCCTCCTGGTTTTCATGGGTACTGTCATCAGTGCCAGTGGCAGAATATGGGGATACATATGAGCCGTCATCGCGTAAGGCTTGTAGCAGAGTATCGCAGTCATTGTATGACGTGATTTCAGCTTTGGTGTCATTCTTTCCCTTGTCGAGTGACCAGATGAGTATTTCCGGGTTGCACTGCGCTGTGTACAAAAGCAGCATCACACAGTTTGCATCAGGCAGATATACCGAGTTGGCAGAAAAATAGGTCTGGGTATCGGCCGTTGCAGAATCAGATGAGCTGCCTTGGGCTCTGCCTGAGCCTCGTGCTGCCGGATTGTATGAAAAGGATGAGCTGACACCGGTGACGGGTGAATATTTATAATAACTGATGCTGTTGTCTGAGGATAAATCCTGGCACCGTATGAGCATGTCATTGTCCTCGGCCAGTACTACATCCACCACATCCGGCAGAGAAAAAAAGCTGTTTTTTCCATCGGATGAATGATAGTTCCATATATTGTTGGCAGTATCTGTTTCAATTACAAAGCCTTTTGAGTCGACACATGACATGGAAAAGCTCTGCCCTTCGTAGGTTGAAAGCACTGTATTATCGTCAAGCCTTATATCAGAGATTACATATTTGTAGGTATCGGGCGTGACACCTGATACGAGAGCATATTTTTTGTCAGCGGAGGTGGCAATCTGTGAGGCATCATAGTAATTGCCGGGATTAGGCACTTCAGTATTATCCGGATCAGATGCATCGCCATTGCCATCATAGTCCTTGGGATTATATTTGCAGGTTTTAATTTCCTTCAAATCCTTATCATAGATGGTTGCTTTTTTGGCGGATGAATCGAGGAGCCACAATTTATCACCCTTAATCAGATAGTCATCGCAGTCCGTCTTGTTGTGGGCAAGACTTGCGGTTATTTCGTTGGACCAGGGATTGTATACATCAAATGAATACTGAACGGATTGACCATCAGTCTCTATGATGGAATTATTGTAGCTGCCCTGCCCTACCATAAGTATATTATCGCCGAATTGCCTTATGTCATTGTACGGGCGCCCCTCAAAGGCGACATTATGCAGGATAGACAGATTACTGCTTCCTTCAACGCTTGTGGTATCATCCCAAAAAGCAGGTGATTTGTGCAGAATAGCCTGCTTTTGTGCGGGGCTCTTGAATAAATAAGAGACATCCGAAAAAGAGCAGGCTGTCAGAGAAATCGCGCTGCATAGCACCAGCGAATATGTAATTAAAATAGTTGCATGTTTGCGTTTGAACAATTTTGCCTCCTTTGGAAGGTGGTACATACACTGTTATTCGCTGACAGTGTGCGCAGTGGAAACACGTGCGGTAGATTCTCTTTCAATCAGTCTCGGACGCAGCTGTGTGCGGCTGATTGGGATATGGTGAATGAGCGAATTCAATATAATATATGCACAGCGGCCAAGATCATTACACTCCTGTCTGATAGTGGTAAGAGGCGGGGTGAGGGCTGCAGCAAATTTGACATCGTCAAAGCCGACCACACTTATATCATTTGGCACATTGAAGCCGTGCAGCTGGCATTCAGATATAACACCCTTTGCGATAGCATCACTGCCACAGAGGATAGCAGTAGCGCCCGCTGCAATAAAATTGGAAACGTAGTACTGTGCAGTCTCCGGAATATAGTAGCCGTGACCCATGAGCTCCGGGTAGATTTCAAGACCGGCATCGCGCATAGAGTTTTCAAAAGCCTCCTGACGCTGATCTGAAACCAGGGAAAAAAGAGAACCATTGATAAAGGCAATCTTTTTATGCCCCAGATTGTGCAGATGCTTTACAGCCATGTCAATGCCCTCGTAGCTGTCGGTACCCACATAGGCTACATTGGGGTTGTTTTCTATATAGTTATCAAACAAAACGGTAGGCATTGTAGTGCTTTTGAGCTGCTGCATCCACTCATCGTGCAGAGCGAAGCCTACAAGAAATGCGCCACAATAGCCGTTCTTTAATATATAAGTATCATATTTTTCTTCTGCCTGCAGCTGAGGAGTGACAGGGATGATGTCCACATCCCATTTGTGCTTGAAAGCATTCTGCTTGAAACCAAGCACTACATCATATCCGAACTCATCGATAGACTCGTAGTTCATATTTTCAATGAACAGAGCCAGCTTGCGGTTTTCTACCTTTCTTGAGCGCTTAGTGCTGTAGCCCATCTCGACGGCAGTGTCTAAAACGGTCTGACGAAGCTCCTCACTTATATCGCTGGCACCATTTAATCCTTTTGAAACAGTGCTGATTGATACACCCAGCCGGGCGGCAATATCCTTAATAGTAGCCATAATGTTATTCCTTTCTTATGTGATAATAGAATTATACAATTACTATCAGAAATAGGCAATATTTTCCACGATAAATTTTTCGAAAAATATCTTTGAAATCGTGGTAATAACTACCAAAAAATGAGTGCAAATTACGTGAAAAGTGGCAAAAATGGGTTAGAAGACGCTAAAACAATTGACAAATACGACAATAGGAAATAAAATATACTCAGATACGAAAAAAATAGAAAAAATTTAGGAAAGAGGAATAGAAATTTGGAGGCCAGAGAAAATCTCAGAGGCTCCGGAATACTTCTTTCGATCTCGAGTTTGCCGTCACCATATGGTATAGGTACTCTTGGGAGAGAGGCATACAATTTTGTTGATCTCCTTGGCGATTTGAAACAGAAGTACTGGCAGGTTCTTCCGGTTGGTCCCACCATATTTGGCGATAGTCCATATCAGCCATCATCAGGCTGTGCGGGCAATATCTATTTTATAGATTTAGATAAGCTGGCAGATGAGGGATTGTTAGAGAGGGAAGAAATCCTGGGGTACAATTGGGGCACAGATCAATCAGAAATTGATTATGCAGCATTACATCAGAACAGATACAAGATTTTACAAAAAGCGTTTGGAAGATTTGACACAAATGCACAAGAGTTTCAGGATTTTGTAAAAAAACATTCGGGGTGGCTTGAACAATATGCACTGTTTATGACACTGAAAACCGACAATTTAGACAAAATTTGGAGCGAATGGCCAAGTGAGTATAAAAATCGGCAAGCGGTTGCGCTTGAAAAGTACCAAAAAAAGAATTATAATACAATTACTTTTTGGAAGTTCTGCCAATATAAATTCTTCCAACAGTGGGAGGATTTGAAAAATTATGCTAACTCAAAAGGTATCTACATAATAGGTGATGCCTCATTTTATGTAGGGTATGACAGCGTAGATGTATGGGCAGAGAGACAACTCTTTATGATGAGCGCAAACGATACACCGGAGTATGTTGCAGCTGCCGCTCCTGATAAGTATTCAGAGAACGGACAGGTGTGGGGCAATCCTATGTATGACTGGGATGCCATGAAGGAGGATAACTTCTCGTGGTGGAGAAAGCGTATGCGTGTATGCAGAGAGCTTTTTGATATCGTCAGGATTGATCATTTTGCAGGAATTGTAAAAGCATATGCGGTACCGTACGGACAGGACAAGAGCCTATCCGGTAAATGGTTCAAGGGACCGGGACGCAGGCTTGTCAATGCAATCAACGAAGAACTTGAGGGTGTTAATGTAGTGGCTGATGATTATACGTCAGCGAGCCTTTTGCCGGGAGTGAAAAAGCTCCTTGCGAAGTCGGGCTGGATGGGAACAAAGGTCATGATGTTTGCCTTTGACGGTGATCCGACCAATGAATATCTGCCACACAATTATGCTGATTCACATGTAGTTGCATATATTGGCACACATGACAATGAGACAATAGTTGGTTATTTCAGTGACAAGACAGATTATGAGCTTGCTTATATGTACGAGTATCTGAATATTGAAAATAAATCACAGGTTCCAAATGCTCTTATCAGGGAGCTGTATCACAGCACCGCAGAGTTGGCGATAGTCCAGATGCAGGATATATTAGAGCTTGGAAATGAGGCGAGGATGAATTATCCTTCAACAGTCGGACATAACTGGAGATGGCGCATGACAAGCAAGCCGCACAGACTGGACAACGAAAAAATAGCCTGGATTAGAAACATTGCGGTGGTTTACCGCAGATAATTAATTTGATATAAGTTGCACGGCAATTTATATATATACTTTTTTACATTTTATATTCAAAAAGGAGAGGAAGATATGAAGAAGAAAGTATTAGCATCTTTACTTTGCGCATCTATGGTAGCAACAATGTTTGCAGGATGCGGAAGCAGCAATGGAAATGGAACAGAGAAAGCCGACAAGAAGGACGGCGGTAAGGAGACCATTACAGTAATGGGACCTGCAGAGGATTTAGACGATGCACAGGGCGCTTGGCTTAAGACAGAGTGCGAGGCATTCGCTAAGGCAAATCCTGATTTCAACATCGAGTTCAAGTATGTTACATCATCTGAGTCAGACGCAAAGGATGTTGTTACAAAGGATCCTAAGGCAGCAGCTGATGTTTACATGTTTGCAAACGATCAGCTTGAGCCATTAATTAAGGCAGATGCTATTGCCAAGTTAGGTGGAGAGGCAGCAGATTATGTTAAGTCATCTAACTCAGAGGCTATGGCTGCAACAGTTACATATGATGGAGACATCTACGCAGTTCCTTATACATCAAACACATGGTTCATGTACTATGACAAGAGAGTCTTCTCTGAGGATGATGTAAAGAGCCTTGATACAATGCTTACAAAGGGTAAGGTTTCATTCCCATTTGATAATGGCTGGTATCTCAATGCATTCTATGCAGCAAACGGATGTACAATCTTTGGAGATGGAACAGACAAGGCTGCCGGATATGACTTTGGCGGAGATAAGGGTACAGCAGTTACAAACTACATCGTAGATTTATTTGCAAATCCAAACTTTGTAATTGATAACAATGAGGGATCACTTGGTCTTGCTGGACTTAAAGATGGTTCTATCAATGCTTACTTCAATGGTAACTGGAACTATGACAAAGTTAAAGAGGCACTTGGTGAGGAGAACGTTGGTGTTGCAGCTCTTCCTACAATCAATATTGGTGGAAAAGACTGCCAGTTAAAGGCATTCTTAGGATCTAAGGCTATCGGTGTTAACCCTAACTGCAAGAACCAGGAAGTAGCAGTTAAGCTTGCAGCATTCCTTGGCAGCGAGGACGCACAGCTTGCTCACTTCAAGTTAAGAGCACAGGCTCCTGTAAACAAAGATCTTGCAACAAACGAGGAAATCGCAGCTGATCCTGTAGCAGCAGCTATGGCTAAGGTTTCAACTGATTGTTCAGTAGCACAGCCTATCATTGATATGTCAGGTTACTGGGATGCAGCTACACCATTCGGTGATGCTTTCCAGAACGGTGCAGAAGGCCAGATTACAAAGGACAATGCAGCTCAGAAGACAGAGGACTTCAATACTCAGCTTAATTATGCTCTTAAATAGTTAAGTAGATCAGAATATGATTCCAAGGTTCCGGGCGACCGGAATCTTGGAATAAATTAGTTTAAAGGATTGGCATATATAATGCATGCCAGGAGGAAAAGTATGATAGGAGCAAACAAAAAGAAAAAAGTTTCGGAATTTGCTACTCCGTATACTGTTGGCAATGCCCTCACAAAAGGCGGAGCTACAGTTAAGCTATCGGCACTCGTAATGGGTCTTGCCAATATGGCTCATAAGCAGATCATAAAGGGTCTGATTTTTCTTGCTATAGAGATTGCATATATAGCATATATGGTTAACGCTGGTGCTTATTACATTTCCATGCTGCCTTCACTTGGCTGGAGAAAGCAGGAAGAGGTATTTAATGAGCAGAAGCAGATTTATGAATATGTTGCGGGCGACCAGTCAGTATTATTACTGTTATATGGCGTCATAACAATTGCCATCACAGTATTATTTATTTACATGTGGTGCGAGAATTTAAAGAGCGGATATAAGGCAGAATGCCTTTCAAAAGCTGGAAAAGAAATCAATTCTTTTGGCAAAGATGTCAAGGATTTATTTGATAAAAACCTACATAAGACACTTATGTTTCTCCCACTTATGGGAATATTTATTTTTACAGTTTTACCATTGCTGTTCATGATTCCAATGGCCTTTACAAATTATTCGGTAAAGGGTGATCATCTGGTATTGTTCGACTGGACAGGCTTCGCCTCATTCGGACAGGTGCTTGGACTTGGTGGTAAGCTTGGTAAGATATTCTGGAGAGTACTTGGATGGACAATCTGCTGGGCTGTATTTGCAACCTTCCTTTGTAACTTCCTTGGACTCATTCTTGCTATCGTTATCAATCGTAAAGAGACACATTGCAAGGCTTTTTGGCGTACATGCTTTGTTATCTCAATTGCGGTACCGCAGTTCGTATCACTCCTTGTAATGAGACAGATGTTCCAGCCACAGGGTGCTGTTAATAACCTGCTTTTGGAGTGGGGCTGGATAGATAACCCACTTCCATTCTGGACCAATACGATGTGGGCGAGAGTTTCTGTTATTCTCATCAACTGCTGGGTAGGTATTCCGTATACTATGCTTCAGGTTACAGGTGTATTACAGAATGTGCCTTCAGAGCTTTATGAGGCTGCAAAGATTGATGGTGCAAACGCAGCACAGATCTTCTTTAAGATCACACTCCCATATATCATGTTTATCATGGGACCATATATCATCACACAGTTTACCGGAAATATCAACAACTTCAACGTTATCTACCTGTTATCAGCAGGAAAGCCTACACCTGTCGGAGACAGTGCAGGAAAGACGGACCTTCTGGTTACGTGGTTGTACAAGCTGACTATTGATAATCAGGAGTACAATATCGGTGCCGTTATCGGTATCCTCACATTCATTGTACTTTCTATCGTAGCGCTTGTTACATACAGAAATACAAAATCATACAAGGATGAGGAGGGATTCATGTAATGAGTAGTGTAGCAAAAGCAAAAAGACCTATGTCTGCCGGAC
>OGYB01001235.1_pt1 | contig 12227 bp, 12 predicted proteins | sample 1576421 | NCBI WGS metagenome assembly OGYB01 (sample SAMEA3541577, study PRJEB24748) | human gut metagenome | biome: human gut; feature: human-associated habitat; material: faeces | place: China | collected 2012
AATCAGGCTCAAGTCGAGGAGCCCCATATCACGCAACTCAAGAACACTCAGTCTAAGTAGCTTCGCCGCTTGTTTAGCCAGTGCTTCGTTCTCCTCTTCCTCAGCAGGAACACTGCTTCGGTTCGGAGTTGTGCGGAATGGACCTTGGATAATGAAGTCAAGTTTGCTTTCGGTCTCTGTCGGGAAGTAAACAGAGATGTACGGATTCTTTGCCTTTTGGAAAGTAGTTTTCCCGTCCTTGTCTGTTGTAGTTGTAAAGGCAATGTCGATTGTGCGGTTTGATACTCTCGAATCAATTGGCATCGAGAATTTGATGAATGATAGAGACTTGTCTGGCTTATTATCTTCTGCTTCAATTGCTGACACACGGGTACAGTGGTCATTTACCGGCTCTGCATCGAGTAAATACTCTCCAGATGCCTCTTTGCCCGGTATCTTGATTTCGTACTCAATGAACTCAAGGTGCCGCATGAAAAGAAGTGTGGTCACACCAAGATTCTTGAGTCGCTTTGTAATAGCTTCATTTTTTGCCGTGAATTTCATTTTCGCCGGCAGCCAGATTCTTAAAGCCTGAGAACTGGAAGCCAACACTATATGGAAACACGAAAAGAGTCGTATAATCAGCTGGGATCTCGACAGTAGGGATGTCCACCGGCTTTGTGAAATCTTTTATTTCTATGGCGAAAGGCTGGCAATTGTCTGCCAACTCCTTATTGCGCGGCGAACTATACAGCCTGACAGTTTCACATATGCCAAAGACCGACTTGAAGCCAACACCAAATTCACCGATCTGGTTTAAATCCTTTACTTTGTCCGATTGACCTATATCACATAGCCCCTGCAGGTTCTCCACAGTGAATGCTTTCCCATCGTGCATCACTTCCATCCTGTCAGGGTATTGGACAAACCGAATTTCAGTCGCTTCTGCGTCTTCCGCATTCTGGAGCAACTCATATACAAAGTGAGATTTATCAGTATAGAGTTGAATTATCCGTTCGAGAGACCGCCTGAGCATACCGTCTCTATCTTGATTCTGGAGAATTGTATCAGCTACATTCAAAGCGCCCACCTCTTTACTTAACTGTGATAACCCCGTTTGCAATCAATGTAGTATGTATGTCTGCCTTAGCAATTTTCGCTTCAATCTCTGCGACCTTCTGCTGGTAACGCTGTGTGGCGTTTTCTAATTCAGACCGATGCATAGTTGCAATCCTGTCATCACCAGCCTCAGCAATTTTCCTTTCCAAGACTAATTTCCGATTTCGGTAATTGGTCTTTAGGCTTTCTAATTTATAGCGAGCGACTTGCCTGGTAGCCTCTGTATGCTGGGTTTTCTCAGCTTGCCACATCCGAACATGGTGTTCCTCCAAAGCATCCCATGCTTCCGGCTTTAGCTTCGAAGAATACTCCACTGCAGCAGCTGTCAGGATATATTCCGGAAGTTCTGCTGCAATTCGCGGTTCTTCACAGATTGCGACTAATCTGAAATTTGAACGAATCCCAACATAATCCCACGCATAAATAGACATCGGGTAATCACCAGCCGGGATCTCATCAGAGTAATACTCCAAGTGAATATAAACGAGCTTGTTGGTTGCAAAGTAGGAAGCAGCTTGTTTGACCAGCGGGTGTACCGGAGTAATGAAAAAGGCTGTTCGGTTTTTCTCGGCAGCTTCTGGTTCAAAAGTAATCGGGTGGTTCGGGTTGTTGCCCTTAAGATAAACCTCCCATTTCCTACGCAGACTGTTCCGCAAGCCGGTCAAATTTCTGAGGTCAGACAGGATTTCAGAACGCGCCGCTGCGCTGAGACGCAGTGTTTTTAGCGCACCATCACCAAGGATATAATTACTACCCCCTAAGCGGCGATCGAGATACATCTCTACAAGGTGCTGAATGCTTCGGGCCGACAGGAAGGGACTTTCTGCCTCCTGGATTTCCTTTGATGTTGTATAGTTCGACAAGTCGAACCCGAACAGCTCCTTCTCCTCGCTCTCCAGCTTGTTCAACTCCTGAGCCTTGCGCACCTCATTATCAGCCATCTGCTCCAGCTTTGCTTTTCGCTCTGCATCCGTAAGGCTCGTATCCAGTGCTATCAGCTCGATTTGCCTGCCGATTTCGCCGAGAATCTCCTCACACTCACCGATGCTCCCCTCAAAGACACCGATGCGAGAAAGGCAGCGGTCATAAATATCGGCATCCACTGTATCACTGGTGATAACGTTATAGATGTTGACGACTTCACTCCCTTGGCCTCGGCGATCGATACGACCGATACGCTGCTCGATGCGCATGGGATTCCATGGCAGGTCATAGTTTATCATCATGTCACAGAACTGATAGTCCAAGCCTTCAGAGCCAACTTCAGTGAAAAGCATGATGTCAATGGCTTCCGGGTCGTCCTTCGGGAGTTCAAATCGTGCCCGGAAATTCAACCGGTCATCATTTTTCACACTACCATCGATTTGCTCGACACGAAGTCCTGCTTCTTGCAGTTTTCTCTTGATATAATATAGTGTGTTGCGGAATGTGCTGAACAGGATGATTTTATTGTTTTCAGATTTCTGCTTTTCCTGGATAATATGGAGCACCCCATCGAATTTCGGGTCGTCCTCCGGTAGGTTATCCGCCATTTCCAGAATATTCTTTGCAATAGAGCGGAAGGTCTCCAAATCCATCTCGCTGAACTCGCCATCATCGAAATCGAACTCTGGGTCGTCTGTCATCTGCTCGAATCTGCGGTCAATGATAGTGCGAATGTGCGGAGGGTCACCAAAGATGCAGCTTGCGGCCTGACGGCGAATCGTTGACATCATAAATTTGACGCCACGTCCACCGTGCAATTTGGACAGCGCTGCCACTTCAAATGTCAACAGCGCATCATGGAGTTCCCGCTGCTGATCAGTAAAATCACTTTCCAGCGTGTGCGTTCTCCGAATGCAGAAATCCTGGATGTCTTTTCTGCGCGTCCGATTGAGCATCATATTGAAGCTGTGGAGGGACTCAATATCGGTAATGAGTTTTACCCTCTCCTCACGGGTGATGGTATTCTGTCTAAGAACCTTCCGGATTTGCTCAAATACCGGATTGCTTGCAATTACATTCTCACCCCATTGGGTCGTGAGAACACTGTCCAGCATCTCCAGTGCTTCCGCTTTCCAGTTTCCCTTTGCAGATCGAACGATGTGGGCGCACCGTGAGATATACGGATTCGGACGCGACATCATCGTGAAGCTCTTCTTATCGATTACGACATCCGGACGCAGCAGATTAAGCAGCGTGTATAGGTCGTCATCACTTGTTTGCAGCGGAGTCGCGGTCAGCATTACGACAGCGTCTGCGTGCTGGCAGAAATAATGGACGCACTTATATGCAAATGCCTTGTCCTTCTCCATGCTGCCGTTACGAAGATGGTGGGCCTCATCAATGATGACCAAATCAAAATGGCGCCGGATCTAATTGTTGAAGACCGAAGCTCTTATGGTTTTTGGATCGATTTCCTTGATATGTCCTTGCGTCCAGAATGGAATACGGTACGATAACCTTCCCATAGCGGGCAGGCCATTCACCGTCACGATCGGTATCAGAGATTATCTGACGAAGAGTATCGCCATCCAAGGGCGTGAACTCTTCATCGAAGCGCTTCATCTCATTTTCCCACTTGCGGCAAATAATCATAATGTTTTCCAAATCAGAGCGGGCCTGCAGCTCCTTAATAATCAAGCCAGCCTCAATGGTTTTGCCAACGCCAACACTATCTGCAATCAAGATCCTTGGCTCATCTGCTTTTATCAGCTTTAATGCCGGTCTGAACTGGTAGGGCACAAAATCGATACGGGCAGCATTAAGAGAATACAGATTTCCAGCAGACGGCTTGTTAATCTGGTAGGCAGAGAGATAGCTTCGCAGAGTCTCAGAATCCACCCACTCATATTCAGGTGTGCTGCTCACCAGTGCGATTTGGCCCTCATAATAGGTCTTCAGCGCACCCTCGACGAACACTTCGTACTTCTTTGTGGCGCCAAGCTGTGTAACAGAAAACACCATACCCTTGGTATCCGGGCTGCCGACGATGTAGATGAGGCTTCTCTCTGTGATATCGTCCTCCTGTATAAGCTCCGGTTCCACTATGACCTCTGCTTGCTTTGGCATGGCAACGGTTGGACGGAGCGCTGAATGCGGAGACGTTTCATCTTTGAATGTTTCAGGACGCTCCATCCTGGCTTTGAGCTGTTCCAAATCAGGGATCAGTTCGCTCTGGCTCATCTGAGCAAAAAACTGGATGAGGCATTCAATGTCCGATACGATGGTATCCTTGCCGGGAAGCTCTGCGCTGACGTGTGCCCAGTTGTTCCGGACGCCAATCATATCGCGGATGCATTCCCGCTCACTGGTCGGAAGATAGGCATAGCCGCGCATCGTGTACCACGACTTATTGGCAACACGAAGGAGCGCTGCAAGGTCTAATTCTTCCAGCTTGGAAAGACCTTTTTTCTCAATGAGTTCTCTTTGGGGATAACTCAGATTGGAGAGTACGCACTCCGCCCACCAGTCTTCACCGGATTTGGGCAGCATCACAGAAAGCCACGACGCCAGTGCTTGCGCGGCATTGTGAAGGTAAGCGTTCATCCGGGAAATGATGTTCTCATCGTACATTCTGCTTCACCAGCCTTTTGCAAAAAATCCATTCTCATCAAAAACGTGGTAAATTCATCGTTGGTCATAGCACGGGAAACGTGGCCATGGACGGCGCTGTGAGGCACATCCGATCTCTTGATGGGCCCACTCAGAAGCCAGATAAGTTGCCTGCCAATACCGGGATTCTGCCGGACATTCTCAGCAGAATCCTTTGCCTTGGCCAAATCGCCTGTTTGGGTGTCGTCATGAGGTTCCAAATCATTCTTAATGACGCCTGTGACTATGTGTGTTCCTTCTGCCGCCCAATTTTCAACAGGATCTCGAAACATTTTCTATAATTCTATAGTATTTCATTTTATCGTATTCCAGTGCTTCCCGCAAGAACAAGTTACAAAAGTGGAAGCTATCTCCACGCCACCCGTATATCTTTCCCTAAGGAGCCCCATCTTGTTTGCTCTAAATGGCTTAGAAAAACCTCGCACGATCGATAAGACAGCCCAGAGATCCAGACCATTTAGCTGGAGCACTCGTTGAACTCACACATCGTCCGGGTTCGCCTTGGGCATATGTAGACAGTTCCAAACCATATCTGCCTATCTCGGATGAACTGATACTGGGGCATCATTATGTTGAGAGTGTGTTACAAACCTGTCTTTCTTTGTTTATGCGACGCATTTTTTGCGCCCTCTCTGCGGTGGTCTGGCCCTGCTATCATCGCCAGCCCGGACGGCACTTCTTTTAATATACAGAATCCAATCCCACACCCATCCCAAAAGGAGAAAGTTTTGCTTGAAACACGCAGGGCAAAAGAGTGCCAAAGAGGAATTGCCGGAGCGGCGGAAAGGGCCAAAGAGGGCGGCAGAGTGCCGTTTGAAAGTTCCGACACACGTTTGGGATGTGGATGCCGTGGGTTCGAATCCCGCCAGGGACGCCAGCAAACACGCCGAAAACCTTTGATTTATCAGGGTTTTCGGCTTTTCTTATTTCTGCGGCTTTTGTGGCTTTTTTGCAAAAAACCTTGGTTTGCTAACATTTGCTAACGAGATTTGGCCTTTTGCTAAGAAAGGCGGTAAGTCAGAGGTTCGATTTTTACCAAAGGAACTTGCAAACATTTGTTAGCAGAAATTAGAGGAAGTTGCAAACAAAATCGCGAATTTGCTAACATCGCTCAAAAATGCTTTCAGAACCTTGCTAACAAAAAAAGTGTTTGGTCACTGTGCAAAGTGGTTCAAACGAAGAAAACCTCTCACAAAGTGAGAGGCGTTCTTCTGAGGGAGGGACTTTATAAAGCTTTTGCCAGCTGCTTGAGCAGTGCGGCAGTTTCGGGATTTTTAAGCAGTTCCAGTATCTTCGCTGCATCACTTTCATCACTTTCAGTGACGGCAGTATCCGCAGTTTTAGGCTCTGTATCTTCAACAGGGTCAGGAGTCTTGGATGAGTAAAATGCTTCCTCCAATCGCTGAGCGTTTATGCAGCGATCCTCGTCGATGATGTGAGAGTAGACATCTGCAACCATTTTTACCTGAGCATGACCAGAGTCGCCCTGGACGGATTTCATATCGCCACCATTGAGTTTCAGCTTGTAGGTGATACTGGAGTGACGGAGAGAATGGAATACAACATGAGGCAGTCCGTTTTCTTTGATAAGTTTATTGAAAGCACGGTTAATCACCTGGCTTTCCATCGGACGGCCATTGCTGGAGCAAAAGACCAGGTTATTGTCGATGTATTCATCTCCAAACAGATCCATCAGCTCATCAATTTCTTTTTTTCTCTCTACCAGCATATAGGCAACTGTTTTCGGCAGGTACACGCGGCGAATACTGGTTTTGGTTTTAGGCTCTTTCAGGACCAGAGCAGTATGGGTACTGGCTATGCAAGGTGGAAACTTCTTAATAACACCTTTGTCGCTCAAATCGTCCAATGCACCTCGTGTAACCCGTTGCAGCTCTTTGTTGACGAATATATAAGCTGAACCATTTTCTATGCTCTGTGGTGCAATATCAATGCAGTCCCAGGTAAGGCCCAGCATTTCACCAATGCGTAAAGAGCAGGAGAACGCCAGATTTAAGGCAAGGGAGAGGATAGGATCATCACAGACTTCCATAGCCTTGCTCAGCGTTTCGGCAGTCCATATATCCCGTTCTTTATGTTCTTCTTTGGGAAGTGTCGCATTCAGGACAGGGTTACGGCTGATTAGTTCCCAACGCACCGCCTGATTAAAGGCACTGCGAAGTAGCTTGTGAATTTCTCTTACTGTATGCGGGGTCAGATATTCGCTTGTGGGTTTGCGGTTGTTGACGCTTACCGTTTTCACAGAGAGCAGATCACGGTAATACTTATCCATCATCCTTGGAGTGATGTCGGATAGTAACATATCTCCGATAATAGGAGTTATGTAGTTTCTCGCCAGACCACGGCGGCTTTCATATGTTGACATTGCCCAGGTATTTACACCATAGATGGACATATATTCATCGAGCAGATCGTTCAGGGTCTTTGCCGTAGGAATAAAGAAGGTTCCAGAGTCCTGCTCATACTCAATTTGCTTTTTTCGTTTTTTTGCTTCTGCATTTGTGCTGAAGGTTTCCCAACGCTGTCTGCGTTTTCCGTTTTCATCTGTGTAATCATACACCACAGAATATTTGCTTTTACGCTTCACGATAGATGCCATTTTCATTGCTCCTTTCTGAGATTTTCACATAATGAGTTTGCTTTTGATACCAGGCTTCAAAACTGCTGGTAATGATACGAATTCTTCGATCAATCAAGGTCGTCTCAAAATAGCCCCTTTTAACAAGGTCATAAGCTGTGCCAGATTTCAGCCCCAAAAGATCCGCCATTTCCGGAACTGACATCGTAGTATGCCTCCATTTCTCTCCGGGCGGTGTACCATCCACTTTTTTATAGTGGAACTGGCCGGCATACCAATCTTCAAAGCTATCCAGCATAACTCTCATTCGTCCGGCCACTTGAATTGTTTTGAAATAGTTCTTTTTAACCAACCAGTAGGATTCTACTTTACCAAGCCCAAGCATTTTGCCCATCTCTGGTACAGACATACTGGTCTTTACTCTTTGTTTTTGCATGGCTTTTGCCTCCTCTATAAAGTTTTTCTTGCTATGGCCTCATTGTAAGAGAAAGCAGAAAAAAAGTTAAGGATGTCGATTTGGAGATCGGCATCCTTGACAAATCATTCATCTGCGTGATCCAGCCAGTCATCAAAGCTCTTTTTGGAAATGCGGATATGACCGCCGACTCTGACGCTGTGGAATACACCCTGTTTTACCAGATTATATGCTGTGGGACGACTGATACCCAGAATGTCCTGAATCTCATCGACCGTATAGGTTCTTTTGTCATAGCTGACAGGATTTTGTTCATTAAAGCGGTTCAATTCCGCAATTCTTGCTTCAAACATAAAAACGCCTCCTTTATCCGGTAAGTGGCCTTACGGAGCCTCCATTTCCTCCGGAATATGAATATCTAAACTAACTTGCAGAGCATCATCAATCGCTCTCATTTCTTCGCGAGATACGCGCCCAATGTACGATAAAACACGCCTTTTATCAATCGTTTTAATTTGCTCCAGCAGAACAACAGATTTCAGTCCAAGCTCTGGAACGCTCTCCAGTGCATAGTGTGTGGGCAGCTCCTTTTTCTTAATCCATTTACTGGTGAGTGGAGCTACGATCAAAGTGGGGCAGAAAAAATTCCCCACATTGTTTTGAAGAACCAGGACAGGACGGGTGCCGCCTTGCTCTGATCCAAAATAAGGGTTCAAATTGGCATAATATAAATCCCCACGCTTATAAATCCAATCTTCTTTCATGTTCATCCTCCTATGTTTTGAGATTTGATTATGTAAGAAGGAGGCTCTGCAAATTACAGAGTCTCCTTCAATTTAGCGCCTGTTTTATCCCTTACTTGTCCACGACACCCCAGGGATTTGGGTAATCATTAAGCCGCAGGTGGCTGGCCTGCTTCTCAGGAGTTTCACCTCCACTTCGTTTGGTCTTACCCATGGCCTGCGACGGTTATTATCACGCTCGGACTATGGCTGTAAGAGAGCTTTCCTCCTTGTTATGCCATGACCGGATGCCATCCGATGTATTCCAGCCTGATATATTTCTGATAAACCGAAAACTCATCTATACAGCAAAAATGGGTTGGCCTGTTATGCGAGTGGCAGCTCTCAGAAAATATACCGCTGATGTAGCGGCTATTACGCCCAAAGAGGATCAAACTTAATGATTCGTATATGAGGTTGTCAAGGTGCAAGTGAAAGGATTTCCCTCTCACTTGCTACTGCCACTTTTTTAGAAAATCGCAACCAACTTTTTTATTTTTTCTTCAATTTTTTTCAATCGCTTATCTGCGGCTTGCCGAGTAATACCATATCGTTGGGCTAAACAAGTTGCATTTGGTATTTTCATTTCATAATAGGACAATATAAAATCTCGTTCTGCTGGACTCAGTTTCAATAGAGCTTGGTGTAAATCCTCAAGAAGTAAATTCTGAATAGCTTGTTCCGCAGTATCAACAGATTCATCCACAAACAAATCTGTATCCTGATAACCTTCCTCTGTGCCGTCACGATCTCCCACATGAGAAGCCGGGAATATAGAGCGACTTTTCTCATGTTCCTGGAGATAGCGGCTGTGGCGGTCCTCCTGTTGGTATTTTTCAAAATCTTTGCGAGAACATTCCATGATAATGCGGTCATCTTCATCACGGAACATTTTGACTGTTTCAACAAAAAAGCGCCCAGTAAAGCAACCATTGCGGCGTGCCTTACTGAACGCTGAAAAACTGATTTCCTCCCATTCCTGTGGGCTGTTATTTTTCCAAATGAATACTCTCGTCATATCCTTTCCTCCGTTCAAATTCTTGGTAGTCAGCGAATTTGAACGGTGTCATGGATATTTTGCTATGTACGCCTCCCAGCGCATACCGGCCTCCTAATACCGGGCAAAGAAAAAGGCCGGAAGTGTTTTCACCTCCAGCCATGTTCCTGCCGCCATATTGCAGCAGGAATGAAAAAAGCCCGGTTAATGCCGGGCCTTATGTAGAAAAGTATTCAATTTAGCGCATTCCTGCCACTATAACAAGTATAGCAGGTCGGAAGTCGGAAGGGAGTAGGGATTAGGTCGGGGATTTGTCGGGATTTAGTCGGGATTTAGTCGGGGCAGCTCCTCCAGGACTTCTGGAATAGAATATCCAAACAAGCAAACAGAAAATAAATAGATGGCTTCTCGTTTTCGGTCATAAAAGACACTGCGCTCTATATTTAGTTCTTCCAGCAATTCTTTCTCTGTACTGTTGAACCGATAGATAAATTGCTTAGTCAAAATTTCATAGTAAAGTTCTCCTCGATCCGGATACCGTTTCAGACGAAGGAGTGCACGGTCAATAATATTGACTAGCATTTGATTTTGAACAAGGCAGCAAACTTTTTCTTCAAAGGCTTGCAGTTCAATATCTGGTGCAAAATTTTCAAGATAGCAGAGGCCAGACTCTATATCTTGTTCTCCCATAATCCAAGCAGTTTCTTGTAATTCTTCTGCCCGTTCACTCAGAACCCAGACTACATCACGGTAAATCTTTAGAATCAGCTTACTTCTATGAAACGCAGCGTCGCTGTTAAGCCCCAAAGCTGTTAGCCTGCTGTTACATTTTTGGATTGTTGTGCTTTCTTTTCTCATAGAACATCCCTCCTTGTTCGCAATATTGCGAACATATTAGGTACAAAATAGCATAGCAGAGGAGCGTGAGAGAGGGCAGTGCCTCTCTCTATTCCCCCATTTGGTTATATCAGGTTTCTGGATTTTAGACGAATCTGCATTGCTTGCTTGGAAACCTCAAAAATATTTGCCATTTCAGCAATGAGCTGTTCATCTGTCCGGCCTATTTTAAGCCGGTAAAAACATTTTTTGATCTGCGGTAAAGGCATCAGCAGAGCAGAAGCCAGAGTATCCGCCTGACGCTCAATTATGCCATGACTTTCGTCGGAAGAAACATTTCCGTTATAAGCAGCAACATCTCCAGTACCAGAGTACAACTTCTTATGTAGTACCCAATGAGCCAGCTCATGGGCACAGGTAAAACGGAGCCGCCCTAATTTTGACGGATCACAAAGCCGTTCATCAATTAAGATTGTACCGGCTCTTACTGCAATCATTCGATACTGTCTCTGTATCTGGTCATATAAGACAACAGCACCGTCATCGAAAATTGTTTCCCCTAATATCTTGGGGTTTTTTCTTAGTGTATGAAACTCCAGGATTAGATCAAACTTTGTCTCGATAATGGTTTCGATTGGCACAGGACATGGTTGCCCGGATAGCAGAGAGGGATCATATTCCATCAGGATTTTTCGCCCTACTGCCTCGATTGCTTCTGTACGGATTTGTGGAATTGACAAAGCTCTCCCCCCTATCGTTTACGCTCCTTTAGCATTTTCATAAATGTCTGCCATTCTTCATCGGTAGCATCTACTTCTTTTGCCACACGCAAGGCTGCCCGAACAATATCTTTTTCCATGATATAGTCTGGCAAATCAGCAGATACTGTATTGCGTGATTTTGCAGCCAGATCCAAAAGCAACTCATGTTCTGATTTATCCAAATTCAGAAAGGCAGAGATGCGTTCCACAAAATCTCCATTGGGTGCAGGACGGCGGCTTTGCTCAATATCACACAGATAACCGTAAGCAATATTCAAATGCTTGGCTGTATCGCGTAAATTGAATTTGTGCGCCTTGCGTTTCTCGGCTATAAATGATCCAAAAGTTATATTGCCCACAGCATTCACCTCTCATTTGTTCGACGAACTGCGAACATCTTGCTTATATTGTATATCGAACATCTGTTCACTTCAAGGATAAAAATTTCATTTGAAAAGAGGTGTTAAAAATCAATAACACCTCTTTTGCGCTATATAAATTCCTGAGCGATTTGCTGCATTTCCGTAATGCACTCTTTGGGAGAGAGAATTTTTATTTTCCCTTTGAATTTGAATATCCAGCCATAAAAAGTTCCACTGGGGTTCACTTCAATTTTGGCTGTGAAGTGTGTATCATCATACCTATCAACAGCAGCATCTTCTCCATAATGATCTATGATTACTCTCATCAATTCGTTTTCACATAGAAGGGTTACTTCCTTCGATGACTCCGATGTAAACATATCAACCATTTTATTTGTATAGGAGGCTACATCAAATCCCTCTATCGGCATAAAGTAAGTTTCCAGATTTTCTACACTTGTTAGCCGATCTACACGGAAGTGAGCAATTTTCTGATGCTTCAGAGAAAATCCAATCAAATAGTAATGGTCATTTTTCCATTCAAGCGCATAAGGATTTACGACATAATAATATCCATCATGCTTTAAGATTTTCTTTTTTTCTTGAGTATATTCATAGTATTGGAACCGAATTTGCTGATGGTTTCCAATCGCTGTTTGGATATTGTCAATGATGTAGTAAACCTTTTCATTATGCGGTTTGACACGGCTGGATAAAGCAGCAAATTTTTGAAGCTGCTCTGCCTGATGTGTGCTGGTCAGACGGCATAATTTCTGTACCAGTTC
>OGYB01001236.1_pt1 | contig 12197 bp, 9 predicted proteins | sample 1576421 | NCBI WGS metagenome assembly OGYB01 (sample SAMEA3541577, study PRJEB24748) | human gut metagenome | biome: human gut; feature: human-associated habitat; material: faeces | place: China | collected 2012
GGGCGCGGCGCGGGGCAGGGAGCACGGCTCCGCCGAGGCCGTCGGCCCCGTGGAAGCTGCTGGCGTCCTCGCGCTCACGGCGCAGCGGGCCGGGAGCGCCGGAATAGACGGGGTAGTCCGCGCCCATAAGGCCGCAGATCTTCAGGGTATTTTCCGTTGTGTGGCCGAGTGTGACGTTGCCCGCCACGGTGCTCAGCCCGACGATCTCCAGCCCGGGCTGGCGGTGCGCCGTCAACAGGGCGATGGCGTCGTCCACGCCGGTGTCGCAGTCAAACCAGATCCGATGTTCAGCCATAGGTACGCACCGCCTCCGTCAGAAGTTCCGCGAAGCCCTCGCGGTCGATGCCCGTGATGACGCGGGCGTTCGGCGCAGTGCGCCGGTCACCGACGGTTGCGCCGCGGCAGAACGCGCCCTGCGTCTCCACCGTGACGTGCCAGTCCTCAAAGTGCAGCAGGTCAGGCCGCAGCAGGGCGCACACGGCCACGGCGTCGTGCACGGGCGCTCCGGCGTAGCCCTTTGTGCGGTGGAAGGCAAAGAAGAAGTCCAGCCAGCCCGCGACGGTCTCCGCCACGGGGTTGCCGACGGCGCGGATGCGCGCAAAGTCCTCGGGATAGAGCAGGGCCTGCTCCGTGACATCCAGCCCGGCCATGGTGATGGGCAGGCCGGAGCGGAACACGACGTCCGCCGCCTCGGGGTCTGCGAGAATGTTGAACTCGGCTGCAGGCGTCCAGTTTCCGTGGGCAAGGCCGCCGCCCATCAGGCTGATGCCCGCGATGTTCGCCTTCAGCTCCGGGTGAGCCAGCAGCAGGGCGGCGACGTTCGTCAGGGGAGCCGTGGCCACGATGGTCAGCGGCTCGGCGCTTTCGCGCAGCAGGCGGGCCATCTGCTCCGGCGCGCGCTCGGGTGCGGCCTCACGGTCCGGCTCCGGCAGGGCGGGGCCGTCCAGCCCGCTCACGCCGTGCACGCTCGGGGCGGTGAGCGCCTCGGACAGCAGCGGCCGGGCAAGGCCCATGGCCACCGGCGCCCGGATGCCGAGCAGCGTGCAGATGCGCAGGGCGTTGCGCGTTGTTTTTTCAATGGTCTGGTTCCCGGCGACGGAGCTGACGCCGCGGATGTCGAGGCCGGTCGCGGCCAGCATCCAGGCAATGGCGTCGTCATGGCCGGGGTCTCCGTCCAGCAGAACGGGAATGCGATGGTTCATGCGGATTTTCCTTTCTGTGCAAGCGCCGAGCGTGCGCGGTGCTTTTTGCGCTGCTGCGCCCGCACGACGACGTAGACCATCATCACAACGGTGATGACATAGGGGATGAGATTCGTAAGGTCCGCGCTCAGGTATTCCTGCAGGCGCAGGCCGATGGCGTCAAAGAAGCCGAACATCAGCGCGGCAAGATAGGCCTTCGGCGGGTTGGCCGCACCGAAAATGACGCAGGCAAAGGCAATGTAGCCGCGGTTGTTGCTCATATTCTCGGCAAACGTGCCCTGCAGCTGGCCGAGCGACAGGTGCGCGCCCGCGAGCGCGCAGAACACGCCGCACAGCACGCTCGCCAGCCATTTGAGCTTTGCGGGATCAATACCGGCCGTGCGCAGCGTCTCGGGCTTTTCGCCGGAGGCCCGCAGCCAGAAGCCGTAGGGCGTCTTATAGAGGAACAGCCACAGCAGCAGCACGAACAGCAGCGTCAGATAGACGAACAGCGAGTTGCCGCTGAGGATCTTGCCGAGGAAGGGGATGCTCTCGATGCCCGGAAGGCGCAGGCTGGGCAGGAAGGGGTTGCCCTTCGTGCCGCTCGCACCGAAAATGGAGCGCGACAGGAAGCCCGTCAGGCCGAGTGCGAACGTGTTGAGCGCGCAGCCGATGATGAATTCATCGGAGCGGAGCTTCACGACGAACAGCGCGAAGAACAGGCCAACGAGAAGGCCGACGCCGACGGCCAGCGCCACACCGGCTGCCGCCGAGGCAAACAGCCAGCTGCCGAGCACGCCGAAGAACGCGCCCATCAGGATCATGCCGTCCATGCCGATGTTCATGATCCCGGCGTGCTCCGTCAGCGAGCCGCCGAGGGCGGCCAGCGCCACGGGCGTGGCGCTGCGGAGCATCTGCTGGAACGTTCCGGCGGAGAAAATGCTCTTCAGAATGGATTCAAGCATGCTTTTCCGCCTCCTTTCCCTTTCTGACGCGGTTCTGCAGCGCGCCGAACAGGCCGCTCTCCGCAGCCATGAGGAAGATGACGACCGTTTGGATGATGAGATAGATCTGGTTCGGCACACCGGCGGCCAGCTCCATGCCCTGCGCGCCGATCTTCAGCGCGGCAAAGAACAGGGACAGGAACACGACGGCCAGCGGCTGGTAGCGGGCGATCATGGCGACCATGAGGCCCTCAAAATAATAGTCGCGGCTGATGCTGTCGCGGAACAGATGCTCCGCGCCGTACACGCGGAACATGCCGACCAGGCCGCACAGCGCGCCGGACAGCAGCATGCACACAAGCACAAGACGGTCGGTGCGGATGCCGATGAAGCGCGCAAAGCGCTCGTTCTGCCCCGTGAGCTTCATTTCATAGCCGCGCGATGTCTTCTGCATGACATACCAGATAACGAGCGCAAGGACGGCCGCGGCCAGAATGGCCGTTGAAAGGTTCGAGCCGCCGATGAGGCCGCCGAACCAGTAACGCGCGTTCAGCTGCTCCGTCGCTGCGACCATGTTCTTGTTCGCGTTCTTCCACGGCCCCTTGGCGAGGTACTGGCAGAAGCTGGCGGCGACGGTGTTGAGCATGATGGTCGTGATGACCTCGTTGACCTTGACCTTGACCTTCAGCACGCCGGGGATGAGGGCGTAAAGCCCGCCGGCGGCCATGGCGGCCAGCGCGGCCAGCGGCAGCACGAGCCACGGCGTCAGGCCGTCGAGCCACACGCCGACCTGACAGGCGACGATGGCGCCGAGCAGGAGCTGGCCCTCGCCGCCGACATTGAAGATGCCGACGCGCGCGCCGAGCACGCAGGCCAGACCGCACAGGCAAAGCACCATGGCGTATTCCAGCAGATCGCCGATGTGGCGGGCACTGGAGAACGCGCCGTTCAGCATGGCAAGGTAGGCCTTGCCGGGCGAGAAGCCCGCAATGGCGAGGATGACCGCGCCGATGACGAACGCGAGTACCACGCTCAGCAGCAGCGAGATGAGATAGCCGGGATCGATCCGTTTTTTCATGCCTGCGCCTCCTCCCGGCGTCCGCCGGTCATGCAATAGCCGATCTCCTCGCGGGAAATTTCCGCGGCGGAGAATTCGCCCGTGATCCTGCCCTCATACATCGTGATGACGCGGTCGGACAGGCGGAACACCTCGTCCAGATCGGCCGAGCACAGCAGGATGGCACAGCCCTCGTTGCGCTTTTCGAGGATGCGGGCGTGGATGAACTCGATCGCGCCCACGTCGACGCCGCGCGTCGGCTGCGCAATGAGCAGGACCGGCGCGTCGAACGAGAATTCGCGCGCGATGACGACCTTCTGCATGTTGCCGCCGGACATGGACCCGGCTTTGGCATCGACGCCCGCGCCGCGGATGTCAAATTTTTCATACAGCTCCGAGGCATAGCGCTCGATGCTGCTCGTGCGCTGGCAGAAGGCAAAGCCGCTGAAGCGCGGCTCGCGCTGCTTGCCCGCCAGCAGGTTCTCCGTCACGCTCGCCTCGGCGCTCAGGCCGGTGGCAAGACGGTCCTCCGGCACATGGGCGAGGCCCGCGGCGCGGATCTCGCCGGGCGTTTTGCCGGTGACGTCCTGTTCGTGCACGAAAATCTTCCCGTGCTCGACGGGGCGCATGCCTGCAATGGCCTCGAGCAGCTCGCTCTGGCCGTTGCCCTCGATGGCGGCGATGCCGAGGATCTCGCCCGCACGCACGGACAGCGACAGACCGTCCACCGCCGTCAGGCCGCGGTTATCCTGCACGGTCAGGTTTTCCACGCGAATTTCCTCCGCGCCGGGCGTGCCGGTCTTTTCCAGCTGGTCATAGAGCACGGGGCGGCCGACCATCATGGAGGCCAGCATGCGCTCATTGACGTTTTTCGTCTCCTCCACGCCGACGAGTTTTCCCTTGCGCATCACGCCGACGCGGTCGGAGATGGCCATGACCTCATAGAGCTTGTGCGTGATGAGAATGACGGTCATGCCGCGCTCACGGACGATGCGCCGGATGACGGAGAACAGCTCGTCCGTCTCCTGCGGGGTGAGCACGGCGGTCGGCTCGTCGAGGATCAGAATTTCCGCGCCGCGGTACAGCGTTTTCAGAATTTCCACGCGCTGCTGCAGGCCGACGCCCGTCTCGGCAACGACGGCGTTCGGGTCGACCGTCAGGCCGTATTCCTCCACAAGGCGGCGCGTTTCGCGCTCGGCCGCGCGCTGGTCGAAGAACAGGCCGAACCGGCGCGGCTCACGGCTCATGACGATGTTCTGCGCCACGGTAAACGACGGCACGAGCATGAAGTGCTGGTGCACCATGCCGACACCGTGGTCGATGGCATTGCGCGGGCTGAAGCGGCTGACCTCCTCGCCGCGGATGGAGACGCTGCCGCCCGTCGGGGTGTGGATGCCGTAGAGAATGTTCATCAGCGTCGATTTCCCCGCGCCGTTTTCGCCGACGAGGGCAAAGACCTCGCCCTTTCGGATATCCAGCGAGACGTCATCGTTTGCCAGAACGCCGGGGAACGCCATGCTGACATGGCGGAACTGCACGGCGATGTCGTTCAAATCGGGTTCCCCCTTTCTCCCGGCAGCAGCCGGGATCATAGTGCAAAGGCGTGGCGCAGCGCCACGCCGCAGACTGTCAAAAAACCTGCCCAGCCGAAAGTTTCGGAAGGAAGAAAAGTGTGAAAGGAAACCGTCAGGGTTTCCTTTCGCGTTAAATAACCCGCCGCAGCGGCAGAATTGCAAAATTATGCTACAAAAATTGATTTTGCAATTCTGAAAGCAGCTTGTCAAAAAAGTCCAAAGAGACTTTCTTGACAAGCAGAGGCGTGGCGCAGCGCCACGCCGGGAATGTTGATATCAGAGTCGCGTTGATATATTGTAGGGGAGGGGCAAGCCCCTCCCGGCGCAATGCTGCCGATACGAACCGGCTGCCGTTAACATGGGTAAAACCGATTGCGCCTGTAGCGGCGCTCGTTGCGCAAGGCTGACGGGCGAGAGAATGTAGCGGCGTTCCCTGAGCGCCTTTGGCAGTTGCAGGTATTGGAGTAGTAATTCGACGGCGCAAGGCTTTCAAATTTGTCATTCCGAGGAGCGAAGCGACGTGGGAATCTCCTGCAACCGGTTACGTTTTCGCCGGGAGTGACCTGTTATCCAACCGGGTCCTGCGAGATTGCCGCGTCGCTGCGCTCCTCGCAATGACAAGTCGGAGGTGCTTGCCATTTTAGCGATGCCCTGAACCTATCGGCAGTGCCTGCAAGGCCCTCTCAGTCACCTTCGGTGACAGCTCTCCCAGAGGGAGAGCCATGGGCGCTTTGCTCCCCGCAATAACACAATAAAAACCCCTTCAGATAAGCAGCAAACCAAATCAAGGAGGAAAAACCTTGGCACATCATAAAAAGGACTACCAGCCGGAGGACATCCGATTCCCGGATCAGGCGATCGTGACCTCTGAGCTGGTGCATGAAATGAAAACCAGCTACATGGAGTATGCCATGTCGGTCATTGTCGGCCGCGCGCTGCCTGACGTGCGCGACGGCCTCAAGCCCGTGCACCGCCGCATTCTCTATGCCATGTATGAGGATAATCTGACGGCTGACAAGCCGTTCAAAAAGTCCGCGACCTGCGTCGGCGACGTGCTGGGCCGCTATCATCCGCACGGCGACGCGTCGGTCTATGATGCGCTCGTGCGTCTGGCGCAGGACTTCTCCATGCGCTATATGCTCGTCGACGGCCACGGCAACTTCGGCTCCGTCGACGGCGATCCCCCCGCTGCCTACCGTTACACCGAGGCCCGCCTTTCGAAAATCTCGAACGAAATGCTCCGCGACCTCGAAAAGGACACCGTGGACTGGGACCCGAACTTCGATGAATCGCGCAAGGAGCCGCGCGTGCTCCCCAGCCGCTTCCCGAACCTGCTCGTGAACGGCTCGAGCGGCATCGCCGTCGGCATGGCAACGAATATCCCGCCCCACAACCTCACCGAGGCCATCAACGCCTGCCTGTGCGTCCTCGATAACCCCGAGGCCACGCTCGCCGACCTTATGGAACACCTCCCCGGCCCGGATTTTCCGACGCGCGGCCTCATTCTCGGCCGTGCGGGCATCCGCGCCGCCTATGCCACCGGCCGTGGCCGCGTGACCATGCGCGCCCGCACCGAGCTGGAGGAATTCGGCCAGAACCGCCAGCGCATCATCGTTACGGAGATCCCCTATCAGGTCAACAAGCGTATGCTCATCAAGAATATGGCCGATCAGGTCAACGAGAAGCGCCTTGAGGGCATCTCCGACATCCGCGACGAGTCCGACCGCACCGGTATGCGCATCGTCATTGAGCTCAAGCGCGAGGCAAACGCGCAGGTCGTCCTGAACCGCCTGTTTGCCCAGACCCAGCTGCAGACGACGTTCGCCATCAATATGCTGGCCCTCGTGAAGAACCAGAGCCAGCCGAAGGTCCTCTCCCTGCGCGAAATTCTGGACGAATATCTGGCCTATCAGGAGGAGGTCATCCTCCGCCGCACGCGCTATGACCTGCGCAAGGCACAGGAGCGCGCCCACCTGCTTGAGGGCCTGCTCATCGCGCAGGACAACATCGACGAGGTCATCCGCATCATCCGCACGAGCTACGACAATGCGAAGGAAAACCTCATGCAGCGCTTCGGCCTCGATGATATTCAGGCCCAGGCCATCCTCGATATGCGCCTGAAGGCCCTGCAGGGCCTCGACCGCGAAAAGCTCCAGAACGAATATCAGGAGCTGGAGGACCGCATCGCCTATTACGAGCGCGTGCTCGGCGATATGGGCCTTGTCAAGTCCATCCTCAAGGACGAGCTGACCGCCATCCGCGACAAGTACGGCGACGAGCGCCGCACCGAGATCCAGGATGTAGAGGACGAGATCGACATCGAGGACCTCATTGAAGAAGAGGACTGCTGCTATACCCTCTCGAACGCGGGCTATATCAAGCGCCTGCCCGTCGATACCTACCGCACGCAGCGCCGCGGCGGCCGCGGCGTCTCCGGCCAGAGCCTGAAGGAGGAGGATTACGTCAAGAACCTCTTCATCGCCTCGACGCACGACTATGTTCTGTTCTTCACGAACACGGGCCGCGTCCACCGCAAGAAGGGCTACCTCATCCCGGAGGCCGGGCGCACGGCGCGCGGCACGAACATCGTCAATATCCTGCCGCTCGAGCAGGGCGAGCGCGTGACGGCCATGCTGCTGACGCGCGAATTCACGGACCATGAGTACCTGATGATGGTCACGCGCGGCGGCACCGTCAAGCGCATCCGGCTCGACGCCCTCTATACCGCCCGCAAGGCCGGCATCCGCGCCCTGTCGCTCGACGACGGCGACGAGCTCATCGCCGTCCTGAAGACGAACGGCAGCGACAATATTCTCCTTGCTACGCGGCAGGGCATGGCCATCTGCTTTGCCGAGACGGACGTCCGCCCCATGGGCCGCGATGCAGCCGGCGTGCGCGGCATCCGCCTCGACGACGGCGACGAGGTCGTCAGCGCAGCCGTGGCCGCCGAGGGCAAGAGCCTCCTGACCGTCACGGAGAACGGCTACGGCAAGCGAACGGCCGTCGAGGCCTACCTGCGCGGCGAGGACCGCCAGCCGCAGACGCGCGGCGGCAAGGGCCTGCGCAACTACCGCCTGACCGAGAAGACCGGCCTTGTCGCAGGCGCGGCCATCGTCGATGATACGAACGACGTCATGCTCATCGAGTCCGGCGGCGTCGTGCTGCGTACTCCGGCCGCCAGCATCAACCTCTACGGCCGCGATACCCAGGGCGTCATCCTCATGCGCATCGAAGAGGGCAACCGCGTCATCGGCGTTGAGGCGATTTCCAATACGGAGGAAACCGAAGAATCCGGGGAAGATTAAGCTGATCATACCGGCTCCCAGATTTGTCATTGCGAGGAGCGAAGCGACGTGGCAATCTCGGGAAGGTACTGCCGTTCGGAACGAGCCATCGTAAAACGGTACACACCTCCGATTTGTCATTGCGAGGAGCGAAGCGACGTGGCAATCTCGGGAAGGCACCCCCAATCCGTACCGGCCGCCGTTAAAACGGTGCTGGCCCCCCGATTTGTCATTGCGAGGAGCGAAGCGACGTGGCAATCTCGGGAAGGCACTGCCGTTCGGAACGAGCCATCGTAAAACGGCATGCACCCCCGATTTGTCATTGCAAGGAGGCCGGAGGCCGACGTGGCAATCTCGCAGTACTCGCTCGGATAACAGAAAAGCTTCGGCGAATTCGACCCCCAGAAAGGCAGTCAAAGCATGAAACAGTATTATGTCTACCTTTTGACCAACAAAGGAAATACTGTCCTGTACACCGGCATGACAAACGACCTGCAAAGAAGATTGTACGAACACCGCGAAGGCCCTGTAGAGAGCTTTACAAAGCAATATCATGTTCATAAATTAGTTTATTTTGAAACAACACCGGATGTGAGAGCAGCAATCGAGCGTGAGAAGCAGATAAAGAGCTGGTCCCGCAAAAGGAAAGATGCGCTGATAGCGACGATGAATCCCAAATGGGTGGATTTGTCTGCTGATTGGGAAATGTAGCAATTCCCGGAAATGGCATATGGATTCGCCGAGGCTGCCCGCCGACCGCATCGGTTCTCAGATTTGTCATTGCGCCCCTCCGGGTGGGGAAAGCCCCCCTGACTTGTCATTGCGAGGCTCCGCAGGAGCCGCGGCAATCTCGCAGTACACGCCCGGAACACAAGAAAGCCCCGGCGAAATCGCAACTGCCTGCTTGAGATTCCCACGTCGCTTCGCTCCTCGGAATGACAAACTTGGGGGTCTCATGCCATAAAATACATGCCCTGAATATTGCCAGCCTGCAAGGCGCTCTCTGAGCGCCCAGTACGGGGCAATTCAACGGCAGAAGGGCGCTGGTGCACCGCCGTATTCCCCTGACGTGTCATTGCGAGGAGGCGCAGCCGACGTGGCAATCTCGCAGTACCCGGCCGGATCGTGGGAAAGCCATCGGCGAAAGCGCAACTGCCTCCCCGAGATTCCCACGTCGCTTCGCTCCTCGGAATGACAAATCCGGGGGCCTGCATCACCGATTGCACCTGCCAAATGCGGGCGCATTCCCCCACAACCACTCACCATTCCAGTCCCATTCCCAAAATACACACAAAGGAGATCACACCATGTTCTGTACGAAATGCGGAAACAAGATCCGGGATGACGCGAAATTCTGCACGTTCTGCGGTGCGCCGGTGCGCCGTCCTGTCCCGCCTGCTCCTGTCGAGCCGCAAACGCCCGGCTCAGTCCCGAATGCCGGGGAAATGCCTCCCGTCGAACCGCCCGTTCCCGGCGTGATCCCGCCCGTGGTTCCCGTGCCGGACGAGCCCCCCATCCCCGCCGAGCCGGTCCTTCCCGAGGAGCCCGTTGTCCCCGAGGAGCCCGCCGTTCCGGAGGAGCCCGCCGTCCCCGAGGAGCCCGTCGTCCCCGAGGAGCCCGTCGTCCCCGAGGAGCCCGTCGTCCCCGAGGAGCCTGCCGTTCCTGAGGAGCCCGTTGTCCCCGAGGAGCCCGCCTTCTCCGACATGCCCCCCATTCCCCCGGAGCCGCCCGTCTCCGACATGCCTCCCATCCCGGAAGCTGCCCCGCGCAAGCGCCGCAATACCGGTATGCTCGTCTCACTCATCGCGCTGGGCGTTGTGGTCGTCGGCGCGGCTGTCGGCGGCTTCCTGCTGTGGCACGGCATGAACGCCAAGCTCGAGCGCGAGCGCTCCGACCATGCGCTGGAGCAGAGTCAGGCCGAGGCCCAGCTGAGCGACCTGCAGGACGCCCTCGACCAGTCCAACGAAAACTATGACGCCCTGTATAACGACTACTATGACCTCGTGCAGGAATACTCCCTCCTGCAGCAGCAGAACGAGAACGTCTCCGACCTGCAGGCCCAGTACGATGCCCTGTCCGACGCCTATGACGAGCTGTCCAAAAATTACAACGAATTTGCCGATATGGCAGAGTTCTACAACAGCAATGCCTGCGTCGCCAGCGACGGCAACGACTATTACCACACCTACGCCTGCGAGGACTGGGACCGTCAGGCCTTCTACATCTTCAACACGGCCTATGCCGAAAACGAGCTGGGACTCAAGCCCTGCCCGAAGTGCCGCTGAGGCACGGGAAAGGATCATCCATGGAATCGAGATTTTCTGTAGACACGACCATTGACGCCGGTATCCAGTATGAGGCGTCCAAGAGCCTTATGCCGCGCTATGTGCAGCTGCTGACGTGGGTCTGCTTCGGCCTGTCCGTCGTGCTGCTGGGTATCATGGTCTGGCAGTACGTTATGACGAAGAACACCATGCATCTCGTGCTGGCCCTTCTGCTCGTGCTCGTGGTGGGCTATGCCCTGTTCAACCAGCTCCGCGGCCCGCGCACGGCCCTGCGCCGTTGGCAGCAGAACATCCAGTCGAAGTACGGCTCAAACGCCCTGCACCTCCACACGGATTTTTATGACCTCACCCTCGCCCAGACCCTGCAGGAGAACGGCGAGGTCCTCGACGCCGGGTATTCCACCATCACGGAGCTGCGCGAGACGGAGCATCTGTTCCTCCTGCACTGCGGCCGCCAGCAGTGGTACTTTGTGAATAAGGCCGGCTTCCAGAAGGGAACGCCGGACGAATTCCGCACGTTCATCTCCGAAAGGATCGGGGGCTGATCATGCGCAGCAATTCCGGCAAGCCGCTGGGCATTTACGTCCACATCCCCTTCTGCAAGAGCAAGTGCGAATACTGCGACTTCTACTCCCTCGGCGGCAGCCGCGATCGCCGCACGACGGACCAGTACCTGCAGGCGCTGGCCGACCACATCCGCGAAACGGGCCGCCTCGCGCCGGACTACACGGTCGACACCGTCTACTTCGGCGGCGGCACGCCGAGCTTCTTCGGCGCGGAGAATCTGGAAAAAATTCTCGACGAGCTGCAGAAGCGCTTCCACTTCGGCGCGGATCCCGAGATCACGCTCGAGGCCAACCCCGACAGCGTCACGCCGCAGGGGCTCAAGCGGCTGGTCCGCGCGGGCTTCAACCGCATCTCCATCGGCGTGCAGTCCGATCAGGACGACATGCTCAAGCGCCTCGGCCGTCCGCATACCTACGAGCAGGCGCGCATGGCCGTCGTCCGCGCGCGCGAGGCGGGCTTTGCCAACCTCTCGCTCGACCTGATGTTCGGCCTGCCGAACCAGACGCTCACCGGCTGGCGCGGCACGCTCGAGAACGTCCTGCGCCTCAAGCCGGAGCACATGTCCTGCTATGCCCTCAAGGTCGAGCCGAACACGCCCCTGTGGGAGTACCGCGACTGCGCCAACCTCCCGAATGACGACGTGCAGGCCGATATGTACCTTGCCGCCTCGGAGATCCTGCAGGACCACGGCTACGAGCACTACGAGATTTCCAATTTTGCCAAGCCCGGCTTCCGCTCCCGCCACAATCTGAAGTACTGGACGGGCGGCGAATATCTCGGCTTCGGTCCCTGCGCGGCCTCGGACTTTGCGGGCAAGCGCTTCACCATCGAGCCGGACCTGCGTGCCTATGTCGAGGGCATCGCCCACCATGGGGCCATTCTCTCGGAATGTGAGACGATCCCGCCGCGTGAGCGCGCCGGGGAGTACGTCATGCTCCGCTCGCGCATCGTCTCCGGGCTGGACGCGCAGGAGTACGAGCGCAGCTATCTGCTGCCCTTTGCGCCGCTGCAGCAGCTGCTCGAGCGCTTTGCCGGGCACGGCCTCGCCGCGCAGAACGGCTCGCGCTGGTACCTGACCCCCCGCGGCTGGCTCGTCTCGAACCGCATCATTCTCGCGCTGCAGGATGCACAGGAAAAATCCACCCCACTGGCCAAGAAGCGGTAATGCGTTGTAGGGGCCGGGCTGTCCCCTCCCGGCTGCGCACTTCCGACCCGTACCAGCTATCGTTAAAACGGTAAAGTCTCCCGACTTGTCATTGCGAGGAGCGAAGCGACGTGGCGCCCTGAGCGCGAAGCGCGAGGAAG
>OGYB01001264.1_pt1 | contig 11873 bp, 10 predicted proteins | sample 1576421 | NCBI WGS metagenome assembly OGYB01 (sample SAMEA3541577, study PRJEB24748) | human gut metagenome | biome: human gut; feature: human-associated habitat; material: faeces | place: China | collected 2012
CTGCTACACCATGTTCGGCCAGCTCTCGCGCATGACGCAGTTCAAGGACAAGAGCGCCAAGAACGCAGAGAATATCAACGGCGGTCTGTTCACCTACCCCTCGCTGATGGCGGCGGACATTCTGCTCTACCAGCCGGACTACATCCCCGTCGGCAGCGACCAGAAGCAGCACGTCGAGCTCTGCCGCGATGTGGCCACCCGCTTCAACAACATCTACGGCGATGTGTTCAAGATCCCCGAGCCGTATATCCCGACGGTCGGCGCGCGTGTCATGAGCCTCTCCTCGCCGGAGAACAAAATGTCCAAGTCCGACAAAGACCCCAACGGCACCGTGTACCTGCTCGACCGTCCGGAGGACATCATGCGCAAGTTCAAAAAGGCCATCACCGACTCCGACACCGAGCGCTGCGTGCGCTTCGACGTGGAGAGCAAGCCCGGCGTGACCAACCTCATGAGCATCTACTCCGCCTGCACCGGCAAGACCTTTGCGCAGATCGAGGTGGAGTTTGAAGGCAAGGGCTACGGCGCGTTCAAGCCCGCAGTCGGTGAGGCCGTCGTCGAGACGCTGCGCCCCATCCGCGAAGAGACCGAACGTCTGCTCAAGGACAAGGCCTACCTTGAGAGCGTGTACAAGGCCGGCGCGGAAAAGGCATCCTACATCGCAAACAAGACGCTGCGCAAGGTCTACAAGAAGGTCGGCTTCGTCGCCAAATAATCTTTACATTATTGGAGATCGATTCTCATGTTTCTTAACACTGCTGTCTGGATCAAAGTCATGCTCGCGATCCTCGTCGCCTTCGTGGTCAGCATTGCCCTGACCCCGTTCGTCAAGCGGCTGGCCGTGAAGGTCGGCGCCGTGGACGTGCCCGGCGAGGCGCGGCGCGTGCACGACCATCCCATCCCCCGCATGGGCGGTCTGGCCATTTTTCTGGGCTTCATCGTCTCGACGCTCCTGTTTGCGGACATCACGCAGGAGGTGCGCGGCATTCTCATCGGGTCGATCATCATCGTCATCACCGGTGTGATCGACGACATCGTCTCGCTGCGCGCGTGGACAAAGTTTCTGATCCAGATCCTCGCCGCCGTCATCGCCGTGCTGCACGGTGTGGTCATCAACGTCGTGTCGAACCCGAACGTGTTCAGCAATCAGGAGGCCATTGTCCTCGGCTGGGTCGCGATCCCGCTGACCGTGCTGTGGATCGTCGGCATCACCAACTCCGTCAACCTCATCGACGGACTCGACGGTCTGGCCGTCGGCGTGTCGACCATCAGCTGCGTGACGATCCTTGTCGTGGCGCTGCTTGTGTCCGAGCCGAACGTGGCGCTCATCGTCGCGGCGCTCGCCGGCGCATGCATCGGCTTCATGCCATACAACCTCAACCCCGCCCGCATCTTCATGGGCGACACCGGTTCGCTGCTGCTCGGCTATGTACTGGCAACGGTGTCGGTGCTCGGCCTGTTCAAGTTCTACGCCATCGTGACATTCGTCGTGCCGGTGCTCGCACTGGCGGTGCCGCTGTCGGACACGCTCTTTGCGTTCTGCCGCCGCATCCTGCACGGTCAGAGCCCGTTTCACGCCGACCGCGGGCATTTCCACCACAAGCTCATGGATCTCGGCCTGAACCAGAAGCAGGCCGTCGCGATCCTGTATGCCATCAGCGCCACGCTCGGCCTCGCCGCCGTCGTGCTCACGACGAAGGGCACGATCCGTATCGCGCTGCTGATCCTTGCGCTGCTGATCGGCTTTGTCGTGTGCGCCTTTATCCGCAAGAGCGTGCACAAGCATCACCTTGACGTGGAGCTGCAGGAGGCAAAGGCCGCGGCAGAAGCGGAGACTGCCGCAGCAGCCGAAAACACTGCGCCTGTACAGGAGGGCAATGATGAGCAAACGCATTAAAGTCATGTCCGTCTTCGGCACACGACCGGAGGCGATCAAAATGGCGCCGCTCGTGCTCGAGCTGCAAAAGCATCCGGCGCTTGAGAGCGTCGTGTGCATCACGGCGCAGCACCGCGAGATGCTCGACTCCGTCATGGACTGCTTCGGCATCCGGGCGGACTATGATCTGAACATCATGCAGCAGGGTCAGGACCTGACCGCGATCACGACGCGCGTGCTTGAGCGTATGCGCGACGTGCTCAGCGAGGTGCAGCCGGACATCGTGCTTGTCCACGGCGACACCACGACGACGTTCGCCGGCGCGCTCGCCGCGTTTTACGCCAAGATCCCGGTCGGCCATGTGGAGGCCGGTCTGCGCACGTATGACCGCTGGTCCCCCTTCCCGGAGGAGATGAACCGTGCACTTGTCGGACGCATCGCCACGCTGCACTTCGCGCCGACCGCGAACAATGCCCGCAACCTTGAACGCGAGGCCGTGGAGGGTGACATTTTCGTCACCGGCAACACCGTCATCGACGCCATGAACTACACCGTGCGCGGCGAGCAGTTTGTCTCCGACGAGCTGCAGCAGGTCGATTTCTCGCACCGGGTCATCGCCATGACCTGCCACCGGCGGGAAAATTACGGTGAGCCCATGCGCAACATCTTCACCGCCGTGCGCCGTCTGGCGCTCGACTACCCGGATGTGGAGATCGTCTATCCCGTGCACCTGAGCCCCGTCGTGCGCGACACGGCCAGAGAGCTGCTCGGCGGTGTGCCGAACATCCGGCTCATCGCGCCGCTCGACGCCGTGGATATGCACCGGCTCATGGCGCGCAGCTACATGGTCATGACCGACTCCGGCGGCATTCAGGAGGAAGCTCCTTCACTGGGCAAGCCCGTTCTTGTCATGCGGGACACCACCGAACGGCCAGAGGGCATCGCTGCCGGGACTTTGAAGCTTGTGGGCACGGATGAAGAAGTGATTTACCGGAACTTCAAGCGGCTTTTGGAGAACCCATATGAATATGCAAAAATGAGTAACGCCAGTAATCCGTATGGTGACGGATTTGCCTGTAAGAGGATTGCCAATGTGCTCTGTGAAGGTGAAAAAGAATGAATATAATTCAAAGAACTGGTGCTAGCATCCAAGCTCGCTTTATCCAGCCCTGGAAACTGAAAAACTATACAAAGACGGCAGCAGGCAAGCTTCTTGCAGCATACAAAGACATATATACGGGGCAGCGATGCTTTCTAATCGGCAATGGCCCCAGCCTCCGGGCAGAGGATCTGACGCGACTGCACGAGGCCGGAGAGATTACTTTCGCCTTCAACCGTGTGTATAATATTTTCGAACAGACTCCCTGGCGACCCACGTTCTACATTTCTCAGGACGAGAAAATGCTTGCTGGCTGTGCGGATGTGGTGAATGGACTGGATCTACCGGCAAAATTTATTCCAATTCAGCTGAACTGGTGGCATGGCATCCGCATCGATGGTGCCAAGTACTTCAATATCATCGATCAGCAGGCGGAGGATCCTCGGGACTTTGGCTTCAGTGATGATATCGCACATGGCATCTACAATTCCAGCACCGGCATGTACACCGCTGCACAGATCGCAGCTTATATGGGTTTCACGGAGATTTACTTTATCGGCGTAGACCATCATTTTCACGTCAGCCAGAACAACAAGGGCGAGATTGTGGTGGATAACACTGTAAGGGACTATTTCTCTGACAAGTATAACGAAGACAAAGCCAATCTTTACATCCCCAATACGGAAAAGAGCACTCTGACCTATTTAGCAATGAAAACCCACTGCGAGATCAGAAACATCCGCGTTTTTAACGCCACTCGGGGCGGAAAACTAGAAGTTTTCCAACGCGTTGAATTTGATTCTCTGTTTGATTGAAGGACTATTTGTGAATGAAACAAGATAGTAATCAGCTGAAGGCAGGCATTGTTCTGAATTATGTGAATATGATTCTGGGCAATTTGATCCCGATCTTCTATACCCCAGTGATGCTCTCCCTGCTGGGACAGAGTGAGTACGGCCTGTACAAGCTCTCTAGCAGCGTTACGAGTTACTTATCGCTAATCTCCCTAGGTATTGGTTCTGCCATTACCCGTTATCTTATCAAATCCCGCGAAGAGCATGGACAGGAAGCGGAAGAACAAATGCTTGGGCTGTTCATGGTTGTTTTCCAGGTTATTGCAGTTGCGGCTATGGTTGTCGGCACCATTCTGACCCTGAATCTGGATATCTGGTATGGAAAATCCTTAACCACATCGGAATTGGCCCGGATGAAGATTCTAGTTTTTCTAATGGTCTGCAATACAGCACTGAGCTTCTCCCAGTCCCCTTATGTAACGGTGGTCAGTGCCCATGAAAGGTTTATCTTCCAGCAGTGTGTCAATATTCTGACGACCTGCATCGGCCCGCTGCTGAATGTCATCATGCTGATACTTGGCTATGCCTCTGTGGGCATGACCGTATCTTCCCTGGTAGTGGGAGTTGTATCCAGAGCCGCCTATGGCATTTATGTGAAGCGGAAAATGAAGATCAGGGCGAGATATCGCAATCTGCCGGTTTCTCAGCTCAGCGAAATTCTTGCGTTTTCTTTCTGGGTATTTCTAGCAACGGTGGTTGGAACGCTGAACAATGCAACGGACAGTGTGATGATGGGTGCCATTCCGGAATTGGCAACAGTTGGCGTTGCGGTATATAGCGTCGGACATACCTTTAATCAAATTGTGATTTCACTGACGACTGGCATTTCCAATCTCCTTTCGCCAAAGGTGAACAAGATGGTTTTTACCGGTGCCACCAACGAGGAACTGACGGAACTGGCCATTCGTATTGGTCGGCTGCAGGGCTATATTTTTGCGCTGGTGGTGTCGGGCTTTATCGCTTTCGGTCAGCCTTTCATCCGATTCTATGCCGGTGAAGGCTATGAGGATGCCTACTGGGTTGCGATTCTGATGATGGTTCCCAATATGATTCCGCTGATACAGAGCGTATGCCTGAATGTGATTATGGCCCAGAATAAGCATAAATTCCGTTCCTTGGTGCATCTGGCGGTAGCCATCGGCAATGTGATCGGCACTTGGTTTCTAATGCAGGTCATGGGCGTGGTGGGTGCCGCGCTGATGACAGGTATCACATTGGTTATTGGTCACGGTTTTGCCATGAATTGGTATTATAATAAGCGGATTGGTCTGGATATGTTCCATTTCTGGAAAGAGTGCGGAAAGGTTTTCCTTATTCCTGCGCTGATGTGCACGGCAACGCTGATCCTTTCGTGCTGGATCGATCTCTATAATCTGTCTGTTATGGTGTTGGGAATTGTCCTATATACCGTGATCTATTGCGCTCTGAACTGGATTTTGATGATGAACTATTACGAAAAGAATCTGATTCGAGAACCCCTGATACGTCTTACCGGAAAAATGAAGAGAAACAAAAAAGCAGGGAAGTGAGTGGAAATGAAAGATTCCAAATTAAAGCGCAAGCTAGTTGCAGCCTATGAGGTGTTCTATGAAGCACGGCGGATGGCAGTTCTGAGGACAAAGTATCATTTGCGGATTATGAGTCCAGAACGAACCCTTCGCTACATCAAAAAGCACCAATGCTCGATTGCTCGCTTTGGCGATGGGGAATTTGATATTATTTGTTCCACTAGAGATTTGCATTTTCAAACACGAAATGAGAAATTGGCTGCCAAGTTATCTGCTGTTCTTGAAACCAAGGATAAGCGCCTGTTGTTGTGTGTGCCCCGGTGTTTTAATACGACCAGAGGTTGTAACGCACATTCAAAAACGTTCTGGATTGAATGGGGTAAGCGGGACAATCATCATCAACAGATTATCAATTTAATTCGAGCCCACACTGGCCCTCAATATCTGTTTGGCGACTCCCAAATCACCAGACCCTATATGGACTGGGTGGACTCTAAACGTGCTGAACGTACTTTTCCGATGCTCAAGGCCCTGTGGGCCGGTCGGGATGTCCTGATTGTTGAAGGCGAGCAGACCCGGCTGGGTGTAGGCAACGATCTGTATGACGATGCGGCATCCATTAAGCGGATTCTGGCCCCGGCGGTGGGCGCATTCGAGCACTATGATGAGATCAAACAGGCTATTCTGGATAATTACCATGGGGAACTAATCATTATGGCCTTGGGCCCTACAGCGACAGTACTGGCTGCGGACTTGGCTGCCATGGATATGCAGGCGTTGGACATTGGAAACACTGACATTGAGTACGAATGGTTCCGCAACGGTGCCAAAGAGCGGATAGCCATTCCTGGGAAGTTTACCAATGAGGCTACTGGTGGTCGGGAGGTTGCCGACTGTCAGGATAAGAAATACTTAAGTCAGATCATTGCGAGAATTGGCTGCTGAGATAAGAGGTGAGCAGATGCCGGAAATTTCAGTGATAGTACCAGTTTACAAAGTAGAAAAATATCTGGCAGATTGTGTACAAAGTCTGATGGAGCAGACCTTTCAGGACATTGAGATCATACTGGTGGATGACGGAAGCCCGGACCGTTGCGGCGTGCTGTGCGATAAACTGGCAGAGAAGGACAGCAGAATCCGAGTCATTCATCAGAGCAACCAGGGCCTTTCTTGTGCCAGAAATTCAGGCGTTAAAGCAGCAATCGGACGTTATATCTGTTTTGTGGACAGCGACGATCTGGTAGCACCGGATTATTGCCAGGTGTTACTGGAACTGTTGGAGAAAACCGATTATGACTTCAGCTTCTGTGGTGTCCACAGGTTCCCTGATGGCACCACACCTGTACCAGAAGACCATGCGGGAACAGCTGTGGTTAGTAACATCGAATATTTGAAAATGCAGTTTGACTGCCGAACAGAATTCGGCGTCTGGAACAAGTTATTTCGCCGGGATCTTTTCAAGCATATACGCTTTATGCCAGGGAAACTGAATGAGGATGTGATCTACTCGGCAGATCTGGCAAGAAATCTGCAGAACGGCGCAGTGTACACCAACCGCCAGCTGTATCTGTATCGCCAGCGGGAGGGTGGCATCGTAGCCACACAGTCTCACCGGTGCAGTCCGGATCGGATTTTTGCAGGGGAATATCTGCTGAACGTGGTGAAAGAGACTTGCCCGGAGCTGACTGATCAAGCTCTTCGCTATGCGGTGGAGTATCCTTGGATGTATGTGGACCCCATCTACGTCAGAAGGACATTCCGGATTAATAAAGCATTTCTGGATACTATTCAGAAATATCTGAAAGATCACTTAACAGAATACCAGGATAGGAAGATTTTCTCAAACGTCCAGACAAGGCAGATGCAACTTTTTTCTAAAAGTAAAATATGTTATGCCTGCAACGCCTATGCCCGACTAGCGAGAGTGTATTTATACCGTCTCATAGGCAGAGATGCCTATAGGGATGGCCATGGAATCTAGCATAATGTCTACAATATGGAGGAATTTTCTATGAAAATCATCGGTATGATCCCTGCTCGGGGCGGTTCGTCCCGGTTTAACATGAAGCCGCTGGCTCAGATTTGTGGCAAGCCCATGCTGTATTGGGTCTGGAAGCACTCCAAAGAAGTTGACTGCTTTGAGGAAGTTTATGTTGCCACGGATAATGAGGAAATCAAGGCTGTGGCGGAAGGCTTTGGTGCAAAGGTCATTATGACTTCGCCTGACTGTGAGACTGCAACCTACTTCTTGTACGAAGTTTCTCACAAAGTTGAGGCCGATCTCTATGTAATGGTAAACGGCGACGAGCCGCTGGTGCAGGCTGCGGACATTGTCAAGTGCATCCCTGAAACTATCCCAGAGGACGGTTTTTATGTCTCCAACCTGATGACCGACTTTTCCAACCCTGTGGAAGTCGTCGATCCCACCAACCTGAAGATCGTCACCAACAAGGACGGCGTCTGCCTGTTCATCTCCCGCGCCCCCATTCCATTCCCCAAGGGTGAGATGAATTATGCCTACCAGAAGTTCGTTGGCGTCGGTGCCTTTACCCACGGCGCATTGGAGTATTATCACGCCACGCCCCGTGGCCCGGTGGAGAAAATCGAGGAAAACGACTCCTTCCGCTTCATTGAAAACCGAAAGGACTGCTACTACATCAATGCCCACTGCAAGACCCTTTCCGTGGACACACCGAAAGACCGTGTGCAGGTGGAGCGGTACATGATGGAAAACGGATTGGCATAAGCCGGGAGGATACATCTATGTTTCAACTGATTGCGGGTCCCTGCGTCATTGAATCGGAGGAAATGGTTCTGTCCATTGCTGGACAGATGAAGGAGATCACGGAACAGCTTGGAATCCCCTATACGTTCAAGGCGTCCTTTGACAAGGCCAACCGGACCTCGCTTCACAGCTTCCGCGGGCCCGGTCTGGAGGAAGGACTGCGAATCTTAAAGAAGGTCAAGGATGTCTACGGTCTTCCGGTCTGCACCGATATTCATGAAGCCTGGCAGGCTGCCCCTGCGGCCGAGGTGGCTGATATTTTACAGATTCCGGCATTTCTTTGCAGGCAAACGGATTTGCTGGTTGCCGCCGCAAAGACGGGCCGTTGTGTGAATATCAAAAAGGCCCAGTTCCTTGCCCCGTGGGACATGAAAAACTGCTTGGAGAAGGTGCAGAAATCCGGCAATAGCAATGTAATGCTCTGCGAACGCGGCACCAGCTTTGGCTATAACACACTGGTGGTAGACATGACGGGTCTTCGCGTCATGAAAGGGTTTGGTGTTCCGGTGATTTTTGATGCCACGCATAGTGTCCAGAAACCGGGCGGCAATGGCACCAGCACTGGTGGCAATCGGGAATATGTGGAGTATCTGGCCAAGGCGGCTATTGCTGTAGGCGTGGACGGCTTGTTCATGGAGACACACCCTGATCCTGATCATGCAAAATCTGATGGACCAAACATGGTGCCCTTATGTAAAATGAAGGACCTGCTGATGAAATTGCAAAAGGTGTACCTCGCAGTACAGGAGTAAAGAGACATGGAAGCAACATTTGATGTAATTAACGAGGCTAAATCCATTTTCAATAAAGAAATGGAGGCTTTGGTGAAGACGAGGGATTCTCTAGGAGAAGATTTTGAGAATCTGGTAGAGCTTGTCTTGAATTGTCAGGGCAAGGTGGTTCTTACTGGAATGGGTAAGCCAGGCCATATTGCAACAAAAATTTCTGCAACATTGGCAAGCCTTGGCACACCTTCTTTCTTCATGCATCCTGGCGAAGCTATGCACGGCGATCTGGGAATGGTAGAGAAGAAGGATGTTATCATTCTAATGAGTTACAGCGGAGAAAGTGAAGAAGTTACTCGGTTGATGCCTGTGCTTCAGGAAATTGGCTGTACCACTGTAGCTATTACCGGAAAGCCCAAATCTACATTGGCTCGTGAGTGCCAGCATCATTTCTTTTTTCCGGAATTTGAGGAAGCCTGCTATATGCATCTTGCTCCCACTTCCAGCACAACCGCCCTCTTGGTACTCGGTGATGCCCTTGCATTGGTGACATCTCGGGCGAAAAACTATACAAAGGAAGACTTTGGCCTGCATCATCCTGCGGGTGCATTGGGGAAAAAGCTATTGGTCAAAGTTAGAGATGTTATGCACTGCGGAAAGGACAATGCAGTCATTCCAGAGGGAAGCACCTTGCGCAGCGCCATTGTGGAAATGAGCAGCAAGGGCCTGAGTATGGTAACGATTGTGGACCGCAAGAAGCAGCTAAGAGGCATCGTCACAGACGGGGATTTGCGGCGTATGCTGGAGCGAGGCGTGGACGTTTATAATGAGACCATTGATAATGTTATGACAAAAAATCCAAAATGGATTGATGAACGTGAACTAGCTGTAAACGCACTTCAAGTGATGAGTAACATGAAAATCACTTGTATGCCAGTATTGAATGAGCAGTATGAAGTGGTTGGCTCTATTTTGATGCAAGACATATTTAAAGCGGGAATTGTAAGATGAAAATCAAGTTGTTGGTAATGGATGTTGATGGGACTTTAACAGATGGCCGTATTTACATCGGGGCACAAGGCGAAGTGATGAAAGCCTTTGATGTTCGGGATGGGTATGCTATTGTGCATATCCTTCCTCAACTTGGAATTACCCCTGCCATTATCACTGGAAGATCCTCTGCCATTGTGGAGCAACGCGCCAAAGAGTTGAAAATCACAGAGCTTTATCAAGGCGTCGCCGACAAACTTGTGAAGCTGAAGGAAGTAGCCGCAAAATTCGGCGCATCCGCTGACGAGATTGCGTATATCGGCGATGATTTGAATGATTTGAGCTGTATCCGGTACTGTGGAATAACGGCTTGCCCTGCTGACGCAATACCAGAGGTACTGGATGCAGTGGATTATGCTTGCAAACATGATGGTGGCCGTGGCGCTATACGGGAGTATATTGATTATCTCAAGAACACAAGGTAAACACAACGCTTCAACAGGAGGCCAGTATGGACCACTGTACGATTTTTTACTCCTGGCAATCGGACGTCAAAGCAAACAGAAATTTTATCTCAGATTGCATGAAGCGTTTGCCTCAAAAGCTGGCCGATTTTGCAGCCATTGAGATCAGCCGTGATACGGAAGGCATTGCTGGTGCTCCCAATATCGGCGATACAATTTATGAGAAAATTGACCATGCAGATATTTTTGTGGCGGATGTCACGATTATCAATTCAGACACCACCGGAAGAAAAACACCAAATCCGAATGTCTTGATTGAGCTGGGCTACGCAATCAAAACTCTGGGCTGGAATAGGATCATTTTGCTCTACGACAGGGACTTTGGCACGGTAGAGGAGTTACCATTTGATATCAACCATCAACGGATGACCGGCTATTCGCTGGAAGAGGAATCAAAATCACAGGCCAGAAATACGGTTATCAACCACATTGCCGCTACAGTTGAGCTTTTGAAAGAGCAACACATTCTGCACGGCGGCCAGCCGGAAACGGTTGCCGCCCGGCGGAGGTTGACAACACTGCTTCTGGACGCTTTGCGGCAAGTCTATTGTTTCTACAACAGGCGAAAAACTGATACTGATAATGACTATATCTCAGATAGCAATGATTTTTTGGTCATTACAGATGCACAATGCCACGATGCTGAGATAGTCAGGCCTTGTCTTACGGATATACAATACGCCGCGCTAGCAAAACTATTGCATCAATTAAAACTGGCAACTGTCGGAAGTAATGACGCATATGGCTGGGAGTTTGCATTGGAAGCTGCCAAAGGTTACACTCTGATGACGGATGCCAAAAACTATATGGGCTTCAACGATATATCGAATACCGAGTGGATCTGGGGGCATCCGCAATCTGTCAGCCAGTCCGATGCCAGCTATAACTTCTATTATCTGGATGTGGTAGAACTCGATTCATACAATAGTTTTATGGCCGATCCGCATTTCAAGGATACCTTTACCGAAGGTGATATCCGTCTGGAACTGTTCCAGTGGATGCGTGAAGGTTATCTGGGATACCGCAAGTTCCGCATCCGTTCCGACCAGACGGGCGATATTGTCATCATGCGTTCTGCCGAAATGTATTTGATAGCTGCCGAAGCCTTGGCGCGTAAAGGTCAATTGGGCGAAGCCGTAAAACCGCTCAATACTTTGAGAAACGCCCGCGGACTGGCCGATTATGATCTTACCGGAAAAAAACAGGAGCAGGTGATTGATGAAATTCTGATGGAACGTCGCCGTGAACTTTGGGGTGAAGGATTTGGCATTACTGATGTTCTCCGTACACAACGTCCTGTGGTACGTGTCGCTTTGACCGAAGATGAAGCTGCCAAAGAATATGATTGCTGGCAACAGAACGGTACTTATAAAAAATATCATCCGGAAGGTCATTGGTTCACCAGCTTCCCCGATGGAACGAAGTTTGTGCCCAATAGTATATATTATTTGTATTCTATTCCTGAAAAAGAAACGAATGCAAATACGAATCTGAAATAAGAAATCATAGTCA